>Ga0182024_10009463_pt1 | contig 20133 bp, 19 predicted proteins | sample P32metaG_FD_120480 | JGI IMG/M metagenome (GOLD analysis project Ga0182024, IMG submission 120480) | Permafrost microbial communities from Stordalen Mire, Sweden - P3-2 metaG (Illumina Assembly) | ecosystem: Environmental > Terrestrial > Soil > Wetlands > Permafrost | place: Sweden: Stordalen... | reverse complement strand
TCTAGTATACTCCCCCATCTCCAGGAATATTTTTCGGCAAGACCCGAAAGGAGCTTTCCCCTCGTATGGCTACCCAAGTCGGCCAACCGGCGCCCTCGTTCAAGCTCAAGAGCACCAAAAACGCAACCAGCCCCCGCGACCTCGGATTCGAGATATCCCTTGAAGATTATCACGGCAAGTGGTTAGTGTTCTTTTTCTACCCGCTGGACTTCACGTTCGTTTGCCCCACGGAGATCCTGGCTCTCTCGGACCGCTACGAAGAGTTCACCGCGCTCAACGCCGACGTGCTGGGCGCCTCGACGGACTCCGTGTTCAGCCACTTCGCCTGGATCAATACCCCCAAAGAGAAAAACGGCATCAGCGGCCTGAAGTATCCGCTCGTCGCCGATTACAAAAAAGAGACGGCTAGAGCCTACGGCGTGCTCAACGAAGACGACGGCAAAGCTCAACGCGGCCTATTCATCATCGACCCCAGCGGCGTATTAAAATATGTGACGGTCACCGCCGACAACATCGGGCGCAGCGTCGATGAGACGCTCCGCGTCCTACAAGCGCTCCAAACCGGCAGCCTCTGCCCCGCAGAGTGGAAACCCGGCAAAAAGACCCTCACCGTCTAAACGAATGGGCCTACGCATGCGGTCGCCGTTGCCTTCTCTGGAAGGCGCGGCGGCCTGGATCAACGGCGACCTTGATCCCTCAACTCTCCAAGGCAAGCCTGTGCTCGTGCATTTCTGGTCGCTTTCGTGTTACATGTGCCACGACGTCGCGGATCAGGTCGCCGACTGGAGAGAGCGCTATGCGCCCCTAGGGCTAGCGCTCGTTGCCGTTCACCAACCGCGTTCGCCCGAAGAGCTGGACCTTGCAAAGGTGAGCAAGGATGCGCTCGGGCCTATGCACATCACGCAACCTTGCGCGATCGACAATGAGCACGCGATCGTCGACCGCTTTGAGAATCAGTTCGTGCCCGCGTACTATCTCTTCAACCGAGAGCATCAGCTCCGTCACTTTCAAGCCGGAGATAAAGGGTATGACCGCATCCAAGCAGCCATTGAGCGCGTGCTTGATGAATCCCGCTCATAGAGCGCTTTCTCGAAAGCCGGCAACGCCCAAGCGGCACATCCTCATGTACTAGCGTACACATCGGAGTGCCGCTTAGGCGCTCCTGACTTCCGATAAAGCGCTCTATAGCAGAACCCTATGACTCCTATAAGGATTAAGCGGCGCTAGGCTGCTACGATAAGAAACTGAATGTCGCGTTGTTACAGTCTTTTAACCATATGCTTGCTGTTGACGCTTTGCGCTTGCGCAAAGCGCCCGGTTGACCGCAAGGCCGCGCTGACGCATGTCGATACGATTATCGCCTCAACCGGAGGGGTAAGCCCGCACGAACTGCTCGCCGGAGTTATCGCTCCCCTCTTCAGCGTTGCGATTCAGTCTTCGCTTACTGAACCGTCGACCAAGATAGCGGTAAAAGAAGGTCAATACGTTCACAGGGGACAGCTCCTAGCCCAACTGGACACGGCCGATCTTCAAGCCGCACTCAACGCCGACCTCGCGACCGCGGCAAGCGATAAAGCGACGACGACGCATACCGTATTTCAAGGCTCGCTTTCCATCGATCAAGGAGTCGACGCAGTGGGCAACGCGAAAGCCGCGCTCCTGCAAGCACAGGCAAAACTCCGGGAAGATCGTATCGACCTCGCGCGCGACGCCGCATTGGTCAACCGCGGCTACGTCGCGCAACAGCAAGTCGATTTGCAAGAAACAACGGTACGCACCGATGAGCAGGCGGTGATCTCCGCGCAATCGACGCTCGCCGCTTCGCGTTCAAATATGCAAGCGAACGGAACGCTCGCCGGCAACGGTTTGCAAAGCTCGGCGATCGAACAAGCGCGCGCGGCCGAGCAAGCCGCCCTCGCGCAGGCCGAGCAAGAGCGCGTATCTATCGTCAAGGCGACGATCACCTCTCCTATCGACGGCGTCGTCGTCAACCGCAATTTTAATCTCGGCGAATATCCCGGAACCCGTCAGCTTTTCACGATTCAGAAAGTCGACCCGATTTATGCGGTTTTGCACGGATCCGGGACCCAAATCGCGGATATCCAAGACCAAGCGGCAGCCTCCGTTCTCGTTAGCGACTTGCAGCGCAAGCCGTTTGAAGGAAGAGTCGTCGGCGTCCTCAATCAGATTGTCCCCGGTTCGACGGATTTCGAAGTGAAGGTGCTCTTGCACAATGCGGATCGCAGACTGCGGCCCGGCATGGCCATTGAAGGAACAATCAGCCTGCCGACGGTGCGCGGCGTGAGCATCCCGGAAACGGCCTTCACCGACGACACGCATACCGCCGTGCTCGTGATTGATGCGAAGCATATCGCGCATACTACGCGCGTTGCCCAAACAGGGAGCGACGGGAAAACCGCTATCGTGAGCGGTATCGCGCCCGGAACGCGCGTGATCGCGAACGGACAAAGCGGCGTGGACAACGGCGAGCAAGTAGCCGTTCAATGAATCTTACTCGCCTATTCATCGTCCGGCCGACGCTGGTGTTCGTCCTCATCGCACTGATGTCGTTCGCGGGAATTCTCTCGCTCAAGACGCTGGTTCGGCAGCTTTTTCCCAACGTCGAACAACCGACGGTCAGCATTAACGTTCTCTACAACGGCGCCTCCACGACGGAGATGCGCGACTCCGTCGTGGCCCCGATCGAACAGAACCTCGCAGGCACGACCGATATGCAAACGATGAGCGCCGTCGTTCAGCAAGGGAAAGCCCTCATCACGGCCACCTTCGATTTGAGCTCCGACATCGCGACCGATATCACGCTGACGCAAAAGGCCGTGCAAAACTCGGAGAAGGTCTTGCCGACCAACATCACCCCGCCGACCGTCTCCATCCAAGATCCAAGCGAATCGACCGTCGTGACATTGGGACTCACCTCAAAAACCCTCACGCCCGGCATGCTCTCTCTTTACGCCGACAACGTTATCGCACCGATGATCGAGCAGATCCCCGGCGTCTCGTTCGCCAACGTCGGCGGCGACGTGACCCCCGCGTACGAAGTGGAGGTAGATCCGGGTAAACTTTCCGCCGCCGGACTAACCATCAACGACGTCTCCAACGCCGTCGCCAATCAGAACCAACGCGTCCCCGGAGGCATCGTCTATGAACGCAATCGCGAAACGACGGTGGACGTACGCGGCGATATTCAAACCGTCGCGACGCTCTCGCACATTCCCGTCGTCGGCAGCGGCTTACCGGTAACCGACCCGCTCACAAACCTCACCGGAGCGGTCAATCTCTGGACCGCAAGCCGAGCGGTACATCACATCGGGGATATCTCCCGCGTCAGCGCAGGGAACGAACCGCGCCGTCAATACGCGCGCATCCAAGGCGTGCCCGGAGTCTTCCTCTCCGTGCAAAAAGCGACGGACGCGAGCGAGGTGTCGGCCTCAACCAACGTCATCCAGCAACTTCCCAAGCTCCGCCGTCAGTTCCCCGCTATCGCTTTCTCGATCATAAATACGCAATCCGCATACACCGGGGTACAAATCGCAAACGTCACGCACACGCTGCTTGAAGGCATTTTTCTCACCGGCGTGGTGATGATTTTCTTCCTTCATTCGTGGCGTAGCGCAGCCGTGGTTTGCATCGCGATCCCAACGTCTTTGGCGATCGCGCTCACGGCGATGAAGCTTATGAACCTCACGATCGACACGATCTCCTTGCTCGGCATGACGCTGGTGATCGGCATCCTCGTCGACGATTCAACCGTCGTGCTGGAGAATATCGAACGACATCATCGCGAGCTCCATAAAACCCCGGAGAACGCCGCGATCGAAGGCCGCGGCGAAATCGGCGCGGCGGCCGTCGTCATCACGCTCGTCGACGTCGTCGTCTTTTTGCCGATCGCATTCATGCAAGGCCAAGTCGGACGACAACTCTCCGAATTCGCGATCGTCGTCGTTATCTCGACCTTGACCTCGCTGTTCATCTCCTTCACCGTGACCCCGGCGCTTGCCGGCCTTTGGGCCCTGCGATCGGAATGGAAAGCTCCAGGGATTGTAGACGCTTTTACCCGCACCTTCAATCGCTTTCGCGACTGGTATGCCCATCGCACGCTGCCGTGGGCGCTAAAGCACAGGACGATCGTCGCCGTATTTTGCGCGCTTTCCTTCGTCGGCTCGCTCGCCCTCATTCCGTTAGGCATCGTGGGAAAGGAATATATTCCCAAAACGGATCGCGGACAAATATACATTCAGCTAACCTATCCGCTAGGAACGCCGCTCACGCATGTTCGCGACGGCGTATATGCGCTCGAGCGTAAAATCACAAGCCAAGACGACGTGCAAGCCGAAGCGGCCACGGCGGGCGGATACTCCGCCTCGTTCGGCGGGTACGTCATACAAGGCAACGTCGCGCAAGAGACGATTTTCCTCAAACCCGAACGCCGGCAATCAACGGATTGGTGGACGGCGCGTTTTCGCACGTTGGCGCGCGAAACGATTCCCGATGCGAGCGCCAACGTCGTGCAATCAACGAGCACGACCGGCGGAAACCAACAACCCATCGACTATCTTGTTACCGACGTAACCGGCGAAGATCCCACCGGAGCCGCGCGCAAAGTGCTGCAAGCCCTCCAAGGGACGCCCGGCGCCGTAAGCGTCAACAGCAGCGGAACCGCGCTAGCCCCGCAAGTTTCCGTTGTTTTCAATCGCCTCAAAGCACAAGCGCTTGACGTGGATCTCGGACAAGCCGCTGCAGCAGCCGGCGCGGCGTTCGGCGGTAACGTAGCGACGCAGTTCGAGACGCCGGAAGGCCTCGAGCAAGTGCAGGTTATTTATCCGCTTCCCGATCAACAAGACTTCGATACGCTCGGCGCCGTTCCGATTCGCGCGGACAACGGAAGCATCGTTCACCTCAGCGATATCGCGACCTTCTCCTCAACGCCGACGGCCCCCCTCATCACCCGCACCGATCGAAACACCGTCATTCACGTCGACGCGAACGTCGCATCGAACTCCTCTCTTTCAAACGTACAAACGGCGTTTCTCGCCCGCCTCGCCGCCTTACGCCTATCGCCCTCTATCGATGTCCGCCCGGCGCCGCTAGGTCAACAAGATTTCATGAGTCAGACGCTCAGCGGCTTAGGTCAATCGCTACTCTTATCGGTCATTCTCGTCTTCCTGCTGATGGTTGCGTTATATAACAGTTATAGCTCGCCGTTCATCATTCTCTTCTCCGTTCCCGTAGCGGCGGTCGGCGCGATCAGCGCTTTGCTTCTCACGCACCAGACGCTCAATCTCTTTTCGCTGATCGGAACGATTTTATTGGTCGGCATCGCAACGAAAAACGGCATCCTGCTTGTCGACTACGCGAATACGCTGCGCGCGCGCGGACTTGAAGAGATCCAGGCGGTTTGCGAAAGCGCGCACACGCGCTTTCGCCCGATCGTGATGACGAGCATCTCCGTGGTCGCCGGCAATCTCCCGCTCGCGCTCGCGCTGGAACCGGGTTCGCTCACGCGCGCAAGCCTGGGCATCGTCGTTATCGGCGGCGTCGTGAGTTCCCTCGTCTTAACGTTGCTGCTTGTTCCTATCGTATATGTTTGGATTGCTCCGCGAATGATATCAGCGGCGAATGCGCCGAACCCCGTACAAGCAGGACGCCTAGCACCGCTCAGCGTAGAGTCGACGGCTGCGGCTCGGTGAAGTTCTTTTCAACTCGCGTTTCGTGAGAATAACGGCGCGAAGCGCTCGCGCATCGACCATGAAACGATGAACCATAACGCCGTCGCGAAGATCGGAATCCCCAGCCCCTTCGGCATCATCGTGATGTGAAACGTCAAGATATTCGCGAGCATAGCCGCGAGGAGCACGAGCGCGAGCGGCACATATTGATTCGCAAGCAGCAGCACGCCGGCAATGAGCTGAACGCCGGCCGTCAGATACACGTAGTGCGTCTTCAGGAGAACGCCGAAGAAAACGCCGGCGTCTCCGGGAATCGACGGCGGAGCCGGTATGAAGTGCAAGAAGCCGTTCAAGCCGAATACGGCAAAGAGGAGTCCGAGAAGCAAGCGCGCGACTAATACGACGATCTTCATGGCGTCGTATTTCGCCTTAAGCCGAAAAGATACTCTTACAGCGTATTGTAATACATGATTCGGCCCGCTTGGGTGGTCACGGCCTTCGAGAAAATGCTGTAAGGATCGACGGCCGACGTGCGGCGAAGCGTTCCCCCTGTACGAAGCAAAAGGCGGGTTGGTTTATCTTCCTCCCGGTTGAGGTACTATCTTCAAGGACGCTGGACGCTAAGGAGAATACCGATGGCAACTGCAACGAAGGCCCCCCGGCGAAAAAAGGCAGCCGCGGGCAAGTCCGTCCGGAAATACAGCCTAAACGCTCAAGAAAAAGTCGCCGAAGCGATGCACGAGATGAAGAACGGCGAGCTGCGATCGGGCGCTTCCGGAAAACCGGTGAAAAATCCGAAACAAGCCGTCGCAATCGGCTTGAGCGAAGCTCGCCGGGCCGGAGCGAAGGTCCCGCGCAAGAAGCAAGGTTAGATGCGCGAAACCGCCGGCGCGATCGTACCCTGGAACATTGACGAGGCGAAAGGATTCTTCGCGATTCTCGCCGGCGGAGATGCGATGCAAACTGCGGTAATGCGTCTCCAACCAGGCGAGCACAGCGGCTCATTGAGGAATGAACATCCAGACAGCGAGCAAATGCTGCTTGTATTTCAAGGGGAGGTTCAAGCGGAAGTCGGAGACAAAACATTTACCATACGAGCAGGCGACAGCCTGATCGTTCCCCGCCATGCGCCGCATCGGTTTCTCAATACCGGAAACGACGAAGCGGTAACCTTTAATGTCTATAGTCCCCCCGCTTACGAACGATAGCATCTCTCGAAACGAGGGGATATCCGCGCCCAGACGAGCGCCGTGTGCGCATCGTATGATAAGCGTCGCCGCACTGAAGGCAACCTGGACGGCATTTAACGACGATAAGGCTTCGCGCCTAGCCTCGGCCATCGCCTACTCCGCGATTTTTTCCCTCGTTCCGTTGCTCATTCTTTGCATAACGCTCGGCGGCGCTCTTTTGGGCTTACAAAACGGCGGTCATGGGCATCATGTTGCGGAGGACGCGCTGCTTAATGCCGTCGCACGTCATACCGGGCGACAAAGCGCCGGCGCCTTACGTGAACTTATTACGGCTTCCTTTAATAGGCCGAGAAACGGTCTTCTTGCTCAAATTGCCGCATGGATTACCTTTATAATCGGCGCAATGGGATTTTTCGGAACATTGCAAGATGCTTTGAATACCGTTTGGAACATTGAGAGAATCAACGGCGGATTTCGTAAGGTATTGCGCGATCGCCTTGTTTCCTTGGCTATGCTGTTGTTTGTCTCGATCCTTATATTAGCATCACTGGGAATAGCAGGGGCGACTATTGGGATTGGGAATTCGATACTAGTAAAGGTAGTCAATCAGATTTTATTGATAGGGTGCGCTGGGCAGCGTATGAGTCAGGAGGGTTTAAGTCCCTCCGGCGCTCGGATGAGGGGCGCTGTATCCAAAAGCGGGAGTAAAGCCTCGCTGGCCGACAAGGGAACTTGTCGGAGGACAGGGTGTCCGGAGCGATCCGGAATCCGAAGGGTTTGAGGAGAAGTATCGGGCCGTAATCGAATGGGGGAAATCCCCCAGATGAACAGGTCGGCCAAAGATGGGGAAAGGTCGAGCCCGCACTATTGGGGCGAAGGCGTTCTCATTCACCCATCGCACCAAGGTGTTTGCTGGCGGCACGATACGGAAGATTCATAGGTGACCCCAGGAGATCTGTCCGCGTCCCGGCTACTCTGGAAACCGAGTAATCGAGCCTATAAGTTCAAGCGAAGTGGCAAGAAATGCGCTGACAGAAGTCGGAGAACGTCGAAGTACCTAAAGCACGTGACGAATAACGCGTGTGACCGGAAGCGGCAGATTGAGTGTGATCTGGGGAAGGACGTTCGTGAATGGATTGAGCTGAATATGATTGAGAGAGATCGAGGAAGAGGCATGAAGATGGAAAGTTCCCTTTGCGAAAAACCCGAACGTCATGCTTTGAGGAAACTCTCCGATTATTTGATGCTCGAAGGCAAGAAGAAAGTTCACTCTCTGGTGGACAAGATATACTCATGCGCAAACTTAAGGCGCGCGTGGGAGAATGTGCGCGCCAATCGTGGTGCAAGCGGCATAGATAGGGTAAAGATTGGAGAATTTGAGGAAAGCCTGGATGAAAATCTGGATCGGCTACACCGAGAACTCCAAGAACAAACCTATCAACCGCAAAGTGTGCGACGACTAGAGATTCCCAAAAGAGGAGCTCCCGGAAAGACCCGGCCTTTAGGCATTCCCACGGTATATGACCGTGTTTGTCAACAGGCGGTGGTCAATCGTTTGGAGCCGATCTTCGAGGAAGTCTTTGATCCGAGTAGCTTTGGGTATCGGAGAGGTCGCAAAACTGCTGATGCTCTAACCAAAATTTGGCGCGAGGTCAATGCCGGCAAAGAGTGGATCGTGGACGCCGATTTGAAAGATTATTTTGGGTCTGTGGATCACGAAAAGCTCATGGCCCTTGTTGGGAAACGGATAGCCGATAGTAGAGTGTTGAAACTCATTCAACAAATGCTGAAGGCCGGATACGAAGAGAAGGGGAAGCGGTATGAGACTCCAACTGGGACGCCTCAAGGCGGTGTCGTATCTCCGCTGATGAGCAATATTCTTCTCACTCCTTTTGACAAGGAAATGAGACGAAAAGGATATCGGCTCACGCGATGGGCGGACGACTGGGTTGTGACCTGTCGTACTCGATCTGAAGCACAACATGCTTTGGTTACGGCGACAAAGATTCTTGAACAGCTTGGAGTTAGGCTGAATCTGGAGAAAACCAGAATCGTGCATATCACCCAAGGCTTCGAGTTTCTGGGATACAGAATCCAGCGCGGGAAAGCGAACTTCAAGCTTCCTCGCGGGCGCATCAAATCGAAACTGAACCAGCACAATCTCTATGCGATACCAACGCAGAAGTCGTTAGACCGATTCAAGGATCAAATCCGCGCCATGACTAAGAGGAGAGTACCTCTTAGTTTGAGCGAGGTGGTCGGGAAAATAAACCCGATCATCCGAGGATGGGGAAACTACTACTGCCGCTCCCACATCAGACGGCGATTCAACCAACTCGATAGATGGATAATCCGAAGAGTTAGGTCGCAACGCGCCAAACGATGGCGAAATAGTCTCTGGAAAAAATACCCTACCAGGCGGCTACGGAGCGAGTTCAGGCTCGTAAGTCTTGTATCGCTGATACCATCTCTTCAAGCCGCGTGAGCCCATTCATGAAAGCCGGATGCGGGAAAACTGCACGTCCGGTTTGAGCGGCGGACGGAGGCCAGCGCAAGAGCAATCGAGCGCGCCTCCTCCGACCCGACAATTATGAGCGTCGTTTTCGGATTTCTTTTTAAAATTTTACCGGACGTTCTTCTTGAGTGGGGTGATGTGGCATTCGGAGCGTTCATCACGGCAATCCTTTTCGTCATCGGAGAATTGCTCCTCACCAAGTATCTTGTCATCGCGGGAATAACGTCAGCGTACGGCGCCGCCGGAGCACCGCTCGTAATCCTCATTTGGATTTACTATTCAGCGATGATTCTCTTGTTCGGCGCGGAGTTCACGAAAGTCACGGCTCGTAATCCTAGGACCGCAGCGCCAAGCATCACGCTCTCCTTTCGAGAGACGAACGTCGGCGAAGATCCGCGCTTCACCGGACCATCTTACGAATGAGCCGATATAGCGCTTTCTCGACGGCCATGACTACCCAAGCAGGCCGAATCATGCATTACGACACGCTTCATCGGCCCGCTCGAATGGTCCTGACCTCCGATAAAGCGGTGTAGGCGCGGCGAGTGAGCATGTTTCATTCTGGAAAAAGTCGGTGATATATACGATATGATGAATACGCCTCTCCAAGAAACCCGCGTTGCGATCCTCATCGCTGACGGATTTGAAGAAGTCGAAATGACGAAGCCGGTCGAGGCTCTCAAACGCGCGGGAGCGAAGACGCTCGTCGTTTCTCCGGAAAAAAACCATGTTCAAGCATTTCGTCATCACGAAAAAGGGATAACCGTTCCGGTCGACGTGCCTCTCTCGCACGCTAAGACGGACGCTTTCGATGCGTTGCTTTTGCCCGGCGGCGTATCCAATCCGGATCGCTTACGTATGATTCCGGAAGCGCTTCTCTTCGTCCGGGCGTTTTTTGAGAAGAACAAACCGGTTGCGGCGATATGTCACGCCCCTTGGTTGTTAGTTGAAGCGGATGTCGTGCGTAACCGCCGGCTGACCTCATGGCCTTCCGTGCGAACGGATCTTCGTAATGCGGGAGCGCAGTGGAGTGATCAGGAAACGGTCATTGACGGCAATTTGATAACCAGCCGTAAACCGGATGATATTCCGGCATTCAATCAAAGCATACTGAAAGTATTCGCGCAGTATGCGCCTGTTCGTGCGGAGCGTTGAGAGTGCTAGAGCATGAGCTTGCGCATATCGGCTAACGCTTCAGCTAAATAAGCGTTAAAGCGCGCTGCAGCCGCGCCGTCGATCACGCGATGATCGTAGGAAAGAGAAAGCGGCAGCATAAGGCGCGGCACGAACTGCTTGCCGTCCCATACCGGCCGCATCGTCGAACGAGAAACGCCCAAGATCGCTACTTCCGGAGCATTGATGATCGGCGTGAACGTCGTCCCGCCAATGCCGCCTAAGCTTGAGATGGTGAACGTTCCGCCCTGCATTTCGGGGCCCGTTAGTTTGCCGTCGCGTGCTTTGGCAGCTAATTCGCGCGTCTCTTGCGCGACGGCGAGCACGCCCTTCTTCTCGGCGTCGCGCACGATCGGAACCACCAAACCGCTCGGCGTGTCCGCCGCGAAACCGATGTTATAATACTGCTTGAGCACCAAATCGTCGCCGTCAAGCGAGGCGTTGAACTCTGGGAATTTCTGCAGCGCGCCGACGACCGTTTTGATAAGGAACGCTAGCATCGTCAGTTTGGCGTCGGGTTTCTCCGCGTTGACCTGCCGACGAAAAGCCTCGATCTCGGTGATGTCCGCTTCTTCGTTGTTGGTAACGTGAGGAATCATCACCCAATTACGATGCAAATTGGAGCCGGATATTTTTTTGACGCGCGAAAGCGGCTTTATTTCAACGGCGCCGTACTTCGCGTAATCAACCTTCGGCCACGGCGCGACGATCAAACCGCCCGTTCCCGCCGCAGCAACGGGAGCCGCCGCCGTAAGCGAGGGCTCCTGCAACGCGCGCTTCACAAAATGCTGCACGTCTTCTTTGGTGATGCGACCGTGCGATGCGGTACCCGAAATCTGCGCGAGCGCAACGCCCAACTCGCGCGCCAAACGCCGCACGCCCGGGCCGGCATGCACCGATGTATCGCTCGCGACTGCGACGGCGGGCACAGGCGCGGATGTCGGCACAGAGGCGGATGCGACAGGCGCGCGAGGCGTCGACGGCGCAGCAGTCGCCCCCGCAGAAGCCGCAATCACCGCAATAAGCGATCCTTGCGACACCTTATCGCCGACCTTCACGGCAAGACTTTGAATCGCACCCGCAACGGAAGACGGGACATCCATGGACGCCTTATCCGATTCAACCGTGATAACCGAATCGTTCACGGCGACGCTATCGCCGGTCTTGACGAGCACGTCGATTACCGGCACGTCTTTGAAATCGCCGATATCCGGCACGCGCAACTCAATCGTGCTTTGTAAGGCGGGCGCGAGTTCTTGTTCGGCAGGCGGCTCCGTCAACGTGCCCTTGACGGCGCCGTTGCGCACTGCGTTTGAAGACGCAACGCCGTCGATCGTCAAAATAACGGAGCCTTCGGAGACCTTGTCGCCGACTTTGACCTGGACATTACGCACCACCCCGGCAACCGGCGCGGGCACATCCATGGAAGCCTTATCGGACTCGACCGTGACCAAGGGATCATCAGCCTTCACCGCGTCTCCGACCCTCACGAGTATCTCGATGATCGGAACGTCTTTATAATCTCCGATATCCGGAACGCGTACTTCTACAACATCACTCACGGCAAGCATCTCTTTTATACCGTCGCCGGGTTAGGCTTGGTCGGATCGATTCCATAGCGCTTAATTGCTTCGGAGACCGAGGAGCGCGGTATAGTTCCCTCATCGGCCAATCCCTTGAGCGCCGATAGGACCACCCAATGGCGGTCCACTTCAAAGAAAGCCCGCAGTTTACGCCGGTAGTCGCTACGCCCGAAACCATCAGTTCCAAGTACCTGGTAGCGGCGATCCACGAAGGCGCGAACCTGATCGGCATGCACCTTGAGGTAGTCCGTCGCAGCCACAACCGGACCGTCGCGCGTAGCCAGACACTGCGAAACGTACGGCACGCGCGGCTTGAGCGCCGGGTGCAGAAGATTCCAACGTTGCGCTTCAAGCCCGTCGCGACGCAGCTCGTTGAAGCTAGTAACGCTCCACACGTCGGCCGCGACGCCGAAATCGCTCGCTAAAAGATCCGCGCCGGCCAGTATTTCACGAAGAATTGTGCCCGATCCCCAAAGCTGCACGCGCGGCAATTTTCGATTTCTACCGCCGTCGCGCAACAAATACATACCGCGCAAGATGCCCTCTTCTGCGCCGACGGGCATATCCGGATGGACGTAATTCTCGTTCATCACGGTAATGTAATAATACACGTCCTCTTGCTTCACATACATGCGCTTCAAGCCGTCATGCATAATGACTGCAAGTTCGTATGCGTACGTCGGATCGTACGAAACGCAATCGGGAATAAACGACGCGAAAACCTGGCTGTGCCCGTCTTCGTGCTGCAGACCTTCGCCGTTAAGCGTGGTGCGTCCGGCCGTTCCTCCTAAGAGAAATCCGCGGCTGCGCATGTCTCCTGCAGCCCATGCCAAATCGCCGATACGTTGAAAACCGAACATAGAGTAAAAAATGTAGATTGGAATCATCGGCACGTTGCTTGCGGAATACGACGTTGCAGCGGCAATCCATGATGCCATGGCTCCGGCCTCGTTAATTCCCTCTTGCAGGATCTGCCCCGTCTTCTCTTCACGATACGAGCTGAGCTGCGCGGAGTCGTGGGGTTCGTACAACTGCCCGACCGGCGAGTAAATGCCGCGCTGCCGGAACAAGCCTTCCATCCCGAAGGTACGCGATTCGTCGGCCACGATCGGCACGATGCGCGGCCCGATCTCTTTATCTCGCATCACCGCGGACAGGAAACGGGTGAACGCCATTGTGGTGGAAATCTCGCGATCGCCCGTGCCTTTGAGCAACGAATCGAACACGGAAAGCTCAGGAACGCTCACAACGACCGATGAAGTACGACGACGCTGCGGCACGCTGCCGCCCAGCGCCGCTTGCCTCTCCCGCAGGTAATCCATCTCCGCGCTGTTCTCAGCCGGCCGATAAAACGGAGCCTTGGGGAGATCCGCGTCCGAAATCGGCAAGTTAAAGCGATCGCGGAACTTGCGCATCGATTCAATTTCCAAATGCTTCTGCTGGTGCGCGATGTTCTGCGCTTCGCCGGAGGAACCCATGCCGTAGCCTTTGATCGTTTTGGCGATCACCACGGTAGGCTGCCCTGTGTATTCCACAGCCGCTTTATACGCCGCGTACACCTTGAGCGGATCGTGACCGCCGCGCTGCAAGTTAAAAAGTTGATCGTCGGATAAATCGGCAACCAAGGCCGCCGTTTCCGGATAACGCCCGAAGAGGGTTTCGCGAATAAAGGCGCCGTCTTTATTTCGATATGTTTGATACTCGCCGTCCACGCGCTCGGTAAGAAGCTGCGTGAGCCTGCCGCTCGTATCGCGCGCAAAAAGCGGATCCCAATTGCTCCCCCAAACAACTTTGATGACGTTCCATCCGTTGCCGCCGAACTCGCGTTCCAACTCTTGAATAATCTTGCCGTTGCCGCGCACAGGGCCGTCCAAGCGTTGCAAATTCGCATTCACCACGAAGATGAGATTATCGAGCCCCTCGCGCGCGGCGACGGATATGGCGCCCAACGTTTCCGGCTCGTCTACCTCGCCGTCGCCGATAAAGCACCAAACTTTACGCCCCGTCGTATCCGCAAGACCGCGATTGTGCAAGTAGCGCAGAAAACGCGCTTGGTAAATCGCCTGAATCGGCCCTAAGCCCATCGACACCGTGGCGAACTGCCAATAATCCGGCATCAACCACGGATGCGGATACGACGACAATCCGTGCCCGTCGACCTCCTGGCGGAAATTGTTGAGTTGCTCCTCGGTTATACGACCTTCCAGAAACGAGCGCGCGTACACGCCGGGCGAACAATGCCCTTGGAAAAACACCAAATCGCCGCCGAAATGCTCCGACGGCGCGCGAAAAAAATGATTGAATCCGACATCGTACAGCGTCGCTGAAGACGCATAACTGGCAACGTGGCCGCCCAGCTCCGATGAAGTCGCGTTCGCGCGCACAACCATCACCATCGCGTTCCAACGCGTGTAGTGGCGCAGGCGCGCTTCCAATTCCGGATTGCCCGGCATCGGCGGCTGCCGCGTGAGCGGAATCGTATTGACGTAGGGCGTTTGCACCACGTGCGGCACCCGAACGCCGCTCGCATGCGCGTGATCGACGACGCGTTCGATCAGCTCCTCGACCCGTCGCGGGCCTTCATGTCGCAACACGCTCTCAAGAGCGTCGAGCCATTCTTGGGTCTCTTGAACGTCGTCGTCGATAGCTATCGCCATGGAGAGAACCTTCCTCCGCCGCCCTCGCATCCCCCACTCATGGACTCATCCTTCTAATGCGGCGGATCAGTCCAGCGGATGATCGTGAAACGTTTCCCGCCCGACGGATTCGTCAAATTCCAAGTCTTCGAGCAGATAATACACGATCTTCCTATCCTCAAAACCTACTTTCACAAGCCGACGTCCCCCGATTGTCGCCTCCTCGTGAACGCGACCCGTCTTGCCCGCATACGCATAGTTAACAGCGCAATAGTCGGCGTTCCCGAGTTTTGGACGCGGAACGACCTTCACGCCGCGCAGGGACGTCTGATGGCGATGCTCGGCCGGGGATTTGCCCGGGTTCACTGGGAAGGACATGCCTTCCCGGCTTCGCTTAGGAGCATCAATGTTCATCGAGTATCGCGGCAAAATTCCTAAAGTCGCCGCATCCGCGTTCGTCGCGCCCACCGCCGTTCTGATCGGGGACGTGGAGGTCGGCGAGAAAGCGAGCGTTTGGTTCGGCGTGGTTATTCGCGCCGACAACGGACCGATCCGCCTCGGAGCCGGCTCCAACGTGCAAGACAACGCCGTCCTTCACGTCAGCGAAGGCGGAGCAACCGTCATCGGCGATAACGTCACCATTGGACATTGCGCTTGCATGGAAGATTGCACGATCGAAGACGGCGCGCTAATCGGCAGCAACGCCGTCATTCTCAACGGCGCCCGTATCGGAGCCCGCAGCCTCGTCGCCGCCGGCAGCGTCGTAGCCGCCGGCGCGCACATTCCCTTGGAGACGGTCGCCGCAGGCGCACCCGCCGTCGTCAAGAAAAAGCTTGAGGGCGATGCGGTCGCGTGGGTTGATCACGGAGGTCCTGAATACGTTCGCCTCTCACGCTCCTATTTACATCACGGAATCGGCGATCCCGAAGTACACGAGCTTGCCGAAGCGAAAGAAACGTAGTTGCTTTAGAGCGGCTTTCCGGACGTCAGGGGCGTTTCAGGGGCGCACCGAAGTGTACCATAGTACATGAGGGGCGACGCTGGAACGCTCCTGGCTTTCGGAAAGCTGCTCTATGGGGGGCTGTAATGGGATTCATCCCCGTAAGGCACAAATAAGGTATGCTCCTTAATAAAACGGAGTTTCACCGTCCCCGTAGGCCCGCTGCGTTGCTTGGCAATGATGAATTCCGTTAAATCCGGTTCTGCGGCGGTTTCCGGGTTATAGTACGCATCACGATAAATGAATGCGACCAAATCCGCCTCTTGCTCGATGGCGCCGGAATCGCGCAAATCGGACAGCATGGGCCGCTTATCGTTGCGCGACTCCACGCCGCGATTAAGCTGCGCGAGCGCAATCACCGGAATCTGCAAATCTTTGGCCATAGCCTTGAGCATGCGACAGATATCAGAAAGTTCTTCATTACGATTCGTCCCGCGCCGCGTTACCGACGACGTTGGATTCACCAATTGCAAATAATCGATAAACACCGCCGCCAAACCGTCTGCCGCGTGCAAGCGGCGGCACCGACTTCGAATCTCGGTGACGGTGGGCGACCCGGAATCATCGATGTGCAGCGGGATCTGCGAGAGCGCGCCCATTGCCTCAGATATCTTCTCCCACTCGTGATCCTTGACGGCGCCGCGCCGTAAATTCTGCGCGTTGATTCGCGCTTCCGCGCACAACAAACGCGTAACCAACTCCATATTCGTCATCTCAAGCGAAAAAATCGCGATCGGCTTGCGCTCTTCTCTGGCGGCGGCAGCCGCCATCGTCAGCGCCAAGCTTGTTTTTCCCATTGCCGGCCGCGCTGCGAGAATCACGAAATTTCCCGGATGCAAGCCTGCAGTATAATCGTCGATGTCCCGAAATCCCGTCGTTAATCCGGTACGATTGCCGCGACTATGAAAAAGCTTATCAATCTGTTCAAAAGCGCCTTTCAACAATCCCGCGATCGGCGTGAACTTTCCCCGCAATTGCCGGCGACCGACGTCGAAAATAATCTGTTCGCTGCGATCGAGCGCTCCTTCCACATCCTCTTCGGCCTCGTATCCGATCCGCGTCACTTGCGTGCCGGCGTGAATAAGCCCGCGCAATGCCGATTTCTCGCGCACGATACGCGCGTAATACTCCGCCGACGCCGCCGTCGGCACCGTATCCATGAGCGAGGTGAGATACGCCAGGCCGCCCACGCGCTCAAGCTGCCCGCGCTGACGCAATTCTTCGGTTAGCGTAATCTTGTCGAGCGGCTCTCCGCGTTCATATAATTCCATAAGAACCTGAAAAATCGACTCATGCACGTGCGCGTAAAAATCATTCGGCTGCACGACTTCGGTTACCGGCGACATCATCTCGCGATCAACTAAAATCGATCCGATTACCGCCATCTCCGCTTCGAGATTCTGCGGCGGAATACGTTCAACGATACGATTGGGAACAGGAAACGGCGTTTCCGTCATTGTTTTCGCTTACGCTTGGGGCGTGTGCCCGGCAAAGCGAAAGCAACGAAAATGTCTTGAACGCTCGCAACCGGGAGCACCTCAATGCCTTGCGGCCGACCGGCCTCACGTTGATTTTCTTGAGGAATAACGATCGCACGCATTCCGGCTTGGCGCGCGGCATAGATCTTTTCCGTCACGCCGCCGATCGGGCGCACGGCGCCTTGAATGGAAACCTCTCCGGTCATCGCAATGTCTTGGGCGAGCGGGGTTTTGGTCAATGCTGAATACAATGCTAAGAAAATTGCCGCGCCGGCCGAAGGCCCGTCGATATTTCCGCCGCCGACGATGTTCACGTGCACGTCGTAATCCAGGGGATCCAATCCGGTAACGCCGCGTACCGCCGCAGCGGCGTTAAAGACGCTGTCGCGCGCCATCGAACCGGCTGTTTCATTAAACCGCACCGTTCCCTTACGCGAGTCCGCAGCGCGAAAAGCAACGGCTTCAATTTCAATAACGCTCCCGACATAGTGCAGGACGCCCAGCCCGAAGGTTTTTCCGATCTCCGCCGCGTCGCGCGCACGAATCGGCGAATGCTCAAGCAAACGTCCGCTACGTACGACCGTCGTTACATCCGCCTCGGCGATCACGACATGCTTATTCCCCTCCGAACGAAACAACGCGTTGCCGTATGCGTCAGCGAGAATCTGCACCGCCTTGCGCCCTTCGATCGTATATGAGCCGATCGCATCCGGAACGCGACGCGCAAGTTTTGCTCCAAGCCTCTTGCCTGCTCCGATCACGATCTCTCGAATTTGCCCCGCAGTGAGCGGCTCGAAATACACCTCCGCGCAACGAGAACGAATCGCGGAGTCAATGTCCGACGGATCACGCGTCGTCGCGCCGATCAAGATGAAGTCGGCCGGCGCGCCTTGCGTGAAAAGGCGGCGCACGTAAGCCGGCACGTTGGAATCCTGCGCGTCGTAATACGACGATTCAAAAAAGACTTTTTTATCCTCCAAGACCTTGAGCAACTTCGTCTGCAACAGCATGTCCATCTCGCCGATCTCATCGATGAACAGTATTCCGCCGTGCGCCTTGCTCACCAAACCAAGTTTAGGTTCAGGAATCCCGCCCTCGGCAAAATCTCGTCGACTTCCCTGATAGATAGGATCGTGCACGCTGCCTAATAGCGGATTGGTGGATTCGCGCGGATCCCAACGCAACGTGCTGCCGCCGACCTCAACGAACGGCGCGTCTTCGCGAAACGGAGTATAGCCGCTTTTCTTCGCCGCATCGAGCACTAAGCGCGCAGCGGTAGTCTTGCCCACGCCCGGCGGCCCGTACAGGATGATATGCTGAGGATACGGCGAGCTAATCTTGGTAAGCAACGCGTGAATCGCGTCCTCCTGCCCAACCACGTCCGCCAACGACGAAGGCCGTAAAATCTCCAATGCCGACGACGTTAATCCTCGTGCGGAAAGTTCTTCCAATTCGCTGAGTTTGCGTTGCGCCGCGGAAGTTTCCGGCCCGCTATCCTCACGCAAAGCTTCCATCTTGAGATCCTTGAGATACTCTTGATGGCGTTGCGACATCTTCGTGTTGATTTTACGCTCGATCGCGCCTTCCACATTTTTCTGCGCGATAAGGTCCGCCAAAGCGTCTTCGATTTCAGCTATCGCCTCGCGATATTTTCCCGCCGCGGGCAAGCGCTCCAGCGTGGGATCTTCGAACACCAAACGCTGCAACGCCAAGATGCGCTCGGGCACGAGGTTCGAGCGCATTAATTTCAGGGCGTTAAGCTTCCCGGCGCGCAAGACCATCTTGTCGGCGCCGAGCGTATCGGCAAGGAGGTCGTAAAGCACGGCGACATAACGACGCAAACCGTCCTCGCCGCCGTATTTACGACGGAAACGCGCCGTATAGACCGGATCGACCCCCTCTGCCATGGGGCCGTTAGTTCGCTGCTGCTACAACTTTCACCGTCGTCTTGGCGATAACGTTCTTCGCAAGCTTGATTTCCACGGCATAAGAACCAAGCGACTTGATATTCTCCGGCACCTCGATCTTATGGCGATCGACCTCCACCTGGAACTCTTCATGGATGGCGTGCGCCACTTGCGCGTTGGTAACGGCGCCGAAGAGCCTGCCGTTGCCGCCCGCCTTAACCGGAATGGAAAGCACCATCCCTTCTAAACGCTTGGCTAGCTCCTGCGCTTCCGCTAACGTTTCGGCGTCGCGGCGCGCTTTGGAGCGACGCTGCTGTTCGAAGCGTTCGATCGTGCCTTTGGTTGCTTCGTCTGCTAGCTCTTTGGGGAGCAGGTAATTGCGCGCATACCCGTCGGCAACATCGACCACCGTGCCGGCTTTGCCGAGCGGCTTTACTTCCGTAAGTAAAACGACCTTCATATGCTACTCCGCCACGAAGGGAAGGAAGGCGATGACGCGCGCGCGTTTGACGGCAACCGTAAGCAAACGCTGATGCTTGGCGCAACTCCCGGAAATGCGGCGCGGCAGAATCTTGCCGCGCTCGGAGATGAATTTGCGCAGGCGGGAAACGTCTTTGTAATCAACCGCCGTCTGTTTCTCGACGCAGAAATTGCAGACTTTTCGCTTGGGGCGCCGCTCTTTTTTCGCCGCGGCGCGCTTCTTGTTGGACGTGGCAGCCATGGGTTCCTCTCATGTAGGCGGTTGCGGTCGGGGAGCATTTTTTTGCCTCCCGACCCTACACACGCGACGCGCGAAGCGCCGCGGCCCGATGCACTATGCGCTGCGAACCTCGGGCAAGGTTCTACAACCGTTTGATTGTAAGGAGAAACGCCGGTCTGAGCAACCGTGAAAGTAGCTCAGACCGGCCGTTAAGCCGCCGTGCGATACAACAGGCTCCGAGGCGGGGCCCGCCCCGCTCTCTAG
>Ga0182024_10009462_pt1 | contig 20134 bp, 20 predicted proteins | sample P32metaG_FD_120480 | JGI IMG/M metagenome (GOLD analysis project Ga0182024, IMG submission 120480) | Permafrost microbial communities from Stordalen Mire, Sweden - P3-2 metaG (Illumina Assembly) | ecosystem: Environmental > Terrestrial > Soil > Wetlands > Permafrost | place: Sweden: Stordalen... | reverse complement strand
CTGTTCTACCGGGCCGGCCGATATGAGGCGTTGGATCCCAAGGAGGTGTTCGCTTCCGGTGACGCGAGGGCTGCGATCGGTCACCTGTTCGCCTCGACCGACAATCGCCGGGCTGGCGAGGACACCGAGGCTTTCCTCGCCTACCTTGACAGCCGCGAGGATGTCGCGGGAACCAGGGTGGGCACGACCGGCTATTGCATGGGCGGGGCGATGTCGTTGACCGCGGCGGGAACCTATCCCGACCGTATCGGCGCGGCGGCCAGCTTCCACGGCGGCAACCTGGCCTCCGACTCCGATCTCAGCCCGCACCGTCTCGCGTCTCGGATCGCCGCTCGGGTCTATGTCGCCGGCGCTGACCACGACAACTCCTACCCGCCCGAGATGGCAGCGCGGCTCGAGCAGGCGCTCAGCGACGCTGGCGTGGATCACCGTTGCGAGATCTATCCCGAGGCGCTGCACGGCTGGACGATGACGGATTTTCCGGTCTACAACGAGGCTGCGGCCGAACGCCACTGGGCCGAGCTGGTGACCCTCTTCAACGACACGCTCGCATAAGCCCGTCGGAGACCTGCCAGGCGCTGCACCCAGACCCCGAGCAACTCGACGACGTCGTGCCACCGCGCTGCACTCGGAACACGCGATCGATGCGGGTGACGCCGTGAACGCGCGCTGTGCCACTCCGGCAGCGCCACCCCGGCTGTGTCGCCGTACTGGGAGTACCCGGCGCCCATCTTCGACGAAAGTTCAGACGCGTACACGTACTTCGGCCACCGACCGCGGACCCCAATCGACCGACCGACGGCCGCAACAGTCGGACCTCGTCACTTCCGTCGACCTCGTGCGCTGCGACTCGGAGTTGGATCAGAAACTCGGTATCGATAGCCAGGCGGGCTCATCGCTCACGGCAACGGCGACAGCGCGGGTGCGCCGAAGACGACGAGCTCAACGGCTGCACAGGCCGACTCCCGATCCGCAACCTATCGCCGAGGTCGTGCCTTGACGAGTGAGGTACTTGTAGCTCCTGCGGGTCGGGCGCGGATACTTCGGATCAGAGATCGACTGACCGACCATCGCCCGAATCAGGGTCGCGCGGCGGACCAACTATCGGCGGACCGGCGCCAATGAGAGACCGCGTACGTGATCGAGTCGGGCGGAGACGTCGTTCCAGTCGATGACGTTCCAGATCGCGGCGACGTAGTCCGCCCGGCGGTTCTCGTACTGTAGGTAGTAGGCGTGCTCCCATGCGTCGATGACGAGCAGCGGCACACCACCTTGTCCGGTGTTGCCCTGGTGGTCGTAGATCTGTTCGATGAAGAGCCGTTCGCCGAGGGGTTCCCAAGAAAGCGCGCCCCAGCCCGAGCCTTGCACCGATGACGCCGACGACGAGAGCTGTTTGTGGAACGCGTCGAATGAGCCGAAGTGCTCGTCGATCGCGGACGCCAGTTCGCCCGACGGCCGACCGGTACCGCCTGGCGTGAGGTTCTGCCAGAACAAGGTGTGAAGCACATGACCCGAGAGGTTGAATGCGAGCGTCTTCTCGAGACCGACGATCGTGCTGAGGTCATCAGTTGCGCGTGCGCTCGCGAGCTTGTCGAGCGTCGCGTTGACGCCGTCGACGTAGGCCTTGTGATGTTTGTCGTGGTGCAGCTCGAGGATCCGGGCCGAGTAGTGCGGTTCGAGGGCGGAGTAGTCGTAGGCGAGATCAGGTAAGACGTAGGGCTTCATCGTTCCTCCTGTGCAGGTCGCTATCGGTTACGGGCACTCGTGGGAAGGCGCCCGAACTTCGGCCTTGCCGGTAGATCAGGTTGTCAACGAACCGTTGGCCCGCGCTCGACAACATGATCGCGACCTCGCCGCGATTCGATGGGCTCGGGATCCCGATGACGAGGCCTCTCGCAACCAGCCGTGGACAGAGGCCGGTGATCGTGGATTCGTTCAGACGCAGTGATTCGGCGAGGGAGTCTATCGACTGAGAGCCCCGGCTCGAAAGGAACAGCAGGGCGAGCAACTGCTGCGCAGTCAAGTCGTCGCCGCCATAGCGCAATGACCGCAGCATGTCGACCATGATCGGTCGTCCGGTCGGTCGCGTTCGGCCGTAAGATCGATTGGAGGCGGGTGTTTCGATCATGCGTGCGCGTCACCTCGCCGGCCTGCTTCGTCGTCGCAGTCTGTGAAGTAATCCTCGGTAGGAATCGTAATACTTGTAAGTATACAAGCATCGTCTAGAAGCAATAATTGAGATGGCATTCGAGCGGCGTCGACGGGATCCGAGGTGGCACTACGGGCGCCGGTGCTCGACGCCCTCGCGCGGTAGCCTTGCGCTTCCTGCTTGTTGACGTTGAGGTGGTTGCGGTCCTTGACCGAACGAACCGCGCCGATCGGGATGGCTTTTTGCGACCCCCAAAGGGGTCCCGCTTGGAGCAGTCCGTGGGGCACGTGGTGGTCGCGAGAATCAATGGCGACGCCCTGGACTTGTCCGAGACGATCAACTCCTCGACGAAGCCCGCGTTCGAGACGACAGGTCTGCCGATCCCGACACTGTGGTTCGATACGTCTCGGAATCTCGTAGAGCATTGCCAACCACTTCCGGAACAGCAGGTCACCCGCTCGGGGGAAGGTCGGTCCAGCTGGCCGGCACTGCGACGACGGGTCGCACTGCGTGGTGCAGGAGCTCGTGTTGCGTGCTGCCCATCACGAGCTCGCTGAGTGTGCCGCGGGGAGTCATGCCGATGACGATGAGTGTTGCGTGTTCCTCGCGCGCGGTGCGCATGAGTTCCTCGGCGACGCGTCCGACAACGAACTTCGTGCGGTAGGGGAGCTGCGCCTTGCGAAGGGGCGCAGTCCACTCGCCGCGAAGACGACGCTCGAACTCGTGCCGAATCGGATCAGGGTTGATCTGCGCGGCGGAGAGCTCCCACTCGGCGATCGACGATGCGACGTAGACGACGAGGAGCTCGCCATCAATACGCTGTGCGTAGGCCATTGCCCACTGAAGAGCAGTCTCCGCCGCGGCCGAGTTGTCGTATCCGACGACGATGATGTTCATGACCTGCCTCCGATCGCTCTCGGCTTTTGAGCCAGGGCCCAACCGCGCCGTTCACTCTCCGACCGAGTAATACGTACAATACTTGTAAGAGTACATTGATTCCCGATGGCGCCCGATCGGGACGAGCGGCGCCTATTCGTGAGGTCTCGCGATCCGACGTGACGCGTCGCCGGGAGGTCGCGATGTCGCATTTGTGCGGCGGACGTGACGCTCCGGGGTCTCGCGGCGTTGCCCTAGGTACGTTCGTCCGAGTCTTCGTCGACAGCGTTGGGGTCCATGGGTGTCCGCTCGCGCTGTGATTCGATCAGTCCGACGAAACTCGTGAGCATCATCGCGACGAGTGCGGCGAGCAGCGTGGTGGGCAGGAGCCGCATGCCGCCCATCTCTGTCACGACGAGGGTCGAACCGAGCAGAGTCTTGGTGACACCGACGTTGGTTGCAGCCATGAACGCGGCGACGACGATCCCCGTTCGGGCATCTCCGAAGCCATGATGCGTCAGTTCGCCGAGCGTCGCGCCCATGAAGAAGAGCGGGATGATGAATCCGCCCGGCCAACCGGACGCGACCGTCACCGACGCGCTGAGAAGCTTCGCGATGAGCGCGACCACGAGCACGCTGACCAACAGCGGGTGTTGGAGGACATGGCCAGTCTGCTGCTCGCCGAAGGTCAGCGCGTACGGCGACCACAGTGCAAGTGCCGCCAGCGCCAGGCCGCCGGCGACCGGCCTCGCAGCGCTCGGTGCCAGCATGAATGCTCGCCGCAGTCCAAGCACGAGATAGGTGAACACGACCGCGACGAGCGCGCCGCCGACGCCGGCGCCGATGGCCCACAGGAAGTCGACCGACCGTAGAGACCCGACTGCCGGGATGGTCCACACGGGTTTTACGCCGGTCCCGGTGAGCACGACCGAGCAGGCGTAGCCCGAAAGCGCGCCGACCAGTGCAGGGACGAGTGCTTCGTGGTATTGCATGCCGCGGCGGTGCAGGATCTCCAAGGCGAAGAACGCGGATCCGATTGGCGCGCCGAAGAGCACCGCGAACGCGGCGGCCATCCCGGCGATCGTTAAGCATCGGGTTTCCGTCGCGTTCAATCGGCGAATACGGGCGAGCCAACTCGCGAGGGTGCCGCACGTCGTTACGAGCGGCGCCTCGGGACCAGCACCGGCCCCCGCAGAGATGGTCAGCACCGACATGGGTATCAGTGAACGCAGGGAACGGACAGTCGGCGCACCGCCGGAGACGTGAATGTTGTCAACGAGCAACTCGACGTCTCCCGGGCTGCCGATCACACGAGCGATCAGGGTCACCGCGACGCCCACACCGCCGAGCACCGCGAACTCGGCTGCCGCGCTGAAGTGTTGTGGCGCGAGTGCGTGCTGCAATAGGTGGATTGCGAGCAGGTAGCCCGCGCCGACCGCGCCGCTGCCGATTCCGACGACCAACGTCGCGCCGAGCAACGCCGGTGAAAGGCCTAGCGTCAGGCCTTCGACACGATCTGACGCTCGTCGCCGAAACATAACGTGTTACGATATACCTGTGCGTACGTCGGCTGACGATGTGAACGTCAACGACCTCAGCGACGATGAGTACCGCAGGTTGCTTGCGTTCCGCAACGCGCTACGCAGGTTCCTGCGCTGGAGCGAAGAGCGAGCGACCGAGCTCGGTGTTGCACCGGCGCAGCATCAGTTGCTCCTTGCCGTCCGAGGTCACGACAATCCGCTCGGTCCGACGATCGGCGACGTCGCCGATTCACTTCTGCTGCGCCATCACAGCGCCGTCGGGCTCGTCGATCGCGCGGTCGCCGCCAATCTGGTCGAGCGACGACCCGATTCGGAGGATCAGCGATTCGTGCATCTGCGATTGACACCGCTGGGCGCCCGCCGGCTTCGCCAGCTTGCAGCTTCGCATCTCGCCGAGCTGCGCCGAATGCCACTTGCTATGAACCCGTTGTTCTCCCTGGACGCGCTCGACGGCGACGGGATGGCCGACGAGGGATGATCGGCGTCGTCGCGTTTCAGGCCGTCAACGAGCCCGTGCACGACAGGCGCAGCTGGCTCGGTACCGCACGATCCACAGTCGGACATCTCGTCGACCGTCGCTGCCCGATCAGCTGAAACGGCAACGGTTGCTAAAGTACAACTATGCCGTTTTCGAAAACCTCTCCGGCTTCGACTCGCGCTCGGAACGAAGTCGACGAAGTCGCGAGCGCGGTGCTGACTGCGTCGCGAGCATTGATGGGTATCGCGGTGCGATCGATCGCCGTCGTAGAGGACGAGGTCACGCTCGTGCAGTACCGAGCGTTGGTCTTGCTTACGACTCGGGGCGATCAGAATGTCTCGGTTTTGGCTGAAGCGCTCGGGGTGCATCCTTCGACGGCAACTCGATTGTGTGATCGTCTTGTCGCGAAGGATCTCGTCGAGCGCGCAACATCGACCGAGAGTCGACGGGAGATCGTGCTGTCGGTGACGTCGACCGGACGGGCGGTCGTGCGAGCGGTGAGTGCTCGTCGTCGCAAGGAGGTGACTCGAATCGTCGAGCGGCTCCCGCGGGGCGAGCGCCAACGGTTGCGGGCCGTCTTCGGCGTGTTCGCGGAGGCTGCCGGTGAGGTGGAACTCCCCGACGACGCCTGGAAACTCGGCTGGACAACGTGACGGTGTCAGGGTCGTAGGCGCCGTGTTGTACACGCGGTTGTGTGAGCTGTTCGGGATCAAGTACCCAGTACTCAACGCGCCGATGGGAGGTGGTGACGCCACTGCTCGGCTCGCCGCGGCGGTCTCGGAGGCCGGCGGTGTTCCGGGATTGATCTGCGGCACGACCATCGGCGGTGCGGAAATGGCTGGTCTCGCAAATCCGGATCGCGCCTGAGTCCACTGAGCGTCCGTCCGTGTGTCGGGTTCATCAGCCACCTTCCGAACACGCGCGAGCTCATGGAAGTTGCACTTCGCGAAGGGGTTCGAGTCGTCGCGCACTCTTTGCCGATCCGGCCCGGTTTATGAACGCCGCGCACGACTCGGCAGCGATCGTGTTGGGTCAGGTCCGCACCGTCGATGAGGCCCGCCGCGCCGCGTCTGCGAGCGTCGATGTCGTGACCGCTCAGGGCACGGAGGCAGGGGGCCACACCGGGTTGGTGTCGACGCTTGCGCTGGTGCCCGCGGTCGTCGATGCTGCCGCACCGATACCGGTGCTCGCGGCCGGGGGGATCGGCTGGACTTGTCCGGCGTCGACGTCCCGCTTCGACGCTTTTGCGAGCCGGCGCATCATGGCCTCGAACTCCGCATAGGCGCGATCGTCGCGCTGACGGCGGGCCTTGGCGCTCGACTTCTTCATCCGTCCTTGGCTCCTGTTCGGTTCCATAAGCCCACGTCGACGCTGCCCGTGATGCGCAAAGTTCGCACGCGCCGATTCCCCCTGCGAAGTTTGCATGACGGCATGCCGAGCGCGCAACGCTGCCGTCAAGTCTCGCTCACGTTTCGAACGTCTCGGCCGGGCGCGAGCCGGCCACAAGCGAGGAACAGCGACGAACTGCCCGCCGACGCGGACACCGCCATGGAGGCCGCCACGGCACGAACTGCAGTCTCATCTACACCCCGCGAGATGCACGCCCCCGCGGGCGACGGGATTCGGGAATTGGGATCCTCGGCCGCTGTGGGTGACAACGAGATGGGGGCTCGAGGCACCCGCGCACACGACGATTCCGCAGCCCCCGGTATTCAGTCGCCCGGGGGAAGTCCGGACCCGTGGACATTGCGTCTGTCTGGGATCGGTCGGCCTGGGTGTCGTTGGATGCGTCTGCGCGCCAACGCCGTGGACGTGCGGCGTCGCTCGACGTGGTGTGGTCCAACTCCCCGGAGCGCAGCGTCAATGCGGGTTCTCGCCCTCGGCGCCACGTCACCTTTGTGGCAGATCATGCCATGTATGTCCTTGATTGACAGCACATGGGTGCGATCTTAGGATCCGCGTGGTTGCGCGGTTCGCGGCAGGGCGACGGCGGGTCTCGCCCCTCGTCCGGCCGAGCGGCGCCGGTGCTTTGGGGTGTGGTCGAGGGAGGATCGGATGAACAAGCGCGGCTTTCGGTGGTTCGTGTGTGTGGCCGGTTCCGTGATGGTGATGTCCGCTGGCTTGCCGGTTGGGGTCGTTGGTGCAGGTCCGGCTTCGGCTTCGGCGGCGAGTCCGACGGTGACCGGTCCGGTGGACGGCGGGACGCCCGCGGAGGCCCTGTTCTCGACGAGCTTCAACCTGGCCAAGGTCGGCTATCAGGAGAAAGAGTTCTTCATCTCGGGGACCGCGACGAGTTATACGTCGGCGAGTCCGTTGACGAGTGACGGGAAGTGGACGGTGACACCGGGTGTCACCGCGCCGTACACGACGCGGGTGGTTGTCCGCCGGCCGATTAATCCGGCCAAGTTCAATGGCACGGTCATCGTCGAATGGCTGAACGTGAGTGGCGAGGTCGACGCAGGGCCGGAGTGGACGCTGGCCCACAATGAGCTGATCCGCGACGGGTTCGTGTGGGTTGGGGTCTCGGCCCAGCAGGCCGGTGTCAACGCAGCGAAAGGCAAGGTTCCGAAGCTGACGCCGGGAGACCCGGTGCGTTACGCCCCGTTGTCGCATCCTGGCGACAGTTTCTCGTACGACATTTTCTCTCAGGCCGGGCAAGCGATTCGCGACAACTCGGCGTTGATGTTGGGTGGCTTGACATTGCACAAGCTGATCGCGGCGGGGGAGTCGCAGTCCGCGGCTCGACTCGTGACGTACATCGACGCGGTGCAGCCACTCGTGCACGAGTACGACGGGTTCCTGGTGCACAGCCGGTTCGCGACCGGAGATGCGCTTTCCCAAGCACCGCAGGTCACCGTCCCGGCGCCGGCCACGGCGATGATCCGCACCGATCTCGGGGTGCCGGTATTTGTGTTCGAGACCGAAACCGATGTGTTCAATAGCAATCTCGCCGACCGGCAACCCGACACCAGCATGTTCCGGCTGTGGGAAGTCGCGGGCGGCTCGCATTACGACGAGTACGGGCTGGTCATCGGGCCTGAGGACACCGGGAACGGCCAGGGCGCGGTCTTGAACCTGGCGGCGATGCGACACCCGCCGCGCACGATCCCGATCCCAGGTTCAACGCCCTTCTCGTGCGACGTGCCCATCAACACGAGCGGCACGCACTGGGTGTTGGATGCGGCGTTCTATTGGCTCAACCAGTGGGTGGTCAACGGCACGTTGCCTCCCGTGGGCCCGCTGATGCAGACGACCCACGTGTCGCCGGTGGTGTTCGCGCGCGACGCGAACGGCAACGTCATTGGCGGCGTACGGTCGCCGCAGGTGGATGCGCCAGTCGCGGCGCTGGGCGGCGTCGGGAACAACGGAACGGGTCCGGTCGGGAAGTTCTGTTTTCTCTTCGGTACCACGAAACCGTTCAGCGCGACGAAACTGGCGAGTCTGTACAAGACCCACGCCCAGTTCGTCGCAAAGTGGGACGCAGCCGCGCAGAAGGCGGTCAAGGGCGGGTTCCTTCGCCCGCTGGACGCGGTCGAACTGGACAACGCTGCGGCCGCGTCACACATCGGATAGTGCACACCAGACGGAGGCGGCCGCAGCTGGCTTGTGGACTGAACGAACGAGGTGACCGCGGTGGGTTCCGCGCGACGTCTCGAAGCGCAGGACCGTTCGCGTACGCTGCCGAGACGACGAGTTCTCCGACACGAAAGGGAGGATGCTTGACCACGCCGTCGTTGGCCGCCCGGTTGCGGGCGAAACGCTCCGAGATGATGACTTCGGAGTTGGAAGCCATCGCGCTGCGACTCTTCGAACAGCGCGGCTTCGACGACGTCACCGTCGAAGACATCGCATCCGAAGCGCAAATCTCGGTGCGGACCTTCTACCGCTACTTCCCGAGTAAGGAAGATGTCTTCCAGCACCAGATCGCCAGACGGAGCGACGGGCTGCGCGCGGCGCTTGCCGACCGTCCGCTCGACGAGCCTCCCCTCCATTCGTTGCGCGTCGCATACGCGGAACAGATCGCATCGGAGGACACGGACCTGCTCCGACAGTGGATCGCCGTGATCGCGACCACGCCTGGTGTCGTGAAGGCGGTGCTCGGCGGTATCCAACTGAACACCCAGCGCGTCATCGCCGAGTTCGTGGCGACACGACTCGACTTGCCGAGCGACGCGCTTGTCCCGACGATGCTCGCCGCCGCGGCGCAAGGGGTCATTCAAGCGGCGCTCACCCATTGGTATGTACGCGGCGGCGACCTTGAGACCACGATCTCGGAAAGCCTCGAGGTCCTCGAACGAGGTATCGGCACCGACCCGAAGCGCTGGTCCCTCGACGATCGATAGGACATGATTCCCGAGGTCGAAATCGCTCCGACGTTGCGAACCTTGTTATGACACTTCGCGGATGGTAGCGCTGACCCAGCTTTCGGATACCACGTCGGTGCCGGCCGACACGGCGCGACAGTCGTGGCGCGAGCTGATCGTGGCTGGGTGGCCGGAGTTGTTGATCATGATCGGCGCGCTCGTCTTGTTCGCGTGGGGCCTGTCCAAGAACGGCTACAGCAACCCGTACTACGCGGCCGCAGAACGTTCGATGACGCGGTCGTGGAAAAACTTCCTGTTCGGCGCATCTGATCCGGGCGGCTGGATCACGACCGACAAACCGCCGCTGGCGCTGTGGTTCGGCGCACTGAGCGCGCGTGTCTTCGGATACACGAGCTGGTCGCTGCTGATGCCCTCGGTGCTGGCCGGAGTGGCGTCGGTCGGGCTCCTCGTGGCGACGGTGCGCCGGGCCTGGGGTCCGTCCGCGGGTCGCGTCGCCGGAGTGGCGTTCGCGTTGACCCCGGTGATCGTGGCGGTGAGCCGGGCGAACAACCCCGACGCGATACTCGTGTGCTGTCTGGTCGCAGCCGCCTACGCCACGCAGCGCGCCATCAGCGACCAGCGTCCCGGCTGGTTGGTCGTCGCGGGTTGCTGTTGCGGGTTGGGCTTCCTCGCGAAGCTCCTCGTCGCCGGGCTCGTGATGCCGGGCGCGTTCGCTGCTTACCTGCTTGTCGGCCCGCTCCGATGGCGGCGCCGGCTCCGCGACGTTGTGCTCGCAGGTACGGCGTTCCTGCTTATCGCCGGAAGCTGGATCGCCCTCGTGGATCTCACGCCCGCGTCGAGCCGCCCGTACGTCGCCAACAGCACGAACAACACAGCCCAGAACGTCGTCTTCGGCGCCGACGGTTTCGGGCGCCTGACCGGCGACCAAAGCTTCGGCCTGCCAACATCGGCGCGCGGCTTCGGCGGGGGGAACCTCACTGCCGTGCTCGCCGGCCAGCCCGGGCTCGGTGGCACGCCCGGGATCGCGCGGCTGTTCAACGCGGGCATGGGCGACCAAGTGACGTGGCTTGTCGTTCCTGCGGCGCTCGCGCTCCTCGCCGGTGTCGTGCTCGCCGTCCGTCGACGGCTTTCCAGAGCTCAGACCGGTTCACTGGTGCTCTGGGGCGGGTTCGGCATCGTGAGCTACCTCGTGTTCGCGTACACCCAAGGCGTCTTTCACGACTATTACGTGTGCGCCTTCGCCCCGGCGGTCGCTGCCCTGGTCGGCATCGGTGTGGCGCTCGCCCGCCGGGCCGGCCGTTCGGGTACGGCCTGGGTGGTTGTCGCGTTGGCCGGTACGGCAGTCGTCGAGGTGATCCTGCTGCGCCGGGTCAACGCCTATCCCGCGTTGCGCGCCCTCGTGCCAGTCGGACTCGCCGTCGCGGCCGCGCTCGTCCTCGCCGGCGCGTTACGTGTCCGTTTCCTGCGCCGGCATCTCGGTCTTGTGCTCGTCGCCGGGCTGGCCGTCGCACTCGTCGCGCCTGCGGCGTGGACACTCTCAGGAGTGCGCCACCCCGAAGACGCCGCCTACGCCGCATCCGGCCCGGCGCTCAAAGGGACCCCGCGCGGTGGTGGCGCGGGGAACGTCCCGTTCGGGTTCGGCGGTGCCGCGATCGGTCGTGGCGGCCTCGCGCCTGGCGAGCTGGCCTGGCTACGCCGCCAACAGCGTCACGAGCGGTGGCTCGTTGCCGTACCCAGCAGCGCCGAAGCCGAAGGGCCGATCATCGCCGGCGACTCGGTCATGCCGATGGGCGGTTTCTACGGCACCGACCCGGCCATGACACGGGACCGGCTCGCGACACTCGTCGCCGACGACGAGCTCCGTTTCGTCGACACCGGCGGGTTCACCCTCGGAGACCCGAACCAAATCGACGCGCTCGTCGCGCAAGCGTGCACTCCCGTCAACCCCATCGTCTGGCACGGCACCCCACCAGGAACGCTTTACGACTGCGCGGGACGACAACACGCCATCCGCACCATCAAGGTACGCGCCACAGCGAACGTCGGTATCGGAGCCTACGGCGACATCCGGCTCGGACCTCCCGCCGCGCTGCAACGTCTCCTTGCCTGCTTCCGCACTCACGGCTGGAACCCAATCACAGGGTCGCGGAACCTCACATCACCGACCGCCAAGCAAGCCCTGCGCGCCTGCAGTGCGCTCATCCCAGCAGCCGTCCCCGGCGCACCTCGACCGAGTGCCACACCCAGTGCCCATCCTCAACCGATCGGGACGCAAACCCCTGGCCCCGCCGTCAACGCGGCCGTTACCCCCGGCCAGTGATCTGTGCGCGTCAGCCCGAGACGATGACGCGTGCGATCGCGATATAGAAGATCAACCCTGCCGCGATCACGAGCGCGTGAAACACCTCGTGAAATCCGAACACTGCGGGCATCGGGTCGGGGTGACGCGCCGAGTAGACGAGCGCACCGAGGGAATACACGACACCTCCGAGGCCGATGAACGAGAACGTGACGACGCCAAGCTGGTGCCACAGCACCGGAACGAACGCGAGTGCTGTCCAACCGATGACGACGTACAGGCTCGCGACGAGCCAACGTGGTGCGTTAAGCCACACCATCTGCACGATGATCCCAGCCAACGCGAGGGGCCACACAACGCCGAGCAGGATTCGAGCGCTGCGCGCGTCGAGTCCGACCACGGCGATCGGAGTGTAGGTCGCGGCGATGCCAACCAAGATCATCGAGTGGTCGAGTCGGCGGAGTCGTCTTCGGACCGACGGTTTCCAACGACCACGGTGGTAACACGCGCTCGCGGCATACATCGCCGTGGCGCCGACGGTGTACACGACTGCCGCCCCGCGCGCGGCTGTCGTGTGAGCGACGGCGACGAGGGCGGCGCCGAGCACTGGGAAGACGAACGCGGCCGCCTCGTGCGACACTCCCCGCCAACGGGGCTTGACCTCCAGCGCGGCGGGGTCGGGGCCTTCGGCTGCGTTCACCGTCTCAGTCTGCCCAACCCGGCATCGATGTGATATTCGGGCGCGCGTTCGGCGTACCTGTTCGATTCGGCGACACCCTGCGACGCGCGTCGTGTCGGTGTCCCGCTGTCAGTCGGGATGTCGGCAAGGGGCGGGTTGGGACCCTTCGATCATGAACCGCCAGAAACGACGGGGTTCACCGACGGGGAAATCGCCGCTGGCTTTGTGCTGTACCGATGCGTTGTCCCAGATGAGCACGTCGTGGAGGTGCCACGCGTGGGCGTATCGCGGGGCTCGTGTCTCGGCGTGGTCTTGTAACGAGCGCAGCAGGGCGCGACCTTCGGCCTCGGGCATGCCTTCGATGTGGGTGGCGCGGTCGAGGTCGATGTAGAGCGCGGGTGTACCCGTGATTGGATGGGACCGCACGATCGGGTGTGAGACGTCGATGAGCTGTTCGAACGGTCCCTCGGCTGACACGCGTGGGGGAAACGCGCCATGGTTGTTGTAGCTGTTCACGACGTGCAGGCCGATCAACTGTCGTTGCAGTGCCGGGTCGAGGAGCTGGAACGCGGCGCGCATGTCGATGAAGTTCGTGGCGCCGCCCGGGCCTGACGGAAGTTCCCGCGCGTGCAGCACGGTCGCCGCCGCCGGCCGTTCGGTGTACGTATCGTCGGAGTGGAACGTCTCGAACAAACCGGGACGGAGCGGATCGAGACCACCGAACGAGAGGTCGCCGAGCTCGGCACGCAACTCGTCGGTCAGCACGAAGCCAGCGTCGATGATCTGACGGTCTTCGCTGTAACGCAGCATGGTCCCGTCGCGAGTCTGGCCGACCGGATCCTTGATCGGGCCGATCATCGAAGCGACCGAACGTGCCTCCGCATCATCGAGCGAGTCGCAGAACCGAAGGCAGACCACGGCATGGCGCGCGAGCGTGTCTCGAAGGGCACGGCACGTCGATTCCTCACCGGCGTCTGACGGTCGCACACCCTCGATCTCGACCGCGCCGAACTCCCCAGGCAACGACCGGATCATCAAGGGTGCGGTGCGATCCATGTCAGGATGGTAGAGGCGAGCGAAGAGCGCGCCCGTTCCTTCACGCGCCGGCAACGTCGCGTTCACGCCGCGGCTAGAAGCCGGAGAGGTTACGTCTCTAGGCTGTGCGGGTGCGAGGAGCCGTGCTGGACTTTGAACGACACGTCGCGCTCGACGGCTGCTTCAACTTCCGCGATCTCGGTAGCTATCGCACCTCAGACGGTTGTTGGACGCGACCGCAGCAGCTGTACCGGGCCGACGGTCCGCACGCGCTGACCGATGCGGACGGCACCACGCTGCGCGGGTTGGAGCTGAGGACGGTGATCGACCTCCGCACGTTCGAGGAGGTCGAACAACGTGGTTGTTACGCGACCGTCCTCTCGAACGTCGTCGAGTATCACCTCCCGATGATCGACGTTCTCCCGCACCCCGACGAGCTGCCCGCATGGGTGGATCCATCGGTTGTCGCGCGGCGTTATCGCGACATGCTCGACGGGGGACACGACTCGATCGCCGAGATCCTCGCGGTGTTGTCGGATCCGAGCGCCTATCCGGTGGTGTTTCACTGCAGTGCTGGCAAGGACCGTACCGGCCTGGTCGCCGCGGTCATGCTCGGGATCGTGGGTGTTCCCGACGCCACGATCGTCGCTGACTACGCCTTGAGTCGCGCCCCGATGCGACGCTTGCTCGAGCACTACCAAACGGCCTATCCCCACGCCGCCGAACAGCTGTCGCGTGCGGCTCCCGCGATGGTCGCGGCCGATCCGCGGACGATGTCGGAACTCATCGACGGTGTGCGGCGCGACTTCGGCGACTTCGAAGGTTATGCGTCCGCACTCGGGATAGGCACGGCTCCTCGACTCATTCGCGAGGCCGTCCTCATCTGAAACGCGCGCCCGAGGCTGCTGAACACGATGTCCTCGGCCCGTACCGGGCGGGCTCCTGCGAAGGGACCACCGTACGGGTCGTCGCGTTCACGTGCCCGACTCCCGGTAGCGAACGTCGCGAACATGCCAACGCCTGCGGAGGAGTAGGTCGTAGACGTGAACGTCGAGCCTGTTCGTGCCGAACGCGCGGCAACGCGAGCAGCCAGGGAACCTGCGGGGAACCCGGCTACTCGCGTTGCTGACAGGACACAAAATAAGTGAGGGAGACGAGAGCGGCAGCGCCCGTCGGACCGTCTTCACCCACCGTTCGGTTCGCATACATGTACGGTGCGGGGATACGCGGACAGCCGTACCACGCTTGGGAGTGTGTGCCGACCGGCGAACCGCACTTGATGAAATCGCGGCCGAGCATGTCGGCGATTCACCTGTCGTCGGCGTCCCACCCCACCGTCGGCGTCGTGGCGACGAGGAGGTGGTCGCGACTGTCGTGTGCGACGCTGGAGGCGAACACCGCACCCTTCGGCTGCCCGCAACGTGCGCGGCTCCCCGACGCGCTCATCCCCGCAGACGTGCACCACTGACCGCCGTGTCGGTGAGGGAAGTGGGCGTTGTCGTCGTACACGACCGGCGCGACGACAGGGTTCTCGTTCTGCGCCCATTGGCGACGTCTGTCGTTCTCCCGAGTGGGGACACGACCGTCGCGCGCAAACCGGGCAGGCCGTGACGGCGGAAGCCGAGCCGCAGACCCGACGTCTGCATCCCCGTCGCCCGCGAAGCGACGGTGTGAGCATGGCGACCGGTGCAAGACGACATGGTCGGGATGGTCCGCCAGCAGCAAGAGGCACCACGCTGGCGATAGTGATGACGATCCGTGGTGACGAAGATGAAGATGAGGATGAGGATGAGGCGCAGTCGTATCCGGTGGTCGTCGGTTGATAATGCGTGAACGCCGATTGAATGCTCGGCTCTGTTTCTTTGGTCCGGGCCGACGAAGCGCGGCCGAACCGTGCGAGGGCGTCACACTGAGCGTGTGGTTGCCGCAAGCGCCGAACAGATACGACGCGACCTCTGTTACGAGTTGAAGTGGATGCTCCGCGCGGTCGTGAGGTTCGAGTACCTGACGCGCGAGGCGCACACGTTGGAAGCGCGTCGCGAGACACCGCCCGACTCGGACATCGTGGCGCTGGAGGACTCGGCGCTCGTACATGCACGCAACCTGGTCGAGTTCGCGAGAGCTTCGTCCGAGCCGTCCGAACCGCAGGTGCAGTGGGCATTGAGCGACATCCTCGGCGCGCATCGTCGCAAGGTCCCGACCGGCCTCACGACGTTCCTCGATAACCGGGTCGTGCATCTCGGCGCCTTCCGCACAACCGATTCAAAGTGGCCGAAGGACCTGGCCGGGAATCGGATCGACAGTCAAGACGACACACGGCTGTCGAAGGTCGTCGACGTTGTGTTCAAGATGTTGAAACCGAAGCATCGGACAACCACGTTGGAGACCGAAGAGGGCGTTGCCTACGTCGAGCTTCTCGACCGCGCCCGCGAGTACTTCGAGCAGCGCACACCGGAAGCGTTCGACGCGTTGACCTGCTCTGGAGAGGTGATGCCGCCGCCCGCGGCCGACGCAGATCGTGGCTGAGGACGTCTGGGACGGTCGCGAGCGAGGAGGGACAGGTGTGTGCTCGTGTCGTGTGTCCCGACTGCGTCGGCGGTCGTCGTCGTTCGCCTAGGGAAAGAGATGTTCGGTGACGGCGGCGAGTTCGGCGCCGAGAGTGAGTTCGCCAATATTCGAGAGGTGGATGACGACAGGCGCAGTCCGGGGGAGGCCGAGCGTGTCGACTTCGACCACATGCGCCAGGTTCGCGGTCGCCCAGTCGTCGGCGGCGCGAACCGCGGTGTCTCCGGCCTGGGCGACCGCGCAGTTGTCGAGTGGGCAGTCATCGGTGGCTTGGCGGAACGAAAGGTTGGCGGCCAGGGACTCTTTTGCCAACGCGATCGGTGTTGTGGGGTTCATGGGGAGATCAGTTCGTAGATGCGCAATGAAGTTGGCCAAATTGGACTGATACTTGGAGTACCACGCTGCGTTCACTGCGTCGTCCTCACCCTGATACCAGTAAAACGCGCCGATCGTGTCGAGTTGTCCGTGAGCGGCGTCGGCGGACATGGTGGCGATGACTCGGTCGACCATCCGCGCGTAGTCGCCGTTGGGTGTGGCGGGATTCCAGTCGACCTCCAGCGAGGTGGAACCGATCGCGGCTTTCACGATCGTGACGGGTTGACGGGCATCCGTCCAGATCTGGCGTGCAAGGCCAATTTCGGGTCCAAACACTTGGACGGGCCTCGCCGTATCGAACATTTGGGCGGTGTCGAGGGGGACAAGGCCGTTCTCCGGCGCTGCGAGCAGACCGCCGTGCGACGACGCGATCCACGTGATGTTGGACAGGCCATCGGCTCCGTTCGTATACGGAGGAGCGAAGTAGTACGTGAACGTGGCGGGGTCGAACGCGTAGGACTCGGCTCCGACCGCGTTCGACTGCCCGGCGACGATGAGGACCACCCGGTGCGCCAGAACCTGGGTGAATGATGACGGGGGCGATGAACCAGAGTTATCGGAGGCGGTGACCGAGAAACGCCAGGGAGTCGAGTCGTTGACCGAGATGGTGCACGACGCCGCGTCGACGACGTGACAGCCCTTGCCGGGAGGACTCGACGACACGACGTAGGTGACGCCGGTTGATGAAAGCTGCGTCCAAGAAACGATGACGGCCCCCACGGACGGTGCCGCGTGCACGCCGGCCGGGGCGGTCAGCGAACTCAGCGACGGCGCCGAAGACGGTCCGTTCCCGCGACTGTTGGTCGCGGTAACCGTGCACGCGTATGCCTTCGTGGCTATGAGCCCACGTACCTCGACCGGGCTCACCCCACCGGTCCCAACCTTGCTGATGCCGCCGTTCGACGGCGTGCACCGGGCCGCGTAACCCGTGATCGCCGCGCCATTGTTTGCCGGTGCCGCAAACGCGACTTCCAACGCGCCGGGGGCAACCATCGTCGCCCGTACGTCGGTTGGCGAGCCCGGTGCGCCGATCGTGACGACATTCGACTCGTCCGACTGCGGACCGACTCCGGCCGCGTTCTCAGCCGCGACGGTGAATCCGAACGAGACGCCGTCCTTCAATCCCGGCACGACGCCGCTCGTGCCGCTCGTGCCCAACGCCAGGCGTTTATGAGGCTTGGTCCCCAAATACGGCGTGACCACATACCCCGCGATCGGCGCCACACCCGCACGCACTGCTTCGGTCCACTGAACCGTCGCGCTTCCATTCCCAGGCGTCGCGGTCACCAGACGCGGTGCCGTCGGCACCTGCTTCACGACCACCGCCGGCAACGCGAGCGCCTTGGCCGATATGCGTCGACGATGCGGCCGGACCGAACTGCTGGTCGCTCCCGACGCGGGCGTGGGCTGCATCGACCATCCGAGCAACGTCGCGCTCAACGTGATGCCCAGTACGACCAGCGCCGTCGGTGGGGCCTTTCGCACCCTGCCGAGCGCGCCGTAGCGGCCGGTCATTGATCCTCCCCGACGCATGACGACTGGTCCTCGACCCGCAAAATCGCGCGTCCGGTGGACATCTCCGTCACAGACAGAGCCCCGCTCTGCGCGCACCTGCAACGGATACGGCATCAGCCCACCATCGTGTCCGTCAACGCTTCGCCCATCGACGCGACCAGCGCCAACGCAGCCCCGTCCAACGATCGCATCACGCGCGCTCGCCTGCGCGCCATCCGTGAACAAGACGTTTACCTGACGTATGACTGCACGACATCTCGAAGACGGCTCTCGCGGCGCCACGACCGGTCTGTTTCGCTGTGGGCGCGGCCTCGTGTCGTCCAGCCTCGACCGTTCCACGCGCAGGCTGGGCGGGCCCCGTCTGGTCGATACCTGCGCCGGCGAATCCCTGCACGGCGTGGTCTTCAGGCACGGTTCGTGTGAACGTCGTCGTGGCGTCGCGTGCTCGTAACACCATTCGACGAACATTGATGGCGTCCACGACATGTTCTTGGAGGAACCGATCATCGTGCTCGACTCGCCGACGTTCATCGTGCAGCGGCGCATCAACGCACCGTCGCATCGCGTGCTGCGAACCATCTCGAACCCCGGGGTATTCGGCGCCGGATGCGTCCTCGCGGCTGACCGCGAAGGCTCGTTACGGCTCGATGAGGCGTTCCGGCGCATCGACCTTGCGCCGCGAACCACCTGGTGTGCCGACGCCCGCTTGCTCGTACCCGCCGGACATACGATTGCCGTCGTTGAACTCGAACTCGGACCCTGGTCGGTCGACGACACCGAACTGCTCATCCGTCCCCGTGCGAGAAATCCGCAACGCTGGTCGGTTCGGCGCATGCGCCGGTATTTCCATCATGCTCACCGACGAGCCGACGACATCGCCCGACTGCTCACGCGGACGTCTTCCGTCGAGGCCGCATCGTCGCGCCATCCGTGGTTGTCGGCCGCGTCGTTCGTCTCGATACCGACCTCGACCGGTCGCTAGGTCAGCGGAGTCGTTCCGACGAACGTGTGTCGCATGCCGTCCGAGCGGTTGAGGTAGGCGCGCCCACGTCGGGCGAACCCTCGTCCGATCACCACTTCGTGTTCGGAGTCAGCGAACCACTCCGGCTCTTTGGTACGGACGTCCAGCTCCCAAGCGGTCGGCGCAACCCGCAACCACACGTCATGGCATTGGAGTCGTTTCCCGTTCACTGCGACCGTGTCCACTTCATCAACCAGCAGGTCGTTCATAGCGCCGACCGTACCGGTCAGTTGAGACACGCACGTCGCCTGTCATGGTCCTCGTCGATCATTCGCAGCCGGAGGAACGGCGCAGGCCAGCCGAGACCGGTCGGACCGGCCTGCCCAGATTGCAGGCCCGCCAGACCGGTCGGACCGGCCTGCCCAGATTGCAGGCCCGCCCGATTCGATCACGGCTCGCATTTGCCGTTCGGTCCGGTGGCAGTAGCGGAGCGGTACGGACGCCCAAGACGCGACGCCCGCACCGCGCCACTCCCAACGCAGTCAAGTAGTCGTCTCGACCGTCGAAAGGAAACGGCTTGACACCGAAACTGAACGGACCACGCCGTCACTCGGCGGCGTCTGCGCGGCTGAGCAGCCATGACGCGTGCCGATGTGCTGTGGGGCTGACTTTGCGGTACCAGCTTCTGCCTCGAGATGCAGATGATCGAGCACTGCGGGCCGGCGGCCGACCATGCTTCCAAACGGCACACGAAACGGTGTCTTCGATTCCTCATCGTGGTTCGCTCCGCGCCCGAGTGACGATCGCGACAGCACGGCGTGCCGCAGAGCTGGACGTGGCAGCTGTGGCCCGTTCTCGCAGTACAGGTTCCGACAACGATTGGCAAGATGCTCGCAGTGTCATCGTCGTCCGTCCGATCCGCGCGGAGGTGCCGCGCGCCGTGGTGTGCGTGGAGGTGACGTCGCCGCCCAACACCGCGTCGGTGCCGGGCGCGGTTTCGTGCGGACCATCATCGGGCCGGCGGAACGATCGGCCCTCTCAGCCGTCGGGCGGTTCTTTCCGAGCTGCGATCGGTCCGAGGTCCATGCTCGTAACTCGGTAGGCGAAAGCGATCGCGTAGGCGCTTCCTTCAGGGACGATACCGATCCGTTCGAGGGACAACAGTGTCTCGGTGAGTTCGATCGCTCTGAGATGCCGCGACGGGTCGTCAGCTGCCAGTCGGACCAGCTCGCTGTATTTGGCCCATGCGATGATCCAGCGGCCTACTTCGTACAGCGTCATGCGTTGCAGGTCGACTCCCATGAACAGCCCGCCGAAGAGGTCGTGGGCGTGGTAT
>Ga0182024_10009461_pt1 | contig 20135 bp, 16 predicted proteins | sample P32metaG_FD_120480 | JGI IMG/M metagenome (GOLD analysis project Ga0182024, IMG submission 120480) | Permafrost microbial communities from Stordalen Mire, Sweden - P3-2 metaG (Illumina Assembly) | ecosystem: Environmental > Terrestrial > Soil > Wetlands > Permafrost | place: Sweden: Stordalen... | reverse complement strand
CTTCGCCGGCAGCATACGTGAAGCTCGCGGTCTGATCGGCCATTTCGATTTGCTCTGACGCCAGCACGGTCGTGCTGCCAGAGGCGGAAACCTGCACCAGATACGTTCCCTCAGGCAAGTTAATCCCTTGCTGGTTGCCAGGACTGGCGGTTATGGCGAAGGTCTTCGGATCCTTCACGCCCAACTGCGTCAGCGTGGCTTGCAGCGCTCCGGCATCCGCCGATTGCACGAACACAAATCGCGCGTAGCCCGGAGCCACCGGCGACAGGTTATCGGTGAATTGCAGCAGCGTGGGCTCTCCGCCGCTGATCGCGGCAACAGTAGTCACGCTCGCTCCGGAAGTGAGAGACACTTTCGAATTAATGATCGATGGATTCTTGCACGGTGCCAGGCTGTTGGCCTCGCTGATCTACACGTCATACGTCCCGGTGGAAAAGCTGAGCGGTCCCGTCACGCTACCGAACGCCAGTCCCCGCGCCAGGCAGGACTCGCCGTTGACTAAGTACATCGATGGGATAGCCGGGGTTGAGGTTGTCGGCCATATCGCGCCCTGGAATCCCATGCACGATGTAAAGGTAAGCGTCATCGGCCGCGAATCCGTACGCGGCTAGAACGAAGCACAGAGCTGCAAGTTGCAGAACGACACGTGTGCAAAGTTTCATAAATCTCCTTTTGAGTTTTGAAGGTTCGGCGCTGATTTGGGGGATGCACCGCTCTTACGCAGAAGAGCTACGCGTCAGGGCAGTTCACCATTCACTGCTGAGATCTCAACCGGGAAGCTGATTAGCTTTGTTTGAACCAAACCCTCGACACAAAAAGAAGTTGTCTGAATTCGAAAAAAAATGTGAAGCTTTGTCAACAGTGGATAAAAAGGAAATTGAATTTCGATCCGCGCGCTGTACGAATGGTTTTGAAGATATTCCCGAGCTATAGAAAGAATTGCAGTCGACGAGACGCGAGAGGGATGTCCAGGGTTGAGCGGGAAGCAGGGGGAATTGCGGAGCAAGATTGGAAAAACTGGTGAGCGCGGCAGGATTCGAACCTGCGACCCATGCCTTAAAAGGGCATTGCTCTACCAACTGAGCTACGCGCCCCACCGTTCTCCGAATAGTTTACCATTGGCTGAACACAAGACTTTTCTCCTAGGTCTGATAAAAACGAAAAGAACAGCATCAAACTGAGTAATAGCCCAACTCATGGGTGATAAGGCCTTGGCTAGGATGCCAATCGCATGACGCAAGTTTCGGGGACCGCGCACCTTATTGGGGTGGATGTGGGAGGCACCAAAGTCGCGGCTGGCCTGGTGGATGCTGCGGGGGAAATCACCTTCCAGACGCGAACCCCAATGGCAGCCAATGACGCCGCAGCTGGATTGGCGGCTGTAGTTTCGGCGATCGATGCGGTTCGCGCATCTTCCACTGCCCAGACAGACGGCCTGATTTCGGGTATTGGCATCTGCGCTCCCGGGCCGCTGGACCCGCGCAATGGCGTTGTCATCAATCCGCCGAATCTTCCGGGTTGGCGAAATTTTCCGCTCGCTGCAGAAGTATCCAAGGTCTACAAGGTTCCGGTTCGAGTCGATAACGACGGAAACGCAGCTGCCTTAGCCGAGGCCTTATGGGGCGCTGGCCGCGGCTTTCGCAATGTTTTTTGCGCCACGATCGGCACCGGTATTGGAACTGGGATTGTCTTCGATGGCCGCATTTACCATGGCCGCACCGGCGCTGCCGCGGAGGGTGGTCACAACACAATCGACTATCGCGGTCCGCGTTGCGGATGCGGCAAGATGGGCTGTATCGAGGCGCTGGCGTCCGGTCCGGCAATTGCTCGCAGAGCTGCGGAAAAACTCGCCAAGCCGAGCCAGTCTTCGAAAATTTTTGATTTGGCCGGCGGCCAGCTCGATCGCATTAGCAGCGAGATGGTTAGCAAGGCCTACGCCGCGGGAGATGTCTTGGCCAAAGAAGTCTTACAGGAAACTGCAGGCCTGCTCACCATTTGGCTGGGAAACATCGTGGACTTACTTGAGCCGGATGTGATGATTATTGGAGGGGGCGCTGGCGCCATGTTGCGGCCCTTCTTCGATTTGATTCGGGAACGGCTTCCCGAGTGGTGTGTGAATTCTCATTGTCAGGAAGTTCCGCTGGTCGCCGCCCACTACGGCGCGGAGGCCGGCATCGCCGGCGGCGCTGCACTCTGCCGCAGTTAGTCGAAGTTTCCGGAAGCGGGATTCCTGCCAGCGCTTGAGCTGAGTTCCATCGTGCTTGGGCGAGTCGTCGATAGAGCCGAAAGACCCTAATCAACGCGACTTGTAACGTTTGTCGAACGATCGGCACTATCTGTCTTGGGGGCGCGAAGGGCTCAGGATTTCAGCAACTTCTAGGCAAGTATCCCGCGAAAAAAGCGATTAATGCTTGACTCCAGTTTCTGCCTATGATAAACCCTTGCTCCACGACTCGTATGGGTAAGCTGCGGTGACGAGCCGCTTCCATCCGGGTGGTACCCCCCGAACTAATACGCTCCGCACGGATAAGCCCGGCTTGTATTTGGGCAGTCTGACGTGTCAGTTCCTTCGAAACTCGACCGGATCAACATTGACGGATAAAGGGAGAACACATGGCTAAACAAAGTACGCAGCACAAATTGGACCGGGTGCGTCCGCCTCGCGTCCAGATCACTTACGACGTAGAGACCGGCGGAGCCATTGAAATTAAGGAACTACCGTTTGTAGTGGGCGTTCTGGGAGATTTTACCGGCAGTCCGGAACAGCCGTTGCCGAAGCTCAAAGAGCGTCGGTTCGTGGAAGTGACGCCCGACAACTTTGATTCGGTCCTCGAAAGCATGAAGCCTCACTTGTCTTTCGCAGTAGAAAACAAGCTGAGCGAAGAGTCCGACGCCGGACAGATCAAAGTCGATCTGCGCTTCAAGAGCCTCGAAGACTTCGAACCCGAGCAGGTGGCCCGCCAGGTGAAGCCGCTGAAAGAACTATTAGATCTTCGAACGCGGTTAAATGATTTGAAGGGAACGCTGCAGACCAATGAAAAGCTCGACGAAGCTCTACTGCAGGCCGTGAGTCAGACGGAAAAATTGGACAAACTGAAATCCGAGGTCGGCGAGAAGGGGGATAACAATGGCTAAACCTATGGTGGAAGAAAAGCCCGCAGCCGGGCCAGTAGCGGTGGAACAGAGCAGCCTTCTCGACCAGATCGTCGAACAGGGAAGGTTTACCGATTCCAGCACGCGCGAGCGCGGAAGAAGTCTGATCAAGGAATTCGTCTCCCAGGTGCTCGAAGGCTCGATGACAATCGGCCGCGATGCCGACCAGATGATCACAGCACGCGTCGCACAGATCGACCATCTCATCTCGCTCCAGTTGAACGAAGTGCTGCACCATCCTCAGTTCCAGAAGCTGGAAGGCACTTGGCGCGGACTGAAGTACCTACTCGATCAGTCTGAAACCAGCTCGCAATTGAAGATTCGCATTCTGAACGCTTCGAAGAAGGAGTTGCTGCGCGACCTGCAGCGGGCGCCGGAGTTCGACCAAAGTGCGATGTTTAAGAAAGTATACGAAGATGAGTACGGCATCTTCGGCGGCGAACCCATCGCAGCTCTAGTGGGAGACTACGAATTCAGCAGGCATCCCGAAGATATGGAATTGCTGGAAAAAGTTTCGCAAGTGGCGGCCGCGGCGCACGCGCCTTTCCTTTCCGCAGCCTCGCCGGAGTTGCTAAACCTGCAGAGCTTCACCGGACTCGATCAGCCTCGCGATATCGGCAAGATATTTGATAGCACCGAGTACGCCAAGTGGAAGGGTTTCCGCGAAAGCGAAGACTCGAAATATGTCTGCTTGACGTGTCCGCGGATTCTGATGCGCCTGCCGTATGGCCGCGACACGAAGCCCGTCGACGGATTTAATTACGAAGAAGGCGTGGATGGCACCGATCACGAAAAATATCTCTGGGGCAACGCCGCTTACGCGCTGGCTTCCAGAATGACCCAGGCTTTTTCTTTGTACGCCTGGTGCGTTTCCATCCGCGGCGTCGAAGGCGGCGGCCTCGTGGAAGGCTTGCCTTCTCATACCTTCCGCACCGATGAAGGGGACGTGGCGCTGAAGTGTCCCACTGAAATCGCCATCACCGATCGTCGCGAAAAAGAACTTGCGGATCAGGGACTGGTTCCGCTGGTTCACTGCAAGGGTACCGACAAAGCGGCGTTCTTCAGCATTCAATCGTGCAACAAGCCGAAGCTTTACGACAGCGATTCTGCCACGGCAAATGCCCGCATCTCGGCGCAGCTGCCCTACATGATGGCCACCTGTCGCTTCGCTCACTACCTCAAAGCGATGATGCGTGACAAGATCGGCAGCTTCATGTCTCGCGACGATGCCTGGCGCTTCCTGAATCGCTGGATCAGCCAATACGTAACCCAGGACGACAAAGCGAACCAGACCACCAAAGCCAAGTTCCCCTTGCGGGAGGCGCGTGTGGACGTGGAAGAGGTCAAGGGCAAGCCAGGCGTTTATCGCGCCATTGCTTACCTGCGGCCCCACTTCCAGCTCGATGAGTTGAATGTTTCTCTCCGGCTGGTGGCGGAGTTGCCGGCTGCAGCAAAAAGATAACCCCGTTGTATTTGGCGGGGAGCTTCACGCGGGAGCTTTAAACAAGGCCCTGACGGTCCTTGAATTCAGATTGCTTTGATGAGGAGGAATTGCGATGGCGAGTGATGCGTATCTCTTAATAGACGGAATCAACGGGGAGTCCCAGGCGCAAGGGATGACCAACAACATTGAGCTCGATAGTTTTTCATTTGGCTGCAGCAACCCCGCGGACGTGGGCGGAAAGGGATTGTCTGCCGGCAAATGTTCATTGTCGGATTTCAGCTTCAGCTGCGCTGTGGATCAGGCCAGCTACCAGATTTTGAAAGGCATCTACACCGGTCAGCACATCGCCAAAACCACTTTCTCTCTGCGCAAGTCGACCGGTGCCGCAACGCCTTACACCTACCTCACGGTGATCATGACCAATTGCTACATTACGAGCAATAGCATGGGTGGTGGGGCCTCCGGACCGCCCAGTCAGAGTGTCAGCATCGCCTACGAACAGATCGAATTCCAGTACTACACGCAGGATACTTCGAGCGGCGCGGTCACTCTGGCCGGAGCTGCGACTTACAACATTGGCGCCGTGCAGCAGACATAAGCACGCGGCTGGCAGTGTTGTAAATTCGAAATCCGGAAGGCATCTTCGCGGCTCACTGCCGCGAGGATGCCGACTGGGGATCGTTCTATAACGTGGTTCGATGACGTAGCTCGATTTTCCCAAGGGTTGGAATCGGGCTGGTTTTGTTTGCACGCCGGATTGTCTCAGGCAGAGAGCTTGCATGAATGCTGAGGAACTATATCGCGCGGGTCGTTTAGGGGAGGCTCTGAAGGCATTGAGCGCCGAAGTGAGAGACAATCCCATCGATGCGCGCGGCAGAACTTTTCTTTTCGAATTACTCTGCTTCGCCGGAGAATATTCGCGCGCCGATAAGCAACTGGAAGTGTTGGCGCAAGCCGGACCTGGCAGCGAAATCGGCGTCCTTCTCTATCGCAGCGCATTATTCGCCGAGCGCCAGCGCCAGGATCTATTCGAGAGTGGCTCTTATCCGAATCAGGTAGCTCTTCCCGAGCGCGGCGGCGTAATCAACGGCAAGACCTTCAAGTCTTTCTCCGACGCTGATCCGCGAATCGGAGCCCGGCTTGAGCTGTTTGCCGCGGGCAATTACTTATTGCTGCCTTTTGAGCATATCGCCTCCATTCACGTCGAGCCTCCGAAGCGCCTGCGTGATCTTTTGTGGACCCCCGCTGCAGTTCGCACCACGCCTTCGTTCAAAGGCACCGAACTGGGCGAAGTGATGCTTCCTGTGCTCTCTCCATTTTCGTGGAAGCATCCCGACGATGCGGTTCGCCTGGGTCGCGCCACGGTCTGGGAGGAAAATGAAGCCTTCGACGATCAAATCCCGATTGGCCAGAAGATGTGGCTGGCGGACGACGAAGAGATCCCGTTCCTCGAACTTCGTTCGCTCGAATTTAACGCCACCCCGGTAGCTGTCTAACCCATCATGCCCTTTCCCGAAGAGTTGCTGAATCCTATCGATGGACCAAACCCCAGCGGCGCAAACCTGCGCTACGAGCCCATTTACGACAAGATCAAAGAAGCTCGCCGTGCAGAAGATCAGCCCCCGCCGGGCATGACCGAGCGTGACCGCAAAGTCGCCGACAATGCTCAGGTCATCAAGCTCACAAAGGATGTTCTCAGCAATAAAACAAAAGACCTGCAGCTCGCCGCTTGGCTTACCGAGGCTTTGCTTAAGCAGCAGGGATTCGGCGGCCTGAATGATGGTCTTTCCTTGTGCTTTGGCTTGATCGACAAGTTCTGGGACACGGTTTATCCCGAGCTTGAAGATGGTGACGCGCAGGCGCGCGGCGCCCCGCTGGGTTTTATCGGAACCAAACTTGAAATCCCTTTGAAGCTGGTCCCACTCGTCGAAAAAGCGATCTATGGCTCAATCGATTACGAGCAGTCTCGCGAAGTCGGCTATGAGGAACTAGCCAAAAGCGATGACGCTAAGAAGAAACGCGCCCAGCTGATCAAGGACGGGAAGCTTGCTCCCGAGGTCTTCGATAAGGCTTTCGAAGAAACTCCCAAGAGGTTCTACGCGCAAGCTGAGAAGGATCTGGATAGCAGCCTGCAAATATTGTCGCAACTGAAAGAAGCCTGCGACGCGAAGTTTGCCGACGATGGTCCATCGTTCGGCCCGCTGCGCTCGGCGCTCGAATCCGCGCGCCATGTCGTCCACGGCTTTCTGCAGAAGAAGCGTGAAAAGGAACCGGACCCTGTGGAGGAGGTTGCATCTCAGCCTGGATCGGAAACCGACTCGACAGTTGCGGCTGATTCTGCATGTGCGCCTGTGCGTGTCGGTATTTTGCTGTCCGTCGAAACTTCTTCCGAGCCGCCGGATCGAATCGAGGCGGTCCGCAAAGTCGCCGAAGCAGCGGCGTTTCTGCGGCGACGCGAGCCTAAGAGTCCAGCTTCATACTTAATGCTCCGCGGATTGCGCTGGGGCGAACTGCGCGCGGCCATTGACCGCGCCGATCCCACTCAATTCGAAGCTCCGCCCACAGAGCTTCGAAAGCACTTGAAGCGCCTCGCCCTCGATAGAAAATTCGAGGAGCTTCTTGAAGCCGCGGAAAGCGCGATGGCTCTGCCGTGCAGCCGGGCCTGGCTGGATTTGCAGCGCATGGTCGTCGAATCGTGCCAGGCGCTCGGCAGCGATTACGAAGCCATCGCCCGCGCGATTCGTTCCGAGCTGAAAGCTCTGATCGCCGAATGCCCACAATTGCTTGACGCCACTTTGATGGACGATACTCCCGCAGCCAATGCGGAGACCCGCGCCTGGATCAACAGCCTGAATCAGCCAACTCCGCCGTCCGAGGCAGCCGCTGCGCCAAACGGTGCGGCCAGTCGCAATGGCTTCTCCTCGCGCTGGCCGAGCCAGCCTCCCGATGTTTACGCCGCGGCGCTGCAAGCCTTGCGCGAAGGGCAGGAGCGCAAAGCTTTCGAAATTCTGCAACAGGATGTTGGACGCCTCCGATCAGGACGCGAACGCTTCCGCCGCAAGATGCAACTGGTAGAAATGTGCATCTCGACCAGCAAGCAAAATATTGCGCAGCCCATTCTCGATGACCTTGCGGCGATGATTGAAACTCACAAGCTCGACGAATGGGAAGACCCCGGCCTGGTCGCCTCAGCGCTTGGCACGATCATGAAACTGAGCGTGCGAATTCAGGCGGATAAAGCGCAACAACAAAAAATCTTCGAGCGCATCTGCCGGCTCGATCCCGCACAGGCCATCGGGGACGAGAAGTAAGCCATGCCCAGGCGCGACATCAGCGGTCCGGTCACGCTCTCCGTGCTTGACCGTCTCATCGACAAAGATCCGAAGATCAGTTCTGAGGTACCTCTGACTCGTGCGCAGTCCTTGCGCGAATTGAAAATCGCGATCAAGCGCGACCTCGAATGGCTGCTTAATACCCGGCAAACCATCGAGCCTGCACCCGATTCGGCGCGCGAAACCGTGCGTTCGGTCTACCAGTACGGGTTTGCGGATATATCGTCAAAGTCGCTGCTCTCGAGCCGGGATCACAACGATTTGGTGCGGGAAATGGAATCCGCTATCGCCGTCTTCGAACCGCGGCTGAAGCGCGCGAAGGTTCGTATGGAGCGCGTGGAAGGCGGTTTTCGTGCTCTTCGCTTTGTCATCGAGGGCTTGCTCTGCATGGATCCCGCGCCCGAACCGGTGCGCTTCGATACCGTGCTCGAACTCGGAAAAGGCGAGTACGAGATCAAGGGAGAAGACAGTGCGCGATGAGCTGAGAAATTATTACGAGAGCGAGCTCACGTTCCTGCGCCAGATCGGAGCGGAGTTTGCCGACAAGTATCCCAAGATCGCGTCGCGTCTGCTGCTCGAACCCGACCGTTGTGAAGATCCGCACGTCGAGCGCATGATCGAATCTTTCGCGCTGCTTGCGGCGCGCGTGCATCTGCGGATCGACGACGATTTCCCGCAGATTACGGAAGCGCTGCTGAACATTCTCTATCCGCACTATCTCTGTCCTATTCCTTCGATGTCAGTTGCGGAGTTTCACACCGATCCAGAGCGCGGGAAGATGACCAGCCGTTTGCAGGTTCCCAAAGGGACCGTGCTTTATTCTCGCCCGGTCGAAGGCGTTCCCTGCAAGTTCCGCACCTGCTACAACACCACGCTGTGGCCTTTGAAGGTTTCTCAGGCGCAATGGCTCACGCCTGATCGTCTTACTCCAACGCTGCGTTCTTCCGATGCCGCCGTGTTACGCGTGGAACTTGAGTGTTTTCCGGATATCACATTCGACAAGCTCGAACTGGACAATCTCGCCTTCTACCTGAACGGAGAAGGCTCAGTTATCCACACGCTTTATGAATTGTTGTGCCGGAATTGCACTCGCATTCTGGTGCGCGATCCTGCGAACCCAAAAATGCCGCCGCGCGAGTTGCCGGTGCGTAATCTTAGGCCTATGGGCTTCGGAGAAGACGAAGACGTCCTGTCGTATCCACAGCGATCTTTTGTCGGATATCGATTGCTTCAGGAATACTTTGCTTTTCCCGAGAAATTTTTCTTCCTCAATCTGAGCGGACTGTCGGCCCTACAGGGTGCGGGACTCAAATCGAAAGCGGAGATTCTTTTCCTGATCGCACCGTTCGAGCATGATGGCCGCCACCAGCGCCTCGAAGTGGCTGTTGACGCGAAGACCCTGCGCCTGGGCTGCGCCCCCATCATCAATTTGTTCGGCCAGACTGCCGAACCCATCCTTGTTGACCAAACGCGATACGAATATCCCGTAGTTCCCGATGCCCGGCGCCGCCAGACCATGGAGGTTTATTCCGTGGATGAAGTTGTGAGCACTGACCCCGACTCGCATGAGACTGTCACGTATCACCCACTGTATTCTCGGCGTCACGAGATTCAGGATTCAACTCCCGCCTTCTGGTACACCACCCGGCTTCCTTCCACCCGCAAGGGCGACGAGGGCTCGGATGTTTTTGTTTCTCTGGTGAACATCGCAGCGACTCCCATGCAACTGGATTACGATACCGTGACCGTTCGCTGTACCTGCACTAACCGCGACCTCGTGACCCGGCTGCCTTTTGGCAGTGAGAATGGTGATTTCGAAATGGCGGGGGCGGCTTCGATCAAGAAAATTGTAGCTTTACGGAAGCCGACTCGAACCCTGCGCCCACCGTTAGATGGCAAAACTCTGTGGTGCCTCACTTCGCATCTGTCGCTAAATTATTTGTCGCTGGTCGATGAGGGCAAAGCGGCGTTGCAGAAAATTCTCGATCTGTATGATTTCTCCGATTCGCCGGAAGTCAGGAAACAGATAAGCGGAATCACGTCCGTCGACGCGCGCCGCCATTTCACGCGTGTGATCTCCGAACATGGTGTCAGCTTCGCGCGCGGCACGCGAGTCGAGATGGAATTCGATGAGGAGCAATTCAGCGGCGGCGGCGCGTATCTGTTTGCCAGCGTGCTGGAAAAGTTTTTCGGCTTGTACGTGTCCATGAACAGTTTCAGCCAGCTGGTCGCGCGAAGCCGCCAGCGAAAGGAGCCTTTGGGAGAGTGGCCTCCGAGAGCGGGACAAGCAATACTGATTTAATCGAGCCGGATTTTAAAAAGTCCGTGGTCGGCGAAAAGCTTCGGCAGGAGCCGTTCCGCTTCGATTTTTTTCAAGCGGTGCGCCTGCTCGAGAAACTTTTCCCCGAACGCACGCCGGTCGGGCGGTTCGCGCATCCCTGCCGCGAAGTAGCGCGCTTCGGTGTTAACAATTCGCTGGCATTTCCAGCAAGCCAGATTCAGTCGATGGACTGGCCCGAGAACGAAGGCGAGGCCCCGAACATGACTGTAAACTTCATGGGCCTCACCGGTCCTCAGGGTACGCTGCCGAATCCCTACACCAGTTTGATTATCGAGCGCTTGCGGGCATCGGACGGAACCCTCCGCGACTTTCTCGACATTTTCAATCACCGCTTCATTTCGCTTTTTTATCGGGCCTGGAGAAAATATCGCCTCGATGTCTCAGCCGAACGCGACGAACGCGACCGTTTCTCCCGCCATCTCCTCAGCCTGCTGGGTCTCGGCACGGATGGTCTGCAGGATCGTCTGGCGGTTCCAGACGACAGCCTCGTCTATTATTCAGGCCTACTCTCGCAAAAGCCTCGTTCGGCGCAAGCTTTGTGTCAGATACTCACCGACTACTTCTCCGTGCCGGTCAAGATCGAACAATTTGCGGGCGCGTGGTATCGTCTTGATCCAGCCGCGCGCTGCTGCTTTTCCGACAGCGCAAGCGATAGTGAATGTCTCGGCCTCGGCGCTGTGGTCGGAGACGAAGTCTGGAGCCAGCAGTCAAAGATTCGCATCGTTCTCGGTCCGTTGAGCCTGGAGAAATACCTTGAATTCCTTCCGGACGGCTCGAACTGGGAACCGCTGCGTTCATGGGTGAGGTTTTTTTCTAACGAAGAATTAGATTTCGAAGTAAAGCTGATTCTCGAACGTGAAGATGTCCCGGCCTGCGAATTGGGCGCGGAAGATGTTTCCCGCCCGCAATTGGGCTGGGTCTCTTGGTTGAAGTCAAAGCCTCTGGGGCGTGATCCGGACGACACCGTCCTAGCGATTGAGGTGGAACATTGATGTAAAACGTTGATTGGGAACGTTGATTGGGAACAAGGAGTACGAACATGAATCTGAAATCGTTGATCGGCAAACTGAATGACTCGACGCGCGGAGCCATGGAAGCGGCGGCCGGACTCTGCCTCGCGCGTACTCACTACGATATCGAGGTCGAGCACTTTCTGCTGAAGCTACTCGATTCCTCGGAGAATGACGCCGCCGCAATTTTCAAACACTTCGAACTGGATAACTCCAGATTCTCTGGCGAACTCTTTCGCTCGCTCGACCGCTTGAAGTCTGGGAACGCGCGCACGCCCGCGTTGAGTCCGACGCTCATCAAAATGATGACGGAAGCCTGGACCCTCGGCTCGATCGACTATGGTGGTGGCCAAGTCCGCACCGGCTTCACCATCCTTGCCCTTGCCACGAACGGGGAACTCGTACGCCTGATGCGCGACGTGAGCCGCGAATTTCAAAAGGTTCAGGCGGATGCGCTGGCAAAGGATTTTTTCGCGATCGTCGCAAGTTCAAGCGAAGAGACTCAAGCGGCAGCGGCGGCTTTCGCCGGCCCCGGTGCGTCCGCGGGTCCGCGTCCCGGCGGCAAGACTCCGAACCTCGACCAGTTCACTATCAACCTCACGGAGAAAGCGAAGACGGGAAAAATTGACCCTGTGCTGGGACGCGATTTGGAGATTCGTCAAGTCGTCGACATTCTGATGCGGCGCCGGCAGAATAATCCGATTCTTACGGGCGAAGCTGGAGTAGGGAAGACCGCAGTGGTCGAAGGTTTTGCGATTCGAGTGGCTGACGGGGATGTGCCTCCGCCGCTTCGCAACGTAACCATTCGAACCTTGGACTTGGCGTTATTGCAAGCCGGAGCCGGTATCAAAGGTGAATTCGAGAACCGCCTAAAAGGCTTGATCGAGGAGGTGAAATCGTCGCCCGCTCCCATAATCTTGTTCATCGACGAGGCGCACACCATGATCGGCGCCGGAGGAACCGCCGGCCAAGGCGACGCCGCCAATTTGCTGAAGCCAGCATTGGCCCGCGGCGAGTTGCGAACGATCGCGGCGACCACCTGGTCGGAATACAAGAAATATTTCGAAAAAGATCCGGCGCTGGCTCGCCGTTTTCAAGTCGTAAAAGTCGAAGAACCCATTGAGACGCAATGTATGACCATGTTGCGCGGCATCGTTCCTTCGCTCGAGAAGCATCACAAAGTTCGGATTCTTGACGAAGGCCTCAACGCGGCCGTTCATTTATCGCATCGCTATCTTGCCGGGCGCCAGCTTCCCGATAAAGCCGTCAGTGTGCTCGATACGGCCTGCGCACGGCTGGCTCTTGGCCAAAGCGCCACTCCTCCCGCCATCGAAGACAGTGTGCGGCAACTCGACGATCTTGCTGTCCAACAGCGCATTCTGGAGCGTGAAGCGGCGGTCGGCTCTAATCATCGCGATAGGCTCGAAGAAATTGCCAGTAAGAAATCAGAAATCGAAAACAGTCTGGCCAATTTGCGCGCACGCTTCGATAAAGAGAAAACGCTGGTCACTCGCATTCGCGATTTGCGTGCCCAGCTCGAGGATTCGATTTCGCCGCACGCGGTTCCTGGCGGTCCGGGTGCAAACGGCTCCGCTGGGCACGGTATCGCCAGCCCAACTGCAGCGAGTGGCGATGGCATCAGCGCATCCTCGTCTACCACGGCGACTGCCGTGGCCGAAGCGCCACCAGCAGTCGATCTCAGCGCCGCACGCACCGAACTGGCGCAGGCTGAGGCCGACCTCGCAGCTCTCCAGGGTGAGACCCCGATGATTCGCGTCGCCGTTGATGCCCAGATTATCGGCGAAGTCGTCTCCGCATGGACCGGTATCCCAGTTGGCAAAATGATGAAGGATGAAATTTCAACCGTCCTCTCGCTGCCCACATTTCTCGGCCAACGGGTCATCGGACAGATGCACGCGCTCGAAATTATCGGCCAGCGTATCTCGACCTCGCGCGCTCGCCTGGATGATCCCAACAAGCCCGTCGGCATCTTCATGCTGGTCGGTCCCAGCGGGGTAGGGAAGACCGAAACCGCGCTTGCCCTCTCGGACCTGCTCTACGGAGGCGAGCGCAACCTGATCACGATCAACATGTCGGAGTTTCAGGAAGCGCACACTGTTTCAACTTTGAAGGGTTCGCCTCCGGGCTACGTGGGTTATGGCGAGGGTGGCGTTCTTACGGAAGCCGTGCGACGTCGACCCTATTCGGTAGTGCTGTTGGATGAAGTCGAAAAAGCTCATCCTGACGTGATGGAGCTTTTCTACCAGGTTTTCGATAAGGGAATGATGGAGGACGGCGAAGGCCGCGAAATCGACTTCAAAAACACCATTATCATTCTCACCACGAATGCCGGCACCGAAACGATGGCGAAGCTGAGCGCCGACCCGGAAACGATGCCTAGCCCGGAAGGCTTGGTGAAAGCGCTCAAGCCAGAACTAAACAAAATCTTCAAACCTGCATTTCTCGGCCGCCTGGTAATCATCCCGTATCTTCCGATTCGCGATGAGAATATGAAGTTGATCATCAATCTGAAGCTGGGAAAGATTCAGCGGCGCATTCAGCAGAATCACAAGATTGCACTCACTTACGACGGCGCCCTGGTCGACGAAGTAGCAAAGCGTTGCACTGAAGTCGAAAGCGGCGCCCGCAACGTGGATAACATCCTGACCAACACTCTGTTGCCCGAAATTTCCCGGCAGTTGCTGGGACGGATGGCAGAAGGCGAAGCCATGGAACGCATCCACGTCGGCGTTGGCTCCGACGGGGCTTTTGTTTATCAGTAGAACTCGATGCGAGTGCACTGCCGGTGGCTTGAAAATGTCTAAGCACTTCTGCGGCAGGTTGCGGCACTTATAAGGAAGGAACAGCTTCGTGGGAGACGCATCCTACAGTCAACAGCACAGACTGCTCGCGCTCGACACTCCACTGGGGAAGGACGTTCTCCTTCTGCAGGATCTGACCGGGCACGAGGGACTCTCCCGTCTATTCAGTTACGAACTGAACCTGCTGGCCTACGAACATTCTTCCATCTCATTCAAAGATATCGTCGGGCAAAAAGTTACGATCACAATTCAATTGCCAGACGGCGCTCCGCGCTACATCAACGGTTATGTCAGCCGCTTTACTCAGGGCGATACCGACGATCGAATGTTTACCCACTACCGCGCCGAGGTTGTGCCCTGGCTTTGGTTCCTTACTCGTCAAGCCGATTGCCGAATCTTCCAGAACATGACTCCGCCTGACATCATCAGTCAAGTCCTGAATCTGTTCGGCTTCAAAGATTTTCGCGCCAGTCTAAAAGCCGCCTATACTCAGCTCGACTACTGCGTGCAGTATCGTGAGACCTCTTTTAACTTCGTCTCGCGGCTGATGGAGGAGTACGGAATTTTTTACTACTTCGATCACACCGTTCATGGCAAGCACACCATGGTGTTGGCAGACCAGTCCAGCGCTCTGCCAGCGTGTACTAGTTCTCCTCTCAGCTACGACACCGCGGTTGGTGGCATGGACGATCCGGAAGCCATTGACGACTGGCATGTCGAGCAGCAACTGCGCACCGGCAAGTACACCATCAACGATTACAATTTCACTACCCCCTCCACCAGCCTGTTGGCCAATGAGCCGACGGTGGTGAATCTTGCGGCCAGCCATGGCCTCGAACTTTTTGACTATCCCGGCTTGTATACCACCAAGGATCAGGGCGATGTCGTCGCCAAGCTTCGTATGCAGGAAGAGGAAGTGAGTTATATGGTAGTATCCGGTTCGAGTAACTGCCGCGGCCTCGCCACCGGTTATACCTTCCAACTCAAGAATCATTATCGAGCCGATCAGAACACGACGTACGTGGTGACCGAAGTCCATCACACCGCTTCGGTCGGTCAAACATATACGGCGGCGGGTTCGGGGACGGAGAGTTACTCTAACACCTTCGCCTGTATTCCATCCTCGGTTGCTTACCATCCTTCGCGTGTCACGCCCAAACCTTTTGTGCAGGGTCCGCAGACTGCCCTGGTGGTAGGCAAGTCCGGAGAAGAAATTTGGGTAGACAAATATGGCCGCGTAATTGTGCAATTCTACTGGGACCGACTGGGACAGAAGAACGAAAACAGCTCCTGCTGGATTCGCGTCTCCCAGCCTTGGGCGGGAGCAACCTGGGGCTCGATTTGGATTCCGCGCATCGGACAGGAAGTGATCGTCAGCTTCGAGGAAGGCGATCCCGATCGTCCACTTATTACGGGACGTGTCTATAACGCCGAAGAAATGCCGCCTTACACCTTGCCCGACTACCAAACGCGCAGCACCTTCAAATCTCGAAGTTCCAAAGGTGGGGGGACTTCAAACTATAACGAGCTTCGCTTCGAAGACAAGATGGGTGACGAACAGATTTTCATCAACGCCGAAAAGGATATGGATCTGCGCGTCGAAAAAGATTCGCGGGAGTTTATCGGCGCCAACCGGTCCCTCATCGTTACCACCAATCAAGTGGAGCAAATCCAGACCGACAAGCACCTGCACGTGCAAGGAAACCATTTCGAACAAATCGATGGCAACATGTCTTTGAACGTCGGCGGTAATCAGATGGAAAGTGTGACCGGCAACAAGTCTCTCTCAGTGACCGGCAATCAGAGCGAGAGCGTAACCGGCAACGTCTCACTGGCGGTTACGGGGAAACAGGATGATACGTCCATGGCCTACGCCATGAAAACCGACACCACAATTCATCTGAACGCTGGAATGAGCGCGGTGATCGAAGCCGGCGTAGATCTCACGCTGAAAGTGGGCGGAAACTTCATTGATATAAATCCCGCAGGAGTATTCATCACGGGGACGATGGTATTCATCAACAGCGGCGGCGCTGCCGGAAGCGCTCCCGACGCGAGTCCGCAATCGCCCGACTCGCCCACCGCTCCCAAGGATCCAGACACGGCCGACGATGGCAGCAAGGGAACCAAACTGAATTGAGGGTTGGCTCGCAGGTCGGGAATCGCTTGCATAGGAAAACTCGGAGGGGAACCCGATGGCAAACTTCTGCAGTTATCCACAGCTGGAAAGAATTACTGAAATTGGAATGTCTAATTCTCTCGATCCGAAGGCCTCTTCTGTAACCATAGGCCTCAATGGTTACAAGGATTTTGAAGGTAAGCCCTTGGAAATTCTGACGACCCCGTACCTCAGCGTACGGAAAGGGAATGTCGTCGGTGATGTGCAGTTATATGAATTGTCCAGCTCCCACTCCGGCCGCTGCGTGATCCAGGCACGAACTCAATCCGGTTCGGTGTGGGATGTATTGACCGTGAATGTTGCTGAGAGAGACAGCTTCTATGCAGGGTTCGATCGCCTTGTATATCCCGGCGATAGCCTCATGCAAACCATGTTCGAGCAAACCAACCTCTACTGGTGTGGCTTTTATCTCGCCCCGGCGCCTTCGCATCCAGATACAACTTGGATGACTAAGCTCGATGTCCTGCAACAGATTGGATGGGGCGTTGCCCCCACCTATGTGGGGCAACAGATGGTTGGACCCGGAAGTAATAAGGTGACCGCGGCACAAGGCACGCTCGACGCAGGGGATGCCGCCAAATTGGGTGCGGCGGCTGGATTATCCACCGGATCGATCATCTTCCTCGATATCGAGCAAGGCCCGCCGATTGGCGCGGCGGCCTTGGCGTATTACAACGCCTGGGCCTCTGAACTGGAGGACCATACGAATTACTCACCGGGCGTCTATTGTTCGTTTTATCAGGTCGCGCAGGCGCTGCATGACGTCAACAGTACGCCTGTATTTTGGGTCTTTAATATCAATAAATACACGTGCGGTCCGGCTAAGGGTGGACGCCAGACAATCAATGCGACTTCTCCGTTTCCGGCACCCGATCCGACGCTGTCTGGCGTCTCATTCGCCAAGCTCTGGCAACTTGGCCAGGGAAATAACTGCAATATCAATGCCGGTGGGCATGTTTTAGCTCGGGTTGATTTTGACAGCTCGACTTCGATGGATCCTTCCGATCCCGTCGGCTACTGATTAGACTTGGCCTTTTGCTGAAGCCGGTTCACTCGAGAGGCAAAGGTGGGAAGGAAGAAAAGGCAATCCATTATGAAACGCCATGCAGGACGCCCTTGCTCGGCGCGAACTTGTGTAGCCATGAAGCTGCTATGCATCGCGTTAGGTTTGGGCCTTGGCTTTTCGGGCCTGGGCACGAAAGCCCAGGTTGCTGCTAATTCAAAGGCGGTGCAGCGAACATTTGTCAGCCGGGATGGTTCCTTTCGGTTTAAGTATCCTGATTGGCTCATCGTGTGCGGAAAAAACACTCCCAAAGAGACCTGTCTGACTTATATGCCGATTTGCGACGACAATGCGGCGGCCTGCGTAACCTATCCGACCGCGCGCTATGAAGGATATAACTTAGAAGGGGCGGCGTTCTCTGTAAATGAGCTTCCGCAAGCGCGTACCCAGAGCGAGTGTGTAGGATCGATGCCGCCGCCGGTTCATACCGAATCGGTAAACGGAGTGGAATTTTCGGCCAGCCATCAGAGCAGCGCAGGCATGGGACATGGTTTGTCAGAGCATTCGTATCGAACTTTTCATCGTGGCAAATGCTACGAACTGGCTATAAGAATTGCGACCGCGAGCCTGGGAGGATATCTTCCCGGCGCAATCAAGGAATTTACGCGGGAAGATGAGCAGGCCGTGTGGGAAAATCTCGAAAAAGTGATGTCTTCATTTACGTTTTCGAAGTAGCTCCGCTCGGGATGACTCAATCTCAGCATTGTTTTCTAAGTCAAGATTTCGTTTCCACGCGATAGCCGTACTCCGCCTCACGGCACCATCACCGTAAATTCTCCCGGATCAACGAACGTAATAACGCCGCCCCACGTGCACATTAACTGGGAGGTATCGTCCAGAGTGGGCATATCGCCCAGCATTACGGTAGGCGCTCCCGGAACCCACGGCGCTACGGTTGCCGGAATGCACGGCATCGGCGTGAGCACGCCCATCGCGGCGGCAGTGGCAGCGGCCACCATTGGATTCGCCGGTGACATGCACATGCCAAATGGCATGATGTTTACCAGCGGAACGTTGTCCATGATGTTGGCATCCGGCACTTCGCTGGTGAACACCATGTTCGTGGGCAGGACCACCAGCGAACTAGGCGCCATGCCAAAACTGCACATCATGGTTGCGCCCATACAAACCTGCATTGGCATCGAAGCACCTCGCGCCGTTTTGGCTGCCCCGCATTCTAGCAAAGCTGCCTGCGAATGCAACCTGAGTCCGGCCGACTCCTAACGGGACTTTGTCCGTGCCTGCACCTGGCGCCAACAATCTCACGGAAGGCCCGAAATGCGGCTTTTCGTGTACCGCTTCCAGGAATTCGCCGTAAATACTAAGTGTCACTGCATCTCACATCCGATTCGATGACGCACCACGCTAGTAACTGCAGTAACCTTGATGGATGTAACGGCATCCTAGACTATAGCCGATAGACAGAAGGGCGGGCTCTCGAAGAGCCGGGGCAGCAGAGACGCGCAACAAAGAGGTGCAACCGATGGCAAAGAAAAAAGTTACCCCAGGAATGTGGCGCATCGATCCGCAGAAACAGTCACGGGTTATGGATCAGTTTGGGCGAACCGTAGCGTCGATGGAACCGGAGGTCGATCCCAGCCTCATTGCGTCCGCCCCGGATATGTTTGAACTGCTCGAAAGGCTGCTGGAGAAGCTGGAGGATGAGAACTCAGTTCCACAAGAAATGTGCGACGAAATCCAAATGGTGTTGAGCCGGGCCCGCGGAGATTTCGGCTTGGCTGTCTTTTCCCGCAACTCTTTTAAACGACGCATGCTGAACAAAGAATGGTTGGAGTTTATGGACGGATTGCTGAAACCTCCTTTTGGTGCGCAATAAAAGCTCATCGACGCCCAACCTCGAGTGAACAACAACTCCGCCACACTGTCGCGCAGTAATTGCGTTGGCCCCGCTATCAAGAGCGTTAATCAACGTCGCTCCAGTGGAGCGATCCGGATTGCCTTTGCTTCCTTGCTGAATAATTGTTATTGTGGGCAGCCGCGGGAAAACCCGCGCGAACTCGGCGATTCTTATGAAGCAATTGCAGCCTGTCATCTGGACCAAAGGGACTTTTCTTACTCCCCAGCATTTGCAGACACAAGACAGGTTCATCGAAGATACGTTAAATTTCCGCTTGCAAGCGCTGAAGTTCTGCGCCTGGGGTTTCAATGAGCTTGTCATTAACCAGGAACTGTTGAGCGAAGGTCAGCTGGTGGTTTCTCGCGCTTCCGGCATTTTTCCGGATGGTCTCCTCTTCGATGTTCCCGACGCCGATCCCGCACCGCCCTCCAAAGCGCTCGCGGAATGGTTTGACCCAGCCACGAAAAATCTGAATGTCTATCTCGCGATTCCGGGCTACCGCCAGCGCGGGCTGAATGTGTCCGTCGCGCAACGCGACGGCAGCACGCGCTACCTTGCGGAGGTTACTTCATTCCGCGACGAAAACACCGGAGCCACCGAGAAGCCGGTGCAGGTTGCGAGGAAAAATCTGCGTCTGTTAGTCGAGGGCGAAAGCCGCGAAGGTTGTTCTGCGCTGCGCATTGCCAACGTCGAGAAGACCAAGGCTGGCACCTTCGCCCTGAACCATCGTTTCGTGCCTCCGCTAATCGACATCAATGCCAGCGAATATCTTGCCGGCTTGCTCCGCGGTCTCATCGAGATTCTTTCCGCGCGCAGCACACAACTATCTGGCAGCCGTCGGCAAAAAAATCAGAGCCTGGCGGATTTCACTGCCTCCGATATCGCCAATTTCTGGCTGCTCTATACCGTGAATTCGCATTTCCCGATTTTCAG
>Ga0182024_10009460_pt1 | contig 20135 bp, 14 predicted proteins | sample P32metaG_FD_120480 | JGI IMG/M metagenome (GOLD analysis project Ga0182024, IMG submission 120480) | Permafrost microbial communities from Stordalen Mire, Sweden - P3-2 metaG (Illumina Assembly) | ecosystem: Environmental > Terrestrial > Soil > Wetlands > Permafrost | place: Sweden: Stordalen... | reverse complement strand
CGTTCCATACACGGTCACGCCGCCCAGCGACAGGCTATCCGGTAACGGGTCTTTCACATCCGCTAGCGCAGATGCGCAAGCTAACGCGAGACCCATCGCCGCTGCAGTCAAATAACCATATCTGTTCATTTTATCCCCTCCGTAAGAATGAATTCCCAACAGCGCGCCGGCTCAATGTGCGACGGACTTGGACACGAGCAGGCCGGTATTCTGTCGCGCGTACACCTCGTTCCACATCTCTTCGGCGCGCCGGTCGCGCATGAGCAGGGAACCGAGGATCACTCCGAGAAAGCCGAGCGGAATCGAGATCAGGCCGGGGTTCTTCAGCTCGAACAGCGGCTTCTCGAGACCCATGAACGAGGTTTCGTCATTGGCCCACTTGGCCAGATCGGCGTTTGCCTTGGTCACCGACTTGTCGAGGGCGGCCAGATCCTTTTTCGCCTTCCCCGCCACGGCCGCATCGGCCGAACCGAGCCCCTCCGAGGCGGCAGCGCGCTTGGCAGGGGCCGCATCGAGCACCTTGTGAGCGGCTGCCTTGACCGCTTTCGGGTAGGTCAGGTTGGGCGATACCAGCGTCAGGCCCACCGCCGCGATGGTGCCGAGCAACATGCCCGCGACGATGCCGCCCGTGTTGCAGCGCTTCCAGTGCAGGGTCAAGAGCACACACGGGAAATTGGCGCTGGCCGCGACGGCGAAGGCCAGACCCACCAGCACCGCGGCGTTCTGACCTTTCGCCGCGATGCCGATGCCGATCGCCATCGCACCGACGATGATCGTAGCGACGCGAGCCGCCTTGACCTGTCCCTGCGGTGTCACGGTTTTTCCGGCTTGCCATACGCCCACGTAAAGATCATGGGCCAAAGCCGAGGCCGAGGCGAGCACAAGACCCGCGACCACCGCCACGATGGTGGCGAAAGCAACCGCCGAAACGAACGCCAACATGAAATTGCCCAAAAAGGAATTGGGGCCGCCACCAAGGTACTGAGCCAGCACGGGAGCGGCCATGTTACCACCCGCATCGACAGAGGCAATGTCAGCCGGCCCGACAATTTTGGCCGCACCGAATCCCAAGAACAGTGTGAGCAAGTAAAAACCGCCGATGATCACCATGGCCCACACGACGGATTTCCGCGCCTGCAGCGCGCTGCGCACGGTGAAGAAACGCATCAAAATGTGGGGAAGGCCCGCGGTCCCGAACACCAGCGCCATTCCTAAGCTGATCTGGTCGATCGGCGCTTTTAAGTAGAGACCCGGTTCGAGGAACCGTTGCCCGAGCTCGGCCGCCGACATGTTCTTGGCTGGATCGCCGAGCAGCGTGGCCACGCGCGCCTGCACCTTCGGATCCGACACGACGTCCTGGAGGAAGCCGGGCAGCGAGAATCCATAAGGCGTCCATACGAGCGCGACAATCACCAGTGAGGCGGATACGAGCAGGACCGCTTTTATGATCTGCACCCAGGTGGTCGCCACCATGCCGCCGAACAGCACGTAGGAGAGCATAAGAACGCCCACGACTCCGACCGACGTTTCGTAGTTGATGCCGATCAGCGTCTTGACCAGCACGCCGCCGCCGACCATCTGGGCCGTTAGATAAAAGGTAGATACGGTGATGACCGAGAGCGCGCCGAGGATGCGCGTCTTTCGCGGATCATTGCGGTACGCCAGGATATCGGCGAGCGTGTAGCGACCGATGTTGCGACACGGCTCGGCAATCAGCAGCAGCACCGTAATGTAGGCGACGAGAAACCCGACCGAATACATGAAACCGTCGTAGCCGTAGAGTGAAATCAGGCCAGCGATTCCCAGAAAAGAGGCCGCCGAGAGGTAGTCACCCGCGATCGCCCAGCCATTTTGGAAGCCGCTGACTGTGCCGCCGGCGGTATAGAAGTCCGAGGCTGAGCGCACCCGCTTGGCCGCCAGATAGGTGACGTACATCGTGATGGCGATAATCACGGCGAACACCAAGAAGGTGAGCCAGCGGTAATCCGTGCCGACGTCGGCCTGCGCGAAGGCAGCGCGCGCGCCAAGCGCCGCAACCGCCAGTAGTGCGGCTGCGGGCCATTTTTTGGAGATGGTTTTCATTGTTAGACTCCTGCGCGTGCCTGCGGACCGGGGTTGGCGAACTCGGCAGATAGCTCCGCGGCCATCCGGTCGAAGTCTTGGCTCGCCTTGCGCGAATAGATGATCGCGATGACCCAGGTCACTACGAATTGGCTGAGTGCGAAGAGCAGCGCGATGTTGACGACGCCCCACACACGGATCTTGAAAAGATCCTGGAAATACGCCGCGCCAATCGGCAGCAAGAAGTAATACGCTATGGACAGCGCCATCAGCCCCCAGAGAAATGCGCTCTTGCGCCGGTGCAGGCTCTGAAAGCGCGGATCGCGAATGATCGCGTCCCAGTCCACCTCGTTGGGTGTTGCCATGATCGACCCCCTCCACACTCTTGTTGTCGATGCGTCAGCCTCGCCGACGAAGATTGGTCCCTCCGCGCTCGCAGTGACATTCGACTTTGGTCTAATGGGCGCCAATTCAACCCCCCAATTCGACTAAGGTCGTAGTACGGGACGATCTGGTGGTAATGGCCGCGCATGGGGTCGAATTTCGACCAAAGTCGTAGACCCCGAAGATGCGCGCGATGCTACAAGGGATGATAGAAGCAGGAGACGGGCACATTGAGCCACGCCACCGCAGTGGCGAGATCATGCGCAGAGATATCTCGACCCTTGATCCCGCTGTCGTGTCGCAATTTGGTCGAAACCTGGATCACAATAGGCGCAAACCCGGATCCTGTAAACAGCGACCCGGTGCCTGCAGATGAACTACGAAGTCCTCATCGTCGATGACCATCCGCTGTTCCGCGCGGCGCTCAAGGGCGCCGTTGCGGCAACCTGCACAAACTGTGAGTTCTTCGAGGCCGATAGCGTTGCCGGCTTGTTTGATACCCTCGAGCAACATCCACACACCGATCTGCTGCTGCTGGACCTGAACCTGCCGGGCGCATACGGCTTCTGCGCCCTAGCACATTTGCGCGGCTCCCATCCGGAGTTGCCGGTGATCGTGGTCTCTGCAATGGATGACCTTCGCACCGTGCGTCAGGCATTGGCGCTTGGGGCGCAGGGCTTTATATCCAAGTCCGCTGATGCCGGCACTATCGGCCGCAACGTTCAGTCGGTGCTGCGCGGCGAGTATGTGTCTCCGGCGGGGCTGGGGGCGAATGCGGAGCCGGAGGCCGACGTCGCTGCGCTCGATCTCGCCCAGCGCCTGGCACAACTCACCGCGCAACAGTTTCGGGTGTTCGGCATGCTGTGCTTGGGGCGGCTCAACAAACACATCGCCTACGAACTGCAGATTACGGAAGCGACCGTGAAGGCGCACATGACCGCCATCCTGCGCAAACTCGGTGCCGCAAACCGCACGCAGGCCGTGTTGCTTGCCGGTCGCCTGTTGCTTGATCCGCACGAGATCAGAGCGCCGCCCGAAGAAATCGAGTGAACCTCAGGCGGCCGAACTGCGCGTCAAGCGCAGTTTGAAAGCGCTCAACAGCGCCCGCAGCGCCGCCGGCCGCAGCGGCTTGCGCAATAGTGGTACGCTCGCCCGACGTGCCGCGCGCGTCAACTCCGCTCCGTGATCCGCGGTAATGAGAGCCGCTGCGCAACCCGGGCCTCGGACTTCCGTGATTCGTTTGATCAGTTCGAGCCCATTGCTGCCATCGCCGAGATGGTAATCGGCCAGCACGGCATCGATGACTTCGGAATCGATCAGCCGCAGCGCTTCGCTCGATTCGTGCGCCTTGAATACGCGTATCCCCCACTGCTCGAGGAGCGCTTGCATCGCATCGAGAATGGACAGGTCATTGTCCACGACCAGGACTTTGAATTCGCGCAGCCCGGCCGGATCCGGCGGAGCGGTCGGCGGCCGGAGCCGTTCGGGGCGTCTGGCCTGCGCAACACGCGGAACGCGCACGCCAAACACCGAGCCGTGTCCTGGTTGGCTGCTGAGGGTCAACTCGTGGTTGAGCAGCCGGGCAAGTCGATCGCAAATGGAAAGCCCCAGGCCCAGTCCCTTTTCACCCCAGGGCGAACCCTGCTCGAGGCGGGTGAACTCAACGTACAGGTGCTCGCGCTGATGCGAGGCGATGCCCGGTCCCGTGTCGTAGACGCAAATTTCCAGCTCCGCTGCGCGCCGCCGACAGCCGATCAGGACTCCGCCCCGTTCACAGTAGCGCAGCCCGTTGGACAAATAATTCTGCAAGATCCGGCGCAGCAGCACGCGGTCGCTGCGCACTGTCTCCCGGCAGCTGACGACTTGGAGACGCAGACGCCGCGACAGCGCCAGGGGCGCGTATTGGCGCTGCAAATCGTCCAGCAGTTCCGCAATTGAAAAGGTGGTGATATCCGGGCGCATCACCCCAATATCCAGCTGCGCTATGTCGAGCAGATCCTTGAGCAGTTCCTCGGCGGCCCGCATCGACCCATCGATACGGCTGGTGAGTTCCACGAGTTCCGGATGCGCCGCGGCCCGAGATTCCAGGGCCGAGACGAACAGCCGCGCGGCATTGAGGGGCTGCAGCAGATCGTGGCTCGCCGCAGCCACGAAGCGTGTTTTGCCGATATTGGCCGCCTCGGCCTGTAGTTTGGCGTTGCGCTGCGCGTCGAGCGCATCGCTGAGTTCCCGGGTGCGCTGCTCGACGCGCGCCTCGAGTTCCTGCTTCGCATCCAGCAGCGCCTGCTCCGTGCGCTTGAACTCGGTGATGTCCGTATACGTCGAGACGAAACCCCCGCCGGCCATCGGCTGGCCGTTGATGCTGAACACCTGACCGTTTTTACGTTCGCGCTGGTAGGTGTACGCGGTCCCGGCGCGCATGTGCGCAAGCCGCTTCGCCACTTGTTGCTCGGGATCGCCGAGACCGAATTCGCCGCGCTGCGCATTCCAGCGGATCAGATCGGCAACCGGACGACCGACGTACACCAGGTCGCTGGGATAATCGAATAGCTCGAGATACCGATGATTCCAGGCAACCAGGTTCATGTCGGCATCGACGACGCTGATGCCTTGCGTGACGTTCTCCATCGTCGCGGCCAGCAATTGGCGACTGAAGCGAAGTTCCTGCGAAGTTTCGTCCAATAGTTCCGCGACCTCATCGACGTCGAGCCCCTTGCGCTTGAGCGCATGAGTCAAGACGATGCGAGCCGAGGACGCGCCGATGGAGCCGGCCAGCACGCGTTCGACGTGTTGCAGCATGCCCCGATCAGCGGCGTCGGACGGTTTGGATGGCGGGCGCGCCGACAGGGTTGCATACTCGTCCAGCGAACGGCGTGCCGCCGCGTGGCCGATGATACGGGCAGCCACTGCCTCCAGATCACCCACTTTGGCGGTGATCGTGGGCCGCATGAGCGCGGCGAACACGCGTGCCGCCCGCCGTTCCTGTAGGGTGACACCCCGAAGCATTGAGGCCATCACCAGGATCACGACATTCAACGTCAAGGACGCGAGGGCGGCGGGGCTGACGACGCCGAGGCTCGAGTAATCCGCCACCGCACGAGGCCAGAGCCAGGCCAACGCGTCGGGGGGCGCAAAGGCCTGCGACGGCAATACGCCGCCGGCGACCAGGTTCGGCAGGAATAGCAGATAACCCCAGGCTATGAACCCAGCGAACATGCCCCAAAAAACCCCGGCTCGGCTCGCACCCCCCCAATACAGCGCCGCCAGGATTCCGGGCGCGAACTGCGCCACGGCCGCGAACGCGAGAAGGCCGAAGGACGCAAGGCTGGTCGATCCGGATGTGGACCGGTAATAAGCGAACGCTAAGAGCGCCAGCGCGACGATGACGAAACGGCGCAGCCATAGGATGCGGCGCCCGAGGCTGGCGCCGGCCTCCAGTCGACGACGCCATAACACCGGCACCGCAATCTCATTCGAGATCATCGTCGAAAGAGCGATGCTGGCCACCACCACCATGGCCGTGGCCGCCGATAGGCCGCCGAGGAAGACGAGCACGGCAAGCCACGGGGCTCCGTAATCGAGCGGTAACGTCAACATGAGCATGTCCGAGCCGGCCGGTACTGCATGGGCGCCGCTGACGGCAAGCGCGACGATCGGCACCGCAAACACGGAAAACATTCCGAGATAAAGCGGCAAAATCCAGCGCGCGCGTTTCAGATCACCGCCATCGGCGCACTCGATCACGCTCACCTGAAACTGGCGCGGCAGACAGAAGATGGCGGCCGCTGCAAGCAGCGTTGCAACGAATGTGTTGCCGTTGAACATCGTAGAGGCGCTCTTGAGCCCTGCGGGCAGCTCAAATGGACGTCCCCTCAGTTCCAGCCATGCGTAGAGCCCGACGGCCACAAAGGCCATCAGCTTGAGCAGCGATTCGAAGGCAATGGCGAGCATGAGACCTTCGTGATGCTCCGTGGCGTCGACGCGCCTCGCGCCAAATAACACCGCGAATAATGCCATGAGCAGCGCCACGGTGAGAGCGGAATCCCGATACCACGGCGCAGGCCCTGCGGCGGCGGTCGTCAATGCCGCGATGCTGGCTGCGACCGCCTTATATTGAAGCGCCAAATAAGGAATGGCCGCGGTAACGGCGATCAGAGTCACGAGGACAGCAAGCGATCGGCTTTTGCCAAAACGCGAGGCGATAAAGTCTGCGATCGACCCCACTTTGCGGGCGCGTCCGACTTCGACCAGACGCTCCAGGAACGGGAGTGCGAGCAAATAAACCAGCGCTGGTCCGACGTAAATCGGCAGGTAACCCCAACCCTCGCGGACCGCCGTGCCGACCGCACCGTAGAACGTCCATGAAGTGCAATACACGCCCAGCGCCAGGCCATAGATATAGGGTCGCAGCCGTTGCCGATTGGGATAGATCGAGCGGCGATCGCCATAAAATGCAATCGCAAACAAAAACCCCAAGTACGCAACCGCCAATGCGGACAGCAGCCAGCCAGACAACATGAGTCCCCATCCTGTTGTTCGACGCGTGTGCCCCGGCACGCCGCCTGTTGAATATTAGGCACGTCCGGCGTGTGGGACAAAACCATTCTAGTATGGCGGATTGTCTACCGCCATACATGGACGCCCCCTCCTTGCCAAGCGTTTCTTTTGGTACCTGTTCCACAGGAATAGATTGCAATCATACATCCGGCTTGCGTAGGCGACGCGAAATTGCGGCCCTGATGAAATGCGCTCGTTGACGCGTGATCACTTTTGCGGACTGTTGAAGTCCCTGGCGGTATGAGGCTTAGCCAACCCTGGTCTTATGGCAAGTATTGCTTTGCAGAAGAGTTTCCCGACTTCCGTCGTATCAAACATATTACCGGTGCGCGTGGGCGACGCACTTGCAATCAAGTATTCGATGAGGTCATGGCCTCGGATTCGCCCCTAGCAATATTCGATTTGCAATTGCCACCGTTTACGTTCTCAGTCCCCGGGTGAACAACTCTGTAGCAACGACGGCTGACACGCCTACATCGGCGTCAAGTCGCCCTGAGCCTCGATGGAGACGTCGTTCCACTTCTCCCAGGTTGCGATCCGCCGGGCATACTCTGCGCGCGTCATCGGCAAACCGCCTGAACCCAAGAAGATACGCAGCGGCGGATCCTCCGCATCGACCACCTTCAGGATCGCCGGGCCCGTGGCGTCCGGGTCGCCGGGGACGTTGTGGGTGCGGAACGCCGCGATTGCAGCGCGGGCGCCGTCATACGCCGGCATTTGCGTAGCATGCTTGGCCGAAGACTCACCCCATTCGGTGGCGAAGCCGCCCGGCTCGACGATTGTCACCTTGATGCCGAAGCCTGCAACTTCAGCGGCCAAGGACTGGCTGAAGCCCTCCAGACCCCACTTCGAGGCGTGATAGAGGCCGACAGTCGGGAAGGCGTTGACCCCGCCGATCGACGAGACCTGGATGATATGGCCCGAGCCCTGGGCACGCATGATCGGCAACGCCGCCTGAGTGACCCAAAGCGCGCCGAACAGGTTGGTTTCGAGTTGGGCCCGGGCTTCGGCCTCGCTGATCTCTTCGATCGTACCGAAGAGACCGTAGCCGGCGTTGTTGATTACCACGTCGAGGCGGTCGAAGCGCGCGTGCGCCTCAATGATTGCGGCGTCAACCGCAGCCTTGTCTGTGACATCCAGCGTGATCGCCGCGACTTGGTCGCCGTAGCGCTCGACCAGCGGGGCGAGCGTTTTCACATCGCGCGCCGAGGCCGCAACCCGATCTCCTCGCGCCAGCGCCGCCTCAGCCCAAACGCGGCCGAAGCCCTTGGACGTACCGGTGATGAACCAGACCTTGCTTGCCATGCTGACTGTTCCCTGCGCCGCGCGGGCGCCCTATATAAAGGAAACATTTTCGCACTTTCGCCCTTCGTCGCGCCATGGGAACCCCGTAAAGCGCGTGCCAGACGACAAGGCCCGGCATCAGGTTAGAGACGTCGTCTGAGCTCTCGGAAACCGATGTTTGAACGCGGCGGCCGTTGATGAGAACAGGTGTTGATCCAAACGGAAGGCCGCGCAGATTGACCGCCGTTTCACCCAATGCGGTTCAGTGGACTGCAGTTTCGTTCGAAGCGACCGAGATGCTTGGCAAGGTGTTGAAGAATTCGGAGACGCTTCGGCCCTCAAACTCTCGCATCTGGTACAGAAGGATGGCCTAGAAATCGTCGAGTAGGAAACCGCAGTGCTGATCTCAAATTGACCTGAGCCCTGACCTAAACCCGGATGTTGAGCGCAGGCCACGCTTGGAAAAAAATGGGTGTCAGGTCGTGATCAATCGGTCGCTTGGAGCCAGCACTGCAAGGAGCCACAACGCCTCGCCCTCTGGCAACTGACGATGCACGATCGTGCAGCAGGGAACGCGCTTTCTCGATCCAGAACTGGAGGTTGGTCGACCACCGCCGGGGCGAACGTCCTCCGCGGCAGCACCACAGTTTCTCAGACGCCTGATCCTGGGGCCTTGAACGCAAAGGCAAAGAATGCGGCCACGCCGAGAAAGGCGAACGCTACGAGATAGTTCCACGCGAACTTCTCTTTCAGAAACAGGATCGCAAAGGCGATAAAGACGACGACCGTGACAACCTCTTGAATGATCTTGAGCTGGAATCCAGAGAATTCGACGTAACCGAGACGATTTGCCGGTACCGCCAGGCAGTACTCGAGTAGGGCGATGAGCCACGAAACCAAGATCGCTTTCCAGAGCGGCCAATCGTGGCCGTATTTCAAGTGCCCGTACCAGGCAAATGTCATGAAGACGTTCGACAAAGTCAGCAGAAGGATGGTGCTCATAGTTTCTGATTCACAAATTGTTTATCGCGTGTCTCTGGCATGAAAAAGTAGAGAATGCCGAATGCGGTCGCTGCGACGGCGGCAAGGAAGAGAAAGCCCACATTGAAATTCCAGTGATGCACGATCGAACCGGCAATCGCTTGGCTGAGGGCAGCGCCAATGCCAACCGCCGTGTTGATGGCCCCAAGGGTAAGATTGAAGCGACCTGAACCCTGCGTCAGATCGGCGATCACAAGCACCGAGACAACGCCGAATATTCCAGCGCCAATGCCGTCCAGGAGCTGGATCGCGACCAGCGCAACCGTATTGTCGGTGAGCGTATAAAGAATGGCGCGAATCGGCAGCACTCCGAAGGCGATGAGCAGCAGCGGCTTCCTACCCCACGCCCCCGCTTTTCGTCCAGACCAGGAAGCAATTACCGTGACCGTCATTTGGGTAGTCACGACGCAGGCCGACATAAACATCATCGAGCTGCGGCCGTGGCCCTTGGCCAGCATCTCTCCCAAGAGCGGCAGCATTGCGGCGTTGGCAAAGTGAAACATCACCGCGCAGACAAGAAATATGACCAGAGGCTGATCCTCTAGCAATGCGCGCACTCCAACGGGTCGGGCGTCGTCGGCCCCTTCCTTCGAGCCCCGCGCACGCTCGTAGTCGATTTCATCGGAGCGGATGCTGACTAGGGCAAGGATGGTCGGGAGCGTGCACAACGCCACAAAGAAAAAGATGCTGCGATTGGAGACGAAATACCCCAACAAACCCATCGATACGGCGGCGACCACGTTGCCGGCGGAGTTAAACGACTGGTTCCGTCCCTGACGCGCGTCGAACAAGTGGCGGCCGACGATTCCAAGCGAGATGGCGCAGATCGCCGGGATAAAGACGCTCGACGCACTGCCAATCAAAATCTGCGCCGACATGACCGACCAGAACGCTGGAGCGAGCGCAATCAGCAGCGCGCCCATGGCGAGCGCTGCGATTCCGGCGGCAATCATCGCGCGCTTGGAATGCAAACGGTCGACGAGAGCGCCCGCCGGGGTTTGGGCGAAGATTCCAGCGATCCCGCCAACGGTAAGAGCGATTCCGACGCGCTGCTCGTTCCAGCCATATCCCGCCAGATAGATCGCGAGGAACGGCCCGACGCCAGTCTGGACGTCGGCGAGAAAGAAATTTAACCAGTCCAGTCCGCGAAGCGATCGGGCGGAAGACGTCTTCGCCTCTGCCATAGTCGTTGTGGTCTGGCTCATTCGAACCCTAGTCCGTTCAATTTGGGGCCGTCCGTACCGTCTGCCTTACTTTGCTTGCGCGGGGAGATTCGAAGTTGGAAACGCCAGCCGCTGGGGTTTTAGAAACGGAACCGGTGGATCAAAGTTCCTCAAGTCTGCGGCGCTCTCGCTCTCGGTACGATTCAGACTCAGCTGTGGCACAGTCGGGCTGCCTGCACCCCACTTCGGTCGTCCGCACGCTTCATGTTATTGGAGCGAGTGTGGAAGCTGACCCGGCGCCTGGCAACTCACAACCGCTACTTCGCAACACTTCCCGACGTACTGAAAGCCGTCAACGCTTGCTTCGATCGCTGGCGCAAGCCCAACAAAGTACTCCATCGCCTATGCTGCATTACTTAAGACCCTGTGTTTAGATGCAAGTCCGCATCGTTGTACTGCGTCTCTCAGGAGCGAGGGAATCGCGTGCTACGCTCAGTTTTTTGAGCACAACTCCTGATCGACGCCAAACTCATGAATGAACGTGACCCGCGCCGCGAATCGACCGGCGGCCGCGGGAACCCATGACTGCGCCGAGATCAAAAGCCACCTTCGAGGATAGCCTCCGTCAAGCGCACGCCGCGCTGCAGGCCGGCCGAGCGGCTACCGCCGAGCGCTGGCTGCGCGCGCTCGAGGCGCAGTTCCCGGGCGAGGTCAATTGCCTCTGGCTCCTGGGCGCGGCCCTCCTGGCGCAGGACAAGATCCCCGAGAGCATCGCCATGCTAGAGCGCGTTCTCACCCGCGTGCCCGAGTTTGCGCACGCGCGTGTGGATCTGGCTCGGGCTTACCGGCGCGCCGGTCAGGCCTCGCAGGCGCGCGAGGAGGTGCGGCGGGTGCTGGAGAAAATGCCGCATCATCATCTCGCATGGCTGGCGTACGGTGATGCGCTTGTTGATCTTGAACAGTACGCGGACGCGCGTGTGGCCTTCGAGCGAGCGCGGCTGAGTGATCCGCGGCGCCAGCACGTGGAGGAAGCAACCGCCGCGCTGGTCGCAAACGACCGGAAGACCTCTGAACGCATCTTTCGTGACATCCTGCAGGCAGACCCGAGTCACGTGGCGGCGTTGTGCGGTCTTGCGGCACTCTCTCTCGCGGCTGACAAGCCCAACGACGCCGAGCGCCTGCTTCGTCATGCCCTGAAACAGTCCGCACACAATCCTCTCGCGTGGCGGGGATTGGGACAGGCGCTCATAGCGCTCGGACGCCTTAACGAGGCGGATGCGGCTGCACGCCGTCTGACCAAGGTTGAGCCTGAAAACCCGCAGAGCTGGATCACGATCGCCTCCGTGTCGACACGGCTCATGCGCCAGGAGGAGGCTCTCGAGGCCTACGAGCAGGCGGCGCGGCTTAAGCCCGAAGAAGTTCGGCTGCGAATATCCATCGGCCACATTCACAAGACGCTCGGCCGGCGGAACGAGAGCGAGGTCGCCTATAAGACCGCGCTGGCCATGGATCCAGGGATTGCGGAGGCCTACTGGAGCCTTGCGGACCTCAAGAACTACTCTTTCAGCGATGCCGAGATCGCCGCCATGCAGCATCTGCTCACGAGCGATAAGATTGAGCGCTCCAATGCGGCGCAGCTGTATTTCGCGCTCGGGAAGGCCTTTGAACAGCGCCAGCAGTACGCCGACGCCTTTGCCTACTACGCCCGCGGCAACGCACTGCGGCGCCTCGATGCGCCGTTCGATATCGAGCACTTTGAACGCCGTACGGCGCGCATTCGCGCGTTCTTCGATATGGCATACTTTGCCAAGCGTGCCGGCAGCGGGGACCCGGGTGCCGCACCGATCTTCATCGTGGGCCTGCCGCGTTCCGGTTCCACTCTAGTGGAGCAGATCCTCGCCAGCCACTCGCGCGTGGAGGGCACCATGGAGCTGCCCAACATCATCAACATCACGCACCAATTTGACGACATGGTCGCAAGCCGTGATGGCTATCCCGAGACGGTTGCCACCGCCCCGGTTGGGCTGCTCGCCGCACTCGGCAGTCGCTATCTCGAGGAAACCGCACCGCTGCGCACGGGGCGTGAACACTTCACCGATAAGCTGCCCAATAACTTCAGCCATGTCGGGCTCATCGACGCGATCCTGCCGCACGCGACTATCATCGACGCGCGCCGTCATCCAATGGACTCGTGCTTCAGTACCTTCAAGCAGCACTTCGCCGAAGGACAAACCTTCAGCTACGATCTCGAGGATCTCGGCCGTTACTACCGCTGCTACCTGTCCCTCATGGACCACTGGGACGCGGTATTGCCGGGCAAGGTGCTGCACTTTCAGTACGAGGATCTGGTGCGCGATCCAGAGGCGAATATCCGCCGGCTGCTGGAGCACTGCCGGCTGCCCTTTGAACCGGCGTGCCTGTCCTTTCACGAAACGCGGCGGTCCGTGCGTACCGCAAGCGCCGAACAGGTGCGCCAGGCCCTTTACACGTCGGGCGTCGGCCACTGGCGCCATTTCGAAACGGAGCTTGAACCCCTGCGCCTCGCGCTCGGCGAGAGCCTCGGCCGCTTCAAGTGACCCGGTCGCTAAAGACCACGCCGCCAGCCGCTATTGAACGACTGTTGACTAAGGATGTCCGCTCAACGGATGATCGCGCAACGTCCTCAGTCCATGGGTGAGCGCGGTACTTAATAACAAGCGCTCATGGGGTTTTTTGATGCGTTCACGTAGCCGGAATCGTGCGACATCTTATTTTCCCAAAGCGTCCGCGACGCTCGCGCGCGGATCCGGCTCGAAGATCGGTCTGGCAGTAGCCGCAGCCTTTGCCGGGCTCGCGGTGCCGCGCGCGCCGTCGCTGGCGGCCGAAGCGGACAACTCCTCGACGGGAGGCCTTGCGGAAGTGGTCGTTACGGCGCGCAAGCGCGAGGAGAACCTGCAGGACGTTCCTCTGAGCGTCGACGTGTTCACGAAGAAGGACATGCAGAACCTCGGCATCTCAGGCTTCGAGGACTATGCGGAAAAGGTGCCGTCCATTTCCTTCATCAGCGAGGGCCCCGGCACGCAGTTCTTCGTCATGCGCGGCGTTTCCGACGGCAGCAACCCGAACTACTCGAACACCTCCGCGACGGGATTTTTTATCGACGACATGTCGTTGAGCTGGCAGGGCGTCCAGCCGGACCTTCACCTTTACGACATCGAGCGCATTGAAGTACTGAACGGCCCGCAGGGGACAACCTTCGGCGCGAGTTCCATGTCCGGCGCCATTCGCTACGTGACCAACAAGCCGGACGTGAACGCATTCAGTGTCGGCGTCGACTTTGACGGCGGCCAGATTCAGGGCGGCCAGCAAAATTGGACCGAAGAAGGTTTTTTTAATGTCCCGCTCATTGAAGGGATACTCGGTTTACGGATATCCGCCTTCAGCGACTCCCACGGCGGCTTCATCGATGACCGGCTCACGACGCGCACGTGGGTGAACGGCGCCGTGTCCAACAACGCAGAGTGGGCGCGCAACGATTACAACCGCGAGCACGTCGAGGGGGGCAGGTTCGCCTTAAAGGGGGTCCTCAACGAACAATGGAGCGCCACGCTTACCTACGGCTTTCAGCGTCAGCTCACCCTCGGCGCATGGGACGAAGATCCCAACCTGCCGCCCCGGACGGTTGAGCGCTTCGGTCCCGAGAGCCATCACTTCGAAGCCGACATGCTTGAGTTCCACGTGGACGGCGACGTCGGTATTGGGGACCTGGTCTACGCGAGCACTTACTGGTCACTGCCCACGCGCCAGGAGAATGAGTACTCGGAGTACATACAGAACTTCAACGGGGGCGCCAACGAGGGTGTCACCTGTCTCAACGACCCGGTCTACGGCACCGGGCCGTACACCGGCTGCAAGGTGCCGCTGCAGTACTACGAATACCACACCAACCCTCAGCGCTGGTCGAATGAGCTCCGGCTCGTGTCCAAACCGGGCGGAAAGTTCCACTGGCTCGGAGGCCTGTACTGGGAGAAGACCCGGGACAAGAACTCCGGCGAGACCTACTACATGCCGGGACTGCGGACAAACAGTCCGGCGTTTCAGTATTACAACGCCTACAGCGGCACCCCGCCGGGATCAACGTCGCTACCCCCCGGGGAGTGGTATGCCTACACCACGCGCTCGGATTACCTGCAGACCACCGAGTTTGCGAATATCAGCTACGACCTCACCGACAAGCTCAATGCCGAAGCGGGAGTGGTGCACTTCCATTCCAATTTCAGCTACTACAGCCCTTATGCCCAGTTCGCTTACGCTGCGACGTCGCCGAGCCTGGAGGTGGGCTCCTCGAACAAGTGGGATAGCAAGTTCGGCGTCAACTACAAGATCACCGACAAGGCGATGGTGTACGCCGACTTCGCGCAGGGATTCCGCGACGGCGGCTCCAATTCCGGAGATCCCCAATCGTGCTACAACAAAGGAGTGCCGCAGAGCTACGTGCCCGACACGCTCAACAATTACGAAGTCGGCTGGAAAACGACGAGTCTCAACGGCAGATTGACTTGGGACGGCGCGTTCTACGACATGAATTGGAAGCAGTTGCAGACCATCATCTACGACGTGGACATCTGTGCGCCGAGCAGCTACTACGCCAACGTCGGAAACGCTCGCATCTACGGCGTCGAATCGAACGTCGACTACAAAGTCAGCGACAACTGGTCGCTCCAGGCAGCCACTAGCTACACCGACCCGCACATAACCTCGAGTCCCTATGCGGATTTCCAAGGCAACATCGGCGAACGGCTGCCCTACGTGCCGTACTTGAGCTGGAGCTGGAACCTGCGCTACGAGCATCCGCTCAACAAGGACCTGCGGGGCTACGCGCAGTTTGACATCTCCCACAAGGGTGACATGTGGAATGACTTTCACATCCAGGGCTCCAACGGCTTTCCGCGCATCCTGCAGCCGAGCTACAGCATCATGAATTTGCGCACCGGGTTGAACCCTGAAGGGGGCCATTGGCTTGCCGAGTTCTATATCACCAACCTCGCTGACAAGAACGCGATTATCTTTAGCAACACCGGCAACTTCGATCTGCGCGAGACGACCAATGAGCCACGCGTGTACGGCCTGCGCCTCAATTACCGCTTCGGCAAGGAAACCAATTCGGAATAGCGCGCCCCAGCGGCGCCTTCCCTATACACTGGCGGCCGTGCACTTGGCTTCTTCGGGCGCTCCTAGCCGTTGCGGGGCATGCTGGGATGGGCCGTGGCGCTGCCGTTTATTCTTTATCCGCTGCAACGAGCGCCTGAGGCGCCCTTCCAGCAGTCACGACATTATCGCGTCTGGGCATTGGTGAAAAACACAGGCAGCCGAGAAGCTCGGCGAGCTACGGTCGCTGAAGAGCGGTGGCGCACGGCCGGGGCGACCGGCTCCCGGCCGCGATGGGCCGCCGAACTCGGCATGCGGGTGCGCAGAAGCTTTGTCCTGACGTTAATCGGGACCACTGTCTTCATCGGGCTTTTCTTCATCGGTTACTTTTACGTACAGCGGCACCCTGCGTACACGCCGATCATGATGCCAGTGACCCCACTCGATCTGATGATTCCGTTCCAACCAAACGCTCTATTGGCCTACGTCTCGCTATGGATATATGTCGGTGCTGGGCCAGGACTACAGCGCACGTTCACCGAACTCGCCGTGTACAGCCTCTGGATGGCCGGCCTCTGCATCACCGGGCTTGCGATCTTTTATTTCTGGCCGACTCAGACGCCACCGCTGACGGACCCGTCCACTTTCTCGGCCTTCGCCGTGCTTCATCGGCTGGACAAAGCTGGTAATGCGTGCCCCTCGATGCATGTGGCCGTCGCGATCTTCACGTTGGGACGCGTAGACGAGGTGCTGCGTTCGACGCGATCGCCGCTCTGGTTGCGATTGGTCAACGTAGCATGGTTCGCCGTCATTGCTTACTCGACGCTAGCCGTCAAACAACATGTAGCGCTGGACGATGCCGCCGGTGCGCTGCTCGGCGTGGCCTTCCTAGTGCCTTCACTACGTTGGCGGCCGAAGCCTCGTCGCGAAACCAACTTAGCGGACGTGACGCGGCTGCCGTAAACTGCAAGATCGCGTCCCAACGCGTTGCCTCGCATCATCGCTCCGCGCAATTGGCAATCGTGGCGTTGCGCTTCTCGATCCAGACATCAAATCCTCTTCCACGAGATCGCATATGCTTCTGCGGATGTCGTACGGTTGCTTACGCAGAGTGCGGGCCGGGGTTGCGGTAGCTCCGACTGCAAAGGAACTGGCGCGGCAGGGTGCGCAGGCATCATCCTAATGAGCGCGTCATTGAGCTTTTACAGAGGCGCGGCTCTTAACCGTGAACTTACCCAGCGCATGAGCATCGCAAACGCCCGCCGCCCTGCGACGACTATGAGCACGGCGGTCGTCGAGGGGCTACGACATGTCGGGGGAAAACGGCTAGCCGTCGCCAATGCGTCGAGGGGTCGGGCCTGATCGGCGCGTCCTTGCCTCTGCGAGCTGGTCCGGACCTGCGCTCTGCGTCCGGAGTGGGGTCAGCCCCTTATCTCTTCGAGCGGCCCGTCATCGTCCTCGACCAGCTTCAGCATGTGAACCGGAAAGGCTCCTTCCTTCGGTTCATCCTTCATGAACCATCTACAGTACGCGCGCTGCACGTTGTCCGTGAAATGCGTGAGTAGGCCAACCTGTTCTACGGTCATGTGCGGTCCGCCGCTCTTCAGCTGAACGACGTCACCTTTAGTGATGTCTGGCATGTCGCGTCTCCGAAACTGAGCCAGTCAGTTTAGCGAGTGCCCCCAGCGGTGCAAGCTTCAATGTCGAGTTAGGCGCCGAGCACTCGCTTCAGTTCACCCTACAGCTCGACCACCGGATTCCAAAGCACACCTCACTCACCCGACTAGATGTTCCCTCACCGGGTCTGAGCAACCATCGAGTTCACGACTCCCGTCACGCCCGGGACCTTACGTGTGATCGACTCAGCAGTGTCGATCTCTAGGCTAGAACTCACCACACCATACAGGTATACCACATGATCCAGCGTCTGCACTGTGATTGCATTTGGCTCCAAGTCCAATCGTTGCCTGAACTGCACCCGTATATCCGCAGTGATCTTCGCGTCACCGGGGCAGCCGTAGAAGCCACATTTCTCGTATGTGTTGTATAGCGCACATCCGGAAAGGGCGCCGGTCAGGATAAGGACAAAAGCCAATGCACAAAGTGATCTGCACATGCTAATAAGGGTGTGAACGGACGTCCTGATTTGATTGGTGGAAAGGGAGGGACTCGAACCCTCGACCCAGGAATCATGAGAGCGGTAAATCTAAAAAATAGTTTATAATTTCAATCACCTGCCAAGGGACGTTCGTTGCAATTGGCACCACGAAGCACAATTTAGCACGACCGAGTCCCGCAAACGTCCCGCGCCACCGACTGGTCCAGCCAAACTTTCTCAGTTGGCGGAAAGGCTGGTTCAAGCCTGGTTGCCCGATTTATCGAGCGGTGCTGACGATGGCGTGAAGGAAACCCCCTGAAGCGCTTGCCAGACTCCGCTCTCCCCTACGCCGCAAGACCGCGGCGCCGCACCGACGAGATCAGCAAGTCCGCCGAGATCTGGAATCGCTCGCGGAGCTTGCGCACCATAGACATGCTCAACTCACGCTTGCCCGTCAACACCTCACTCACCCGACTAGGTGTTCCCAGAAGTGGCACCAGATCGGCGCGCGAAAGGCCGTGCTGGTCCATCAGATAATTAAGCAGATCCGGTAGTGAAAGCGCCCGACGTGGCCACCGAGCACGCTCGTGAGCTTCGATCAGGCGCGCCTGGGCGGTCATCCGCGCCAGATTTGCCGGATCGTTCGATCGCATCAGCTGCTCAATCAGCACCTTGGCCTGGGTATGGTCTGCATCGTTTTCAACAACGATCAATGCGACTTTCATTACACCGCCTCCGCATCAACCTTGTCGTACTCCTCATGGGCGAAAAACCGGATCACCATGACGCCGTTGTCGTACTGCACCACGACGATCAGGCGATAGTCATTCGCCTTGATATTAAACACCAGCCGACCACCTTTCAGAATGCTCGCCTTCGGATGAGCCTTCTTTACCTCCTGCGGAGTCTTCCATTGCGCGCATCCCCGCGATGGCCCTCCAGGCGTCGTACTGCGCCCGAGCGGCCTTGATCCCTCGATGTCCGCCTCTCTACGTCTGCATTCCATAAAGTGGAAGTACTATTTCCATATTCTGGAATGGAGCATCCATTTGACCAGACCGACATTAGGTTATTTTGATTTCCAACCGAGAGCGCAGCTGTCCACGAGTGGCTGCGTTCCCAAGGTCTCCGTAACCCAAAGTCCTTTCACGCTCAGTCAGGGATACGCAAGACGGCCCATCGGCCCACGGCGTTACAGTTGGCGCAATGAGGTGCGTTTTGGTTGACGCAATCGTAGGTGGTCGGATGATAGAAGCGCAAAACGATGCACCCGACGGCAGGGAATCGAGTCTCACCCGCTACTTGTAGATGGATCAGCAACTGGGCCTCGTTGACATTTGTTCTTTTCAATCGCTTGCTCGCGCTACGCGAGCCAAACGCCTGAAGATGCGCGCCGAGCGAAAGGCGGAGAATCGCGCGGGAGCATAGATAGTCGCCTCCCGGGCCATGAGCGGGCATTCGACCGTCAACATTGACTGCCACAAAGCCGACAGTCGGGTGTTACGATTGCAGCGTCCCGATCACTCTAGGTGGCCTGACAGCCGGGCCAGGTCCCGAATGAAGATCAACTCATGCTTGGTATGGGCTGCAATCACGCTGATCATTGCGCCTGGCTGCGTGTATGCAGCCTCGACTCAAACCGGCGTTTCGCCGGCAGAGCAGGTCAATCGCGTGCTCGCACAAACGCCCTTGATCGACGGCCATAACGATCTTGCCTGGCAGATAAGAGACTGCTTCGCGAGCCTCGAAAACTTGGATCTGCTCGCTGACACGGCGCACTTGCCGAAACCAGCAGATGCGGCGGCCGATTGCGAATGGGTTCCGCTCATGACGGACATTCCTCGTCTGCACGCCGGTCGCGTCGGCGGTCAGTTTTGGTCGGTGTGGGTGCCGCCCGAGGTTACTGGCCCGGCGGCAGTAAATATTACGCTGGAGCAGATCGATCTTGTGCGTGCAATGGTGGCTCGCTACCCGAACGATCTGCGGATGGCCTATACGGCAGACGACATCGTCGACATTCACAAAGCCGGCCGGATTGCCTCGCTCATCGGGATCGAGGGCGGCCACCAAATCGACAATTCCCTGCCCGTGCTGCGCCAAATGTATGTGCTAGGCGCGCGATACATGACCTTGACGCACACGCTTAACAACGACTGGGCCGATTCGGCGACGAACAACCCGCGGCACCATGGTCTAACTCCGTTCGGTCGTGTCGTGGTTCACGAGATGAACCGTTTGGGTATGCTTGTAGATCTCAGTCATGTCTCTCCCGAGACGATGAAGGCGGCACTTGCAGCAACGATGTCGCCAGTGATCTTCTCCCACTCCGGGGCGCGCGCCTTGGACGACCATCCACGCGATGTCCCCGACGATGTTCTTGCGCTCGTTCAGCAGAACGGTGGCATCGTCATGGTGAACTT
>Ga0182024_10009459_pt1 | contig 20135 bp, 16 predicted proteins | sample P32metaG_FD_120480 | JGI IMG/M metagenome (GOLD analysis project Ga0182024, IMG submission 120480) | Permafrost microbial communities from Stordalen Mire, Sweden - P3-2 metaG (Illumina Assembly) | ecosystem: Environmental > Terrestrial > Soil > Wetlands > Permafrost | place: Sweden: Stordalen... | reverse complement strand
CCCGATGTGGTATCGATCGAAAACAGAACGCGTCTTGTGTCCACTGATTTCCATAGCGACCTTCTCGCTCACGTCCGCGTTGACCATGTTTCGAATCGCCGATCGACGCAGGTCATGAATGAGCAAATCATTGTACATTCTGGCGGCGCTTCCCTCAACCTTTTCCAAAGTTCCGCAGTGTCCTAATCTGACGCAGCTTCATTTCAAGTAAATACCTGAGCGGTGGCGCGAGTTCGTCCGGCCGGTAGGTTCCATCCCGGGGTTCGGAGACGCCACGCGGTCGGCCAGGATTTAGCGGTATGCGCTCCATCGGACTAAGCAAATCCGATGTTTAAAAATCGAACCGAGGTAGGATTTTTGCTGGCTGGTTTTCGGGGCACGGTCGTGCCCATCTGGTTTTGCTTCTAGCTCTGTCCGGTTTGACCTTGATCTACTTTAGACAGTAAGCGAATATTCCTCAACCTCACGATCATCGAGCGGCGTTGTGGCGCGGCCAGACCTAACCGATTTCTCCGAACTCCCAGCTCTTGATACAATTCTCCCGCGAAACTGAGTTTTCGTGTTTCGCAAGCTCCGCCCAATGGCGAAAGGATATTCCGTGACCCAGAACTCATCATCCTCCCAGTCGCCCACCGGGGCCCGCCCCCTGCAGGTCGCCCTGGTCGGCTTTGGCACCGTGGGCCGCTCGGTCGCCAAGATTCTTTGCGCCAATCCGAACGGCCCCCTTCGCCTGATCCTAATCTGTAACCGCAACGTGCAGAAGAAGAAGTCCGATGCCCTGCCCACGCACATCCGCTGGACCGACAGCTTCGACGCAGTACTCGCCTCCGACGCCGACATCATCGTCGAATTGATCGGGGGCCTCGAACCCGCCGGTAGCCTGATTCGCCGCGCCCTCAGCGCCGGCAAGTGCGTGGTCACCGCCAACAAGCTGCTCATCGCCGAATCCGGCCCGGAGTTGCTTGAGCTCGCGGCAGCGTCGGGCCTGCGAATCGAATTCGGAGCCTCGGTTGCCGGCGGCATCCCCGCGATCATGGGCATCGAACAAGGCCTCGCGGGCGACCGCCTATTCCAGATTCAGGGAATTCTCAACGGCACCTGCAACTACATCCTCACCCAGATGGAAGCGCACGGCGCGAGCTTCGCGACCGCGCTGGCCGAGGCCCAGAACCTGGGCTTCGCTGAGGCCGACCCATCCAGCGACATAGACGGCATCGACGCCCGCGCAAAATTGGTGATCCTCACCCAGGCCGGACTGCACCTTCGCGTCCGCGCCCAGCAAATTCCCTGCCGCCCCATTTCCACCGTCGCAGCGGTGGACTTCGCCTACGCCCACGACTTGAATTGCACCATTCGCCAAATCTCGTCCGCGAAAAAAGTTTCTTCCACCGAGGGCGGACGCAGCACGCTTTTTGCCGCGGTACAGCCCGCTCTGGTTCCGCTGACGTCGTTGATCGCCCACGTGGAAGGCGGACGGAACCTGGTAGCCTCCACCGGCGAATTTTCCGGCCAGATGGTTTTTTCCGGGTTCGGCGCCGGCGGAGATCCCACCGCGGTGGCCGTCGTTTCGGATTTGCTGGCCATCGCCACCAGCGGCACGGTTCCCGCGCGCGCGCCAGCGGCCATCGAAGTCCCCGAAGCTGTGAGTGGAGACTTCACCGTTCGCCACTTCCTGCGCCTGGTAATTACCGACCGCCCCGGAATCATCGCCGAGCTGGCCACGGTGCTTTCGCGCCACGGCATCAGCATCGACGCCGTCCTGCAAAAACCCGGCCACCCACACTCAGCGCTCCCCTTCGTGATCACCCTCGAACCATGCAGCACATCGTTGCTAGAGCGCGCCCTGCAAGAAATCGCAAAAATGGACTTCCACGTCCAGCCGCCACTCCACCTACCCATCTTTGCGGACTGATACCGTGTTCGGTTTTGTGGCATAGCCACTCCTGGCTGTGGCGGCCCTATACATCATGAGCTTTCGGCCGAAAAATGCGAACTCGATGCAAGGTGATCCGAAAGGCGATGGAATTTCCGAGAAATCAACGTGCTCCCGTGCGGAAAAGCGTGGAATTAGGCCTGATCAGGGTTCTGGGGAGGTAAAACAAAATCACGAATCTTGGTCCCCTGCTCCTTCATGCGATCCAGCAGCACGCGCGCCCACACGTATTCAGCGGCGAGTATCCCCAGCGCCAACACGATCACGATCCAACCCGGCGCAGGAGTAAAGAACATCACCGCTCCGGCGATGAGCAGCACGAAGCCACAGAAAATTCGAAGATAACGCTTGGTCTGTTGAAATGTCTTGTCCCACATTGCGGCGATCCTTCGAAACGAAACGAACCAACCTCCGCTCCCTGCCCGCGACACCGGCCATCTACTGGTGCGCGGCCTTCACCATTTCCAGCACTCGCTGCACTCCACTCCAGTATTACCCGTTCGAGGTGACAAGCCCTTCAACGTTGCATGAAAAACGTGCGTCAACCTCGGACTGCAATATTTGAATGGGTGTCGGTTCATTTTCATCCTAGCACGCACGTTTCCAACCTATCGGGCCGCTTGCTGAACTCGGCAACACTGTCGATAATGGACGTCGCCGCAAAAATAGACTGTGACGCGAAGTCGCGCCGGACTACAGCGGCACTTTTCCCTGGAAAAATTCCCGGAGCGGAGCGGATGGACATGGATTTGCAGACGGTGCGAATGGAGATTCCCGAAGGCGCTAACCTGATTTTGGGTCACGCTCACTTTATTAAAACCGCTGAAGATCTCTACGAAGTGATGGTCAACACGGTACCAGGCGCCAAATTTGCCGTGGCCTTCAACGAAGCCTCCGGGCCATGTCTTACGCGCATCGAGTCCAACGACGACGATCTCCGCCGCGCCGCGACCGCTAACGCCCGCGCCATCGGAGCCGGACATATCTTCGTCCTGCTGATCCGCCAGGCGTATCCGATCAACGTGCTGGGCCGCGTCCGCGACTGTTTTGAGGTCTGCACCATCCACTGCGCCACCGCAAATCCGGTGGAGGTCATCGTCGCGCAGACCGCTCAAGGCCGCGGGATCGTCGGAGTGATCGACGGTTCGTCTCCAGCAGGCGTGGAAAGTCCCGAAGAAGCCAAGCTACGCCATGAATTCGTGCGCAAAATCGGCTACAAACTCTAGCCCCGGCGAGCTCGCACCGCGGTAAAGGCAAAAAAAGCGCGGAACGGGATGCGGCTACGGCCGCGCCTTGCCATTCCGCGCTGACTTCCTCGCTTCCGAGCAATGGCGACCCAAGCTAGTCCTGCCGCACTTCTTGAGCACGATCTAATTCCCGTCTACGCCTTCTGCGCTTGCCTCCGCAGGAACGTGGGTACGTCCAGATCGTCGGCGGGCACCTTGTGTATCACTTCGTCGATGCCGCGCGGCGCGTCCATGGCCGCAGGTTGCGGCTCGCGGGCAGCCTTCCACGTCTTGGGCAGATACGACGGACGTGGCTGATTCTTTCGAATGGCCACTTCGCGGAAGCCCGCCGCAATCACGGTGATCTTCACTGATTCCTTCATCGCGTCATCCTGCACCGCGCCGAAAATAATGTTGGCATCTTCGTGCGCAGCCTTCTGGATGATCGACGACGCCTCATGCACCTCGTGCAGGCTCAGCGTCGACGATCCGGTAATGTTGATGAGAATTCCCTGCGCCCCCTGGATGCAGTTGTCTTCCAGCAGCGGGCTGTTGATGGCCCGGTTGGCCGCGTCCACCGCGCGATTCGGGCCGCTGGCCACTGCCGTGCCCATCACCGCGTAGCCTTGCCCGGACATGATGGTCTTCACGTCCGCGAAGTCGCGGTTGATGATCCCGGGAATGGTGATGATGTCGCTGATTCCCTGCACGGCTTGCCGCAGAATATCGTCGGCAATGCGGAACGCTTCGAAAAAGCTGGTCCCGTGCTCCACCGTTTCCATCAGCCGCTCGTTGGGGATCACCACCACGGTGTCCACGCAACCAATCAGCTCGGCCAGCGATTGCTCGGCCTGCTGCAAGCGCCGCTTGCCTTCGAACGCGAACGGCTTGGTAACCACCGCCACGACCAACGCGCCCAATTCGCTCGCCAGATTCGCCACCACCGGCGCCGCGCCACTCCCGGTGCCTCCGCCCAGACCCGCGGTGACGAACACCATGTCCGCGCCGTCGAGCGCCTCTAAAATTTTCTCGGTGTCCTCGAGTGCGGCCTTCCGCCCCACCTCCGGATTCGCTCCCGCGCCCAAGCCTTTGCTGAGCTTCGCGCCCAACTGCAACTTCACGGGCGCCTGAGACAACTTCAGCGCCTGCAAATCGGTGTTCGCGGCGATAAACTCCACGCCTTCCACCTTGGCTCGAATCATGCGGTTGACCGCGTTCGAACCGCCGCCGCCCACTCCGATGACCTTGATTCGAGCGCCGTTCGTAGCTTCCTCACTGAATGAAACCCGCAACCCTGCATCTCTCGACATAATCCCTCCCCTCAGAGGATTCTTCATGACTGTCCTGCAAATAATGCTTTGAATTTGTTGGTCCAGCCACTCGCTCGCTGCCCCGCCATGCGGCGGGCGCGCGCTCCGTACAGCACCAGTCCTACCGACGCCGAATATTCCGGCTGGGACACCTCTTCGCTCATCCCCGCCAGCCCGCGCGGTGACGCGATGCGCACCGGCATGGCCAGCATCCGCTCGGCCAGCTCGGTCAGGCCGTGCAGCCGCGATGCGCCGCCGGTGAAAACCAGCCCCGCGGGAATTTGCGAATCGAGTCCGGCGTGGCGCAGGTCGTCGCGCACCAGCGTAATCAATTCCTGGGTGCGCGCTTCCGCGATCTCACACAACATCCGCGAAAAAACAGTGCGCGGCGGACGATTCCCCACGCTGGCAATCTCAATCGCAACATCCTGACCCATCGTCTCGCGGCAAGCCGTCGCGTACTTCCTCTTGATCGCTTCCGCTTCCGGAATGGGAGTGCGCAGCCCAACCGCCAAATCGTTCGTAAAATGGTCGCCGCCCACCGGCACCGCGCCGGTGTGGCGCACCACCCCGCCGCTGTAAACGATGATTTCCGTCGTCCCGCCGCCAATATCCAGCAGGCACACGCCCAATTCCCGCTCGTCCTGCGTCAGGCACGCATCCGCCGACGCCAAGGCTTCCAGCACCGTGTCCGTCACCCGCACCCCGGCGCGATTCACCGCGGTCACCACGTTCTGCGCGGCCGCCGCCGACGCGGTGACGATGTGTACGTTCGCTTCCAGGCGCTGCCCCATCATCCCCGCGGGATCGCGGATATTGTCCTGCGCGTCCAGAAAAAATTCCTGCGGCAAAACGTGCAGCACTTCGCGGTCCGCCGGCAGCGAAACGTTCCGCGCTGCATCCACCGCTCGCCGCACATCGTCGCGATCGATATCCCGCGCTTTCTGCCCCAGCGTAATTCCCCCGCGGCTGTTTACTCCGCGCACATGGCCGCCGGCAACGCCGATCAACGCCGATTCCACCGGCGCGCCCACCACGGTCTCGGCTTCCTCCACCGCTCGCCGGATCGAACTCACCGCCAAATCCAGATTCACGATCTGACCCTTGCGCCAGCCTTTGGATTCGGCAGCGCCCAACGCCAGGAATTTCACATGACCGTCGTCATCGATCTCGCCGATCAACGCGCACGTCTTGGTGCTCCCCATGTCCAGCCCCACTACCTGTCGCTCTTTTTTCCCCAAGTCCCCCGCTCCTTCACTGCTTCAGAGGCCAGCCCCGGCCCTGACGTCGCTCTCCATCCATCCGCGCGCTGAACTCAGCGCCCATGCCCCTTGCTGGTATTCGGTTTCCCGCTGCTCGCCTTGGTATTCGAGCGTTTCGTCGCGTTCGGTTTGGTCGGTCTGCTGGCCACCGGTTTCGCAGCCACATGCGCCGCCACCGGCGTCGCTAACCGCGTCCCTATAGGTCTCGCCGCAACCGGTGCATGCTCTTCCGGGTTCACCACCACTTCACGGTCAAACCGCAGATCGACCGACTCAACGCGGCCCGCCGTTGCGCGCCATTGGCCCAGGTTATCGAGCAGGGTCTGATACCTTTGCTGAAAATCGCGGTCACCGAAGTAAACCAGCAGCGGCCCGTCCGCCTCGCTCCACGCCGGGTTTTCTCCGGCTAACGTCCCGCCCGCCGGTGGCAATCCCTGCAGCGTGGCCTTCAGGTCAGTCGCGTCCTGCACATCCACTTCGCTGACCATCTCGCTCGCACCGGTACGCGCCGCGTCAATCCCGTGCAAGAACGAAGCAAACATTTGCATTCGCCGGTCCCGCGCATCCTCCGGCATCACTGCATTGATCCCGGTCACCACCGGAAAATGGAACTCGCCTTCCACGGGACGGTCCAGAATCACGCCGTGCGCGTCCGCTAGCGCCAATTCGTTTCCCTGCCGCAAGAACGCCACCGGCACCCGCTCGACCAATTCCACTTCGATGCGGTTCGGCAGCGCCCGCCGTACCACCACTTGCTCCACCCACGGCAGCGCTTCCAGTTGCTTCCGCCGTTCTTCCAGCGGAATTCGCAGCACGCTGCGCCCGCGATCGCTGGAAAAAATCTCCAGCACCGCGGTGCGCGAAACATATTTGTTCCCCGCCAACTCCACTTGCGCCGAATGCTGCAGCGCCATACTTGGCGAGGTGAGCAGGAAATGGCTGGCGAGATACACGGCCACCAGCGCGGTCAACACCATCGCGGCGATCGCCGGCACTTTCAGATATCCCTTCCACGCCTTTTTCCCGAACTTCCGCCGCTTGATCTCCAGCGGCCTTTGCCGCCGCAAATATCGCGGTTCCTGTTCGGCGAGTACTTCCTGGGGATAAGGTTCCGCTTCCATGGTCTTGGCCACTCTCAGTTATTCCACACGATCACTTCGTTTTCGAGGTCCATCCCAAAAGACTCCCGCACCCGTTCCCGCACTTCCTCGATCAAGCCCAGCATGTCGTCCGAGCTCGCGGCATCCGCGTTCACGAAAAAATTAGCATGACGGTCGCTGACCATCGCTCCACCTCGGCGGTGCCCTTTCAACTTCAGCTCGTCGATCATTCGTCCCGCCGACGCCCCCGGCGGATTCTTAAATATGCAGCCGGCACTTTTCTGATTGAGCGGCTGGCTAGTCCGCCGCTTCTCGTTGCACACCTTGATTCCCGCCACGATTTCCTTGTACGGCTTCGACGGCAGCTCCAATTCCACCCGCAACATCACATCGTCCGGCGCGAACGAAGTGTGCCGGTAGTCGAAGCGGATATCCTCGCCGCGCAGCGTCTCGATTCGTCCGCTCGCCCCGCAATACAGCTCCACCGCCCGGACGTAAGTGCCAATCTGCGTCCCGTAGGCTCCGGCATTCATACGCAGCGCCCCGCCGATGCTTCCCGGCACGCCGATCAGGCCTTCCATGCCGCCTAAATTATTTTTCGCGCAGAACGTCACCGTCCCGCCCAAATCCGCCGCCGCGTCCACGTACCCGCGGTTCCCTTCGATTCTTGCGGTGGAAGACACCGACGGTAGCTGCAGCATCACCCACGGCAATTCCCCGTCGACCACCAGCACATTCGTCCCGCCGCCCAAGAACCGGTACGGAATCCCTTCGCGTTTCAGCAGCGAGATCGCTTCCGGCAATCCCTCATATCGCCGCAACAGCAAAATATCCGTCTCGCCGCCTATTCCCAGCGACGTCAGCGTCCGCAGCGAAACTCCTGACCGCAGTTCCACTCCCGACTCCACCAGCCGTGCCACCACCGCCGGCGATTCAATCCGCATGGGACGCCTGAATTTGCGATCCCAACAGCATGGCCAGCTCATCCAGCGCGCGATAGACGCTGCCCGCTCCGATGGTCATCACCGCGTCGCCTGGATGCACTTCGCGCAATAGAAATTCAATTGCCGTCTGCATCGTCGAGGAATAAATCACGCTAGGATGACCCGCGGTAGCAATCGCTTCTGCCAGCCGCTCGCCGTTCACCCCTTCGATGGGCTGCTCGCCCGCGGCGTAAATATCCGTCACCAGCAACACGTCCGCGCGCGAAAAGGACGTGCGGAACTCCTCCCACAAGTGCAGCGTACGGGAGTAGCGATGCGGCTGGAACAACACGATCAGCCGGTCGAATCCGCAACCGTGCGCCGCTTCCAGCGTCGCGCGAATTTCCGCGGGATGATGGCCGTAATCGTCGATCAGCGTGACCCCGCCGAAATTGCCCTTCACCTCAAACCGCCGGCCCACGCCGCCAAATTTCTCCAGACCAAGCCGGATCAGATCCGCCGGCAAATTCAGGTATAGCCCCGCCGCCGCGGCCGCCGCTGCGTTGCGAATATTATGGATGCCCGGCGGCGCAGGCAGATGAAACTCGCCGAAATCCTGGCCGCGGAATCGCAACCGGAAGTGGCTGGCCAATCCCTCCATACGAATATCGTGGATCAGCAAATCCGCGTGCGCCGAGGTACCGTAGGTCACTACCGGCCGTTTCACGCCGGCCAGAATTCCCTCTACGTTGGGATCGTCCACGCACAGAATCACCTGCCCGTAGAACGGCACGCGGTTGACAAATTGCAAAAACACCCGCTGAATTTCCTCCAGCGACGAATACTGATCGAGATGTTCGCGGTCGATGTTCGTTACCATCGCCACCACCGGCGCCAGCAATAAAAACGACCGGTCGCTCTCGTCCGCTTCCACCACTATGTAATCGCCTTGCCCCACCCGCGCGTTCGAACCCACGTGATTCACGCGTCCGCCGACCACGAACGTTGGATCGAGCCCCGCAGCCGCCAGCACCGACGCGGTCATCGAAGTGGTAGTCGTCTTTCCGTGGGCTCCGGCCACCGCAATCCCGTATTTGAGCCGCATCAATTCGGCCAGCATTTCTGCGCGCGGAATCACCGGAATCTTCAATCGTTGCGCTTCTACCACTTCCACATTCCCCGGCCGCACGGCCGACGAAATCACGACCACGTGCGCGCCATGCACTTGCTCGGCGCGATGCCCATTAAAAATCCGTGCGCCCAAATTGGTGAGCCGCTCGGTGACCGCCGACTGCTTGGTATCCGAACCCGACACGGCGTAGCCGGTGGATAGCAGCACTTCGGCGATCCCGCTCATGCCGCTGCCGCCGATCCCCACCAGATGAATGCGCTGGAAATTCCGGAAAGTGATGGTCATGTCCGCGCCACCCGTTCGTCCGCCACCCCAGCTTCGCCCGCCGCATGCCCACCTGCGCGCACCCGCGCAATCGATTCCAATAGGTCGGTGATGTCCTCGACCGCGCGCGGCCGCGCGAGCTTCCGCGCACGCTGCGCCATCGCTATAAGTTTTTCGGGCTGGTCCAACAGGGGAAAAATCTCACGCGCTAATCGCTCGCCGCTCAGCTCTTCCTGGGGCAGGACTTTCGCGGCTCCCGCGGCCTCCATCGTTTGCGCGTTTCGCAACTGATGCGCATCGGTGGCGGCTCCGAAGGGTATGAAGATGGCGGCACGACCCGCGGCGGCGACTTCCGCCACAGTGATCGCGCCCGCGCGGCAGACGATCAGGTCAGCCTGGGCAAACTGCTCCGCCATATTCTCGATGAAGGGGCTGACCTCCGCGATAAATTCGTGTCGCGCATATGCTGTTCGCACTGCATTATAGTCGCGTTCTCCGGTCTGGTGCACGACCAAAAGCTGATTTTTTTTCGCCGCCAGCGATTTCATCGCGTCCACCACCGCGCGGTTGATCGGCAACGCCCCGCGGCTGCCTCCGGTGATCAGCAATCGGAACGGCGCGCGCGGCGCCGAATCCGGCGCGCGGAAAAATTCCGCCCGCACCGGACACCCAGTCACCACCGCTTTCCGACCCCAGCGCCCCAGTGCCGCCTCGAATCCCACCGCCACCCGCGTGGCCATGTGCGCCAGCACCCGGTTGGTGAATCCCGGTTCCACGTTTGGCTCGAACACCACCGTGGGAACCGAATGCATCACAGCCAACAGCATCATCGGTCCCGACGCGTACCCGCCCACGCCCAGCGCCGCCGCGAATTGGTGCCGCCGCAAGATTCCCTCGGAATCGATGAATCCCGGAACCAGCATGGCCGCGTTGCGCAGCAACTTCGCTCCTCCCATTCCCTTCAAACCCGCCGCTCGAATCGTTTCCAGCGGCAAACCGGCCTGCGGCACCAGCCGCGCTTCCAGTCCCGCTTGCGTGCCCACGATCACCACTTCTCGCGTCGACGCCCCGTTGGCCCCAGCCTCAGCGCCATCCACCACGCCGCGGCGCAGCCATTCTCGAGCCACCGCCATGGCCGGAATCACGTGGCCTCCGGTGCCGCCCCCGGCGATCAGCAGTTTCATTCTCGCGTTCGGCTCCTCGGAGGAATATTGCCCTGCCGCTGCAAGATCCGCCGCTCCATCATTCCTCGGCGTGCTGGCTGATGTTCAATAGCACTCCGGTGGCCACAAGCATGACCAACAGACTGGTGCCCCCATAACTCACGAACGGCAACGGAATCCCCTTGGTCGGCACCAACCCCAGCACCACGCTCAGATTGATCAACGCTTGCGCCACCACCATCGTGGTAATTCCCAGCCCCAGGAATTTTCCGAAGTCATCGGGAGCACGCAGTGAGGCGCGCAACCCTCGCCAGCCATACACTGCAAAAAGCGCCAACACCGCCAGCGCTCCGATGTATCCCAGCTCCTCGCACAGCACCGCATAAATAAAATCCGTGTGCGCTTCCGGCAGATAAAACAATTTTTGATGGCTCTCCATCAATCCCACGCCGGTGAGCCCACCGGATCCCACCGCGATCAACGACTGCAGCAACTGGAATCCGTGCCCTTGAGGATCCGCTTCCGGCGCCCAGAACGCCACGATCCGCGCGTAGCGGTACGGGAAGCACACGATCAACAAATACATGATCGGCACCATCGCCACCGCCGCGTACCCCAGATATCGCAGCGAAATTCCCGCGATGAACAGCATCGCCAGCATGGTCACAAAAATCAGGCACGTGGTCCCCATGTCCGGCTCCATCAGCACCAGCACCATCATCAGACACACCGGACCCAGCGCCGGCAGCAGCGTCTTCACGATATTCTTCGTATCGAATTTCTCGGGCAGGCGATTCCGCTCCAGGAACCATCCCAGATACAGAATCACCACCAGCTTGGCCAATTCCGACGGCTGCAAGCTCGCCGGCCCCAACCGCACCCATCGATGGGTAGCGTGCGAGCGATCCAGAAACAGCACCCCGATCAGCAGCAGGATCACCCCGGCTAGCCCCGAAAAAATCACCTGCGGCTGCCGCAGCTTGCGGTAATCAACGTTCATCAGCCAGAACATCCCCGCGCATCCCAGCGCCAGGAACAGCACCTGCCGCAGGAAAAAATACGCGCCGTAATGAAAATGCTCGCGGGCGGTCACTGCCGATGCGCTGAACACCATCACCGCGCCGATCAGGCACAGCGCCAGGGTTACCCCGAATAGCTGCCGGTCATGCTGCATGCTGCGTGGCATCTTCGATCCCTTCCCCGTAGGCCCTTCTTCTACTTCCGGATGGCTGCCGCGCCCGGTGCGGTCACCGCCGGCAACGCCATCACCCGTTCCCGAAATACTCGCCCGCGATGCTCGAAATTATCGAATTGGTCGAAACTCGCGCAGGCTGGCGCGAGCAACACGGTGTCCCCCGGCTTCGCGCGCCCGGCGGCAATCGCAACCGCCCGATCCACGGTCCCCGCAAATTCCACCGGCACCGCCCCGCCGATCTGCGATGCGATTTTTTCCGCGGCCGCGCCGATCAGCAATACCAGCTTCGCGCGTTGCCGCAATAGCTCCGCCAGCGTTCCGTAGTCGCTTCCTTTGTCTTTCCCTCCGAGGATCACGATCACGTTGCCCGAAAACGCTTCCAGCGCCTTGCGCGTCGCGTCCACGTTGGTGGCCTTCGAATCGTTGTAATATTCCACGCCCCCGGCCGCGCGCACGAATTCCAGCCGGTGCGGGACTCCCGCAAAACTTCGCACCCCCGCAGCCACCGTCCCCGGATCGACTCCCGCCACGCAGGCCGCGGCGCTTGCTGCCAGCACGTTTTCCACGTTGTGCGCCCCGCGTAACGGAATCTCTTCGACCTTCAGAATCCGCGCTTCCACTCCCTCCCGGCGAAACAAAATTTGGCCGTCGTGAACGAACGCTCCCTCGGCTACCCGCTTCTGCCGGCTGAACCAGCAGATTTCCGCGCGTGCCGGAGCGCGTTCGGCCACTTCCGCGTCATCCGCATTCAGGATCGCGATGTCCGTCTCGGTCTGGTTCTCAAACATTCGCATCTTCATCCGCGCGTACTCTTCAAACGATCCATGCCGGTCCAGGTGGTCCGGGGTCAGGTTCAGCAGGGCCACCACGTCCGGATGGAACGCATCAATGGTCTCCAGTTGAAAGCTGCTGATCTCCGCCACCGTTACCGTCGCATCGGTCGACTCCGCCGCCAGCGATATCAGCGGCGTGCCGATATTTCCTCCGATCAGCGTCGGAATCCCCGCGGTCTTCAAAATGTGACCGGTGAGCGCGGCGGTGGTCGTTTTTCCGTTCGATCCAGTAATCCCGATCATCCGCCCTCGCAGCGCTCGCCAGCCCAGCTCGATTTCGCCCCATACCGGAACACCCCGTTCCCGGGCTCGCGTAATGCCCGGCAGATTCGCGGGCACTCCAGGACTCACCACCACCAGCTCCGCCTCTTCAAATTCTTGCTCGCCGTGCGATCCGAGTTCCAGCCGCACGCCTAACGCCGCCAACTCCGCCGCCGCGTCACCCAACTCCGCCGCGCTCTTCACGTCGATGGCGATCACTTTCGCCCCGACCGCCACCGCATACTGCGCCGCCGCAACCCCGGAACGCGCCAGCCCCACCACCAGCACTTTCCTGCCCGCAAGTTGAGTTCCCGGCTTCATTCCTTGCTACCTGAGCTTCAGCGTGGTGAGCGAAAACAGCGCGAATACCAGCGCCAATATCCAGAACCGCACGATAATTTTGGACTCGCTCCATCCCATCAGCTCGAAATGGTGGTGCAGCGGCGCCATGCGAAAAATTCGCTTCCCGGTCAGCTTGAACGACGTCACCTGCAAAATCACCGACAGCGTCTCCAGAAAAAAAACCCCGCCAACCGAAAGCAGCAGAATTTCCTGCTTGATGATTACTGCCACCACGCCGATTGCCCCGCCCAACGCCAGCGAACCAACATCGCCCATGAACAACTCCGCCGGATGCGCGTTGTACCAAAGGAATCCCAGCGATGCGCCCAGCACCGACCCGCAAAAAATGGTCAGCTCGCCCACTTCCGGAATCCACTGAATCTCCAGATACTCTGCGAAGCGCGCGTGGCTCGATAGATACGTCAGCACGGTCAGCGCCCCGGCCGAAACCAGCACGCAGCCGATCGCCAATCCGTCCAGCCCGTCGGTCAAATTCACCCCGTTCGACGATCCCACGATCACGAAAATCAAAAACAAAATGAACGGCACGAATGCCAGCGGCCACACCACGCTTTTGGTGAGCAGCGACCGCACCACCAGGTCCGGATGCAGCCGTTTGAAAAACGGCACGCTGAGCGCCGTCGAGTAGACTCCCTTTTGCTGCAACCCAATCAGCACCGAACCCACTCCGACGCAGGTCACCACCTGCAAGCTGAATTTCCATTTAGCGGTCAGCCCCAGATTCCGCCGCCGCACCACTTTGTTGTAGTCGTCGACGAATCCGATGGCGCCAAACGCCACCGTCGCCGCTAGGGCCAGCATCGCGTACGGACTCCGCACGTCCGCCCACAACAGCGTGGGAATCGCGATGGCTGCCACGATGAGCACCCCGCCCATGGTCGGTGTTCCGGCCTTGGACTGATGGCTTTCCGGACCTTCCGTGCGGATGTACTGCTTCACCTGCATGGCGCGCAGCCGCCGGATCACCCACGGACCCAGGGCCAGCGAAAGAAACAGCGAAGTCAATGTCGCGATCGCTGTCCGCACCGTCAAATAGCGAAAGACGTTCAGCGGGCTCCAATGCTTGTGCAGCACGAAAAAGAGCAGGTAGTAGAGCATCTCAGGTGGGCTCCTCGTGTCCCTGACCCACGCTTACCGCTCCCTCTGCCTTGCTATCCTTCACTCGATGCCGCGTTTCGATCGCCGCCAAAATTTTCTCCATGCGCACGCCGCGTGATCCCTTGATCAAAAGCAAATCGCCGCTCTCCACAAATCCCGCCAGAAATCTCCCAGCCTCTTCCGAATTCTCAAAAAACCTCGCGCGCTCCCGCGGATGGCCGGCCTCAATTGCCGCGCGCACCATCTCCGCCGCCGCGCCGCGTACCCCGATGATCCAATCCGCTTTCCCCGCCGCACCCACGCTGTGTCCGGCGTCGCGATGCAGTTCCGCCGATTCCGCTCCCAACTCCAGCATCTCGCCGGCCGCCAGAATCCGCCGGCGATATCCCCGGGTGGCGGCGATCAGCTCCGCTGCCGCGGCCAGCGCCAGCGGACTCGAGTTATAGCTGTCGTTGATCACCGTAAAACCCGCTTCGAACTCCACGATTTCGCCGCTCATTTCCGCCGGATGCAGCCGCGGAAAAACTTCCAGCGCTTCTGCCGCGCCCACGCCCCACTCGCTCGCCGCGGCCAGCGCCGCCAGCGCGTTGCCCACGTTGTACCGGCCGGCCAGCGGAAGCTCCAGACGCTGCCGCCCCTCCGGCCACACAAAATCAAACGCCGTCCCGCGAATCCCGCGATCCTCGATATTTTCGGCGCGGAAATCGGCTGCGTGGCTCTCGCCGAACCAGATCACTTTCCCCGGCGCCACATCCGCGAACCGCGCCACCCGCTCGTCATCCAAATTCAACACCGCCGCCGTCTGCGGTCCCGGCAAATTTTCGATCAGTTCGCGCTCGGCCTTGGCAATCTCCCCGATCGACGAAAAAAATTCCAGATGCTCCACGGCCACGCGGGTGATCACTCCCGCATTCGGCTCGGCAATCTTCGCCAGGCGGCCCAGTTCGCCCGCCCGCGACATTCCCATCTCCAAAACTACCGCCTCGTGCTGCTCGTCGAGCCGCAGCAACGTCAGCGGCAATCCAAATTCGTTGTTCAAATTTCCCTGCGATTTCAGCACTCGGAATCGCGACGCCAAAAGAGCCGCCAGAATTTCCTTGGTGGTGGTCTTGCCCACCGAGCCCGCCACTCCCGCTACTCGCCGCCCGCTTCCCGCGCCGCGCCACTCGCGCAAAACCGCGCCTGACAATTGCCCCAAAGCCCCTACCGTGTCGGAAACCCCGATCGCCCGCGCCTGCACCGCGCTCGGAAACTCCGCCCAGCGATCCTGCGCGACCACTACCGCAACGGCGCCGCGGGTCAAAACTTCTCCCACGAACTGGTGTCCGTCATGACGCGGTCCGTGGATCGCGAAGAACACTTCTCCGGGCTGCACACTTCGCGAATCAATCGACGCCCCGGCCACCGGCGTATTCGCCGGCACCGCCGACGGCTTCGGCGCATCCAAAGCCTTAGCCACCTGTTCGATCGTCCACCGCAGCATCGCGTTCTCCCCGCTGCCGCCCGGCTAACTCTTTTAATTCCGCGTGGTGTCCGGCTTGCTGTAACCTTTGCGGCGCAGAATTTCCCGCGCCATTTCCCGGTCATCGAACCGAAACGTTCGATCCTTCAATATTTGCGTATTTTCATGTCCCTTGCCCGCCAGCAGCACAATGTCCCCGGCGCGCGCCGCGTCGAACGCCATCTCGATCGCTCTCTCGCGGTCCGGCTCCACTTGGTAGCTGCCATTCACCTTCTGCAAGCCGACCACCACATCGTTGATGATCCGCAGCGGGTCTTCCGTCCGCGGATTGTCGCTGGTCAATATCACCAGGTCGCTCAACGAGCCCGCCGCTTCACCCATCAGCGGACGCGTGCTCCGGTCGCGATTTCCTCCCGCTCCGAACAGCAGAATGATCCGCCCCGTCCCGGCCAGCTCCCGCGCCACCTTAAGCAAGTTTCGCAGCGCGTCGTCGGCATGCGCGTAATCGACCACCACCCGGAATTCCTGGCCCTCATCGATTCCCTCGAAACGTCCCGGCACCGCCGCCAGTTCTCGAATTCCCGCCTCGATCGGCGCCGGCGCAATACCCAGCGCCAGACTCGCTCCGATCGCTGCCAGCATGTTGTAGACGTTCACCCGGCCCACCAACGCCGACCGCACTTCGATTTTTCCCGCGGGCGTCAGCGCGGTGAATTCCAGCCCGGTGAACGACCGCGAGAATTTCTTGGTAGTGATCAGCGCCCCGGATTCGAGCCCGTATGTCAGTGTCTCCTGGGACAAACCCACCAACCGGCGCCCATGCGCATCGTCGGTGTTGATCACTCCGAAACGCGGTGCTGCAGCGCCGGTTCCTTCAAACAGCCGGCGCTTCGCCGCAAAATAATTTTCGAAGTTGCCGTGAAAGTTCAAATGGTCGTGCGTCAGGTTCGTGAACACCGCCGCTTGAAAGCGGCAACCCCACACCCGATCCTTAGCCAACGCATGCGAGCTAACTTCCAGAACCATATTCGAGCCGCCCGCGCCCCGCACCTCCGCCATCATTTCCTGGATGTCCAGCGATTCCGGAGTGGTGTTCACCGCTGGCCGCGGTCCACTCGGCATGCGGTATCCCGTAGTTCCTACCAGACCTGTGATGTGCCCCGCCGCTCGCAAAATTGCGTCGATCAAATACGTAGTAGTCGTCTTGCCGTTGGTCCCGGTAACCCCGGCGAGTGCCAGCGCCTGCGCCGGATGCCCGTAAAAATTCGCGGCCACTGTGGCCAACACGCGCCGCTCTGATCCGGCGAGCAATTCCACCGTGGCAATATTTTCGGGCAATCCTGCCAGCGCGTGGGCGTCTTCGCTCGCCACCGCCACTGCTCCACGCTCCAGCGCGCCGGAGATAAAGTCGGCTCCCTTCAACCTATCGCCCTGCAGCGCAAAGAAGATCGCACCAGGAACCGCCTTGCGGCTGTCGTAGACCACCGCGGCGATTTCCCGATCCGCTCTCCCCTTGACGTTCCGGGTTTCCGCGCCGGCCATCAGTTCCAAAAGTCGCATTTTCCTTCGCTCTTTGGCGGTAGATCCCACGGGCCCCTTCGGGCTCGCGTCCGCCACCGCCGCTCCCGAATTCCGCCCGCGCCTCAATTCGTTGGCCCCGCCGTTCTCCCCGAACTCCCCGGCGTGCTTTGAGGACCGCTTCCCGGCGGGTTCGCCGACGAGACCCCGCCGCTGCTACCTCTCTCAAACCGCACCGTTACCCGGCCGCCTCGCGCGATCCGCACGCCCGCTTCCGGCTCCTGGTCCACTGCAACACCGTTGCCAATCAGAATCGGCGTCAAACCCAGCTTCACGCACGCCTCGGTCACGCTGCGTACCGTCGCTCCCGCAAATGACGGCACCGCAATCCCCGCGTCGCCCCCCAATTCCACCGTGGTCGTGTTCTCCGAACTCTGCGCCGCACCCGGCGCGTCGGCCGGTACGATCCCCGGGTAGCTTCCGTGTTTTCTTACGCTCGCCAGCGATTCCTTGTCCGCCGCCTTGCGTGGTGCCTTCGCTCGCACCACCGCCTCGCTCGCTAACGCTCCCGGCGGCACATCGTGCGGTACATCCAGATACGGCAACACCTGCTCGGCCACTCGCTTGAACACCGGACCGGCCACCTCGCCGCCCAAATGCGCGCCCACCGGAGAATCGAGCGCGATCAAGATCGTAACGGCCGGATCGTTCAGTGGAGCGAAACCAGTGAACGACGCGACGTACTCATTTTTCGAATACCGGCCAGTCGTCGGATCGATCTTTTGTGCCGTCCCGGACTTTCCCCCGTCCGTGTATCCGCTAAGCCCCGCGGGCTTCCCGGTTCCGCCGGGGTTATGGATCACCCCGTCCATCATTTCGCGCACCGCCGCCGCCGTATCGGAGTCAAACCCGCGGGTGCCCGCCGGCTTCTGAAACGAAACGCTTTCGAGCTTCCCGCCGCGCGTGCCCAGCGACTTCACCACTCGCGGCCGGTATACCGTCCCGCCGTTGGCAATCGCGGACACCGCCGACACCATCTGTATCGGTGTCACGCTGATCTCCTGCCCCATCGCCAACGATCCAATCGAACTAGGCGTCCAGTCCTCCATCCGGCGAAACAGTCCGCGGTTCTCCCCGGGGAGTTCGATCCCGCTCAGCTCGCCGAAATGAAAGCGCCGGATGATGTCGTAGAATTTCGGCTCGCCCATGCGCAACGCCACTTTGATCGCACCCACGTCACTGGAGACCTCCAGCACGTGCTGGACCGAGATCACTCCGAATGGCATGTGATCGTGGATCAGCCGTCCCGCGACGGTGATCGAGCCCTCCTGGCAATCCACCATATCGGTAGGTTTCACCACTCCGTCTTCAATCGCTCCGCCCAGGGTAATCAGCTTGAACGTCGATCCCGGCTCGTACGCGGACATCACCGCGCGATCGGTCCGTGATTCATCCGGATATTTTCCCGGATCGTTGGGATCGAACGTCGGCCAATTGGCTACCGCCAACAGCTCGCCGGAATTGGGGTCCTGCACCACGATCACCCCGTTCCTCGCGTGGGTTTCAGTGATGGCTCGCGCCAGCTCTTTTTCGGCAATGTATTGGATGGTCTGGTCGATGGTCAGGGTCACCGGCGTGCCCGGCAAACCCGGCACTTCGCTGCGGTCGTACCATCGCCGCCGTGCGTCGGACTGCACCAGGATGTGTCCAGGCCGGCCGCGAATCAGTTTATCGAGTGTGAGCTCGATTCCGCCCAGTCCGTGTTCGTCTGGATCAACGAAACCCAAAACGTGCGCGGCGAGATCGTGCTGCGGGTACACCCGGTGGTTTTCCTTCTGGGTGTAAATTCCGCGCAGGTTCAAATCCAGCACTCGCGCCGCCTGTTCCGGGGTCAATTTGCGCGCCAGCGGGAAAATCTCTTTGGCATCGTTAAGTTTTTTTTCGATTTCTTCCGCCGGAACGTCGATCACCCGCGAGAGTAATCGCGAGACCATCGCCGGGTCGTTCACTTCGCCCGGATCGGCGACCAGGTCGTCCATGGGAAGGCTCACCGCGAGCTCCCGCCCGCGCCGGTCGTAAATCGTCCCGCGTTCCGGATTCACCTCCACCATGTGTTGCTGTTGCTTGTGGGCGCGGTCGAGGTATTCGCTATAGCAGTAGATCTGGAGGTAACTCAGGCGGCCAACAATCAAGCAAACCCATAGGACAGCAAGACACCAAACGGCGATCCAGCGGGCTCGCGGAATGCGCTGATTCATGAAGTCGGCCTATCTGCTTCGATTTCTTTCCGGCGAAACCCAGGTTCCGCCGGGCAGGAAGGAGAATTGTTAGGTGCTGGGCTCGTTACGGCTGGGCCAGTCGGGGAGCCACTCGCGCTTGCGCCACGGTCGCTTGGCCGTCACCCTGCGCCGGCGCCACTTGCCCCGGCACGGGCACGATCAAACCCAATTGCTGGCGCGCGATCGAATCGATGCGCATCGGAGAACGCAAGGAGGCCACCTCGAGGTGCAACTGCTGATTCAGTTGCACCTCCCGCGCCCGCCGGTTCTGCAGGTCTTCCACGTGATAGCGCATCTGAATACATTGGAAATGCTGCCAGGCGTAGAACATCACGCAGCTGGCCAGCGCTCCCGAAAGCGCAACGCGGCGGCCGCACTCCCGCCAACGGCCCGGCGCCACCGGCCGCACCAACCGCGAATTATCGATCCTCTTCACTGTGTAAAATTCGGTCATGCGGCACTCGCCTCTGCCGAGCTTTCCCGTTCGCCCGGCTCCACGCTCTCGCCCGTCTTTTCGATCACCCGCATCTTCGCGCTTCGCGACCGCGGGTTGTCCTGAACCTCTTGTGCGGCCGGCCGTTCTACATGCTTGGTCAGAATTCGGAAGCCGCCGCCGCGCGCCAGCTCTTGAAACGCGCGCTTCACCAGGCGGTCTTCGAGCGAGTGGTAGCTCAGTACGATCCACCTCGCTCCAGGATTTAATGTGACAGGGGTCCGCGAAAGAAACTGCCCGAGTTCCTCCGACTCTCGATTCACCGCTATCCGCAGCGCCAGATAGGTTTTTGTCGCGGGATGCAGTCTCTGCCTTCCCCT
>Ga0182024_10009458_pt1 | contig 20136 bp, 10 predicted proteins | sample P32metaG_FD_120480 | JGI IMG/M metagenome (GOLD analysis project Ga0182024, IMG submission 120480) | Permafrost microbial communities from Stordalen Mire, Sweden - P3-2 metaG (Illumina Assembly) | ecosystem: Environmental > Terrestrial > Soil > Wetlands > Permafrost | place: Sweden: Stordalen... | reverse complement strand
TGAGTGCCTACCGGCAAGTTCAAAGAGCCATGAGGCAGCAAACTGGGATGCTGCCGTTGCGGCCATTCCCGGCTCCCTCTTTTTCCCGCCAATTTGCAACAGACAAATACTCCATTCAGAAGAAGGATCGTGCGTGGCGCGAAAAATTTGTATCCTGACATCGGCACATCCGGCGTTCGACGTGCGCATTTTCCATAAGGAAGGCAAGTCTCTTGCGCGAGCGGGATATGAGGTCACTCTCATCGCCTCCGGAAAAGCGGACGGAACGTATGATGGAATCACTCTGAAATGCCTTCCCATGTGGAAGAATCGCAAGGATCGTTTATTGCGGGGATTGGTAACCGTCTATCGTCTGGCACTCCAAGCCGACGCTGATGTATATCATTTTCATGATCCTGAGTTGATTCCCGTCGCGCTGATGCTTCGAGTCCACGGTAAAAAAGTTATTTATGACATTCACGAAGACTTGCCGCGCACAATTTGTTACAAGCCCTATCTTCCACGGGTCCTTGATAAACCGATTTCCCGCGCCGTCGAGCGGATAGAGGATTGGGCGAGCGGTCGATTTTCCGCTCTGATTACGGCCACCCCGCAGATCGGCGTTCGGTTCAGCAAGCGAAATGGAAATATTGCGGTAGTGAATAATTTTCCCAAGATGGAGGAAATTCAGAGCCTTAATTCTACATCGCACAAAAATCGCAAAGGTACGCTGCTTTATGTGGGGATGAGAATTACGAGATCTCGCGGTGCGAAAGAGATGGTTCATGCCATGAGCCTGCTCCCTGAACACCTGCGAGCTAACTTAGCTCTGGTCGGTACTTGGGAAGATAAACAACTAGCCGCTCTGATGGAGAAGAATCCGGGATGGAATCGAACAACTTATTTGGGATTGCTTGACCGCGAGGGGGTGGCAAGCCAACTACAAAAAGCCTATGCAGGTCTTGTCATTTTGCATCCGGAACCAAACTACGTAAGTTCACAACCCGTTAAATTGTATGAATACATGTGCGCAGGCATTCCGGTTATTGCTTCAGACTTCCCGGGATGGCGAGAAATCGTAACCAAAGCTGGATGTGGACTGCTGGTCAATCCCATGGACCCACAGGAAATTGCCAACGCGATGGAATATCTGCTGACCCATTCTGAGGAAGCCGAGGAAATGGGCCGCCGCGGTTTTCAAGCCATTGTGGAAAGTTACAACTGGGCGAACGAAGAAAAGGAATTGCTGGGCTTCTATAACAAATTGCTCAATCCGGACGCAGCCTTGGAAGGAAGCTTACTAGGCAGGGGACAAACGGCGTGAAGTTCCTAATTTTGAGTCAATATTTTGCTCCGGAGATAGGAGCCTCGCAGGTTCGCCTTGCCTACTTGTGCCGTGAATTAGCGGCGGCGGGCCACCATGTAGAAATTGTGACAGGAATGCCGCATCACCACGCGGACAGAATTTTCCCGGAATATCGTGGGCAATTTTTATTCGACGGAGAATGGGAAGGCCTGAAAATTCACAGGACCTGGCTCTATGCCTCCAGCGGATCCAATCTAAAACGTTTGATGAGTTACGCAACTTTTGCGGTGACATGTTTATTGGGCCTGGCACGATCGGAAAAACCGGACTATATCTTCGTGGATTCTCCACCCATATTTCTCGGGGTTCCTGGCTGGATCGCCGCACAATTGTGGAAGGTTCCGCTGATATTTAATGTGGCGGATTTGTGGCCGGATTCCGTGCGAGATCTGGGAGTGATGCGCGATGGATTTCTGATGAAGATCGCATTTCGACTGGAGCGCTGGATCTACAAGCATTCCACTGTTGTTACCGCCGTGACGGAAGGCATCCGAGAGTCGCTCTTAATATCCAAAGGCATTCCTCCGGAAAAAGTTTTATTTCTGCCGAACGGCGTGGATACGAGGCTCTTCCGCCCCATAGCGCCGGATGAAACTTTGAAGAAAAAGCTGGGATTAGCGGGCAAAAAAGTCATCCTATATGCGGGCAACCACGGATATGCGGGGGCAGTGGAACAGATTTTATATGCCGCGCAAGCTCTGCGTCATGAGACTTCCCTTCATTTCTTATTTGTTGGGGAGGGACCTGAGAAACCAAAACTCATGGAGTTGGCTGCGAGGCTCGGCCTGAACAATGTGACATTTCATAATGAGGTTCCTCTCTCAGAAGTGCCGGCCTATGTGGGCATTTCCGATATGGGCGTCGTTACACTTCGCAAATCGCAGGTGATGGCCGGGGCTCGACCGGCAAAAGCGTTTGTGATGATGGCGGGAGGAAAGCCCATCGTTATGGCCGCAGAAGGGGAAGCCGCCCGATTAATTCAAACGGCGGGTGCGGGAATCGTCGTTCCGCCTGAGAACCATGAGCTTCTTGCGAATGCGATTCAAACGCTTTTGCAGCACCCTGAGATCGCCTCCCAAATGGGCGCATCTGGAAGGAAATTCGTCGTTTCGAATTTTCAATGGTCATTACTGGTTCGAAACTGGATTGCACAACTTTCAAATATTTCAATCTTGTCTACCCGGTCAAAGAGGGATGTGAACCATGCAGAGAGAGAAACGCGTGCGCGGCTTTCGAATGACTAGGTCGCAAATTATCGCTACTGCGTGCGCAGCGGTCTTTCTGCTTGTGCAGTCTGCTAGGGGAGGGCAAGTTTCGAACAAAGTGATCACATGGGGCGGCAACACCCCAGAGTGGAATCGTACGCTGCATTTGGGGGCTTTGAGGTTGGGATGTTCGGACGCTCCTTCCAGTTGCGCGGATTACTCTCAGCAATTTTCAAAGACGCAAGGCGTGGATAAAGTTTTTCTGAGCATATTGCTTCTAGCGGAAAAAACGCCAGTCTATGTGCGTGAATACAGCCGTTTGAGTCTGAGCCACCCCGCTTTGTATGAGGTTGGCATTGATGATTTTGTGGGCCAGTGCGAGAAGCTCAACATGACCCTGCCTGCATTGTCCGCATTTCTGACGCAGATTACTCGCGATTTGAAAGGCGCAAACCCAAAGCTTAATTTTGGAATTACCGTTTACGAAGACGAATTGCGCTCCGATCATTTGCCTCTTGCAAATCTTGATGAGCAATTCAGGAAAAGTGTCGATTTCGTGCACTTATACCCGCATTACCGCCAGGAAAAGTTGAGCTTCTCAGCCTCCGTCCAACAAGCGCAGAAAATTTTCCCCCAGGCAAAAATTATTGCCGGGGTATATGCCTATGATCGGCGAGATTACCTTCCGTGCACCAGCGGAAATTCGACTCCCTGCACGAATGAGCAAGAGATCATTCTCTTCACCCAATCCTTTAAAGAGAGCCTGGCCGCGCTCGGTTCGGGTGAAGTGGAGTGGATCGAATTTTTTCCTGGAAGTTTTGGAGAAGAAGTGAAATGGTCCAATTGGAGGATACCTCGGATTTGCCGTCCCGAGCGATTTGAGGAGTGCGTGAATAATACGATTGCGATGCGCAAAATTGTACGAAAAATATTAAATCCGCAAGACGGTCCAGCCTAAGGATGACAATGGAAGATTATGTGACTTGGCTCAAAGAGAAAAACATACCCATATACGAAATGGCGGGAACTTACTGAAGAAGTTATCAAAAGGCCTTCATACCAGCTTCTCTTAAGCTTGAGCCAATCATGATTAGCGAAGAGCAGGCGCCGGAATTACTGAAGCGTTCGGGCGCTCTGCTGCTGCGTTATTTTACAAGAACCGTAAAATATCCGACTTCTTTCTGGTATTCGTCCTGCAGCGAATACAATAATTAAGAATTTATCCCAAAAAGTCAGGGGGAGAATCCGGTGAGGATATAAGAGTTGCCGCGTCGAACGCGTAGACCCGCTTTGGCTCGCGGAAAATGGATATGCGTGCTACACGTCCGCTTTTTCTAGATATCGCAATGCAGAACCCGAATCGAAAGAGGAATTCAATACTATGTGCAAAGGGGCTGTGGGTGGGCCATTTGAATTTTGGGCTATGTTCGTCGGGGACCAATTGGCCGGATTCGATAAAATTGCCGTGGGACTAGATTATACCGCCTCTCTCGTGTTGAAACTCGATCCCAATTATAATCACGAGAGTAGTGGACTCGCTTTAAAAGACACTATCCTGAGCAAGTACGTTACTAAAGATGGAAAGACCATGCACAATGGCTTTCGGTCGGTCATCCACGATACGAATACGCATGACTTTTTATTGACGTTAGGATTCAGCCGCGTCTATTGCGATCTTAAAGTGGTTTACCGACCGGCGGTTAAAGCGTGCGTTGATTTGCTTTACAATCACCGCTCGCTTTTGAGCCGCCTTCCCGAATCCTCCGTCAAGAGCAAAGTTCTCGGATTGCTTTCGCAGGAAGAGATGCGCCGTTCCATCGCATATGACGGAAAACGGCCGTATCGAGCCAATATCCTGGAACGAATTGCGCGCTCCCTCTGGAGCAATCGTTACGGTGCAACAGAGAAATAAAATTGCAGATCACCGTCCGTGCGATTCGTAACGCCCCATTGGGTCCATCCGCTCCATGCACCGTTTTCTTCAAACTCTGCATACCCATCCGGAAAAAAGGTGGTCGGCTGAAAGCCGTAGGCGGAACCTTTGCGAATCGGGAAAGTCTGGTATTTGGATGTGGAGGCTGCTTCAAAGTCCAAATGGTAGGTGTTGCCCGGCACAAGCGTATAAGTGGTCGAAAACGTATAACTCACCCAAGAGTAAGATGGCGAAGACACACTGCTCAGTGGGATGGAGTTTGCAGGGATGCTTCCTTCTTCAATCAAGGATCCATCCGCATTTTCAAGGCGGACCACCAAGGGGTCAGAACCGCTGACGCGGGCAGCGCGAACGGCAACGGAGGCCACTTTAACGTCCGATCCGGAAACCGTAAAAATTTCGCGAACTGCGTTCGCGCCGGACATAGGTTCGGGCGCTCCTACCCAGCCTTCCATGTAACCCATGCCTTCGGTAACGCCACTCTGAAATTGGAGTTGGTAAACCGGAACGTATCCCGTGCGCGGCGCCCATTTGCTTCCCTGCTCGCCGAGGAGAACGGCCGCATCCGTCGTATCCGCGTTGATCGGGCCTTGCAATCCGGAAGTATTAATTTCATACATGGCATCCACGGACAAGAAATTCACGGATGGGCTTGCATCAATGCTCTTGAACACCATGTGGTAGATCTGGCCGGAAGTGAGCGTGGGGGGCACAGCAAATTTAACCGTGTAAAAATAACGGGCTGGCGAAGCCAAGGACAGAACATTGGCCATCACATAGGAGGCAAGAACAGTTGAGCTTGGATTGTGGGATGCCGTTCCATCGTCCGTATTCAAGGTAATCTGCGTTGTTCCAGCATTGCCGCCCGCGTAACCCGGGTGGTCCGGAATTAAATAGATGAGTGCCTGCTCCAATGGTCCTGAATTCTTGGCGCGAAAGCGATAGCTAACCATATTGCCGTAAGGTCCGACGGTAGTGTTGGCAAGGCCATCGGAACCCAGGCCTGGGCCATAGAAGCTTGAGGATGAGCTTGGTGGCGTTGCTGGCGAGCTGCCTGACCCTGTTCCGGATGGCGGTGCCGAGGCAGCCGGAGAGATTCTAATGGCCAGATTTGACTTGGCAGATGAATTCAAGGAATCAGTGACCTGCACCCCGACCGTAGAATTAACGGAATCGGTAGCCGTCCCTGAAATGGTACCGGTGCTCGAGCTCAGCCCCAGGCCCGCAGGCAGTGCGCCAGATACGGTTGACCAGGTAAAAGGTGCCACGCCTCCCTTAACCGACAGAGGAGCGGAGTAGGATACGCCAACTTGGCCGGCAGGAAGCGATGTCGTCGTGATTTGAGGAGGATTTCCAACCCTCAGGGGGAGCGCATTCGATCTTTGTCTCGATTGCCTGTTCATTACCGCTACCGGAACAACGCTTTCCTGGGCCGTAAGTTCCGGAGAAACCTGTGCGGCCAGCTCGGTTGAGCTTACGAACGTAGTCGGCTGCGCGACGCCATTCCAGGTAACCACCGATTCAGGAGTTAAATTTGTTCCGGCCACAACAAGAACAAAGGCAGGCTTTCCTGTGGTAATTGCGTTCGGCGAAAGGCTTGACACCTTCGCTTGACCAGATGTGGTGGGCGAAGTGGGATCAGCGGCAGTCCCTGTACATCCGGATTGCAAAAATATAAGAACAAATAAAATCAGTACGCTCGCGCTCGAAAATGCTTTCATGCAAGGCCCTCCCCAAATTAAAAAGCGAAATTTCGCGAGGCATGCAGACTCGAGCGTGAGCAATAAAAACAGCGCATCGGTTGATCAATAATCTGCAAAACGTCTAGAGGATTATGTGTATTGGGGATAGGGGAATCTACTGAGATAAGGTACGGGAAACCCTGTACAGGTGAAAGCCTGTACTGTACCTGCCCTTCCGTCCTAAAGCGTTTCCCCGATACTAAAAATATCTAAACCACGCTATATCAATGCGTTAGCGAATTACGAGGATCAAGTGGCATAAACTCGATTGTTTTGGAGGATTTCCGAGGTTGTCCAAAGTTGCAACAGAAGTTCAAAATAATTCTTCAGAGAGCGCGAACAAGAGTTCCCGTCTGCCGCGCGCCTCTGGAAAATTTATCTCCCACGTTCTAACGCTGATTACGGGAAATGGATTGGCGCAGGTAGTCAACGTAGTGGGGACGCTGTTACTCGCCCGCCTGTTTACTCCGGATGCGTTTGGGTCGTTCGCCCTGTTTGTGACGATCGTATCTTTTCTATCTGTCCTCGGTGGAGCGCGCTATGAGCTCGCCATCATGCTGCCGGAGAGCGATACCGAAGCGGCCAATATACTTTTGCTGTCGGTGATTACTGTTGGCGGGATAACGGCTGCGTCCCTGGCACTCGTGGCGTTATTCCGATCTGCCGCCGGACAGATGTTGGGCGACCCGCGAATGGGGCTGTGGCTGTGGTTCGTGCCGATCGCCCTCTTTGTTAACGCCCTGTATTCCGTATTGTCCGTATGGTTCGGACGAATGAAGAGGTTCCATAAGCTGGCGACGACACGCGTTTTGCAATCCATCGCCATTATCCTCGCGCAACTTGCCCTACTTATTTATCGGCCAGGAGGATTTGCCTTGGCGGGAGGTTGGGTGATCGGCCAGACGTTTGGCACTGCGCTTCTTGTTTTCCAGCTTTTTTATTACGACGGAAGCTTTATAGCGGCGGCGCGGGATTGGTCCGCGGTGCGAAAGTGCGTAAAGACCTATAAAAACTTCCCGCTTTATAAAGCGCCTTGCAGCTTCGTGTCAAATGCTTCCTCCCAGATGGTTTTTGTAATTTTACGGTTATTTTCGACACTGAATGTGGTGGGATTTTATTCGATGGCGGCGCGCGCGGTCTATCTTCCGGTGGCGTTGATCGCATCCTCGATGAACGACGTCTTTTATGAAAAGGCTGCGACCGAGCTGAAGACAGGAAGATTGGAAGAATTTGTCACGCGACTGTTGCGCATCCAGGTTGTGCTGGCTGCCCCGTGGCTCGTCCTGGCTGCGTTCGATTCCAAACTTATATTTGGGCTAGTACTGGGAACGAAATGGATTCCGGCGGCCAGTTATGCGGCTGTCCTAGCATCTGCCGGGTTTCTATACTTCCTTACTTCCTGGCTGGATCGCCTCTTTGATATACGGGGCCACCAAAAATTATCTTTAATTATTGAGATCATTGGAAATCTGATATCGCTGGGGGGTCTCACTCTGATTTTGTGGGTGCGCCCGGAGCGAACGGTTTTAGCGGTAATGCTTTATGCGGTCCTTCAGGTTCTGTACAGTTCCATCTGGCTTCTTTTTGCATATCACGTCGCGGAATTCAATTTCAGGGGGCTGGTCTTGCTGCTTCGAGACACGGTTGTATCCATTGCTTTAGCAAGTGGGTTCATGGGAGTAATCCACTTCGTCGCTCAGAGTTGGCTCGCTTTTTTTATTTCCGCGGGAGTCGCCCTGGCGATGTCTGGATTTGCTTTTTTCCATTATGTATCCACAGGGAGAGCGTTCAAATCACCATTGGAGAGATTTCAGAAATTCTGGTCGGATAAAGTTTCGACTTTAAATGGACGCGAAGGGGAGGGCTTTTGGCGAGCGCAAGCAGGCGAACTTAAAACCTTGTACGCTTCCAGTCCGAAAGAGCGCGTTCTGGAAATTGGATGCGGGGATGGAAATCTGTTTCCCTACTTCGATATTCCCGCAGCCAATTATAAGGGAGTTGATTTCACCCCGCAATTTATTGAGCGTTTCCGGCAACGTGTGCCATCCGTCACGCTGGAATGCGCGGAAGGCTCATCTTATTTCGAACGCGGGGAGAAATACGATTTGATTCTTCTAAATGGAATTGTGCAGCATTTCGATTCCTCGATGCTGGAAAAACATTTGAAGAACGCTGAAGCCATGTTGGGCGAAAATGGAATGCTTATATGGGGATCCATTCCGCAAAAGAGCCACCGGACCAAGTACGATGCGGGCAAATGGTCTGGAAATGGGAAGGCCGGACTAAGCCGGCTTATAAAATCCTGGGCTGGGCGCCTGTTAGGAATGGACGCAATGGGTTTTTGGTACGAGCCCGAGGAAGTCAATGCTCTTGCGAAGAAATACGGGCTTACGGCAACGTCTATTCCTTCGGAACTCTTTCCTTATCGCTTTCATGCGGTGATTCAGAGGGCAACAGCGAAGAAAGACTCGCATAGTCACAACAGGGAAGCGGGCCCCGACGAAGAACTGCGTCTCGTCAGAACGGGCCGCTCGGCCTGATGGCTTTCCAGAAAACTCCCTGTGATCAAATTAAAGAGATAAACACCTTTTACATATTCGAGTAGCTTCACTAAGCAAGAATTATTTTCAGCGGAAAAGATACAAGGGCTTTTTAAGGGATGGAAAAAATCATCTTTTACTGAAGTTGCGATTCCTGGCGGATGAAACTTGATTTCGAAAATAAATAAAAACGCGAATCGCATCCGTTACACCAAAATGGATAGATACTTAGGAACCTGAATATCGTATGTTCTAAAATTCCCTGGAACTTTGAAAAAAGCACCTTTTGACTTCTGCAAATCGGGCATGTGGACTCAGACTTGGAATGAAATTCGGGCACAACTCTTCCCTTGAAGGCCTCCCTTTGGTGCGATCCGTCGCGCTGAATCCGATGCAATAGCATGAAAATATATTGGCTTATTTTATTTTTAATGCCAATCGGATAAAACCTGTAGTCGTATTCATACAATTCCCCTCTGCTTTTTAATTTTTCTCCCGAATACTATTTTTTATCTTTCCCGGGCGCCCTGTCCCGCATAACTTATTCTTGAAGCAAAGATACAGACTTGAACCGATGGCGCATTCCTGCCGCGAAGGATATAAGTACGCATATTCTTGTTCAGCTTGGGGTCACAATAAATATTTGGAAGCCGATTTTGAGGGGAAGGCAAGAACATGACTAAACTGAGCGTTTTCGAGTTATCACAACAGGAAGCAGAGGAAAGCGTTTGGGTTCCGACGAAAGCGACCAGATTCATTAGTCAAATGCCGAGCCGCAGATATGGCAAGCAAGAAGCAACATCGACATCGGAACGAAGCAGAAGGCAGATCAAGCAGTCCGGAGAGCGATTGATCGTACAACTACAATCGTCCTCACGTCGGCGCTATATCGCAAGCCAAGATGATCCTTCGTCCAACATTGTTCGTACAAAGAGAACTCCAAGCCCTCGCCGTTCGACTCGGGCCAATGCCAAATTGGCGCCGACTAAATAATCTGCACAAGTTTCGCCTACGCACCAAATCACCGGGCGAATGTTGGAGAACAACCGCACCGCGTGCACCTGTCCCAAAAGGGTGTGACTGCACCCGGCGTCCAGAGCGGGCCTCTGCAGTTTGACCGTTTTGGAAGGCGCTCTCGGCCATCGCGATGTGGTGCGATTTGAATTTCGACTTGACCAGACAAACTCACAACGAAGAAAATCTATTCAATGGATTTCAAAAACGACAGGTTTACAGGACCTACATTACGAATTCGTTTTTCGAGTTGTTACGAATATTTTCGATAACCGAAATCAGCCCTTTGCTCATCTCGGACTTTGAAATGACCTGCTTCACTCCTACTTTCATCGCTGCCACTTCGAGTTCGTGTGAAGGAAAGAGTGTGCAGATAAGGATCCAAGCCTTGGGAACAGCCTTGGCAATTTCCTGAGCCGCGTGAAGGCCGTCCATGCCCGCCATGGAGTAGTCCAGAATGATCAAGTCTGGATTCAGATCGATCGCTTTAATTACTCCTTGCTTGCCATCGTTGGCTTCGCCGCAGACTTCGCAACCCTCATGCCCGGCAAGTAGAAACTTCAAGCCCGTTCGGGCAATTTCGCTGTCGTCTACAATAAGTATTCGCATATTCTCTTTTATCCTGCTCTAAACTCTAGCTTCGCCCAACTCTGTTTGTATATACACTGATAACCGTATATTAACTATTTGCGCTAAAAGTTATCGGGTGTTTCATTCAGATACGTTCGGAGGAGAGTCAAATACCGTGACAGAATAATATTCTAATATGTGAATCGGATTAATTAATAGGCCGCTTGCCTACGAACCGTTTTTTCCATTTGAAGACTTGAACTCTTAGATTTTTCAGTTAGGGATTCTATGGGCACGCTGACTTCCACAATGGTTCCAGGGTTTGCATTGCCAATACGCAAATCTCCGGCAAATTCCTTCACTCTCTGCCTCATGCCGCCGATGCCAACTCCAATACGGTCTGGCTTCCCTTTCATCACGCCGTCCGCAACACCTCTCCCATTGTCCCGCACTGTGACTATCACGCGATCCCCTTCCAGTTGCAGAGTGACCCAGGCTTCGCGCGCGCCGGAATGGCGAAACACATTGGTCACGGCCTCCTGAATAATACGAAAGATTGCGGTTTCCATTTCCAATGCTAAACGGGGAAAGCTGGACGGTTTCACTTCGAGAGAAACTTCGATGCCGCTGCGCTTCGTAAATCCCTCAAGATAAAACTGGAGCGCCGATTGCAATCCGATCTCATCGAGCAAAGGAGGATGCAGGAGATACGAAATGCTGCGGACCTGTTGAATTGCGTGATCGATGAGATTGCTGATCTCAGTCGCTTCCTTGGTGGACTCCGTGGATCGATTTAGCGAGACGATTTTATCCACCATCATTTTTGCCGCGCTAAGTTCCTGCCCCAGGCTATCATGAAGTTCGCGAGCGATTCTCCGCCGCTCATCATCCTGCGTTGCAATCAAATTGCTCGAAAGATGACGAAGCTCCTTGTTTAAAACCTCCAATTGATGCGTTTTTCTGTGCAAATCCGCAAATATGCTGACCCGGGCGCGCAGAAGTTCGGGATTTACCGGTACGGAAATATAATCCACCGCCCCGCGCTCATAGCCTTTAAGCCGATCCAAATCCGTGAGGTGTACTCCTGAAATAAAAATAATGGCTGTCTTTTGATATCGAGGATGTTGTCGAATCATATCCGCCAGTTCGAAGCCATCGATTTCCGGCATGCTGACGTCCATCAGAACGACGGCGATGTCTTCCTTGAGCAAATGTTCGAGCGCTTCCCTGCCCGAGTTGGCCTTAATTAAATTCTCATTCAGTTCATGCAGTATGACTTCGTAGCTGAGCAGTTTTGCAGGCTGGTCATCCACCATGAGAATGTTAACCTTATCCCGAAAAGTCATACACATCTCCCAATCAAACAGAATTTGCAGGTAATCGGATCTGTTAATCGGGCGTCGACTTGTGTGCAAGAAACAGAAGTCGTCACCTGTGCAACCACATCCGCAACGCCGAAAGGAGTTGCTCCGTATTTACAGGCTTCGCCAAATATTCGGAGGCGCCTGCTTCCAGACATTTTTCGCGATCGCCTTTCATGGCTTTCGCGGTTAACGCAATAATGGGCAAGCGGCGGAACGATGGATTTTGGCGGATGACCTGCATCGTTTCGTATCCATCCATTTCCGGCATCATGATGTCCATGAGGACAATCCCAATGTCCGGAGTCGATTCAATAATGGAGATGGCTTCGTTACCGGTTCCCGCGGATAACACGGTCATTCCGCGGCGTTCCAGGACGCTGCTGAGCGCGAAAATATTCCGCACATCGTCATCAACGACCAACACCTTTTTTCCTACCAGTGCATCATCCGACCGGTGCAATCGCTCCAGCATTTTTTGTTTTCCAACCGGCAGGTTGGCCACGACGCGATGAAGAAACAGCGCCGTTTCGTCCAGCAACCGCTCCGGCGATTCAACGCCTTTCACAACAACACTGCGGGCCATTACATGCAAGCGGGCATCTTCTTCCGGAGTAAGTTCCTTGCCGGTAAAAACAACCACCGGCAAATCGGAGAGGTTGGGCATTCCGCGGAGGCATTCCAGCACATCGAATCCGGACATGTCCGGCAAGCGAAGATCAAGCACAACACAATCAAACGATTCGGCTTCGATTCTGGAAAGAGCCTCGGAACCCGTGGTAACCGTGTGGACATCAATGTCATCGTGGCCCAACAATTCGCCGATGCTCAATTGCTCGGCAGGATTGTCTTCAACGATCAGCAGGCGCTTGCGACGAGGCATCGAGTAATTTTTAATGCGGGTCAATACCTGTCCAAGTTCTTCGGATGTCGTCGGCTTGGTCACGAAGGAAAACGCTCCGCGCGACAATCCGTGGTGGCGGTCTTCATCGAGAGTGAGCATTTGAACGGGAATATGCCGAGTGGTCGGATCTTGTTTCAGGTGATTGAGGACGGTCCAACCCAGCATGTCTGGAAGGAAAACATCCAGAGACACGGCGGTTGGGTGGAATTCACGAGCCAGGGCCAGCGCGTCGGAGCCGCGTGACGCGAGGAGAACTTTAAATCCGCTGTCGTGCGAAAGGTCGCGCAACACGCGGGCGTAATGCGGATCGTCCTCGACGACCAATAAAATGGCGTCGTCAGGCTGCAGATTTTCACGGTCGTCGGCGATATGCTCAATCAGCCTGTCAGGAAGTAGGGCATTCACAGGCTGTGTGAAAGAAGCGGGCGGCAGAGTTTTTCTCTCCGTCGCGCCTACGCCCGTAGTCGGCCCGACATACGTCTGCGGCAAATACAGAGTGAAAACGCTTCCTTCACCGGGAGCGCTGTGAAGTTGAATTTCACCGCCGAGGAGGCTGGCCAGTTCGCGGCTGATCGCAAGCCCCAATCCTGTGCCTCCGTATTTGCGGCTCGTACCAGCATCCGCCTGTTGGAACGCCTCGAAGATAATTCTCTGCTTTTCCGCGGGAATTCCAATGCCCGTATCGGCGACTTCAAACGCAATAACGGAGGCTGCGCCGCTAAGAACTGGATGAGATGCGCTCCAGCCTTCGTTGGCCACTGAAACAGAAAGGCTGACCTTGCCGTTTTCCGTAAATTTGAAAGCGTTGGAGAGAAGATTCTTGAGAACTTGTTGCAGGCGTTTGGAGTCCGTGACCAGGCTGCGCGACAGGCGCGGATCCGAATGGACCTGGAATTCGACCTGCCGATTTTCCGCCTCGTGACGGAACGGCCGCGCAACCATGTCAAAGAGGTTGGTGAAGAATACTTCCTCGGCCTCGACCGAAACCGTGCCGGATTCAATTTTCGACAGATCGAGAATATCGGTAATCAAATTGAGCAAATCGGTTCCTGCTCCGTGAATCGTGCGCGAGAATTCCACCTGCTTCGGCGTCAAATTGCCGTCGGGATTGTCGCTGAGTTGCTGGCCCAAGACAAGAATGCTGTTGAGCGGCGTGCGCAACTCGTGGGACATGTTCGCCAGAAACTCCGATTTATATTTGGAAGTGAGCGCCAACTCTTTGGCTTTCTCTTCCAACGCGCGGCGGGCTTGCTCGATTTCCTGATTTTTGCGTTCCACTTCGACGTTCTGTTCCGCAAGCTGCTGCGCTTTTTGCGCAAGCTGTTCGTTGGTTTGCTGCAATTCTTTTTGCTGGGTCTGAAGTTCGATCGCCAATTGTTGAGATTGCGTTAGCAATCCTTCTGTCTGCATCGTGGCTTCGATACTGTTCAGCACAATGCCGATGCTGGCCGTTAACTGTTCGAGGAACGCCAGATGCGAAGCGGTGAAGACGCTTAAAGATGCCAGCTCGATGACTGCTTTGACGCGATCTTCAAACAGAACGGGCAACACGATAATGTTTCTTGGAACAGCATGAAAAAGGCCGGAACGAATTGGCACAGCATGTTGGGGCATATCCGTAATCAACATGCGCCGCTTTTCAGCAGCGCATTGACCAATCAGGCCTTCACCCAAAGCCATACGGAGCGGATGACCATCTTTTCCACTGTCGGCAAATGCGGAAAGCAGGACGAGTTCCGCCGAATCTTCCGTTTTCATTTGATAGAGAACGCCTTGTTGCGCGCCGACGAGCGGGGCAAGCTCAGAAAGAAGCATTCGGCCCACGCTGGTTAGATCCCGCTGCCCTTGCAGCATGCCTGTAAAGCGCGCCAGGTTTGTTTTCAGCCAGTCTTGCTCTGTGTTGCGATCCGTCGTGAGGCGGAGGTTGTCAATCATGGTGTTGAGGTTGTCTTTTAGATCCGCGACTTCTCCGCTGGCTTCCACTTGAATGGAGCGCGTCAGGTCGCCCTTGGTCACGGCGGTGGCGACTTCGGCGATAGCGCGGACCTGGTTCGTCAAGTTGTCCGCAAGCAGGTTTACGTTTCCAGTTAAATCCTTCCAGGTTCCGGCGGCGCCAGGCACGTTCGCCTGGCCTCCCAAGCGGCCTTCGACGCCAACTTCTTTCGCGACGGTGGTCACCTGATCGGCGAACGTGGCCAACGTGTCCGTCATGTTGTTGATTGTATCGGCGAGCGCTGCGACCTCGCCCTTCGCTTGCACGGTTAACTTTTTAGTAAGCTCGCCATTCGCCACGGCCGTAACGACTTTCACAATTCCGCGGACCTGCTCAGTGAGGTTGGCGGCCATGACGTTTACGTTGTCCGTGAGGTCTTTCCATGTGCCGGCCACACCGGGCACCTTTGCCTGGCCTCCAAGTTTTCCGTCCGTGCCGACTTCGCGCGCCACGCGGGAAACTTCGGCGGCGAATGCGTTGAGCTGGTCCACCATCGTGTTGATGGTGTCTTTGAGTTCGAGAATTTCGCCCTTCACATCGACCGTGATTTTGCGCGACAGGTCGCCGCGCGCGACGGCCGTCGTTACCTGAGCGATATTGCGGACTTGCGCCGTCAGGTTGCGAGCCATGGCATTCACCGAATCGGTGAGGTCTTTCCATGTGCCGGCGACGCCAGGTACGTTTGCCTCGCCACCCAAGCGGCCTTCGCTGCCGACTTCGCGCGCCACGCGTGTGACTTCACCGGCGAAGGAACGCAACTGCTCGACCATCGTGTTCAGCGTTTCTTTCAGTTGCAGAATTTCTCCGCGCACATCGACGGTAATTTTTTTCGAAAGGTCGCCGGTAGCGATAGCCGTCGCGACTTCCGCGATGTTGCGGACCTGACCAGTGAGGTTGCTGGCCATGAAGTTCACGTTGTCCGTCAAATCTTTCCATGTCCCAGCGACGCCGGGCACTTGCGCCTGCCCGCCGAGTTTGCCGTCCGTTCCAACTTCGCGAGCCACGCGCGTCACTTCTCCCGCAAAGCCGTTGAGCTGGTCCACCATCGTGTTAATTGTATTTTTTAGCTCGAGGATTTCGCCCTTCACGTCGACCGTAATCTTGCGTGAGAGGTCACCGCGCGCCACAGCCGTGGTGACTTCGGCGATGTTTCGCACTTGACCGGTCAAGTTTCCGGCCATCGAGTTCACGGAGTCGGTGAGGTCCTTCCAGGTTCCTGCGACGCCGGGCACGTTAGCCTGTCCGCCCAATCTGCCTTCGCTGCCGACTTCGCGCGCCACGCGCGTGACTTCTCCGGCGAATGCGTTGAGCTGATCGACCATCGTGTTGATGGTTTCCTTCAGCAAAAGAATTTCGCCGCTGACGTTCACCGTAATTTTCTTGGACAAATCTCCGGTGGCGATTGCTGTGGAAACTTCGGCGATGTTGCGGACTTGACCGGTGAGGTTGCTGGCCATCGAATTTACAGAGTCGGTGAGGTCCTTCCACGTGCCGCCAACACCGGGAACCAGCGCCTGGCCTCCCAGTTTTCCGTCGGTGCCGACTTCGCGTGCGACGCGTGTGACTTCCGAGGCGAAGGAGCGCAGCTGATCCACCATGGTGTTCATGGTGTCCTTTAGCTCGAGAATTTCACCTTTCACGTCCACCGTGATTTTGCGCGACAAGTCGCCGCGGGCCACGGCCGTTGCGACTTCCGCGATGTTGCGGACCTGGCCGGTGAGGTTGTTGGCCATGAAGTTCACGTTGTCCGTCAAATCTTTCCACGTACCGGCGCCGGGGACTTGTGCTTGACCGCCGAGTTTTCCTTCGGTTCCCACTTCGCGAGCCACGCGCGTCACTTCTCCAGCGAACGCGTTGAGCTGGTCCACCATCGTGTTAATCGTATTTTTTAACTCGAGGATTTCACCCTTCACATCAACCGTAATCTTGCGTGACAAGTCGCCGCGCGCCACGGCGGTGGTTACTTCGGCAATGTTGCGAACTTGAGCCGTAAGGTTTCCGGCCATCGAGTTAACCGAGTCAGTCAGGTCCTTCCACGTTCCCGCAACGCCGGGCACGTTCGCTTGTCCGCCCAATCTGCCTTCGCTTCCGACTTCGCGCGCCACACGCGTCACTTCTCCGGCAAACCTGTTGAGCTGGTCCACCATCGTATTGAGAGTTTCTTTGAGTTGCAGAATTTCGCCGCGGACGTCAACCGTGATTTTGCGGGAGAGGTCGCCGCTCGCGATTGCTGTGGCGACTTCTGCAATGTTGCGGACCTGACCAGTGAGGTTGCTGGCCATGAAGTTCACGTTGTCGGTGAGATCTTTCCATGTGCCGGCGACGCCGGGCACTTGCGCCTGGCCGCCGAGTTTGCCTTCTGTTCCGACTTCGCGCGCGACGCGTGTGACTTCTCCGGCGAACGCGTTGAGCTGGTCCACCATCGTGTTAATAGTGTCTTTGAGTTCGAGAATTTCGCCCTTCACGTCGACCGTAATTTTGCGCGATAGGTCGCCGCGCGCTACAGCAGTAGTTACTTCAGCGATGTTGCGGACTTGAGCCGTGAGGTTTCCGGCCATGGCGTTGACCGAATCGGTCAAGTCTTTCCACGTTCCAGCGACTCCAGGCACAACCGCCTGGCCGCCCAATCTGCCTTCCGTTCCCACTTCGCGCGCCACGCGCGTCACTTCCGAGGCGAAGGACCGAAGCTGGTCCACCATCGTGTTGATTGCTTCTTTGAGCTGAAGAATTTCGCCGCGCACATCGACCGTAATTTTTCGTGAAAGGTCGCCGCTTGCGACTGCGGTGGTAACCTCGGCAATGTTGCGGACTTGCCCCGTCAAGTTGCTGGCCATCGAGTTTACGGAATCGGTCAAATCTTTCCATGTACCTGCAACTCCAGGTACTTGCGCTTGTCCGCCAAGTTTTCCGTCGGTGCCGACTTCGCGCGCCACGCGCGTCACTTCGGCGGTAAACACGCCCAACTGCTGGATCATCGTGTTGGCAATATTGGCCGACCTTAAGAACTCTCCTTCGAGCGGGCGGCCATCCACATCGAGCCTGACGATTTGGGTTAAATTTCCTTGCGCGACGGCCGCGATAGCGCGAGTGACTTCCGCAGTGGGCCGCAAAAGATCTTCGACCAGGGTGTTGATCGAAACTTCCATCTCGCCCCAAGCGCCTTTGGATTCATGAAATTGCGCGCGCTCTCGCGTTTTCCCCTTCTTACCGACTACCTGACCCACCCGCTTAAGTTCGTGAGCCATTTGCTGGTTCGCGGCGACAATGTCGTTAAAGGTATCTGCAACTTTCCCTTCGACACCTACCCACGCACCGGGCAGGCGGACGGAGAAGTCACCGGCGCGCATGGTTTGCAAGGCTGTGAGGATCACACTTAGGTTGGAGGACGCAGATCCATTGCGAGAGTGCCCCCGGCCATTGCTCTTGGCACCCTGCTTAAATTCTTCGCCCGTTCCTTCTACTGCTACGGCGCTGTCGTTTCGCTTCATTCTCAGCTCCAAATAATTGGAATACCGTGGCTTTGCATCTAGCTGGAAATTTTGCCGCGCACAAGTTTCGGATTACTGTATCTCTATAGAATGGAACAATTTACGATTCTTGAGATGCTCTGTTACCGCCGGGCCACCCACAATGACTTTCTTCATCCGATAAATTTGTGCAACAAGAAGGAATTCAGTCCGATATCCCCTAACCAGCCTATTTTTGAAACTTCGGGACTGACCGTGGGCCAACGGGAGGGAATTTTACACGGCTATAACTATTCGCCGCATACAGGAAAACCCTGATACGAGGTGGGGGGAATACCTTAGCGTGTCATACAAACCAACAGCCTTAAAAGAAGCACATTTAAACAACAAGGTATAAAATCCGTGATCGGAAACGAGAATTGCCTTCCACGAAAAATGTAATGCTGAATATCGGCAACTCTCGCTTCCGCTCGACGCCGGCATTGGGAACTAAAAACGAATTTGCGGCCCGAATGTAACCTACCAATTGTGATGGGCAACGCCGACAAATATGATTTCATCACCCACTTCCGCTCTCAAGCCAATCGGACCTAAGAATGCCTCAACACCGAAAACTATAACTAGCCTTAAACTTACGTGTATAGGATGTACGTCCAAACGAGTACCTGGACGCCGCATTAGATAAGGGGAAATGACTTTGCAAAATCTCCATGCGCATTATTCTTCCCTGAATTCATCGAAACTGAGCACATTTGATTCTGCAATTCAGGAAGGGAGGAGAGGCCATTTTATCCCGGGGGTGGGTGGTGAAATGGCCTCATGGGGTGAGTATGCACGCGAGGTACTGTCGGGGATTGATTTAAATTCCTAGTGGATCAAGAATTGGCCCTTGGTAGTGGGACAGGGATACCAAGAGCAGTGGCCAAATCGATCTGATGCTCCTGTTCCTGCATTAGAATTTCTCTAATGTGTTCAGCCATTGCGTATTCGCCAAGCGCATCGCATTGGCGCACTCGTTCCCGATAATGTTTAATTGTTTCCGTTTCGTTTTCGAGATCGAATCGCAGCATTTCCTTTGCTTCTTCAGAAGTGCGGACTGGTTTCGGATGAATGCCAGGCATGCCCCCGAGGTAGTCGATCTGCTTCGCGATGATGAGCGCGTGGCTCAATTCTTCCTGCGCATGTTTTTCAAGTTCGGCGGCAATATTCATGTATTCGGCCCCTTTAAGGACCTGTGAATACACCACATACGAAATAATTGCCTGATACTCACGCGCCAAATCCTCATTCAAAGCTGACACTAACTGTTCTCTGGAATTGTGAGCCTCTGATTTTGCCGATGATTCCTTTTGCGCCATGTTGCTCCTTATCGTGAATTTGATGGACGAACGCTTAGAATGCGTTCCATCCGGAAACTAATTACGGAACGATGGTTCAGGGCCGACCAGCGCGGCGAGCTTTTTGGTCTTGTTCGTTCATTGATTCCCTAATGGACTTGACGAACTCATCCGCCTGCTGTTCCGCGGCTTCCTTGGAAATTCTATATCATTCCGGAATTTTTCCAACTATTTGCTGGCGCTTGCCGTTGATTAAGTCCAGGTCATCGTCGGTAAGCTTGCCCCACTTCTCTTTGGCTTGCCATTAATACTGCTTCCATTTTTCTTCAACCCGATCCCAGTTCAGCTTCACCCCCCGGCTCACCCGTCGCGAGCCCTCTAAATTGAAAGTGAACTGCACCCCTCACTCATTCCGCTTCAAGTAATAGAAGACAACACATGACGAAGAAAACAAATACTGTAGAACCTTTACTCCGATTATAAGATTCGCGTAGATGTCCCGCGGCAGGATCGAGGCAAAATAACTTTTTGCATTCGAAACTCTTTCTAATAAACAAAGGGGCAACAAGGACAAGCGGAACGTGCATTTCTTAAGCAGTACCACAGAATATGTAGATAGTATCCGCGCCGAAGATCTTCCTTAAGCAAGCGAACCAATGCAATTTTATTCGCAATGCAAAGAGAGACACTCCATGTGCTTCTCATCCAAATTTGGCAGGTGCAGC
>Ga0182024_10009457_pt1 | contig 20136 bp, 18 predicted proteins | sample P32metaG_FD_120480 | JGI IMG/M metagenome (GOLD analysis project Ga0182024, IMG submission 120480) | Permafrost microbial communities from Stordalen Mire, Sweden - P3-2 metaG (Illumina Assembly) | ecosystem: Environmental > Terrestrial > Soil > Wetlands > Permafrost | place: Sweden: Stordalen... | reverse complement strand
GGGAACGGGGCGAACCGCTGCGGATCGTGAGAACCCGCCTCGCGCAGGGCCGCCAGGGCGGCGTCCCATTTCTTGTCCTCCAGGGCCGCCCGGTAGGCGTTAAACGACGCCTCGGCCTTGTCCGACGGGTTTCCGACGGCCTGGACGACCTCGGTGAAGGTTTGCCGCGCCTCCGCGAAGTCACCGGCCCCGACCTGCAACTTGCCCAGCCCGTTGAGCAGGGCCGGCGCCTGGCGTTGCTCCTCGGCCGGCAGCAGCCGGAACCGTGCCAGCAACGCCTTCACCGCCCGCCGCTCGTCCTCGCCGCGGATGGAACAGCTGTTCCCCGGACGCACCTCGCCCCGCGCCATGCCGGCCTGGGCGAGGTGCAACAGCACCTGTTCCAGCAGCGTGCGGACCTCGCTGGCGTTGGTCAGGTGCAGTCCGCCCAAGCGCTGCAACTCGGTCTGCACGTCCAGCACCGCTCCGTGCGTCTCGACCGCGACGGCGTGCGTCTCCACCACCGCCGCCTCGACCCGATCCAATTGCTCGAAAACGGCGTCGAATTGTCCGCCGAACGCGGCCAGCGCCTTGCCCACCTCGCCGAACGCCCTGGCCTGCGTGGCCGACAGCTGCCGCAGGCCGTCGAAGAAGAGGCCGTGGGCCAGCTCGTCGTCGGTCTCGATCTCGCGGCGGAAGAAGTAACAGAAGGCCGCGGCCAAGAGCGGCGGCCCGGCCGGCGTCGGCACGCGCAGCAGCCGGGCCAGGTTCGGGTAGCCCTCGCCCAGGGCGTCGGCGACCCCGGCCACGGCCCGCCGGGCCTCCTCAATCAGCCCCTGCGGGTCGGCGTGTCGCCGGAAGCCGGCCGCCTGGCGGGCGATGTCCGCGGACGATCCTCCCGTCGTGGACAGCAGCCCCGACTTGCGGAGGCGTTTGAGTTCGTCCAGGCAATCGCGGCGGAAGTCGGCGGGCGCGCCGTCGAAGGAGACGGCGTTGCTCGTCAGGAAGCAGTGTACCTGCTCGCGGACGCCCTTGTCGTCGCCCGAGGCGAAGAAGACTTTCACGCGGTCGAGCAGGCCGTCGCCGGCCAGGGCGACGCCGAGGGCTTGCCAGGCGCGGTTGTGGGCCTGGTCCAGCGCCTTGGGCAGCGTGCGGCTGTGGTCGCGGAAGCGCTGCTCGACGGCCGCGACGACCTGGAGGGCGTCGCCAGCGTAATCGCCGATCACCTGCCGCAGTCCGAAGCCGACCAGTTGCGCGACGAGGGACACGGGGCGTTGCCTCCGGGAGTGAAAGGGAGCTTCAATGAATGGTAAAGGGCCGGAGCAAGAATGCAAGCACATCGTTCGCGAGGGTGCCGATAGGACAGGGCCGGTCGCCGCCGGTCGTCCGGGTTGGGCGGCGGTTGGCGGGTTGGCGGGCTGCCCCTCTTGGACGGCGTCAGGCCGTGACCGGGCGGCCTCCGGCGCTCATGGTCCGCCCGCCAAGTGCCCGCCCATTGGCGGGCGGACCATGAGCGCCGCGAGCGGTCTACCTGGCCCACCGAAAACAGGTACAATAACCGTATGGAACTCCCGACCCTGAATCCGTCGCGCCGCGGTCTGCTGGAATTGCCGCACGAAGAACTCCTCGCCTGGCTCAAGGACCACGGCCAGCCGGCCATGCGCGCCAAACAGCTGCGCCGCTGGATCGTCGTCGGCCGCGCGACCTCGTTCGACCAGATGACCGATCTGCCGTTGGCCCTCCGCCAACAGCTCGCCGCCGAATTCGCCCCGCTGGGAACCACGGTGGACCGTCGGCTGTCCTCCAGCGACGGCACGCAAAAGCTCCTGGTGCGCCTCCACGACGGCCAGGTCGTCGAATGCGTGCTGCTGCCGGAGCGCGACCGGCGCACCGTCTGCATAAGCACGCAGGTCGGCTGCGGCATGGGTTGCGTCTTCTGCGCCAGCGGCATCGGCGGCCTCGTGCGCAACCTTTCGACCGCCGAAATCCTGGAGCAGATGCTGCACGCCCGCAACCTGCTGCCGGCCCACGAACGGCTCACCAACGTCGTCGTCATGGGCATGGGCGAACCGATGGCCAACCTCGATGCCCTCCTGGAGGCGCTGGCCACGGCCGCCGCCGCCGACAGCCTCGGACTCGGCGTCGGCGCCCGCCACGTCACCATTTCCACCGTCGGCCTGCCGGCCAAGATCCGTCAGCTCGCCGACCGCGGCAAGCAATACCACCTCGCGGTTTCGCTGCACGCCCCCAACGACGCCCTGCGCAACCGCATCGTGCCGACCAACGAAAAGGTCGGCCTGGCCGCCATCCTCGAAGCGGGCGATTACTTCTTCGAGAAGACGGGGCGGCAAGTGACGTATGAATATGTGTTCCTTCGGGACACGAACGACGGCCCGGAACACGCGGCGGAACTGGGCCGACTGCTGCGCGGCCGGCCCGCGCACGTCAACCTGATCCCGTTCAACGACGTGGCGGGGCTGCCCTACCGCCGGCCGACGCAGGAGGCGTTGACGGACTTCGTCGCCATTCTCAAACAGTACGGCGTCAGCATCAAGGTGCGCAAGCGGAAGGGCGCGGACATCGACGCCGCCTGCGGCCAACTGCGGCGCGACGCCCTGGACGCATCGGCCCGCCGCGGCGCACCGGAACCCGTTGCCGCCGGCGGGGTTTAATGCCCGGCGACGGCGCGACCGGCCCCGTCCGGCAGACGTGAGGCTCCCGTGGCAGCGACCGGCGAGACCAGCGCGCAGATGGCGCTCCGCGACCCGGACATTCGCCTGATGCTGCGCGTGCGCGCCGACGAGCCGGGGGCCTTCGAGGAGCTGGTGGCGCGGTATCAACACCGACTCGTGGCGGTGATGCATCACGTGGTCGGCGACGCCACCGAAGCCGAAGACCTCGCCCAGGAAGCCTTCCTCCGCGTCTACCGGGCGCGCAAGAAATACCGGCCGCGTTCCAAGTTTTCCACCTGGCTGTTCACCATCGCCAACAACCTGGCGCTGAACAGCCTGCGCTCCCGCCAGCGCAGGCCGGTGGTCCCGTGGGCGGCGGCCGGTTCGGGGCCATTGGGACAGCGGCCGCAGGAACAGTTGGTCCGCGACCACCGCAGCGGGCCGATGCAGAAGGTCCAGCGGCAGGAGTTGGCCGGGGTCATTCAAGAAGCGTTGGCGGGGCTGAACGAACGGCAGCGCGCGGCCGTGGTCCTCAACAAGTTCGAGGACATGAATTACGCGGAGATTGCCGAGGTCATGGGGCTGACGACCAAGGCGGTCAAGTCGCTGCTGAGCCGGGCGCGCATGAACCTCCGCGCCGCCCTCGCCGGCTACGTCTACATGGACGGCGAACCGGCGCCGGCGGCGGAGTGCGACGAGGACAACGGACCATGACGAACCCGCTGACCGAACAGGAAAAGGTCGATCTGGTCGCGTTCCTCGACGGCGAGTTGACCGGCGAGGCGGCCCGCTCCCTGGAGACGAAGCTGAGCCTCAACCCGGCGGCCCGCGCCGAGGCCGAGACGCTGAAACGGACCTGGGACCTCCTCGATTTCCTGCCCAAGCCGGAGCCGTCGCCCACCTTCACGAACCGCACGCTGGAAAAGCTGGCTCCGGTTCCCACGATCGCGTTGCGGAAAGCAACGCCGCGCCGCCGGCCCTGGTTGGGGTACGTCGGCTGGGCGGCCGCGCTGGCAGTTGCGGCGTCGGTCGGCTTTCTTGCCGTCGGCCGGTTCGGCCCGCGCGACGACCCCGACCGGGAACTGACGCGCGACCTTCGCGTCATCGAGAACAAGCGGCTTTATGACCGCGTGGACGACCTCGATTATTTGAAGTCGCTGGATCAGCCGGACCTCTTCGGCGACGACGCTTCCGGTTCGTAAATGGGAGGTGCGTCGGTCATGCGACGATTCGGTCCCCTGCTCCTGGCGACGATTCTCCTCGGTGCGGCCCTTCCCGGGCCGGCCGTTACCGATTCCGCGCCGCCGCCCGAAGACCTCGACCACAACCGCCGCCTGCTCGACCGCTACCGCGCCGACCGCGATCACTACGTGCGTCTGCTCCGCGACCTGCGCACTTTCGAGGCGCTGCCGCCCGAACGGCAGGAACGGATGCGGCAGTTCGACCGCGAACTGCACGAAGAAGACCCCGCCACGCAACAACGCTTGTGGGAAGTGCTGGAACGCTATAGCGACTGGGTGGGCCGGCTGCCGGACGCCGACCGGCTGCGGGTCGACGAGGCCGCCGACCGGACGGAGCGCCTGAAGGTCGTCAAGGAGCTGCGCGACAAGGAGTGGGTCGACCGACTGCCCAAGGCGGAACGCGACGACTTGGCGGCGATGTCGCCGGTCATGCGCACCAAGCGGATCGCTTCACTACGTTGGGAAGAGCGCCAAAGCCGCAAGGAGTGGCGCGACTGGGCCGCCGGCGTCAAGGCGCGACCCGACTCCGGGCCACGGCCGAACCGGCCGGCCCGCGCCGCCGGGCTGCCCTTCGTGCCCAAACAGGTGCTGTCCGCGTTCGCGCATAATGAACTGACTCCCGAGGAACGCCGCGGCCTCCACCTCGGGTCCGTGGACGAAACGGAGAGATTGGAGATTATCAAAGAGGAATATTTCAGGCGCAACCCGCAGAAGTTGCCGTTCTGGCGCGGCCTCGACAAGTGGAAGAAAGACGGCGGCAAACCGTAGCGTGAATGTCTTGAGCGAGGTGGCACAAGCTTAAGCTTGTGCCACGGTCGCGGCCCCGATGTCCGTCGATTCGACAAGATCAATCCGGCTCCGCCGGCTCCGCCTGGACGCTCTTGATGGTCGCCGTCGGCGGAAGCGGCGCCACGGCCGGAGACACTGCGACGGGCTTTGCTTCCGAGGACAACGGAGGCAGCGACGCCTTGATGACCGGTTCGACCGGCGTCGGCGGCGGCAGCCACGGCCCGGCCGACGCCGGCGCGACCACGGGCGCCGACTCCTCGACCGGCGTCGCGCACCCCCCGACCGCCGCCGGGATCGGGCACGCCGACTGCGGCCGGTTGCACGGATCGCACTCCTTTTTCTTCTTGCGATGGCAGTCGTCCCAGAAGCCGCGCGCCGGAACGTAAACGCGGTCGCCGGCCGTGATCTGGTAATTGGTCGCGGTGTCGCCCAGCTGTACAATTTCCGAGTAACAAACCGGCAACACCATCCGGCAGGCGTCGGGCGCCGTCGGGCGGTCGAGGATGATCTTTTCGCGGGCCGCGCGGTCGGTCAAGCCGCCCGCCGCCAGGATGGCATCGAGCACGGTCTCCCGGCCGCTGAGTTGGAACACGCCGGGGGAGTTGACCTCGCCCAGGACGTAATAGACCTTGCTCGTCCGCGTCACCACGCGGACGGTGATGACCCCCGTGTCCTTGCTCTGGGCCTCGACCAGCGCCTTGGCGGCCGATTCGACCTCATCGACCGTCTTGCCCGCCACCTGCAGCTTGCCGTACTTGCCCAGCTGGATGGTCCCGTCGGGCATGACCGGCTGATCGCCGGGGAGACGGATCGGCGAATCCACGTCGGCCGGCTGCACCAGCAGCACGTCGCCCGGCTCGACGACGTAGGACGGCTGTGGCCGTTTGTCCAGTTCGCGCGGCACGGCGGCGGGCACCGGCGCCCCCTTGCGGAAGGCGTCGGCGGTGTCGAGCAGTTGGTGCGTGGGGATCCCGAACAGGGAGAACGGGCTGCCCGGCCCCGACGAGCAGCCGGCCAGCAGACACGCCAGCAGCGCCAGCGACCGAACCGTACCGCCGGCCTTCCGCGTGGGGCGGCGCCCCCGGAACGACATCGAAGGGCTGTGCATGGCACGGTCCCTGTGCGTGAAGGATCGGGATCGTCGCGGCAAACGAACCGGAACCGCCGCCCGACCGCGGAATGCTAACCGTCGCCGCGCACGGCCGCGTCGCCGTGGAGCGCCCGTCCTTGTTCATCGGCGGCGGGACGCGCGGGACTGTAACGGAAGCGCCGGTCTCGCGGGCCTGGCCGCTAATAAATCGGGTCGCCATGAATTCTCCCTCCGACCCCTTCGCCAAGGCGCAACGCCATCTGTCCCGGCGCGACCCGGTCCTCCGCACGGTCATCAAAGCCGTCGGCCCTTGCACGCTGCGGCCGGTCGCCGACTTCTTTATCGTGCTGGCCCGCGCCATCAACTCGCAACAGATCTCGACGCGGGCCGCGGCGGCCATTTTCGGCCGCCTGCAAGCGCTGTCGCCCGACGGCCTGACGCCGGCCGCCGTGTTGGCCGCCACGGACGAACAGTTGCGCGGCGCCGGCCTGTCGCGTTCCAAGGTCCTGTCGCTGCGCGACCTGGCCGCCCACGTTCAGAGCGGCGCCCTGCCGTTGCACGACCTGCCCCGGCTGTCCGACGAAGAAGTCGTCGCCCTTCTGGTGCCGGTGCGCGGCATCGGCGTCTGGACGGCCCAGATGTTCCTGATCTTTTCCCTGGGGCGGTTGGACGTGCTGCCGGTGGACGACCTCGGCCTGCGGGCGGGGGTGCGGGACACCTACGGCCTGCCGGACTTGCCGAATCGGGCCGCGCTGGTGGAGCGCGCCGAGCCGTGGCGGCCGTACCGCAGTGTGGCGACGTGGTATTTGTGGCGAAGCCGGGGATTCGTGCCGCAATCGGGGTGAGCGTTGCGACTCAGCGCGGGGCGACGCCGGGATTGACCTTCCGTCGGCCGCCCTCGGGATGCTTGTCCCAGATCGGCTGAAACACTTCTTCCTTTTTGCGATGACGGCCGAGCGCCGTGCTGAGCGGCAGCATCGCCCGGCAATATTCGCGGAACGCGCCGGTGAGGTCGCCGGCCTTGGCCAACTCCTCCGCCTGGGCGTAGTGCTTCTCGAACAACGCCCAGTCCGGCTCCCAGTGGTTGTCGGCCGCCCGTTGTTTCAGGACCCTCACCGCGCGTGCGAGGCGATCCAACAGCGGTTGTTCGATGCGACAGGCGGCCCGCCGGTGGACGCGCGGCGGTCCCGCCGTTTCCTGCTCCTCCTCGTGGTGTTCTTGACGTTCGCGCCGGTAGCGCTGTCCTAGGCCGACGAGGCCGCCTATGACCGTACACGCGGCCAGCAGAAAGACGAACACACTGCCCGGAAAGCCGTCGAAGGCCAGCAGGAAGGCGATGACGACCAGCAACACGCCGACGGCCAGCGTGCGGACCCACCAGGGCACGCGGCGTTTGTTCTCGGCCGGGGGCGCGGCGACGCCGTTGCCTTCCGGGCCGGCGGTCACGCGGACGATGAGCGCGGTGATGTTGTCCGGGCCGCCGCGAAGGTTCGCCAGATCGATCAGAAACCGGCAGGCCTCGGCCGGCGGCAGGGCCGACGCCACCGCCCCCATTTCCGCGTCCGTCACCTGACCGCTCAGGCCGTCGCTGCACAGCAGATACACGTCGCCGGCGTGGATCGCGTGCGGCCCTTCCACGTCGATCTGCACCAGCGGCTCGGGGCCGAGGCAGCGGTGGATGACGTTGCTGGGGATGTCATGAACGTCGTCGGGATCGATGTTCTTGATGCGGGCGTATTCCCACAGGAGGCTGTGGTCGTAGCTGAGTTGTTCGATCCAGCCGTCGCGGACGCGGTAGACGCGGCTGTCGCCGACGTGGCTGACCCAGGCGCCGTCGGGCCGCAGCAGCAGGGCGGTGGTCGTGGTGCCCATGCCCTCGAATTCGCGGTTGGCCTGGCCGCAGGCGTGGATGTGGGCGTTGGCCTCGGTGAAGGCCTTGCGGAGGGCGGCGCCGGGCGGCCCGTGCTGGACGTGTTTGCGAAAGGTGTGCGGGATCACCCCGGCCGCCTGTTCGCTGGCCTTCTCGCCGACCGCGTGGGCGCCCATGCCGTCCGCGACCAGGAACAAGTGACCGCCCCGCCGCCACTGCGCGTCGTCGGCGGCGAGTTGAACGGCCAGGTTGTCCTGATTGTGGCTGCGGCGGACCCCCACGTCCGTCAGGCTGGCGTACTCGATCTGATCGAAGCGGTTCACGGGAAAAGACCCCGGACGCCTGGCTTGCGTTCCTTGCTGTATGCTACACCGCCGTCCCCTAAATGAATAGGCATTCCGCGCCGCGCTTGCCATCGCCCGTGGTCTTGACGCCGGCCCAAGAGTATGGTAAACGCCCGCCCTTCCAGAGCGTATCGGCCGGCGACGAACCGCGCCCCACGGCGCCGACCGTCCCAAGTTTAGCACACGGACAGGGCCTGCCCCGGCAGGTGGCGTAACATGAAGCCGAACATGGGCCTGTGGGCGTCGCTGACCGCGGCCGCGTTGTGTACCGGCTGCGTGGAACAGCGTTACGTCATCACGTCCGACCCGCCCGGCGCGGCCGTCTACCGCAACGGCAACCTGATCGGCTACACGCCGGTGGACGACACGTTCGTTTACTACGGGAAGTACCATTTCACGCTGGTCAAGGACGGTTACGAGACGCTGCAGGTCGATCAGAATATTGAGTACCCCATTTACGAGTTTCCGGGACTGGATTTCTTCAGCGAGGTGCTTTACCCCTTCAACGTCCGCGACGTGCATCGGTACTCGTACCAGATGCGGGAGCTACAGCTGCCGGGCAAGGATGAGGTCATCAACCGCGGTCAACAGCTGCGCGACCGGGGGAAAATACTGCTCGAACAGAACCCGCAGGCGCCGCGCGCCCCGACGCCCGCCGTGGCGCCGGTCCCGCCCCTCGGCGCCCCGCCGCCGGGTCCGTCGGAGCCGCGACCGTCAGGGGGCGGACAAGGTTCCTGACACTATGCCGCTCCCTAAAGGTCGCTGCTCCGACAACGCGACGCCCTTACTCGCGCCGTCGATGGGCGGTTCGCCGCCTTCCGCGCCCCGGCACTAGAACCAACCCCCCGTGATGGGCAGCGTTTGTCCGGTGATGTAGGCGCTCTCCTCGCAGGCCAGGAACAGCACGGCATGGGCCACGTCCGCCGGCGCGCCGACGCGGCCGACGGGGACCTGCTTCTCGTAGTCGGCCAGCACTTCCGGCTTGAGGCCGGCCAGCATCGGCGTCCGGATCACGCCGGGCGCCACGGCGTTGACCGTGATGCCGCGCCGGGCCAGTTCCTTCGCCATCACCTTCGTCAAGGCGATCACGCCGGCCTTGGCGGCGGCGTAGTTGGCCTGGCCGTGGAAGCCGACCAGGCCTGAAACCGAAGCGACGTTCACGATCCGGCCGCCGTCGCGCAGCACCTCCGCCCCCAACTTCGAGCAGTAAAACACGCCGTCCAGGTTGGTCCGCAACACGACGTCCCATTCGTCCGGAGTCATCTTCTTCACCGTGCGGTCGCGCAGCACGCCGGCGTTGTTGACGAGAATGTCGAGGCCGCCCGCCTCGTCGGCCGCGCGTCGCATCAGGCGCTCGACCGATTCGTACCGGCTCACGTCGGCCTCGATCAGGTGGACCGCCGCGGCCTTGAGGGCGCGCAGCCGTTCCGCGGTCGCCTCGGCGTCGCGGCGATTCTGACAATCAGGATCGCCAAAGTAGTTTATGACGCAAACCGCCCCGGCCGCGGCGAACGCCTCCAGGATCGCCGCGCCCATGCCGCGCGAGCCGCCGGTGACCAGCACCACCTTGTTGGGAAAACTGTAGCGGACCATTGGTTCCTCCCCCTTCGCCCTGGCGAAACCCGCGCCGACTTGCTACCTAAACGGTATGTACCCGCCCCGCAGGAGGACTCCGCCTTGTCGCCGACCGTCGATCCGCGAAAGTCCCTCCGAATGCTCGCCCTGATCGCGCTGCCGGCGTTGGCGGGCTGCGGCATCGCGGATTACGAAAAGAAAATGCAGGACGCCGAGGTGCGCGTCCAGCGCTTCGACGACGAGAATAAGCTCCTGGGCGAACCGCTCCTGTTGCCCGCGAAAACCGACAAGGAAGAGGGCGCCCCGATCGACGTTTTCCTCCGGCCGCCCATAGGGGTCGTGAACAAGGACAAGACCCAGCCCGGCGAACTGGCGTACCATTACCCGGCGACAAGTGGCGCCTGTACGGACCTGTATCTGACCTTCGGGAGCAAGGACGACGGCCGCGATAAGCTCGAAAAGGAGATTGCGGATCGCCTGGGCGCGGCGGCCCCCAACTGGCAGCCCGTCGAGGTCCGTCCGCCCTTCGGCCGGCCGGCCGTCGCCTTCGACGCCGTGGAGTTTGCCGATCCGAGGACGCCGGCCAACGCCGCCCCGGCCGATTACATCGCCTACGTCCACCAGACGGCCGGACTGCCGGCCGTCGGCGTGGTGTTCCGCGTGTCGCACTCCAACCACGCCGCCGCCGACCCGGCCGTTAAAATGAGCCTGGAAACCTTCGCCGAGCCGCCCGACTCCGCCAAGGCGCGGGCCGCCTACGGCAAGCCGTTGGCCCCGTGACGCGCCCGGCCCCCGTCACTTGTTCGGATACGGCTTCTGCCAGAAATTTTCGCCGGGCAGATTGAACGCCGGCTTCGTCTCTATGGTACAGTCGCCGTTGACGCTCGCCTGGCACGACAGCCGCATCTCGTTTTCGTGGCCGATGGCGGCCAGCATCGTGAGCGGGTGGGTGTTGAGGTTGATGCGTTCGAGCAGGGTCTTGGGACTGAGGTTCTCCACGCCCTTCTTGACCAGCACGCGGCAGGTGCCGCATAGGCCGAAGCCGAAGCAGTTGAGATAGCGATGGACGCCGGGGTAGACCGCGACGCCGGCCTTGAGGGCCGCCTGGCGGAGGTTGGCGCCCGCCTCGACCTCGACTTCCTGTTTTTCGTTGACGAACGTGACCTTGGGCATGGAAATGGGATCCTTACAGGGACGAAAAATGGAGAGGACCGCCCCCTCCGGCGGGGGGGGTCGGAGCCATTGTACGAAGCAGGCGGGCGAGCGGCGCGGCGTCAGCCCGCCGGTGTAGAATAGCGTCGCGGAACGGATGGCACACCGGCGGGCTGACGCCGCGCCGCTCGCCTCAATCAGGAGCCTGGCGATTAACCCCGCAGCCCCCAAGGCCGTCCGTCTGGCCCACATCAGCGACGTTCACGTCACGGCGCCGGAATGCGTCTGGCGGCGCGAGGACTGGTTCAACAAGCGCCTGTCCGCCTGGATCAACCTGCGCCTCCTCGGCCGCGGCTACCGCTTCCGCCGCGCCGACCACGTGCTCCAGGTGCTGGCCGAGGAGCTGCGCCACGGCGGTTTCGACCGGATCGTCTTTTCCGGCGACGCCAGCGCGATGGGCTTCGAGGAGGAGGTGTCGCGGGCGGCCCAGCTGCTGCGGGTCGGCCAGCCGGGGGAGATGCCGGGCATCGCCGTGCCGGGAAACCACGACTATTGCACGGCGACGGCGGCGCGGGCGGGCCATTTCGAGCGCGTCTTCGCCCCCTGGCAGGCCGGCGAACGGATGGATCACGCCGTCTACCCGTTCGCCCAGCGCGTGGGGCACGCCTGGCTGATCGGCGTCAACTCCTCGACGGCCAACCGCTGGCCGTGGGACGCCCGCGGCGGCGTCGGCCGCGATCAGCTCCGTCGTCTGGAAGAGTTGCTGCCACGCCTGGACGCCGGGCCGCGCATCCTGGTGACGCACTACCCGGTTTGGCTGGCCAGCGGCCGGCGCGAGCCGCGCATCCGCGCCCTGCGCGATCTCGACGCCCTGGTTCGGGCGGCGGAACGCGGCGGCGTCGGCCTGTGGCTGCACGGCCACCGGCACAACGCTTACTATCATCCGCCGTCGGACTTCGCCCCGTTTCCCGTGGTCTGCGCCGGCAGCGCCACACAGAATGGCCGTTGGTCGTACAAGGTGTACACGCTGGAGGGCTATCACCTACGCGCCCGCAGCCGCGTCTATCGGGCCAAGGACGACCGATTTCACGACGCGGAGGCGTTTGAACTGGATGTGAGCGGCGGGAGCGAGGAGAAGCGTCAACATTTTGGCGAGCGGGGGGCGTCAGCCCCCTGATTCTTCCCGCAGTCACTGACAGGATACGGAATCAGGGGGCTGACGCCCCCCGCTCGCCAAAATGTTGACATCAATCGCGCACGGTCACGCTGCCGTCGTGGTGGAACCGGATGGCCACCTTGTCGAACAGGCCGTAGGAGAACACCAGCGACTTGGCGTGGACCCGAACCTTGCACGGGCAGCCGCACGGCAGGGTGAAGCACACCTTCACCGGGCAGCACGTCACCGGATTCAGCAGGACGACTTCATAGTGTCCCGGCGCCGCGTGGAACGAATCCGCGAATTCTTCCAGCGTAGGCGGACGGACGCCGACCGACGCGGCCGGCAACGGCACGGGCGGCGGGTCGCCGGGCACAAAGTTGGGGACCAGTTCCGGCGGCGGCAGCGGCCGGCCGACGTGGACCGTCACCCACGGCGTATTCACGATCACTTGCGCGCGGGCCGGGGCCGCCAGGCTCACGGCGGCTAGCAATCCCAAAAATGACATATACCGCATCCGACGCCTCCTTTGTTGAACGGCGAAGTTTCACGGCGCGGTCGGCTCCGGCTCGGCGTGGACCGCGCCGTCGCAGCGGTCCACCAGGATCGTCTCGGCGGGGTAGCCGAAGCCGCCCGTTCCGGGCTTGCCCGGAAGCCGGTAGAAGACCGTCATCGTCCCGTCCTTGACTTCCACGCGCGTCACGGTCAGGCGGTCCACGTCGCCGCCGCGCAGCCCTGCGGCGACGGTCACGACCATCTTCTTGTCCCAGTCGATGGCCGGCCACCCCAGCTTCCGCGCCATCAGGGTGTTCGCGGTCTCGTCCACGTCGTCGCCGACCAGCCGCAGGCCGCGGGCCAGGTCCCGGTCGTTGCGGTAAACGAAAACGCGCCGGCCGACCCGCCGGGCCTCGTCCGGCTGCCACGCGCAGCGGCCGTGAATGCCCTCCACCGGCCCGGTGGCCGCGAAGGTCGCCTCCTCCACCTGGGCCGGCCACAGTTCCGCGTAGATCTTGCCGTCGGCCGCCGTGTCGGCGAACTTGCCCGTCACCCGGACCCACTTGCCGACCCACGCCGCCAAGAGGAACGCCTTGCCGGGGACGTACAACTCGCGGATGAACTTCGTGCCGTCCGCGTCCTTCCCCTCGAAGCGGTATGCGTTAAAGCGGGTCGGCTTGCCGACCGTGTTGTCCGCCGGGTTGTTTTCAATGACGCCCTCGTAAACGGCCTCCGTCCCCTTGGCCGCCTTGTATTCTTCGGTCCCGGCCAGCAGCACCAACGGCTTCGGCGCGGCAGGTTCGTCCGCGGCCGGTGTCGCGGCCAGGCAGCACCACAACAGGCAGGTCGTCATCGGATGGTCTCCCGGAAAGGCGTGGACTCGGCGAATCCCCGAACGCACTTATTGTGCCCCATCCGCAAAACGGACACAATCCATCCGACTGGTTTTAACCTCCCTTGTTACACGCCTTCCGAACGAACCGTTTATTTTGTACAGACGACCCTTCTTTCCTATTTTAACATATTGAAGACGCTTTGGCCAGGGTTAGGAAAGAACAGGCGCCCCATTACTGCGGCGATCTTGCTTGCACGGGTGAAGGCGCCAGTAAGCCGGCGAGGGCGCCGACCGCGGCCGAGCCGATCGCCGTGAGAATGTCAGGGACGGGCGTCACCTGCTTCGTGGCCAAAGTGATGACGATGGCGCCGACGATGCTCGCCAACACGGCAAGACCCAGAGCCCCGACGACAATGCGGTAGATCCAGACGTCCGTTTCCAACGGACGCAACTGTTGGACCACCTCCTGCGCTAATTTCGGAAGCTCGGCCGCCGGGTCCGCTTTGACCCGATCGATGGTTCCCGGTGCCAACGCCTTGGCCACCAATGCCTGCGCGACTGCCTGTTCAGATGCCACGCCTGGGACCTCCGTTGAGTTGGGATAGGCACGCCCGGCTTGGCTCCGGGGCCGCCCGTTCGACGAAGAAGACTTATCTTCCCCATCTTAACGCTTATTCGGCCTGACGGCCATCATGGGGGCCGCGGAAACGCGGGGCGTCTGCCGCTACGGCGGCCCGCGCGTACAATACTTGCAGAGGAGCTTGAGCGGCACGGCGCCGATCGAGCGGATCGTCGCTTTTCCCCCTCTCCGGGAGTCCCCTGTCATGAGCACGTCCCCGCCGGCCGAGCGCGACCAGCAGAGCTTCGCCGAAACGGCCCTGCGCCTGAGCGGCAAGACGGACGAGGAGGCGCGCCGCACCGGCGCCCTGGACAAGGCCGATGAACAGGTCGAAAGCCTGTTCAAGGAGAAGTATCAGACGGCCAACAGCCCCATCCACAAGGCCTTCTGGGAGGCCAAGGTCCCGCTCGACCTGTTCGCACCGCCGGCCCTGGCGCCGTCGCACCCGTCCGATCAGGTGATGGAAGGGTCGCTGGCCGTGGTGCGCCGACACCGTGAGGCCGGCACGATCCTGGACGAGCACGGCAAGACTTCGCCGGCCGTGCTGCGCGAGCTGGGCGACGCCGGCTACTGGGGTCTGCTCATCGACCCGCGTTACGGTGGGTCGGGCGCCCCGTTCGCGCGATTCACCCACTTCCTGACGCGCATGGCCACCTATGACGCCATGATCGCCGGCCTGGCGTCGATCCACGGTTGCATCGGCGCCGTCGATCCGGTGCGCACCTTCGGGACGCCGGAGCAGAAGGAACGCTTCCTGCCGAAACTCGCCAACGGCCAGGCGCTGTCCGGCTTCGCCCTGACGGAGCCGGCCGCCGGTTCGGACCTCACCGCCCTGCGCACCACGGCCGTCCCCGACGGCGACGATTACGTCCTCAACGGGGAGAAATTGTTCATCACCAACGTCGTCCCCGGCCGCACGGCCGGCGTCGTGGTGCTGATCGACGGCAAGCCGGCGGTGCTGGTGGTGGACCTGCCGCCGGAGGAGAACGAGCATTTCCGCGTCAAGAGCTACGGTTTGTACGCCTTGCGGCAGGCCTACAACAACGGCCTAATCTTCAAGGACTTCCGCGTCCCCAAGGGCAACCTGCTGAAGCCGCCGGTCGGCGACGGCCTGACCATCGCCTACCACGGCCTGAACCTCGGCCGGCTGTCGCTGTGCGCCGGGGCGGCCGGCAGTATGCGCGTAATGCTGGCGAACATGCTGCCGTGGGCCGAGTTCCGCCGCACCTACGGCCAACCGATCGCCCACCGCGAGCTGGTCAAGCGGCGCCTCGCCCGGCTGGCCGGCCTGATCGCCGGGGCCGACGCCCTGACGGCGTGGGGTTCGTGGCTGATCGACGAGGGCTATCGCGGCGAGATGGAGTGCATCATCGCCAAGATCTTCGGCAGCGAGGCCATGAAGGAGGCGGCCATCGAACTGTTCATGAAGACGCACGGCGGCCGGTCGTTCCTCAAGGGCCACCTGTTCGGCGACAACGTCTACGACTACCTGGCGCCCTGCATCTACGAGGGCGAGGGCGAAGTGCTCGGCATGGCGTTCTTCAAGTCGCTGGTCAAGGAACACGGCCGGAAGTTCTTCGAGCCGATCGCCAAGGCCGCCCAGCAACACAAGTTGGCAAAGCCGAACCCGTTCAACCCGGTCCACGCCTGGGCGCTGCGGAACGAACTGGCGCCCTACGCCCGCTGGAAGGTCGGCCAGATGTTCGCGCGGGGTGACCACCAGAGCGTACCGGGCATGGACGAACAGCTAGCGGCACACCTGCACTTCGCCCTGGGCCGGTTCGCCAAGCTGCGGGCCGAGACGACGGCCGCGATGGAGAAGCACCAGCTGAAGTTGGCCGACCGTCAATGTCGGATCGCTGAACTATCCCAACGCATCCAGGACACGACGACGATCCTGGTGACGGCGTTGTGGGGCCACCGGCAGAAGAACGAGGCGGCGGTAGCGGCGGCGGACATTCTCTGCCAGAACCTGACGCGCAAGTTAACGGGCAAACGGCCGAGCGACCGCTATTTCCGCGACGCGGGCCGGCTGGCCGACGTGATCCTGTCGGGCGGCTTCGAGATGCTGGCGGGGGTGCCGCGGCAGGAGATTTTGATGAAGTACGAGAACAAAAAGGGATAGGGACAAAAGGGGGTCGTGATTTAATTAAATCTACTCCCGAGACCTTTTGTCCTCCCCTTTTGTCCTCCGGGGATGGGCGCAGCGCCTTGGCGGATCTCATTGTTCGCCGTAACGGGACGGTTTCCGCGACAACAGGCTCAGCAGCTCGGCGGCCTCGGCCTCGACATCGTTCTCGGCTCCGCCGTGGTCCCGCAGTTCGTTGCGAAGGAGCCGCTGGCAGCGCTTCTTCATCCGGTCGAGGACGCCGCGCACCTCGTCGCGCGTCTTGCCGAACCGCCCTGCGATGTCGCGCTGGCTCATCGGCTCGGTAAAGTCGTCGGGATGGGCAGCCGCGAACATTTCATACCATTCCGGGCGTTTTTCGATTTCGCTGGTCTTTTTCAGCTCGCTTCGTACAGTCCGGACCACCGCTTGCGCGAAGGCGCGGTCGAACGCCTGTTCCGGCGTCTCTCCCGCCGCCGGTTCGTAGGGGCTATCCCCGTCCGCAACCAGGCCGTCCAGGGAGACGATCTCCCGCTCAAACTGCTTCTGGCGGCGCACCCGTTTCGGGCTGGTCTGGTCGGCGAGGAAACTCCGCAGATGCATGCGCAGGAAGGTGCGGAAACGCCCCCGTTGCGGATCGGCATTCGCAATCCATTCGTCTTGCAACGCGTGCAGGAAGAACTCCTGGGTGAGGTCCTCGGCCTCCGCGGCGGGACGACCGGCGGCGCGGAGGAAACAGAAGACCGGCTTCCGGTAGAGGCGGGCGAAGCGATTCAGCATCTCGGGGCGATCGGGATGCTTCCGATCCTGGATGGCTCGGATCAGGGTCCAGCCGGTGCTGGGGAAGGCGGCGAAAGCACTTGCGGAGGAGGCGTCGGCGTTCATGGGAACACCTCGAATGGGATCGTGAAATCAATCTTGAAGATACGCTGACGCCGCGAGCCTTGCAATGCCTTGCTAACCGGCGCGGCCCGTTCGCCGCGATTCCCAGAAAATTCCCCCCAAGAATCGAGAAGGCCCCGAACAGACACTTAGCCCGAAAGCTGCTTCCAGAAGCTTCATGAGCAAAGCGAGGACGACCATGAAAGACCTGCAAGACCTCTGTGAGAGACTGGCGACGAAGCTCCTAGAACGAGACTTCACGTTGCAGGAAGTCATTAACGGTCTTCAGCAGGCGAAAGACATGCTGCTGAAGGCCCATCCGGGCGCGCCTGCGTCGGAGAACGTCCGTCGGGCGAGGCGGACGATCCACATGCTCCTCCGTTCGGCGATGAGCCGGAACCCCGAAGAGCTGCGCGACCTCCTCGGCGCTCACATCGACTTGACCGATATCGGACGGTCGTTGAACTCCGTGGAATAGTCACTGCCCAAATCCGCCATGGCGAGCGGGCACGGCCAAAATACTTCATGCTTGGGCCGGAAATCGGGGCCGCCCACTGGACGACGGAATGCCGCCGTGCGACAATCGCGGGCGTTCACCTGCCGATGCTGGCAACACAGACAACCAGAAAACCCAAACGCGAGGCGATCATGTCGAAGTTCCAGGTTCGGTGTCCGAACTGTCAGACGCAGTACACCATCGACGACAGCTTCATCGGCAAGAAGGGCCGCTGCAAGACCTGCGGCCAGGCTTTTCGGCTGGCCGCCGCCGAGTCCGGTTCGCCGAAACCTGACATTCCCGTTGCAGTAGCGCCTCAGGGGGATGGAGGCGCGCTCCTGAAAGAGTGGTCCGCCGGGCAATCGATCCTCGACGACTACCTGGTCGAGCGGGAGCTTGGCGCGGGCGGCATGGGCAAGGTCTACCTGCTGCGGAGCCGATCCACGCGCCAGCCCTTCGCCGTGAAACGGGTCCTACTGCCGAACGAGGCCAGCCGGCGCAACTTCCTGGCCGAATTGCGGACCTGGATCGACTTGCCGGAGCATCCCCATCTGGTCGCCTGCCGGTTCTTCCAGACGGTGGGCGACGAGGTCGTCATTTTCGCGGAGTTCGTGGAGCGTGGGTCGCTGGAGACGCTGATCCGACAGCGACAGCTGACGAGTCTGGACCAGATCCTAGACGCGGCCATTCAGTTCGCCTGGGGTCTGCACGCGGCCCACGAGCACGGGCTGATTCATCAGGATGTCAAGCCGGCCAACGCACTCGTGACTGGCGACGGCGTGGTGAAAGTCGCTGACTTCGGCCTGGCGCGGGCGCGGGCAAAAGCCGAAGGACAAACCGCCGGAGCGGCCGGCCAAAGCATCCTGGTCAGTTACGGCGGCATGACCCCTGCTTACTGCTCGCCCGAGCAAGCGCAGCGCCAGCAGCTGTCCCGAAGGACTGACGTCTGGAGCTGGGGGCTGTCGGTCCTGGAGATGTTCATCGGTCAGGTGACCTGGAGGACCGGCCAGGCCGCGCCGGAGGTGCTGAAAGCCTACCTGAAACGCCCCACCGATCCCGAGCTGCCGGCGATGCCGAGCGGTGTGGTCGAGGTGCTCCAGAAATGCTTCCGCCGCGACCAGGCCGAGCGCTGGGCGAGCCTGGCCGAGGCCGCGGAGGCTTTGCGACGCGCTTATCGGCAAGCGATTGGCAAGGATTATCCCCGACCTACGCCGGTTGCCCCTGGCACCTCACCGCAGGCCGCCGGCACCCATGACCGTCGCATGACCCTGGGGGTTACCTGGGACGATCCCCGCGAGTGGCTCCTTAAGGCGTTTCACGCGGACGGCCGCAATCCGGCCGGGCTGGACGCACTGTTGGCCCCGCGCAAGGGTTCAGGCAAGGCGCAGGCGATCGCCGACATGGCCGCCTACGAAGAAGCCCGGCTGGTCTTCGATCGCCTGGTTGCGGGCGGTCGGAAGGATTTGGAGCCAAAACTCGCCCAACTCTCCATGGCAAAAGCACTCGTTCACACCTACGCAGAGGATATTCCGGGCGCCGTGGCCCTGTACGACCGCGTCATCGCCATCGGCGAGCGTCTGGTGGAGCAGGAGGGCCGGGGCGATCTGGCGGACGGCCTGACGCAGGCTTACATGAGCAAGGCCATCGCGCTGGACGGCCTGGGGGACCGTTTGGGCGCCGTGGCGCTGTACGACCGGGCCATCGCCGTCCGCGAGCGTCTGGTGGAGCGGGAGGGCCGGGGCGACCTGGCGGACACATTGGCGCGGGCCTACATGAACAAGGCTAACACGGTGAGTGCCCTGGGGGACCTTCGGGGCGCCGTGGCGCTGTACGAGCGGGCCATCGCCGTTTACGAACGTCTGGTGGAGCGCGAGGGACGGGCAGACCTGGCGAACGAACTGGCCGTGACCTATATGAACATGGCCATCCCGGTAGGTGCCCTGGGAGACCATCGCACGGCCGTGGCGCTGTACGACCGGGCCATCGTCGTCTACGAGCGTCTGGTGGATCGTGAGTGGCGGGCCGATCTGGCGAACCACTTGGCCCTGTCCTACCAGAACAAAGCCAACGCGGTGATGGAACTGGGGGACCGTCCGGGCGCCGTGGCGCTGTACGACCGGGCCATCGCCGTCTACGAGCGCCTGGTGGAGCGCGAGGGGCGGGCCGAGCTGGCGAAGGAACTGGCGCGGGCCTACATGAACAAGGCCAACGCGGTGGGTGCTCTGGGGGACCGTCCGGGCGCCGTGGCGCTGTACGACCGGGCCATCGCCGTCTACGAGCGCCTGGTGGAGCGCGAGGGCCGGGGCGAACTGGCGGACGACCTGGCTCTGTCCTACCAGAACAAAGCCATTGCGATGAGTGCCCTGGGAGACCTTCGGGGCGCCGTGGCGCTGTACGACCGGGCCATCGCCATCTACGAGCGTCTGGTGGATCGCGAGGGACGGGCCGATCTGGCGAACGACCTGGCCTTTGCGTACGTGCATAAGGCCAACGCGATGCACGGTCTGGGGGACATCCGCGCCGCCGTGGCCCTGTACGACCGGGCCATCGCCCTTTACGAGCGCCTGGTGGAGCGTGAAGGGCGGGCGGAGCTAGCGAACGAACTGGCTGGGGCATACACGAGCAAGGGCGGCGCGGTGAGCACCTCGGGGGACAACCGCGCCGCCGTGGCCCTGTACGACCGGGCCATCGCCCTTTACGAGTGCCTGGTGGAGCGTGAAGGGCGGGCGGAGCTGGCGAACGAACTGGCTGGGGCATACACGAGCAAGGGCGGCGCGGTGAGCACCTCGGGGGACAACCGCGCCGCCGTGGCCCTGTACGACCGGGCCATCGCC
>Ga0182024_10009456_pt1 | contig 20137 bp, 15 predicted proteins | sample P32metaG_FD_120480 | JGI IMG/M metagenome (GOLD analysis project Ga0182024, IMG submission 120480) | Permafrost microbial communities from Stordalen Mire, Sweden - P3-2 metaG (Illumina Assembly) | ecosystem: Environmental > Terrestrial > Soil > Wetlands > Permafrost | place: Sweden: Stordalen... | reverse complement strand
TTTGATCGTCGTAGGAGGAGAACATTTTCGCCGGCTGGCCGTTGCCGAGAATCGGGAGGGTGGTCTGGTAGGTGTGGAGGTACTCGCGGGTGTCGGGCCACATTTCGAGGTTTTGATGGGCCCATGCGTTGACGGGGGATTTATCGCCCGGAGCGGAGAACCAGCCCTGGTAGCCGACGGTTACCTTGCCGAGGACGTCACCGGATTGAGCGTGAGAGATGAGAGGGAGGGCGGCGAGGAGGAGAAGGAGGCGAAGGGGGGCGCTCATGGGAGGGGTGAAACCGATGGGGAGGAAATATGACACGGGTTGGCGGAACCGGTGTCAAGGCGCGCGGGCTGTAGCGATACAGGAATGGGTGACATTACGGCGATAAATCGATATACCGAGACGGTCTTATCAGAGCAGTTTAAAGAACTGCTGTAGCCGCCGCTCTGTGGCGGCAAGGGTCGTTGGATCGCAGATAACGGACAATCGGAGTACCACGAATAGTGGCGGCGGCCTGTACGCATACAACAGTATTTCGCTTGCGATATCCGGGCCGGCGTTTACGCGCAATTACGCGGATAATTCGGGTACGTTTACTTATGTGTAAGGGAACCACTGATTAGTGGTTCGTTAGGGGATGACGCGGATGGAGCCGTCGGGAGTCATCCCGGCGAGTAATTGGTAGATGGAGGGGCGGGCGCACCATTCTACTTCGAGCCGGCGGTTCTTCGCGAGGAGTGCGCGACCGTTCCTGGATTGGTAGAGGGGGACCTGGAGGTTCGATTGGTATTGGCGATAGAGGGCGAGGGCGAGTTGGGCGGAGTCGGTTGGTTCGCGGTTGGGAAGAAGGGAGATCAGCATGCCGGCGGCGAGGATGTCTTCGAGGGCGGGTTCGCGGAAGGTGCCGGCGCAGAGCAGGAGGATTTCGTGGGTGGATTGGGAGTTGAGGCGCCGGGCTACGGCGTCGATGTTCAACAAAGCGCCGGCGAGGATGGAGGAGGCGTGTTCAACCGCGCGAAGGGCGATGGTGCCGTTGGTGGTGGTGGTGATGATTTCGCGGCCGCGGACGTTTTCGCGGTATTCAAGGGGTGAGTTGCCGAGATCGAAGCCGGGGATGAGGTCGCCAAGGCGCTCGCCGCCGAGGAGAGCGGCGGGATGTTTTTCCTTGAGAGCAAAGGCTTCCTTGATGGTGCGGACGGGCCAGATGCCGGCGGCGCCATGGGCCAGGGCGGTTACCATCGTGGAGGTGGCGCGGAGGACATCGAAGACAACCGCGATGGTATTGGTGAGATCGCGATTTGGGAGATGGTCGATCTCCGGGGGGGATAGGACGACGTTGATGGCGGCGGAGGTCATGGGGGAAAGGGTGAATTATAAAAGGGGAGGATGGCGATCAGGCGATTAGCATGCGCGCGAGGCTCGTTTTGAGGATCGGGCGTGATGGAAGAGGTATTGCTGGGCGTAACCGCCGAATTCTCCGAAATATTCGCGGGTGAAATCGCGCAGCCTGCCGGCGGTTACTTTGCGTTTTCCCTTGAAGTAATGCTCGCGCAGGACGCGCTCGATCCAGACATCGATGGGGAAGGCGCGGACGCGCTCGAATCCGAAGAGGAGGACGCAATTCGCGACTTTTTCGCCGACGCCAGCGAGACGGCAGAGCTCGGCGCGGGCTTGATCGTCCTGGAGAGAGCGGATGGTGTCGAGGTCGACCTGGCCGGAGGCGACCATGCGGGCGGTTTTGAGGAGATTGCGGGCGCGATAACCGAGGGCGCAGGCGCGGAGGTCGTCCTCCGTGAGGGCGGCGAGGCGCGCGGGGGTGGGATAGGCGAATTGGCCGCCGGATGCGATTGACTGGCCGTAACGGGCGCGGAGGGCCTGGGAGATTTGGGCGATGTGAGCGACCTGTTTCATGGAGGAGGTGATGAAGGTGGCGAGGCACTCCCAGACAGGCTGGCGGATGATGCGCATGCCGCGGCAGAAAGCGAGAGCGGCGGCCATGGCGGGATCGGTCGGGAAGGAGCGGTATATGGCGGGGAGGGGATGATCGAGGGCGAAGTATTTTGATACGAGGCCGGGCTCCGCGTCGGTGAGGAGGCGATGAGAGCGTTGCTCGACGTATGCGGGGATGGCGCCTATGAGGCCGCGATAGCCGGCGCCGTCCGTGCGCCAGTGGAAGACCTGGCCGGAGGCGAGGGTGGCGGCGAGATTGAACTCGGGGGCGGGGATCGCGTGAAGCGGGCTGGAGGATCCTGCCGGCTCGGAGGAGTGTGAGGCCCGAGGGCGGGTCATCGGATGAAGTAGCTCAGGTTTTCGAGCTCGAGTGCGAGGTCAACGTTGTTAACGACGACGCCATCGGGGACTTGGAGGAGAAGCGGGGAGAAATTGAGGATGCCGATGATGCCTGCCAGGACCATTTCATTGACGACCTCCTGGGCGACGGTGGCAGGGACAGCAAGGATAGCCATTTTGACACCGCGCTGGAAGACGAAATCGGGCAAGGCTGTCATATCGAGAAGGGGGACGCGGAGTTCGGTGGAGCGCTTCGGGGCGGGATCAGAGTCGAAGGCGGCAACGATCTCGAACCCTTCCTTTGCAAAGCCGCCGTAGTGGAGGAGGGCAGCGCCGAGATTGCCGACTCCGACGAGGATGACCGGCTGCAGGCGCTCGGTGCCAAGGGCTTCCGTGAGCCTGGTGCTGAGCGCGTCGACATCGTAGCCAAGGCCGCGTGTGCCGAACTGGCCGAAGTAGGTGAGGTCTTTGCGCAACTGGGTGGGCTTGACGCCGGCGGCTTCGGCAAGCGCGGCGGAGGAGACGGTTGCGATCTGGTTGGCCTTGAGGCGCTGGAGGCTGCGGTAGTAGAGGGAAAGGCGGTAGACGGTCTTCCGGGGGATGGGTTGGCGGGTCACAGGTAAAACTTTGTGAAAATTAACGAATTCGCGGCACTTGTGCAAATTTTCAGAGTAATCTCAAGCCCGGCAATTGTGGTGTCTTCGAAATTCATTAAAGAAATCTGGCGCCCCTGCCGGGGCTTTGTGGCGCTTTATGGCTGACTCCGGGCTTACGCCCGGAGCTACTTTCGGGCTGCCCCTGCCGGGGCAATTCCGGCGGGGACGGGCGGGCCGATGAGCGGCCTATTGTGCGTTCGAGGAGAAGTGTGTCATGTTGCACGTCCGATGCGTATTAACCGATTCCTAGCGGCTGCCGGATTGGGGTCACGGCGGAGCTGTGAGGAGCTGATCCTGGGGGGCGAAGTGACGATCAACGGACAGATATGTCAGAATCTGGCCACGGAGGTTAAGGAGGAAGATTTTGTTAAAGTGGGGAGCAAACGCATCCTGCCGGAGAAGCATCTATATGTCCTGCTGCACAAGCCACGCGGGTATCTCTGCACGGCGAGCGATACGCATGACCGGCGGACGATCTTTGAACTGCTGCCGGGGAAATGGCCGCGGCTTTTCCACGTGGGACGGCTGGACCGGGAGAGCGAGGGACTGCTGATCCTGACAAACGATGGTGACCTTGGGCTGAGGCTTACGCACCCGCGTTACAAGATGGAGAAGGAGTATGAGGTGCTGCTGAACCGCCCGTATGACGCGGCGGCGGATACGCCGCGGCTATTGCACGGGGTGAATATAGAAGGGGGGCGGGCAAAGGCGGAGATTGTGAAGCAAATGTCCCCAATGTTGCTGCGGATCGTGCTGCGGCAGGGATTGAAACGGCAAATCCGCCATATGCTATACAAGGTGGGATACGAGGTGGAACGGCTGATCCGCATCCGGATAGGGCCGCTGCGGCTGACCGAGCTGCATGCCGGGGAGTGGCGGCTGCTTACGGCCGGCGAGGTGAAGGCGCTTTCCGCTGTAAAGGCGCCGTCCGGTGACCGGGGCGCCTTGTCGAAAGCGAAGGGGAAGGAGAGGGGAAGGCGTCCGGAGGAGCCGGGATCCGTGACGGGGGGGAGGAGAGACCGTGAGGGACAAGGGGCCGGACCAGGAGGGAAGCGGTATGCTTCACCACCGGATGGTGGCCGCGGCCGTGCATCTTCGCGGGCCGGATCTAGTAATACTAGCGGGAGACGCTCCGTCTCTTCAGCTCCCAAAGCCGCACGGCGGCCATGATGAGCTTTGAATTGACGGCGTCCGGAGATTTCCTCCGGCGGCTCCTGCCGTGGGTTTCGCTGGGCGATTTCACGAAACTGTTTGAGAGCATACGGCGTTCCACCTTTGGAGTGATTTCGCCGTAGAATCACTGATTCGAATCCGGGCGGCTGGAATGCAAGGTGCTAATAAGGGGATCACCCGTGCATACCATGAAACGCGTACTCCTCGTAGCCGAGGATCAACTGGTCTCGAACTATCACAGGCTCAGATTTGAGTCTGTGGGGATAACCGTGGACGCTGCCCGGACCACTGATGCGGCGCGCAGGCTGGCGCGGGAGCGGAACCCAGACCTTACGCTTGTGGACCCGGTAATGACGGGTTACAGCCCAATCCAGGCTGTCGAGGTGCTAAGGGAGGCGGTCGGCGACAAGGGGCTGTGGGTGATCTCGCGATTGCCAACCCCGGTGGTAAAGGCGATGGAAAAAGCGGGCGCTGACCGCGTGCAGGGGATGGGCACCGGACCCGAGGCAAATTTATTCGCGCTGGCGTCGGAGGCGCTGGGGCTGCCGGCATTCGATCCCGTGGGACCGGAAGGGGAACACGAGGCGTGGGTGCATTCGGTATCGGCGGCGGCGCCGGAAGCGATAAACCAATTGCGCGTGGCGGTGCATGATTTCCTGAGGGATCCGCGGAGCAGCATGGGGTTGTATGAGATTTTCCGGCTGGCGCACCAGATATCGCACCGGGTCTGGATGCTGCAATTGAACGCCTTGGGGCGGCTGACAACATCGATGGAGGGGCTGGTGTACGACCTTTATGCGATGCCGGAGCAGATCAATCCCTCCGTGATGCGGACGCTGAGCCAGGCGATCGATTTCATGGCGACGCTCTTTGAAGAGCAGACGCTCCACAAGCTGCAGGACCCGGCCTCGGCGGATGTCTTTGTGGTGGATGACGAGCCCGTCGCGCGGCAGATGATAAGCGCGGCGATGAAATTAGTGCAGTTGAAGATTACGTGCGCGGACGATCCAGCGATGGCGCTGAGCGTGTTGTCAGACAACCGGTTCGACCTGATTTTCCTCGATGTGAACATGCCGCAGGGGTCTGGGTTCGATCTCTGCACGCAGGTGCGGCAACTGGAGGATCACCGTAAGACGCCGATTGTGTTCCTGACGGGGATGAATACGTTTCAGGGGCGGGCGCAGGGAAGCCTGAGCGGGGGGAATGATTTCATTGGGAAGCCGTTCAACCTGCTGGAGCTGGGGGTGAAGGCGCTGATGTGGATATTCAAGGGGCAGTTGGCGGCGCTGTGACTGGTTTGGAATCGGTTTTTCGTTTGATCTGACCATGCAGGGATAGAAGATCGTATGGGGTGCCGCCCTGGTCTTTGAGCTGGACGAGAATCCGGGATTGCTGGAATTTTTGACGGAGGGAGGGGGCGGATTTTTCCGGCGCCAGGAGGAACGGGGCGTCGGCGGGGAGAGGCTCGTGGGCATCCTGGAAGATGAGCCGGCCGTGGATGTAGAATATCTGGGGCTGGACGGTGGGATTGAAAATGTAGATGGAGTTGCCCGGGGGCATTTTGGAATTGATCTGCGCGGCGAAGTCCCTGGCGCCAAGGTGCGCGGGGGAGAAGGGACTAAAGAAGGCGATGGCCTGGGATGAGAATGCCGCGAAGACGAGCCATCCGAAGCCGGCAAGGCATGCAATGGAAAGGGGCCAGCGAAGCGAGGCGTCTTGAGTCCCGGCCTTTAGCACGAGGGCGAGGAGGAGGGCGAAGGGGATGACGAGCGGCAAAGTGTAACGGGGAAGCATGCCGGGAATGAACATGAGAGCAAAGGCACAGATGGCTATGGGCCAGCGGGCGGACTCGACGATGAGGCGGTCACGAGCGGTGAGGAGGTCGAGCGTGGCGCGCCGCCAGAAGAGCGGGAGGGCGATGGCCCACGGGAGGAAATTGACGAGGCTGCGTATGAAATTGATGAGGATGGTGGAGCTGCTGCCTTCGCCGAGGCGCTGCTCCATCTGGCGAGCCCATACGCCGCTGGCGCCGAGGGTGGAGGACTGGCGGAGGTAGGGAATGCACCAGAGGGCGAAAACGCCGAGCATGATGAGGAGGCCGCAAAGGTGCGCCCAGCTTGCGAGGCCTGTGTCCAAGGCGGCAGGCGTGCCTTTCTTGCGCCAGCTATTCCATGCGATGAAACCGGCTATGGCGTAGAAGAATACGAGGTGCGGCGGGCCTTTGGCCAGAAGACCGAGGCCGAGGAGCAGGCCGGTGACGGGCCAGATGAGCCAGAGGGAGCGGCCGGTGGCGCTCCAGCCGAGCCAGCAGGAGAAGGCCATGCCGAAGAGGGCGATGTAGATTGCCTCGATCTCCGCGAGCCTGCCTTTTTCCATGAGGCCGGCGGTGGTAAGAGCGATGAGCGCGGCGGCAAGGGCGGTATTGATCCCGAGCCACTCGGAACATGTGGCGAGCATCACGAGGCCGAGCGCGAGCATGGCCAGGACCGAGGGAAGGCGGACGGTCCGCTCCGTGCGGCGGCCGAAGGTTTTGATCGAGAGGGCAATGGCCCAATTAACAAGCGGAGGTTTGCGGAGGTATGGGAGGCCGTTGAATTGCGGGACGATCCAGTTCCCGGACTCGAGCATGTTGACGCCGGGCATGATACGGCGGATTTCTTCACCTTTAATCTCGATGGCGCCGAGCGCCGGGAGGAAGATCGCGGCCCATAGGACGATGAGAAGAGCGAAGGCGACCGGGCGGCCGAGGGTGGGAAAAGCTTTCAAAAGCTAACAGGCCCTAGTCGCCGAGTGGGACGACGTCAAGGTGCGCGCCGTCGGCGGCCATGATGGCGTTCATGGCCGGGACGATGCCGGATACCATGGAATCCGTGTCTATCTTCCAGTGAGTGCCGACGAGGGCGAGCTTGCCATTGATGACGAGGAAGGAGGGGCTGCCGGAGTCGCCGACCTCGCTTTTGCCCATGCCGGCGGTAAGTCCCGTGGTATCGAAGTTATACTCGCTGGCCATGTTCTCGAGCATGATGCCTTCGACGATCTCATTGGTGGCGATGCGGGCCGGGTGTCCATACATGAAGATTGTTTTGCCGATGAATGGTTCGAGTCCTTTCCCCGAGACTGCGACTGGGTAATGGGTTACCTGATCATCATAGGGAACGGATTCGGCGAAGGTGCCGACGCCGGTGTCGGCATAAATGGTCTGACCATCCTGCTTGCCAAGCTCGACGAGCTGGAGCTTTGCGACATGGTAATCGTGGAGGTGGCCGTCGCGCCCGAAGAAGGTGATCACATCACCGGCAACCGGGGCCATGTGTTTTGTAAAAGCAAAATTTTTAGAGCTGAGGAGCGTGACCGAATATTGGGGGTCCTTTTTCCACCAGCCGACACCGGACCAGTCGAGGTCTTTGCCGAGGAATTTGGGGCTGGCATTGGGGACGGGGGCGTCCGGATAACCGGAGGCGAAGCGGTCATTGACGGCGGGATCGTAGCCATGGACATCGAGGGCAAGCAGGCCGGTCGCGGGGAGGAGGATCGCCAGGATGATGAGGAGAAGGCGTTTCACGGTGAGAGAATGGGTTATGTAAGATGAATTATGAAGGAGGAATTATTATACGAAGTAAGTGTTATCTTGAACACCAAGCGGGTGTAAGGTCGACGGATAATGGATCAGGCTTTTTCCGGAGAACGCGTCCGCCGGTAAGTGGCGGCCTGGACAATAATGCCGATGACGGCCAGAAGGATGAACAACATGGAAATATCATGGCGCGGGAGGGTAAAGCTCCTGAGGATCATATGAGCGCCCTGCATGGAGGAGAGGATGATGAGAGCCCAATTGAAGAAGATAAAGAGGAGAATGGCTCCGAGGATGCCGCCGATCAGGAAGCAGAGCCAAGTACCCGGGTGTCTGACGCCGGCGCCGCCAAGGATGGGAGCCGCTACGACGGCGGTAAGATAGCCGCCGGCTACAAAGCCGCCGACGAAAATGGCCAGTTTCTGCAGAAAGATGGCCAGGAGAGCGCCGATGAGACCAAGGACAAGGGCTAGGATCAATGTGACCAGCTCGGTCTGGTGAGGAAGAAGATAATGAGCGGCCTCGATGCCGGCGACAAAGCCGGCGACGGCGACAAATAACCAGAAAAGCTTGCGCCCGAGGAAGAGGAGAAGGGATCCAACAACGAGAAAAGGAAGGGCGTATTGTAAAGATGAGTGAAGCATTAATAGTGGACAATTATCGAAAGTGGAAGGTGGTAGAGACGTGTATCTGGATTAAAATAATATATCAAACCTGTTTGACATTAGTTGTCGAATCGCTTAACCGGCATCAATGAATCAACTCCGCTCCCTGACGGACCTGTCAGTCTCTGAACTAAGAAAGGTCCTTCAACTCAAAGAAGAAATCGCCAGTCTCGAAACCAAGTTGTCAGCAGTGTTAGGCGCCGCCGCATCCAGTGTGGTTGCCAAGCCCGCCGGCAAACGCCGCCGCCGCCGCCGGAAGCTAAGTCCGGAAGCACGCGCGCGCATAGCCGCGGCGCAGAAGGCCCGCTGGGCCGCTCGCAAAGGTGGCAAGGCGGCCAAGGCTCCGAAGGCCGCAAAGCCCGGCAAACGTGGCGGCCGCCGGAAACTAAGTCCCGAAGCACGCGGCCGCATAGCCGCCGCACAACGCGCGCGCTGGGCCGCTTCCCGTGGCTCGGCGCCGGCCAAGGCTCCGAAAGCCGCAAAGCCCGGCAAGCGTGGCGGCCGCCGGAAAATGAGTCCCGAAGCTCGCGCCCGCATAGCTGCCGCACAACGCGCCCGCTGGGCAGCCTCCCGCGCCGCCAAGCCTGCGGCGGCCGCGCCGGCTACTCCCGGGAAGCGTGGCGGACGGCGTCCGCTAAGTGCGGAAGCACGTGAACGCATCGCGGCGGCGCAGCGGGCTCGTTGGGCCGCTTCTCGCAAAGCGAAGTAATCGGCGACAGATCAACTATTAACCAATCAAAAGGGAGCCGGCCTCAAAGCTCTAATATTTGAGGCCGGCGCAACCCTTGGGAGAGTGGCAGTTCCGTACAGAGCGGTTTCGGTTAAAGAACTTTGGCGCCCCTGCCGGGGCTTTGACGCGTTTCGTGCATAACTCCGGGCTTCCGGCTCGCCCGCCCGCCAACCACCACTTCGCCCTACGTCCTCCTCGGCCCCTGCCGGGGCAAACGGCGCGGCACCTTATCTTAAGAAGATTGAGTGACACCGCACTAATTACTACTCGCGCCACTCGGATCGAGGGAGTCGGTGTCGGAATCGTCCGGGCTTTGATTTTGCTGCTGGGCGGGGAGATTGAAGAGAATTCTTTCGAACGCATCCGGGGAGAAAGTGGCCTGTCCAAAGTTGGGGCTGGAACCAATACATCCTTTGGCATCCCAGTGTGTAAGCTGCATGGTTACGATGCCGCCGCCTGGAAAGTAGGCGCGGACATCGGATGGGGCTGGTTTCGCCTGGTCGGAATGGGCGACCGCCATGTCAACCTCGTTGATCCGGCCGACTGGAATTGTCAACTCGGCGTAAGCGGAGGAGAGTTTTGCGTTGCCGTCCTGGATCGATTCAAGATTGCCGGAGACCCTGTCCTTGTTGGCCAATTGAACCGAGTCCTGATCGAGCGGGCCACCCGGGGCTGGGGCATTGTCGATTCTACCATCCCATCTTGAGACCTTGATATTCGATATCTTGACGTAGATGCCAGGCTGGCAGGAGAATAGGATGCTGCCGCCATCACCGATGAACTCAGCGGGATCGTCCCACTCCTTGACCAGCTTTTCATCGACGACAAGCCATATGGATTTCTTGTCCTTATTGGTGAGCAACTGGATGTGAGATTGATCGCGACGGAGAGCCGTTTGGACCTGCGCATTGCCGAGGGGATTGGAGCCGATATTTCGCGAGAAACGGTTCATTACGGCGAAACCGCTGTTCATGTCGAGCATGTAGCAATTTCCGAGCTCATTGGCGCGATCCGAGTAAATGCCGACCTGGAATTGGCCATTGCCACGCAATACCAGATCGAACTCGATGCTGGACATGTCCGGGAGTTTTAGATCGCGCCCGATGGTGCCGTAACCGGAGCCGATCAAGGCGCCATCGCGAAAGGTCCAACTGCGTCCGACGCCAACGCGTCCGATGGCCCAGCCATCGAGACTGGCCGGGCCTTCATAGATCACGGCGTCGGCGTCGGATTGCGGGATGATGGTGCGCAGCATGGGACGAGGAATGGAAAGACGGCCGGCGTACCATGTGTCCAGGACGAGAGTCTTGTCATCGAGCGAGACGATGTGACCCGGGAACTCGTCTCCATTGGTGAGGCTTACCCGCTGCGCCGAGCCAAGGCCGGCGGGGGTCTTGTGAGAATCGAGTTTAATCTGGGCGATCTGGCCTGTGCTGAAGAAGATGGGGTCGTGAGCTTCGGGGCTTTGCCAATGGAGGCCGGAGTTCGGGTCTATATCGAGAAGGCTGCCGTGCAACTGATCCTTGTTGAGGAAGGATAGGACATCCCCGGCGTTGGTTTTAGCCTTATCCGCCGCGGTAACGAGATGAATATTCTTCTCAGGCGCCTGGTCCGGAGCGCTGGAGTCGACCATGATGCCGGCCCACGCGGAGGTAGTCGCGATTGGCAAGGCGAGGGATGCCGCGATTGCCAGGGCGCGGAAATTCGGTGGGTTACCTTTCATAGATGGGGAGGAGGCGGTAATTGAGCGCGAGGGAGAGAAGAGAAGCAGCGGTGGAGAAGGTGGGGCCGAGGCCGCTGGACCAGCTCCCATCATCAAGCTGCGATGAGGCCAGGGCCTTTACATTTTGAGCGTTCCATGAATTGAAAGCCTCGGGCGAAATCCGGAAGTAAGCCTGGGCGGCGTAATAAAGGTAGTATTGATGATAACCGCCTTCGTCGGTGGGATTGGCCGCCAGATATTGAGCGGCGGAGCGGAAGACGGCGGATTTTTGTTGCCTTGCCAATGAGAAAACGAGCGCGCCAATGGCTGTGCGGGCGCCATCGGGACCGCTTGCGGAAGTGTAACCGATGCCGCCTTCCGGTGTCTGGCAATTGGCGAAGAAGCGGAGCGCCTTGCGAATGGAATCCTCGGGAACGCCGATGCCGGCATTGCGGGCGGCGAAAAGAGCGACCATTTGCGCGCCGCTTACCGTGGTATCGGCGTCGGGGCTGTCTGGAGAGTACCGCCACGCGAAACTGGTATTGTGATTCTGCGAACTGAGGATGAGGTCGACGGCCTTTTGGAGGGCGGGTCCGATGCGGTCATCGTGGACGTAGCCATAGGCTTCCGCGAGGGCCAGGGTGCTGAAGCCGTGGTTATACATGGAGGTGCCGATGTAACCGGTGTCGGGCGCCTGGTTACTCAGGATATAATCGAGAGCCTTATGAACGGCATCGGAGTAAGGGCCATAGTTGGGATCCTCCCCGTGCGCGAGCATGCTCAACATGCAAAGGCCGACCACGGCGGGCTCATTGCCAAATGGGGCGTCCCAACAGCCATTCGCATTTTGCTTTTCGGCAAGGTATTGGAGGCCCTTTACGTACATGTGATCGATGTCCGGCGGGATGACATCCTCATCCTGGGAGAAGAGTTCCTGGGCATGGAGAGGCGGCGCGAAGGCTGAAAATGCCAGCAGCAGGAGCGGAAGAAGGCGTTTCATCGGGATTGCTCGATGGCGCGGTGGTAACTCTCGATCGCGTCGCGAAATTCGCCCGGTAACTGGGAGTTATCGATACCGCCCGCCTGGATGACTTTGCGCTGATCCGGAGCGAGCCCGTCGGTTGATCCGGGGATGGGGTCATTCGGGCGCCTGGATGTTCCGCCATTTGGATTGCCGTTGCCCATGCCCATCATAGCCATGAGCGAGCCGGCGTCCTGGCCGGATTGTTGAGACTGGGCGGCGATTACCGCGTCGAGGATATTGATGGCGTCAGTCTGAGCGGCATAAGTGGGCGTGCCGGTCTCCGGTTTTGCGAGGAGAGAAGTGGCGTCGTCCATCGATTTGCCGGCGGGAGCAAGCCTCGAGGAGGGAATCGGGAAAGTGGGATCCTGGCTGAAGGCCCGGACCTGATCTCGAAGAGCCCCCTGCTGGCGGCCGGCATCCTGAGCATTGGCGGAGTAGTCCGAGGTGGTTCCCTTCTGCTCCTCGATGACAGAGGTTTGCTCGCGAAGTTGATCCTGCTGCTGGCGCAGCCGCATGAGCGCCATGAGGGCCTGCATTTGGGCCGGGTCCGGCTGGCCGGGCTGGCCGACCGGCTGGTTCCGGGACTTATCGCCATCGCCGAGGCGATTGGCCCAGCGCTCGAATTGATCGCCCCAATAGCGGGCAGTGTCGATGGATTGGACGCCAATGTTCTGATCCACAAGTTTGCCGAGCGCGATAAGGCCGTCCTCGATTTTGTAACTTGTCATCTCATGGGCCACGTCGCCGTAGTCAGGGAGGGAGGTACGGTCATAGAGACGGGATATTTCCTCCTGGAGCCGCCCTGATTCGCGGCTGACTTCGGCATTGGTCGCGCTCATCGACTTAACCTGGTCGCGCCGCTCATCGGGCAATTGGTCAGGGGTCAAGCCGATGGTATCGGGAAGCAGAATCTGGAAGTTCCCCGCAAGGTCACGCTCAGCGGCGGCGGCGCTCCGGAGACGCGAGGCGAGCGTCCGGGCGGCGAGGCTTTCCAGGTCGTCATTCGCCTGCCTTTGCATCTGGCGCATTGCATTCAGGATGTCCTGCTCCTGGGCGAGCGCCTGATCGAGATTCCGCGGGCGGGCGGTGGCATCGGACTTCGCGGACTCGAGGCTTTGCGCGGCGGTGGGCATGGCGGAGGTGGCGAGCTGGTGCATCTGCCCGGCGTGAGCGGCCCAGGACTTGAGCGTGGCGGGGGATATATCGGGATTGCGCATTGCCTCGGCGAGCGTCTGGGCGGTTTGATTGGCGAGGTCCTTGAGATCGCCGGCGTTCTGTTCTTGCTGGCCTGATTGCTGGCTTAACTTTTCGCCGGATTCATCCTTCGCGAGGTCTTTCGGATTTTGCGCACGGACAGCCTTGCCGGATTGAAGGATTGCCGACTGGCGGCGGGTCAATTCCTCCAACTGTTCGAGGATCTTCTCGAATTGATCATGGATGAGGCGGGCATGATCCGCGCGGCTAAGGACGTGGATGCGGTAAATGGGAGTTTGAGATGGCTCGCGGTCCGGGTAGTAATCGACGGCGAGGCCGCGGACGAGGATGGTGGCGCCCGGCGCGATTTCGAATACCGCCGGGCTGAAATCGAAGTGGCCGGCCAGGGTTTTCGCCTGTGGCTGGCCGTCGGCGACCTTGATGTCGTGGACGGGACCGGGAGGCTCGATCGGGGAGGCCGAACCGATTTGCCAGGAGAGATTCAAGCGCCGGACGCCGTAATCATCGGTTGAGTTGAGGTCGATGTGGACGGTCTCCTCCGGGAGTATGCCGACGGCGGTCTGGATGCCGGCGAGTTCGACCTGGGGCGGCATATCTTCCACCGGGGTGGCGTGGATGACCAGCGGCTCGGGACCGGCGAGGCCGAGGGAGTCGCGCCAGGAGATGGTGATGTCGCGCTCGAGTTCGAGGAGAAGGGCGGCGGTTGTGAAGCGAGGGCCGTCGATGGCAAGGGGCGCCAGCTTGGGGCCGGCCAATGTCGCGGAGCCGAGGTTGCGGACCGTTTCGCCGGTGATGATGGCGGTGGTGCCGGGCAGGAAGGCAAGTCTGCCTGAATCGACGGTTTGTTCCTGCCGCGGGTATTGGAGATAGGCGGGTAGATCGAGCTGGACACGAACCTGGCGAAGATCGGGGCGGACTTCCGGGCGAATCCGGAGCGAGCGAGCGACATCGCCGGCTGAGAGCCATAGAAGACGCTCCTGCGTCTGGCCGGGAAAGTGGAACGTCGCGGCGCCGTTGAGGATCGGGGCCTGGGTACTGGGAAGGCCATCGAAATGGGAGCGGGCGCTCTGGGGACGCCAGAAGGAATTGCGGGCGAGACCGACGACGATATCAAAGGGCTCCCCCTGGGCCACGACGAGGTGATCCGGCAAAGCGTCCAGGGAGACAAAAGTGTACCGGTCGATATTGGAAGTGGGCAAAAACCAGCGCATCAGCGCGTTGCGGCCAGCGTCCGGGACCAGGAGGGCGACCGTGCCCACCAGGAGGGCGAGCGCGAGAAAGCCGAACAATTGATGGCGCGGCTGCCGCTGCGTGGCGGCCTGCCGGAAGTCGAATGAGGAAGCCTCGCCGGCGACCTGGGTGATGGCGGCGGTACATAGCTCCGCCGAGTAATTCGATGGGCGAGCCCTGGGGTCGGCAAGCTCAACTATGCCGAGCAGCCGGTCGCCGAGCCGCTGGTAGCGCCTTTGAACGATTACCGCCAACTGGCGAATGGAACGGCGCTTCCAAATCCACCGGTCTCCATATCCGTAAGCAAAGACCGCGAAACCGGCCCAACCGGCCAATGCGAAGAGGAGGCGCAACCATTGCGGCGTGTCCCAGAGCCGATCGGAAGAGAATTGGAGGGCGTAGGAAAGCAGGAGCGAGCCGACGCCGCCCGTGAGAGCGGCGAGCGAATCGAGGCGCCAGAGGCGGCGCTCGAGGGAATCGAACTGGCGGGTGAGGGCGGGAGGGAGGGATGAAGGATGAAGGATGAAGGATGAAGAATGAAGGGCAGAGGAAGGCGATGCTCCCGCGAAATCAGAACTCTGCGATTCATCATTCATAATTGGCCGTCACGTAAGTCCGGATAGTTTTCGCGCGGTCCAATAGGCGGCGAAGAGCGTCAGGAGCGCGACGGCAGTATACCACTGACTCCATAAACGCATACGTTGTTCGATGGGGTGCGGCTCGGGGAGCAAAGAGATTTTATTGAGGATGGTGTCGAGATCGGCGGTGGCGCCGGATGCGCCCTGGGTGAGGGAGGCGATGTCACGGAGGATGGCGAGATTGGCGGGTTCGCCGACTTTTTCACGGGTGGAATGCTCGACGTTGAGATCGGTTTCGAGGTGCTGGTCTCCGGCATCGTTCTTGACGACGATGTGGAGTGCTCCACTGGCGCGGGGGATGTAGTCGGCTTTGAAGACGCCCCATCCGCCGGGGAGAGGCGCCATGTCGAGGTGTTCGCCGGCGCCAGAGGGGGAGGTGATGCGCGCGGAGAGGTCGCCTTTGGTGATCGGGAAGCCGCTGGAATCAAAGACCGTGGCAAGGAGAGAAACGGTGTCGCCGGTGCGCGGGTTCTCCGGGGAGAAGGAGAGGCGGATGGTCTCATCCTGGGCGAGATGGCGCTGGTGGGCCATCCAGCGGATGACCTGGCCCCAGAAGCGGTAATGGTATTTATCCTCGACGCCGAGCCGCCAGCGCCATGCGCCATCGGTACCCATGAAGAGGACTTTGCCATTGCCGAAGGGGCGTGTCACCAGCAGGGGGATGCGGCCTTCGTCATTGCGGAGGCTGGAGTGGACGGCGAGCACTTCCGCGCCGGGGCGGGTGGCGCTGATGGCGGCGCACCAATAGAAGCCCGGCAGGTTTTTCCAGATCTCGGCGTTGGTGGCGTCGTCCGCGGCGAGCATGGTGAGGAGGTGGCCCTGGCCCTCGGGGGTGAGGAGGATGTGGGACTCGCCCTGCGTGCCGAGGCCATTGGGTGATGCGTCGTTGAAATCGACGGGGAGGAGGTCGTTGAGCGGTGTCTTGACGAGGGTATTTTCGCGGCCGCGATAGCCGGGGAGGAAGACGAGACCGCTGCCCTGCTGCTCGACCAACGCCCGGATGCCGTCGATGTTCTCCGCGGTCAACTCGTTGTCGCCGATGCCGACATCGCCGAGGAAAATGACATCATATTGGGAGAGCTGCGCTTTATCCGCGGGGAACGAGGGGATGTAATCGAGTCCGGCGCCGGGCTGCATGCCGGGATGGAAGAGGAGGGTCTGGACATCGACGCCGGGGTCGCGCATGAGGGCATTGCGGAGATAGCGATACTCCCAGCGGGGGAAGGAATCGACGACGAGAACCTTGAGTTTTTCCACACGGACGGAAATGCGGAAATATTGATCATTATTGTCCTGGATGGCTTCGTCCCGCTCGACCGGGAGATGGAGGTCGAGGTTGTAATCGCCGGCATCCGAAGGGGTCCAGACGAGTGAATCGGAGACCTCGCCAAAGGCGGGGATGTCCACCGCCTTGCGCGCTGTTTCGCCCGTTGAAGCGGAGAGGAGGATGGAGGTGTGGACCTCGCGGGGGAGATGGCTGCGGATGTGGAAGGGGATTGTGATTTGATCGCCGAGAAGGCCGTACGCGGGCTCGTTCGAGTGGTCGAGAATCAAGTCGGGCAGAGGCGTTTCGCTGCCGACGCCGATGGTATAAACGGGAATGTCCTGGGCGGCATATTTGGTGGCTGCGACCATGGGGGTCTGGCCGAGGTTCCAATCGCCATCGGTAAGGACGAGGACGGCCTTGAGGTTTTCCGTGCGGGTGAGGACGCCGGAGAGTGCGGAGTCGAGATCAGTGCCTTCTTCCTGCGTGGAATTGGCGGGGGGCGGCGCGCCAAAGTCCTCGACGGCGATCTGGCCTTTCTCCGCGAGGGGCAGCCAGCGGGTGGGGGTGGCGTTTGCGGCCATCCATTCGGCGCGGGTCTGGACACCATCGGGAGTGCGGACATCCTGCGTGGCCATGCTGCCGGAGAGATCGCGGAGGATGACAACCTTCGGCTGCTCCGTATGCGGGATTTCCTGCACGATCTCAGGTTTGAAAAGCGCCAGGCAGACGAGCGTCACGGCGAGAAGCCGCGTGCCCTCGATGGCCGCGAACGATGCGCCGCCGCCGCGCCGCCGCCATTGAAGGATGGCGAGCCAGACGCACGCGATCCAGCCTGCCGTGGCAAAGGCCATGACGGCGGGGGAGGCTGAGATTGACCAATGGCTTGTCATGGTCGTGCGCCTGCAAGCGGGGCTGGGGAAGGCCTGGATGCGGGCTCGCGCGCGACAATTGCCGCGTGTGCGGGCGGCAGGGAGAGAAAGCTCTCGCCGATCAGGAAGATGAGCATGGCGAAAAGCAGGGCGCGCCAGATTTCACCCTGCAACGATTCAGAGCCGGAGCCGGTTGCCTCGAAGAGAAACGTGGTGAGCGGGGAGAACAACGCCCGCGCGGCGGCGGGATTGACGCGGTCGGGATCGTCTTCGCTTGCGGGGCGATTGACGGCGATAAGGCGCGAGCCGTTGCGATAAACGCCGGCCTGGGAGCGGACATCTTTCCCGAGCGCATCGAGGCTGGTCCAGCCGGCGGGATTCTCGATGAGCGAGGCGTCACCCGCATCGAGAAAGGAGCCGGCTGCGAAGCGCTTTGCGCCTTGCTGGAGGATGCGCTGCACCATTGGGACCAGGACGCGGCCGTCATCAAGCGTGGACCAGTCCGCGCGCGGAAGCGTGGCGCAAAAATAGATATGGCCGGCGCCGAGCAGACGCTCGGTGAGGAAGGGTAAATTGTCGCCGAAGAGGGCGCGGATCTCGCCGCCGGAGGCGATGGGGCGGGCGCGCAATATGGCGAGGGCCGGCAAGGAGAGCGGAGCGCCGGATTTGGAATCGGCGAGCGGTCCGTCCTGCGCGTCCCAATGGATGATGCGCAATGGGTGCGCGGGATCTGCGATGACGGGCGCCGCGAATGACGTGGCGGCGAACGCGTAGGAGTCCGCGGCCGTCGAGGGAAAGAAGATCAACGCGCCGCCGGATTGGGCGAATTGTTCGAGACCTTTCGCAGTGGCGCCGGTAGGGAGGGGAGCGTCCCAGATGACGAGAGCGTATTTGTCCCAATCAATGGTTGCAGGCGGCTGCTCCATCGTGTCGCACGAGAGCTTGGGATCATCGGGGAAAGGGTCCGCGGCGGCCTGAAGATAGCGGCGGCTCGGGTCATCCGGGCCGATGATGGCGATGTGGAGGGCGGGGGGAGGGGAGTAAACGAAATATGCGGTGTTGTCGCGGTCGTTGCCATCGGGCGGAAGCTGGATGCTGCCGAAGCCGGAATCGCGCGACGGATCGAGCGGGAGGGAGTGATGGACACGGGTCACAGGACCATCCGCCGGCTCGTCGAGGTGTGTGCGTAACCCATCGAGGAAAAGCGTGAGCGGGAGTGTGGTTGGCGCGGGATCGGAGCGCTGGATATCGAAGGCAAGGTCGAGCGACGGAGCCGCCGCGTGCGTCTGGCGGACAGCGCTTACAAGAGTGACCGAGGCATTTGGCGCCGACTTGCCGGAGAGCGCCAGGAGCCGGACGCGGACCGTGCCCGGGAGCGCGGCGATTCGCGCGGAGATGGTGGACCAGCGGGGACTGCCGGGGTTCCAATTGCTGCGCTGGAGATCCGAGGCGATCCAGATTTCGGCGAGGCCGGAGTGGTTATGGGCGAGCCAATCGGCGGCGACATCGAAGAGCGACGGGAGATCGGCCGCCGTGTCGGTGGGACCGAGGCTGGGCAGTTGGGAGAGGAGCGCCGGCTGGGCAACCTCCTGCGGGGTGCGAAAAACATTCTCAATGAGGACGCAGCGGGTGCGGTTGCCGTAGATGGAGGCCGCGGCTGCGAGTTGATCGAGAGCTTGCTGGCGGCGGGTGACGCCGGTGCGGGCGTCGCGGGCCTCCATGCTGGCGGAGCGATCCATGAGAATGAGCACCACATCCGGTGATGAGGAGAGCATCCAGCCGGCCCATCCGCCGGCCAGCGGACGTGCCACGGCCAGGAGCATCGCGAGCAATGCGAGGACGCGGCAGGCAAGCAGCAGGAGCTGGCGCAGGCGGGCATAGCGGGTTGAGGCGCGGTTTGCCGAGATAAGGAACCGAGTGGCCGCCCAATGCACGGTGCGAAACCGCATTCGATTCAGCAAATGAATCACAATTGGCAGTGCGGCAAACGGGAGCAGCCAGAGGAGATAGGGCTGGAGGAAGGTCATGGCGCTGCGTGGCGGACGCCGCGAAATTCGAAGTAAAGGATGACGGCGCCTCCGTCACAATTGAGTTCGAATTTATGATTTCGAATTTCGAATTTCATCATTTGTCCTTGGCGCCGAATGCGGCCTTCATCGCCTCGTCGAATTTCTTCCGGTCATCCGGAGTCCAGATACAGATTATCCAGCGCCAGCGCTCGAGGAGGGGCGCCGGCGCCTTGCCAGCGACGGCAGCACGGTAGCACCACATGCGCAACGGTATTTGCAGCGGGACGGCGCGCATCCCAAGGTCGTCATCGAGCTTGTTCCAGAGCTGGACCGCGGCATCGGTGAGCGGAGTGGGCTGATAGCTATCCGGCTCATCGGGGGCTCCATAGGGATTGGTGAAACCTGGAAGCGGGTTCGGAATATCCATTGCGCCGGTGAGCGTTACGCGATCCAGGAATACGCCCTGGAGCCGTGTGCCAAAGCTGCGGTTGCGGCCGATCCGGACCACGAAACTGGCCGGGCCGCATACAAAGAATTCCTTATAGACGCCGCCCCAGAAATCAGTGACCCGGGTCCGGGCGATCGGGGGCGCGGCGGCGGCCTGATTGTCATCGGGATAGCCGGGAACGATGGATACGTCGTAATCGCGGTACTTGGCGTCGCCGCTGGAGTGGGCGTCGTTGTTGAGGAAATAGAGGGTGAGACCATGGACGCCCTCGGGGACGGTAACGCGGGCCCAAAGGTCGGGGCCGTTGTAACTTTCCGGGTAAACCTTTGCGTTATCGCTGAAATCGTTTTCCTCGGCATCGCGGCGATGTCCCAGCGTGGGATCGTAGAGGCTCCGCAGATCGTTGCTGCTGTCGTCATCATGAAATGAGACCGGCCCGGCGGCGTTCGGCGCATGAGTCACGCCGACCTGCAGGCGCACCTGGTACCCGGGCTGCAACACGTAATCCTGGTCTCCATCGGCCATGCCGCAAAGTTTCGCGTACGCGCTCCCGTAGCGTCCAATCCAGTCACCTTCCGTGACCCAATCGTCGCCCACGTAGTAAGCCTCGCCGGGGACGAGGGCCTCGGTGATTTTTGCGAGTGGCGCGGAAAGGGCTTTGGCGT
>Ga0182024_10009455_pt1 | contig 20141 bp, 17 predicted proteins | sample P32metaG_FD_120480 | JGI IMG/M metagenome (GOLD analysis project Ga0182024, IMG submission 120480) | Permafrost microbial communities from Stordalen Mire, Sweden - P3-2 metaG (Illumina Assembly) | ecosystem: Environmental > Terrestrial > Soil > Wetlands > Permafrost | place: Sweden: Stordalen... | reverse complement strand
GCCACGATGGCCAGCGCGCCGCCCTGGCTGCCGCCGGTCGTGACCAGGGGCCGGCCCGCGCTGGCCGGATGGCGGCGGGCCGCGGTCACGGCCTGGGCCGCGTCCACGAACAGGCGGGTGTAGTAGTGCGTGCGCGGGTCGGCGATCCCGCGGGTCAGGAACCCCGGGGTGCTGGGGGCGCCCGGGTCGCTGGGATCCGGGGTGTCGGCGCTGCGCCACCCGCCGCCCTGGCCGCGGGTGTCCATGATCAGGTGCGGGTGGCCGGCGCAGCTCCACGTCAGCCACTCGAACGGGTCGCCGCGGCCGCCGCCGTAGCCGATGTACTCGACCACGAACGCGCGGTCCGGCGGGCTCACGTGCGGCAGCAGCAGCCAGCCCTTGACCGGGTCGCCGGCGTACCCGGGGAACGTCACGTCGATGACGTCGGCATGCTGGATCGGTGTCTGCGCGGGCGCGAACACCGGCCCGGCGTCGTGAGCTGCCGCGGCGGCCAGCTCACTGGCCCAGAATTCGTCGAAGTCCGCGGGCTCCTCCACGATGGGCCGGTACTGGCGCAGCTCGGGCAGAGGAAGATCACGAAGCATAGAGGGTCCTCGCGGTCGGTCAGTCGGCGGGCAGCAGCGTGATCTCCGCGTGCAGCACCCGGTCGAAGCCCACCTCCCGGCGCGGGCCGGTGAGAGTGTACCGGAGGGCCGCCTCGATATCCGTACTCGACCGGCCGACCCGCAGCTCCACCTGGCCGGAGTCCACCTGCCGCCGCCCGGCCCGCCCGGTGTAGGACGTCAGGTCCGCATGCAGGGTGAACTCGGCCGTGCGGGCCTCACCCGGCGGCACCTCCACCCTCGCCGCCGCGATCAGCTGCTGGACCGGGCGGGCCACCTCGGCCACCGGGTCATGCAGGTACACCTGGACGACCTCCGCGGCCGGGATGGCAGCGTCGTTGCGGAGCGTCACCGAGAACTGGCAGCAGCCGTCGGCCGGCCACTGCGGGGGCGAGCACGGGCGGACGCCGGCCCAGGTGACCGGGGCGTAGGACAGCCCATGCCCGAACGGGAAGAGCGGGGTCGGATCGACATCGCTGACCTGGCTGCGGTGGCCCAGCCCGGCCGCCAGGTAGGTGCCCGGCTGGTTCGAGCCCGCGGCCGGGAAGCTGACCGGCAGGCGGCCGGACGGGTTGACCCGGCCGCTCAGGACGTCGGCCAGCGCGGCCGCGCCCTCCTCGCCGGGGTAGAACCCGCACACCGCGGCGGCCAGCCGGCCGGCCTGGCGGGACAGGTCGTACGGCCGCCCGGCCAGCAGCACCAGCACCACCGGCGTGCCGGTGGCCAGCAGCGCCTCGAGCAGCTCCTCCTGGCGGCCGGGCAGCCGCAGGTCCGCCGCGTCGCAGCCCTCACCGGAGGTGCCCCGCCCGAACAGGCCGGACCGGTCGCCGAGTACCGCGACGCAGACGTCCGCGGCGCTGGCCGACGTGGCCGCCGCGGCCAGGCCGGCGTCGTCCCCGCCCAGGACCGGGCAGCCTTCCGCATAGCTCACGGTGTACCCGGCCGGGTCGGCCCGCAGCGCGTCCAGCACGGTCGGCACCTCGATGCCCAGCGGCAGGCCGGGGTGGTGCACGCCGACGTGCTGCGGGAACGAGTAGCAGCCGAGCATCGCGCTGGCCTCGTGCGCCCGCGGCCCGGCGACCGCGATCCGCTGCCCCGGCGCCAGCGGCAGCGTGCCCTGGTTGGCCAGCAGGACGACCGAGCTGCGGGCCACGTCCCGGGCCAGCGACCGGGTCTCGCTGTCGTCGAGGGTGACCGCGCCCGCGGCGGCCTCCGGGTCCGGCGACCAGTCCGGGTCCAGCAGGCCCAGCTCGCATTTCTGGGTCAGCACCCGCCGCACGGCCCGGTCGGCCTCCGCGATATCGACGGTCCCGTCCGCCAGCGCGGCCAGCAGTGGACCCCCGTAGCAGTCCACGGTGGGCAGCTCCACGTCGATGCCCGCGCGCAGGGCCAGGGCGGCCGCCTCGGCGCGGGTCCCGGCCACCCCGTGCAGGGTGTGCAGGAACGCCACCGAGAAGTAGTCGGACACCACCGTCCCGGTGAACCGGTAGGTCTCCCGGAGCAGGCTGGTCAGCAAGCCGGGGTCCGCGGCCGCCGGGACCCCGTCAAGGTCGGTGTAGGAGTTCATCACCGAGCGGGCCCCGGCGCGCAGCGCCATCTCGAACGGTGGCAGCAGCACGTCGGCCAGCTCCCGGGGGCCGATCGAGACCGGGGCCAGGTTCCGCCCGCCGCGGGAGGCTGAGTAGCCGGCGAAGTGCTTCAGCGTCGCCACCACCCCGGCCGACTCCAGGCCCCGGACGTACCCGCTGCCGATCATGCCGACCAGGTAGGGATCCTCCCCGATCGTCTCCTCGGCCCGGCCCCAGCGCAGGTCCCGCAGCACGTCCAGCACCGGCGCCAGGCCCTGGTGCACCCCGAGGCGGCGCAGGGCCGCGCCAATCTGGGCTCCCATCCGCTCGATGAGGTCCGGGTCGAACGTCGCGCCCCAGCACAGCGGCGAGGGGTACACCGGCGCCTGCCAGGCCTCCAGCCCGGTCAGGCATTCCTCGTGGACCATGGCCGGGATGCCGTGCCGCCCGGCCGCCACGATCTGGCGCTGGCTGCGCGCCACGGCGCGGGCCCCCTCGGCCGGGGCCACCGGGGCGGTCCCGTACACCCGGGTCAGCTGCCCGATGCCGTCCCGGATGAGGTCGTCCCAGCTGACCCCGGGCCGGGCCAGGTCGTCCTGGTGCGGCGCCACCTCCCCGCTCGCCGCGTCCACACCGACCCAGACGCCGTAGAGCTGGGCGATCTTCTCCTCGGTGGTCAGCTGGGCCAGCAGGTCACTGACCCGTTCCCCGGTGGGTGCCGTCGGGTCGCGCCAGGTCCCGGTGGCCAGGCTGCGCTCAATGGTCACGTGTGGTCCCGTCCGTCCGCCCGGGGCGGCAGCGTCTCGTGGGAGCGTGGCGTTGCGTCCACGCCGGGAGGATAGCGCTCTAAAACGTTATCGACAACGATTGACAGAGCCGGAGGCCAGGGTGAGACTCTCCGGCAGGCCGGTCCTGCGGCGCCGGGCCGCCTGTAACGGCTCGCGCCGCGCCTGCCGGCCAGCATCCCGGATCCGCAGGAAAGGACCGCTCCCATGACCTCGCTCCCCAGGAAGACCCGGCGCGTCCCGCTGGCCGCCGCCACCGGCTTAGCGGCCGTCGTGGCCACGACCGTGCTGGTGGCGACCCCTCCCGCGTCCGCACGGACCACCGCCGGGCCGGCTGTCCCGGCGCCGGCTGCCGCGGTCGTCAACGGCGCGGCCCGGTACCAGACCATCGCCGGATTCGGCGCCTCCGAGGCGTTCGGCCAGGCGGAGACCGTGATGAACGCCCCTCCCGCGGTCCAGCGGCAGGCTCTGGACCTGCTGTACAGCCGGTCCAGCGGGGCCGGCCTGACCATCCTGCGTAACGAGATCAGCGCTGACCCGGGCAGCACGATCGAGCCGGCGGCACCCAGCAGCCCCTCCGCGCCGCCCGCGTACCTGCCGCTGTCCGCCATCAACTCCGACCAGGGGCAGCTGTGGTTCGCCCGGCGGATCAGGGCCGGCTACGGGGTACGCGACGTGTTCGCCGATGCGTGGAGCGCCCCCGCCTTCATGAAGACCAACGATTCGGTGGACAACGGCGGCACGCTCTGTGGTGTCCCTGGAGCCACCTGCGCCAGCGGCGACTGGCGCCAGGCGTACGCGAACTACCTCACCCAGTACGCCCGGGACTACGCGGCCGCCGGGATCAGGCTGAGCTACGTCGGGCCGGAGAACGAGGCCAACATCGGCCCGGCTTACGACAGCATGCTGCTGAGCCCGGCGCAGACCGCGGACTTCATGCCGTACCTCGGCCACGCGCTGGCCGGCGCGCGCCTGGGCACCGCGCATCTGGGCACGAGGGCGGAGTGCTGCGCCACCGAGGGCTGGGACTACGCCCGGCAGTACGCGGCGGCCATCGAGGCCGACCCGGCCGCCCGCGCCGTGACCGCCCTGTTCACCAGCCACGGCTACACCGCGCCGCCCGATTCCACGCTGCCGGGCTGGCGGGGCCCGGTATGGCAGACGGAGTGGTCCACGTTCGAGACCTGGGACCCGGCCTGGGACGACGGCACCGACGCGTCCGGGCTGGCCTGGGCGCAGCACATCTACACCGGGCTGACCGCGGCCGGCCTGAGCGCGTTCCTGTACTGGTGGGGGAGTACCACCCCGTCGGAGAACGGCGACAACGAGGGCCTGATCGAGATCAACGGCTCCAGCGTGATCCCCTCGGGCCGGCTGTGGGCGTTCGCCAACTACAGCCGCTTCATCCGCCCCGGCGCGGTCCGGATCGGGGCCACCTCCACCGCCGGCCAGCTCGACCTGACCGCGTTCCGCAATCCTGACGGCACAGTGGCCATCGTCGCGCTGAACACGGCGGCCAGCGCCCAGCCGGTCAGCTATGCCGTGGCCGGCCTGGGGCTGGGCCGCGCCGCGGTGGCCACCCCGTACCTGACGGACTCCTCCAGCGACACCGCCGCCCAGCCGGCCATCCCGGTCACCGGCGGCGGGTTCCGGGCCACCATCCCGGCGCGGTCGCTGGTTACCTACGTGGTCCGGTGACGGCGGGTCGAGGACCGCACGACCAGGTCGGTGGCCAGGGTGATGTGCGTGGACCTCAGGTGGTCGCCCCGCATGAGCTGCAGCAGCAGCTGGATGGCGCGCTCGCCCATCTGCCGGATGGGCTGGTTGACCGTGGTCAGCGGCGGAGAGCACAGGGCCGACTCGGGGATGTTGTCGAACCCGACCACCGACAGGTCGCCGGGCACCTGCAGGCCCAGCCCGGCGGCGGTCTCGATGGCCGCGATGGCCGAGACGTCGTTGGCGCCGAAGATGGCCGTGGGCGGGCGGGCGCTGGTCAGCAGCCTGCGGGTGCGGTCCGCCGACACGTCCGGGTCGTAGTCGCCCACGAGGATCAGCTCATCGTCGGCCGGGACCCCCGCCGCGGCGAGAGCCTCGCGGTAGCCCCGCTCGCGGAGCTGCGACGACTCCAGGTCCGGCCGTCCGGTGATCATGGCGATCCGGCGGTGGCCCAGCTCGAGGAGGTGGCTGGTGGCCAGCTGGCCGCCGCGCAGGTTGTCGGAGTCGATGGTGGGCAGCCCGGACTGGCCGGTGTGCGGGTCGATGGCCACGATGGGGGCGCCGTAGTTGACGTCTACCACGGTCGGCGTGACCAGGACAGCGCCGTCGATGAGGGTCCCGCTCAGCCGGGAGAGGTACCGGCGCTCCCAGCCCACATGACTGCCCGCGTGGCCGCCGGCGGAGTAGATCACCATCTCGAAACCCGAGCCCCGGATCGCGTCCGCGGCACCCTTCAGCAGTTCGGCACTGAACGGCTCGAGGTCGGCGACCAGGATGCCGATGACGTTCGTGCGGTGGTTACGCAGGCTCTGCGCGACCAGGCTGGCCTCGTACCCCAGATCGTCGATCACCGCCTGGACCCGGGCCATGGTGGACGCCGCCACGCCGTACCGGCCGTTAATGACCTTGGAAACGGTGGCGACGGAGACGCCCGCTTGCGCGGCGACGTCGCGGATGGTGATGCGCGGGGTGGACTCCACGCCGCGAGGATAGCGTATAAAACGTTATCGACAACGATTGACATGACTCAGGCAACGCGCGAAACTCTGCGGCAAGCCCAGGTTGGCCAGGTTCGGAACACTTCCGCCACCGTCGTCAGGAGATGACCAACATGCGCAGCCTCCGAAAGCCCGCTGTCGTCGCCGTGGCGGCGACGGCAGCGCTTGCCCTCGCCGCCTGCGGCAGCAGCGGCGGCGGCAGCACCAATTCGGCAACCGGGAAAGTCACCCTCACCTGGTGGACCAATGCCACCGCCGGGCAGCTCAAGACGGTCTGGCAGCAAGCCGCCACCGCGTTCCACGCCACGCATCCGAACGTGACGATCCAGGTCGAGCCGCTGCAGAACGAGGCGTTCACGACCAAGGTCCCGCCCGCCCTGGCCTCCAGCAACCCGCCCGACATCTACCAGCAGTGGGGTGGCGGCCAGGAGGCCACCCAGATCCCGTCGGGCAAGGTCGCCGACCTCAGCAAGCTCAGCTCGGGCTGGATCGCTGAGGTCGGCTCGGCGGCCCAGGCCTGGCAGGTGAACGGCAAGCAGTACGGCGTTCCCTACGACCTGCACACGGTCGGGTTCTGGTACCGCAAGGACCTGTTCGCCCGGGCCGGGATCACCACGCCGCCGGCCACGCTCGCCCAGCTCATGACCGACGACACCAAGCTGAAGGCCGCGCACATCGTGCCCATCGCGGTGGGCAGCAAGGACAAGTGGCCGGACGCGTTCTGGTGGGAGTACTTCGCCCTCCGCGAGTGCCCCACGGCCACGCTCAAGGCGGCGATGAAGGGAGTGAACCTGTCCGCCTCGTGCTTCGTGCAGGCGGGCAAGCAGCTGACCGCCTTCATGGCCACCAAGCCATTCCAGCCCGGCTTCCTGGGCACGCCCTCGCAGGTGGGGGCGGGCAGTTCGGCGGGCATGGTCGCGAACGGCAAGGCCGCGATGGAACTGCAGGGTGACTGGGACCCCGGCGTGATGGCCCCGCTCACGTCGGACAAGAACCTCAACTCCGAGCTGGGCTGGTTCCCGTTCCCGGCCATCGCCGGCGGCGCCGGCTCGCCCACCACCACGCTGGGCGGCGGGGACGGCTTCTCCTGCACGACGCCGGCCGCCGAGCCGGCCTGCGCCCAGTTCCTGCAGTACATCGACAGCACGCCGGTGCAGAAGAAGGTGGTGGCGGCGAACGTCGGCCTGCCGGCCAACCCGGCCGCGGCCCCGGCGCTGTCCCTGCCCGCGCTGAAGCAGGTCCTGACCTACAACCACGCGGCGCCGTACGTGCAGACCTACTTCGACATCGCCTTCCCCACGAGCGTGGGCCAGGCCCTGGACGCCGCGATCGCGACGTACTTCGCCGGCCAGGGCACGCCGCAGTCCATCATCACGACGGTGAGCCAGGCCAAGAACCAGTGAGCGAGGGCAGGGCTCCGGCGGCGGGTCTCCGCCGCCGGAGTTCCTGCCTCCGGCGGCGGCCCGGCCCGTACCGTGGCCCTGCCGCACGAGGGAGGTTCTGATGGCCGTCGCAGGCGACAAAGACCTTGATGTCCCCCGGGCCGAGCTGGTGCCCGCCCCGCGCGCCGCGGCCCCGTCCCGGCGTGCCCGTCCCCGGCTGCGCCGCAGGACCGAGCTGGTCGTGCTGCTGGCCCCGGCGCTGGCCCTGTTCGTGGGCTTCGTGCTGCTGCCGATCGTCCTGGCGGCCTGGGACGGCATGCACAAATGGACCGGCTTCGGGTCGCTCGGCCCGTTCGCCGGCCTGTACAACTACCGGCTCGTGCTGTCCGATCCGGTGTTCCGCGAGTCGTTCGTGCACAACGTGATCATCGTGATCGCGTCGATCGTCATCCAGCTCCCGCTCGGCCTCGGGATGGCCCTGCTCCTGAACCGGCGGATCCGCGGGCGGGCGTTCCTGCGGACCCTCGCGTTCGCGCCGTTCGTGCTGCCCTACGCCACCACGGCCGTCATGTGGCTGCTGCTGCTCCAGCCGGGCGGGTTCCTGGACCAGGTCATGAAGGCGGCCGGCCTGGGTGGCCTGATCCAGCTGTGGCTGGCCAACCTGCATCTGGTCCTCTACACCATGATCGTGGTGCTGACCTGGCAGTTCTTCGGGTTTGCGATGATCTTGATGCTGGCCGGCCTGCAGGGCATCCCGGCGGAGCTGCGTGAGGCGGCCGCCCTGGACGGGGCCAGCGGCTGGCAGGCCACCTGGCGCATCACGCTGCCGCTCCTCGGCCCGACCATCAGGATCTGGCTGTTCCTGTCGGTGGTCGGCTCCCTGCAGGTCTTCGACCAGGTGTGGATCATGACCGGAGGGGGCCCGGCCAACGCGTCCAGCACCATGGTCACCTACCTGGTCCAGCACGGCTTCCAGAGCTACGAGTTCGGCTACGGCAGCGCGGTGGCCGTGATCATCTTCCTGATCTGCTTCATCTTCGCGCTGCTGTACCAGCGCTTCGTGCTGCGCCGTGACACCCGCGGCGCCCTGACCCGAGCGGTGGGGTGAGCGACGTGTCCACGATCCTGGCGGCCGGCCCCGGGACGCAGTCCCGCCGGCGCCGGCGGAGAGTCTCCCCGCTGACCCCGGTCACCTACCTGACCGCGCTGGTCCTGGTGGGCGTGACCGTCGTCCCGCTGCTGTTCGTGTTCGTCGATGGGTTCAAGAGCAACGCGCAGATCAACAGCTCCGCCACCGCGCTCCCGCACCCCTGGGTGACGGGCAATTACGCGCAGATTCTCACCTCGGCCGCGTTCTGGCAGCCGCTGGAGAACAGCGCCGTGATCGCGGCGATCGCGACCGTCCTGGTGGTCGTGCTCGGCGCGATGGCCGCGTTCGCCCTGTCCCGCTACGCGTTCCGGGGCCGGGAGGGGCTGTTCCTCCTGTTCGCGGTCGGGCTGCTGTTCCCCATCAACGCCGCGGCGCTGCCGCTGTACCTGATGCTGGACAAGATCGGCCTGCTCGACAGCCCGCTCGGCGTGGCCCTGCCGGAAGCGGCGTTCGGGCTGCCGATCACGATCGTGATCCTGCGCCCGTTCATGCGCGAGATCCCCGGCGAGCTGGAGGATGCGGCCGTGGTGGACGGGGCGACCCGGATCGGGTTCTTCCTGCGCATCCTGCTGCCGCTGTCCCGGCCGGCGCTGGTCACGGTGGCCGTGCTGGCCTTCGTCCAGAGCTGGAACCAGTACCTGATCCCGCTGCTCGTGTTCACCAGCCAGGGCCGCTTCACGCTGCCGCTGGCCGTGGCCAACTTCCAGACCCAGTACGCGCAGAACACGGCCAGCATCCTGGCGTTCACGGCCCTGTCCATGCTGCCCGCGCTGGGCTGCTTCATCTTCGCCCAGCGTCACCTGGTGGGCGGGTTCACCGGCGCGGTCAAGGGGTGAGGCGGCCAGCCGGCCAGCCCGGCGGGCCGGCCGGCCCGCGCTCACCCCGCCGCCGTGCGGGCACGCGTTCCATCATCGTCTCGATGGCGGATCCCGGGCGCATCGCGCTCACCGCGAACTCGACCGGGCAGTTGGCCCCGTCGTAGGTGGTCCTGGTGATCCGCAGCACCGGGCTCCCCGTCTCGAGTTCCAGCAGCTCGGCTTCTGACTCGCAGGCCGCGGTGGCCGTGCACACCTGCCTGGCCCGCGTGATGCGGACGCCGTAACGCCCCTCGATCGTCGCGTACAGCGAGCCTTCGATCAGCAGTTCTGCGTCGAGCCCGGCGAACCGCGCGCAGGGCAGCCAGGAGTGCTGCACCACGATCGGGCAGTCGTCCACGACGCGGACCCGCTGGAGGGTGACCGCCGCGGCGCAGGCCGCGAGCTGCAGCGCCTCCCGGGCCTGGTCCGGTGGCTGCTCCACCGCAGCCTTGATCACCTTGGATTGCACGCTCCGGCCCTGGCTGCGCATCTCCTCGGTGAAGCTCAGCAACCCGCCCACCCGCCCGCCGGGCGGCCGGTCGGCCGCGAAGGTGCCCAGGCCCTGGCGGCGGACGACCACGCCCTCGCCGGCCAGGGCCCCGATCGCCTGCCGGACCGTCATCCGGGCCACCCCGTACCGGGCGGCGAGGTCGGTCTCGGACGGCAGCCGGTCACCGGCCGCCCATTCACCGCCGGCGATCCGCATCCTCAGGTCGTCCCGGATGCTCGCGTGAACGGGTTTAGTCATGACGTCCCCGCGACTGGAGGGGCATTGAGTGGCGGGGCGGGGTCATCGTGAGCCGGGCCGCGGGGCGTCCCGCCCGCGGTCCCGGCGGCGAGCCCGGTAATGCGTGGTACTCCGCTGACCACATCGACTCGTTATCCATAACCAACCGCTCAGTAAGTCTCGGGAGAAGTTACTAGCGTTGTCCTGCACGGCGTGAAAACAAACTGTGAATATTGTTCGTGGCCCAGAGTATAAGCACCGGCGTGCAGCGCAAAAGCTATTCAGGCCATGTCGCCGGGCAACCGCACCAGGACGCCACGTTTACGTCATGGCCCGGACAGCAACCAGTCAACCACCGAGGTAACGGCTGCTCCGGAGGCCGCTTTCAGGCCGGCGTGCCTACTCCGCGGTAGCCCGGCCTGCCTTCAGCGCGGGGCATTACCCGCGCAATTGCGTCGCGCGCGGCGAAGCAGCCAGACCGCCGGAATCACCTGGCAGATCGTGGGCCGCCGGAAGGCGGCGCGCCGATTTCCGGCCGGCTTCGGTAATGCTGCCTTCTTCCGCCGGACGCCGCGCAGCGGCGCGCCTCACCTGGATCACCTTTGGCTACCAATGAGAGCCGGAGTGTCCGGCCGGCTGGATCCGCCGTGGCCGCGCTCGCGGTCAGGCCGGGACCGGGACGCCGCTCATCGCGCCGCTGACCACTACCACCGGGCAGGGGGCGTGCCGCAGGCAGGCCCGGGCCACCGGGCCGATCCCGTCGGGCGCGCATCCCGCGCTGCCCAGCACCAGCAGTTCCGCGCCGTCGGCGTGATCCAGCAGCACCCGCGCCGCCAGTCCTTCCGCGATCTCCACGGTCACGGTGACCAGGGACGCGCAGCTGACCGCGGCCGTCACCTCGGCCTCAAGCCATTGCCTGGCGTCCAGGAGGTCTTCGGTGCGGTCCGGGGGATAGGCGTGGGAGGCGTACGGTGCCACCCGCTTCGCGGTGTCTTCCCAGGCCCGCACCACGTGCAGGGCCGTTTCCCGCAATCCCGCTTCGCGGACTGCCCAGCGCAGCGCGGCCAGAGACGCCGATGAGCCATCGATGCCCGCCACGATGCGCGGCAGCCCCAGGTTCTGGTTCAGCGCCGCACCTCCTTCTCAGGGTCAGCCAGGAGGGCCGGTGTCTAACGCGTCGCCCGCCGCGTCCTGCTGCCGGAGGTACAAATACCCAATGCTGGCTACTCTCACCCACTTGGGCGGTTACGCTGCGGAACTTCACCCTCCCGGCGCCCGGGAACCAGCCGCACCACGTCGAGCGCGGGGGCCGGCAGGCGTTTCCCCTGGTAGCCCGCGATCTCGCCGAACCGCTCGCCCTGGCCCCAGTCGCGGGCCGCATCGATGATGTCCCCCGGTGCCGTCCCCACGAAGTTCCACCACATCAGCACCGGCTGGTCCAGCGGCGCCCCGCCCAGCAGGAACAGCTCGGCGTCCGCCGCGGCCGCCAGCGGCAGCTGATCCCGCCCGGGCGGCAGGTACAGCAGGCTCCCCGGGGCCAGCGCGGTCCCCGCGGCCTCGCCCGTCCCGGCCACCATGAACAGCACGTGCTCGAAGCCGGGCTCCAGGCCGAGCCAGCCGCGGGTGCTGCGGCCTGCCCGCAGCTGGGCTCCCACGACGGGGGAGAAGACGGTGGCCGGGGATTGTGCCCCGGCCAGCGACCCGGCGAACACGGTGATCTCGAACCCGGCCAGGCCGGCCATGGGCAGCTCGGCGTGATGCTCGAAGGCGGGTGCCACCTGCCGCTGTGCCTCGGGCAGGGCCAGCCAGAGCTGGACGCCGTGCAGCCGCGGGTCGTGCTCGTGCGGTGATTCCTCGGAGTGGGCGATCCCCCGGCCGGCGGTCATCAGGTTGAGCTGGCCGGGCCGGATCATCTGCTCGCTGCCCAGGCTGTCCCGGTGCAGCACGTCGCCGTCCAGCAGCCAGGTGACGGTCTGCAGGCCGATGTGCGGGTGGGCCGGGACCTGCATCCCGGCCACGCCGTCCACCGACATCGGGCCGTAGTGGTCCACGAAGCACCAGGCGCCGACTCTGCGCCGGTGCCGGAGCGGCAGCAATCGGCGCACCTCGATGTCCCCGACCCGGGCGACCCGGCCCGTGGTCAGCTCGCCGGGCCGGCCGTCCGGGCCAGGCGTGTCCGGGACGGTGACATCCGCGTCGGCGGTGCTCATGTGCCCATTGTGCGTGACGGCCCCGCGCCCGGCGTCAGCCGACCAGGGTCTTGACCGCAGCGGTGAGCTCGGTCAGGGCGGTTTTGGCGTCGGCGAAGAACATGCTGGTCTTGGGGTTGACGTACAGCTCGTTGTCGATGCCGGCGTACCCGTGGCCCATCGACCTCTTGATGACGATGATGCTGCGGGCCTGGTCGACGTCGAGGATGGGCATGCCGGAGACAGGGTTGCCGGGGCGGCGGGCGGCGGGGTTGGTGACGTCGTTGGCCCCGATGACCAGCGCGACGTCCGTGCGGGCGAATTCGGGGTTGATCTCGTCCATTTCCTTCAGCTGCGGGTAGGGCACGTTGGCCTCGGCGAGCAGCACGTTCATATGGCCGGGCATCCGGCCCGCGACGGGGTGGATGGCGTAGCTGACCTCCACCCCGCGCTCCTCGAGCACGGCGGCCAGCTCGGCGACCTGGTGCTGGGCCTGGGCGGCGGCCAGCCCGTAGCCGGGCACGATGATGACCTTCTGCGCGTAGGCGAGCTGGATGGCAGCGTCATCAGCCTGGATGGACCGCACATCCCCGCCGGGGCCCTCGATCGCCGGGCCGCTGTCCCCGGTGCCGAATCCGCCCACGATGATGTTGCGGATCGAGCGGTTCATCGCGTCGGCCATCAGCTTGGTGAGGATCCCGCCGGAGGCGCCGACCAGCGCCCCGGCGATGATCAGCGCCCAGTTGCCGATGACGAACCCGGCCATGGCCACCGCGGTGCCGGTGAACGCGTTCAGCAGCGAGATGACGACCGGCATGTCCGCGCCGCCGATCGGCAGCACCATGGTCACGCCGAAGGTCAGCGCGGCCAGGATGATGATGATCAGCACCGCCACGCTCGGCGTCGCGATCATGTAGCAGGCGCCGCCCACCGCCACGGCCGCGGCGGCGACGTTGACCGCCCGGGAGCCGGGGAAGGTGATCGGGGACCCGTCGATCAGGCCCTGCAGCTTCCCGGCGGCGATGACCGACCCGGAGAAGGTGACCGCGCCGATGAGCACGTCCAGGACGGTGAAGACCGTGGTCGACTCGCCGATCCCCGCGGAGGCGAGCCGGACGTAGTCATCGACCCCGACCAGCGCGGCCGCGCCGCCGCCGACCGCGTTGAAGATGCTGACCAGCTGCGGCATCGCGGTCATCTCCACCGTCCTCGCCGCGTACAGGCCCGCGCCGCCGCCCAGCAGCGCCCCGGCGAGCATCACGATCCACCCGGTGGTGGTGACCGTGCCGGAGTGGGCGACCAGGGCCAGCGTGGTCGCGATCGCCACCACCATGCCCGCGGTGGACACCTGGTTGCCGCGCCGCGCGGTGGCCGGGGAGTTCATCAGGTGCAGGCCCAGCACGAAACACGTCGCCGCCGCGACGTACAGCAGCTGGGTGACCCAGTCAAACGCGTTCATGACTGGCCACCTGAACGCCCGCCCGCGGGGGTCTGGCTGTTGCCGCTGACCGCGGCCGTAGTGTCGGCGGCGGGCACCGGGGTGCGGGTCCGGTGGAACATCTTCAGCATCCGGCCGGTGACCACGTAGCCGCCGACCACGTTCATCGCCGCGAACGCCGCCGCCACGAAGGCCAGGACGTAGCCGAGCACGTCGTGCGCCGTCACCGCGATGAGCATCGCGCCGGCCAGCACGATCCCGTGGATCGAGTTGGCCGCCGACATCAGCGGCGTATGCAAGGTCGCGGGCACCTTGCTGATCACCTCAAAACCCACCAGGATCGCGAGCACGAAGATCGTTATGTCAGTGAGCAGTGCGGTCGTCACGGGGTGGCACCTCCGGGTGCGTCATCACCGGGCTGGGTCTTGGCGAGCAGGGCGGCGGTCGCGGGCTGGATCACGGCGCCCTCGTGGGTGATGACCACTCCGGCCTGGATCTCGTCGGAGGGGTCAATCACCAGGGCGCCGTCGGCTGTCATGTGCAGCAGCAGGGTGGCGATGTTGCGGGCCAGGAAGGCGGACGCGGCACCGGGCGCGGTGGCCGCCAGGTTCCCGGCCCCGATGATGGTGACCCCGTTCCCGGTGACGATGGTCTGGTCCGGCACGGAACCGGCCACGTTGCCGCCGAGCGGGCCCGATCCCATGTCCACCACGACCGAACCCGCGGTCATCTCCTTCAGCGCGTCCTCGGTGACCAGCAGCGGCGGCTTGCGCCCGGGCACCTGGGCCGTGGTGATGACCACGTCGTGCCGGGCGATGTGACCGGCCAGCTCGGCCTGCTGGGCCTGCCGTTCGGTATCGGTCAGCGCCCGGGCGTAGCCGCCCTCGCCCGCCGCGTCGGCCACCGAGGTGAGCTCGATGAAGGTGCCGCCGAGCGACTCGACCTCCGTCTTGGTCTGCGGGCGCACGTCGTAGGCCGACACCACCGCGCCGAGCCGCCGCGCGGTGCCGATGGCCTGCAGGCCCGCCACCCCGGTGCCCAGGATGAGCACCCTGGCCGGCCGCGCGGTACCCGCCGCGGTGGTCAGCATGGGAAAGAACCGGCCGAACGCGGACGCCCCGGCCAGGGCGGCCCGGTACCCGGCCACGTTCGCCTGCGAGCTCAGCGCGTCCATGCCCTGCGCCCGCGACAGCGTCCGCGGCAGCCCGTCCAGGCTGATCGCGGTGATCCCGCGGGCGGCCAGGCTGGCGGCGAGCCCGGGGTCGGCCAGCGGGTTGAGCATGCCCAGGATCGCCTGGCCGGACCGGAGCCCCTCCAGGACCTGGGGGTCCGGCTTGCCCACCGTCACGATCAGGTCCGCGCCGGCCAGCAGCTCCTCGCGGCTGACGACGGTCGCGCCGGCCTCGGCGTAGGCGCTGTCCGCGAACCATGCGCCGTCCCCGGCGCCGGATTCCACGAGCACCTCGAGCCCCGCGCCGCGCAGCCGCGCGATCATCTCCGGGACGAGCGCCACCCGGCGCTCACCCGGCGCTGACTCCTTGACGACAGCTACCTTCATGGACGCGACCTCACGATGTCAGGGGGCGTGGCCGGAAAGTAGCCTCGTCCGCATGCGACTCGGCGGTCAGAGGCCACCGTCCCGCCGCACGGGGGACCTGCGGGCATGATCGCACAAGATCACTCTTCGACTCCAGTATCGCCGAAGACCCCACCCGTGGTCTCCCCCGCAGGGGGGAGACCGGCGTATGGCGAGGTCAGCTGGCGCGGCGGAGGGCGGCGCTGATGCGGTCGCCCGCGGTGACCACCGCGTTGGCGTGCAGCCGGCCCGGGGAGCGGGTTAGCCGCTCGATCGGGCCGGACACCGACACGGCCGCGATGATCTTGCCGCCCGGGCCCCGGACCGGGGCGGAGACCGAGGCGACCCCGGCCTCGCGCTCGGCCACGCTGGCCGCCCAGCCCCGCCTGCGCACCTGGGCCAGGGACGCCGCGCTGAACTTGGCCCCGCGCAGACCCCGGTGCAGCCGCTCGGGCTCCTCCCAGGCCAGCAGCACCTGGGCCGCTGACCCGGCGGTCATCGGCAGGGCCGTGCCGACCGGCACGGTGTCGCGCAGCCCGGTGGCCCGCTCGGCGGCGGCCACGCAGATACGGCTGTCGGCCTGGCGCCGGTACAGCTGCGCGCTCTCCCCGGTGAGGTCGCGGAGCGCGACCAGGACCGGCTGGGCCACGGCGAGCATCCGGTCCTCACCCGCGGCGGCGGCCAGCTCGGCGATGCGCGGGCCCAGGATGAACCGGCCCTGGGCGTCCCGGGCCAGCAGCCGGTGCCGTTCCAGGGCCACCGCGATCCGGTGGGCCGTCGGCCGGGCCAGGCCGGTGACCTGGACCAGCTGGGCGAGCGAGGCCGGGCCTGATTCGAGGGCGCCGAGCACGGCCGCCGTCTTGTCCAGCACGCCGACTCCGCTAGAGTTGTCCATGCTCCGATATTGCCGTCTCGGAATGCGAGACGCAAGTCGGAGATCGGGCCCCTGCGGGGCGACACTCGGAGTAACCGCCGGGTCAGCGCCCGCAGAACCACGGGGCCCCCAGCTAACGGATCGCGACGAGGCGCCCGCTGAAAGGGGTTTCACGCATGGGACGTACGCTCGCGCAGAAGATCTGGGATTCGCACGTCGTGCACCGCGCCGACGGTGAGCCCGACCTGCTGTACATCGATCTCCACCTGATCCACGAGGTCACCAGCGCACAGGCGTTCGATGGCCTCCGGCTGGCGGGACGCGGCGTGCGCCGCCCCGACCTGACCGTCGCCACCGAGGACCACAACGTCCCGACGCTCGGGGTATCCGGCCCGGGAATGCCACTGGTCGGCCCGGGCAGCCCGATCAGCGACCCGGTCTCCCGGGTCCAGGTCGAGACGCTGCGCAAGAACTGTGCCGAGTTCGGCATCGAGCTGTTCCCGATGGGCGACGCGGGCCAGGGCATCGTGCACGTGATCAGCCCGCAGCAGGGGCTGACCCAGCCCGGCATGACGATTGTCTGCGGCGACTCGCACACCAGCACCCACGGTGCCCTCGGCGCGCTCGCGTTCGGCATCGGCACCAGCGAGGTCGAGCACGTGCTGGCCACCCAGACGCTGCCCCAGTCGGCCCCCGCCCAGATGGCGGTGAACGTGACCGGGGACCTGCCCTACGGGGTGACGGCCAAGGACCTGATCCTGGCCGTGATCGCCAAGATCGGCACGGGCGGCGGGGTCGGCCACGTGATCGAGTACCGCGGCGACGCGGTGCGGAACCTGTCCATGGCCGGACGGCTGACCGTCTGCAACATGTCGATCGAGGCGGGCGCCCGGGCCGGGCTCATCGCCCCCGACGACACCACGTTCAGCTACCTGGAAGGCCGCGCGCACGCGCCCCACGGCGCCGACTGGGAGGCGGCCCTGGACTACTGGCGGTCGCTGCCGACCGACGCCGACGCCACGTTCGGCAAGGAGGTCACGCTGGACGCGGCCGCCCTCACGCCGTTCGTGACCTGGGGCACCAACCCCGGCCAGGCGGCCCCGCTCACCTCGTCGGTGCCCGACCCGGACGCGATGGACGACGCGGGGGACCGGGCGACGGCGCTGCGCGCGCTGGCCTACATGGGGCTGACCGCGGGCACGGCGCTCACCGACATCCAGGTGAACACGGTGTTCGTCGGCTCGTGCACCAACGGGCGCCTGGAGGACCTGCGGGCCGCGGCCGATGTGCTGCGCGGCAAGAAGGTTGCCGACGGGGTCCGGATGCTGGTCGTGCCCGGCTCGATGGACGTCAAGGCCGCGGCCGAGCGGGAGGGCCTGGACGAGGTCTTCACCGCGGCGGGCGCCCAGTGGCGCTCCGCCGGCTGCTCCATGTGCCTGGGCATGAACCCGGACACGATGGCGCCGGGCGAGCGCAGCGCGTCCACGTCCAACCGCAACTTCGAAGGCCGCCAGGGCAAGGGCTCCCGGACCCACCTGGTGTCCCCGCAGGTGGCCGCGGCCACCGCCGTCACCGGCCGCCTCACCGCCCCCGCCGATCTCTGACCAGGAGGGAACACCGACCATGGAGCCTTTCACCACGCACACCGGCCGCGCGATCCCGCTGCGCCGGAGCAACGTCGACACCGATCAGATCATCCCGGCCGAGTACCTGAAGCGAGTCAGCCGCGTCGGGTTCGCCGACGGCCTGTTCGCCGCCTGGCGGGCGGATCCCGGATTCATCCTCAACCAGCCCGTGGCGGACGGGGCGACGGTGCTCGTAGCGGGCCCCGATTTCGGGATTGGATCATCCCGCGAGCACGCGGTCTGGGCGCTCAGCGATTACGGATTCCGGGCCGTCATCTCCGCGCGGTTTGGTGACATCTTCCGCAATAACGCGACAAAAGCCGGCCTGCTTCCTGTACCGGTTTCCCCGGAATTCGCCGAATCATTGCAGGACGCGCTCGAGGTCACTCCGGCCACCGAGGTGACCGTGGATCTGGTCGCCCGTGAAGTGCGCGTAAACGCCCCGGGCGGCCCGGTGGAACTGCGGGCGCCATTCGATATCGACGACTACACCCGGTGGCGCCTGATCGAAGGACTGGACGATATCTCGCTCACCCTGCGTTATGCAGATGAGATCACCAGTTTCGAGGAGCGCCGGCCGCACTGGCTGCCGACGGCGGACGCGGTGGCCTGAAAGCCCCCGCAGGACAGGAAATTCGGGCGTCCGGAGGCCGACACGCCGTGTTTTTACGCTGGGGTGATTGTGCGCCAGCGCTGGATCGCCTAATTTCAGGCAGGTCAGAGGTCGCGGCTACGGCTCCCTGTCCGCGCGACCTCCCGTGGGGGAACCGCAGGAGTGATTCATGAACAAGCGTGATCTGATCGATGCGATCTCCGGCCGGCTGGGCGACAAGAAGACCGCAACTGAGGCGGTGAACGCGGTGCTCGACACCATTCAGAGCACCGTGGCCAAGGGCGACAAGGTCGCTATCACCGGATTCGGCGTGTTCGAAAAGGCTGTCCGCCCGGCTCGCACCGCCCGGAACCCGGCCACCGGCGCCACCATCAAGGTGGCCAAGTCGTCGGTGCCTAAGTTCCGCGCGGGCGCGGACTTCAAGGCGATCGTGAACGGCGACAAGAAGGCCGCGGCCGCGAAGAAGCGCTAATCCGCGTGAGTTCATGATCATGGGATTGGTCCGCTCCGGCGGTACCAATCCCATGATCATGCCGGGGGTGGGACGCGCGTGCCGCGCCCGCTTACCGCAGGCCCGGCGGCTTGCTCAGCGCCGTGGTGATCAGACGATCAATAAGTTCCCGCAACGACAGACCGCTGGCCGCCCACATTTTGGGAAAGTACGAGGCGGCGGTCATCCCGGGCATCGTGTTGATCTCGTTGAGCAGGATCTCGCCGTCCGGCGTGTAGAAGAAGTCCACCCGGGCCAGTCCCTCGCCGGACACCGCCTCGAACGCGGCGGCGGCCAGGCGCCGCACCTCCTCCAGGTGATCGGGCGGGATCGGGGCCGGGATGGCCATCCCATTCGCGTCGTCCAGGTACTTGGCCTCGAAGTCGAAGAACGCCTCGCCGCCGTCCACCATCAGCTGCCCGGGCATGCTGGTGTCCGGCGGCGCGCCGTCCAGCCCCTCCAGCACGGCGCACTCGATCTCCCGCCCGGCGATGGCCTGCTCGACCAGGACCTTGCGGTCGTAGCGCCGCGCGGTCGCGATCGCCGCGTAGAGCCCGGCCAGGTCGTCCGCCCGGGACGTGCCGATGCTGGAGCCGCCCCGGGCGGGCTTGACGAACACCGGCCAGCCCAGCTCGCCGATCGCGTCCAGCACCCGCTTGCGCTCGGTCTCGGCGGAGGGATCCGCCGGGTGCGCGGCCACGGCGGCGGACCCGCTGGCGTCCGCATCAGGCCAGTCACGGTCGCGGACCACGACGAACGGGCCGACCGGAAGCCCCTTCCCCTTGAAGATCAGCTTCATGTACTCCTTGTCCATGCTGACCGCGCTGGCCAGCACGCCCGCACCGACGTAGCGGATCCCCGCCATCTCCAGCAGCCCCTGCATGGTGCCGTCCTCACCGAACGGGCCGTGCAGCATGGGCAGCACCACGTCGACCTCGCCCAGCTCGCGGGGGATGGCCCCGGGCTCCGCGGTGGTCAGCGCGCCGGATTCCTCCGGAGGGCCGGCCGTCCACGGCAGCACCTGGCCGCCCGGCTCGGCGACCGCCTCGACGGACGGCAGCTGGCCCCCGGTGATGGCCAGCCGCGCGGGCTCGTCAGCGGTCAGCACCCACCGGCCGTCAGGCAGGATGCCGACCGGGACGACGTCGTAGCGGTCGCGGTCGATACAGGCCAGCACCGTCCCGCCGCTCGCGCACGAGATCGCGTGCTCCGGGCCACGGCCGCCGAACACGACCGCGACGCGGATCTTGCGTTCCTGGTTCACGCCCCGCTCCTCTCTGGTGCCCGACCTCAGCCGGCCCGCGTGCCCGCCCCGGCCCCGTCTGTGCCCGCCCCATCTTTCCTGGCCGCACCCATCCTGTCCCGCTACTCGCCGGGGAGGGGAGGCGCGCCGGAGGCGTGTTCTTGCCGAGCCGGCGAATCGGGGGGTCCGGGGGGTCGTCCTCCCGGGCTGGCACTGCCGGGGAGGGGAGGTGCGCCGGATGCGTGTTCTCGCCGAGCCGGCGAATCGGGGGGTCCGGGGGGTCGTCCTCCTGGGCTGGCACTGCCGGG
>Ga0182024_10009454_pt1 | contig 20147 bp, 17 predicted proteins | sample P32metaG_FD_120480 | JGI IMG/M metagenome (GOLD analysis project Ga0182024, IMG submission 120480) | Permafrost microbial communities from Stordalen Mire, Sweden - P3-2 metaG (Illumina Assembly) | ecosystem: Environmental > Terrestrial > Soil > Wetlands > Permafrost | place: Sweden: Stordalen... | reverse complement strand
GCGGTGCCCAAGGGCCGGCCGGAGCCGATCGACTTTGACGAGCCGCGCCGCGTGGCTGAGGCTGTTGCCACGCTTGGACTGCAACATGCCGTCATCACCAGCGTCAATCGCGACGACGACCTGGTGGGCGGCGCGCGCGCATTTGCAATGGTGATCGGCGAGATTCGCAGGCAGGCGCCGGGCTGCCGCGTGGAGGTGCTGATTCCCGACTTCCAGGGCAACGCCGAAGCCATCCGCATCGTGGTCGAAGCGCGGCCGGAGGTGGTCAACCACAACACCGAATCGGTGCCGCGGCTCTACCGCGTCGTGCGGCCTGGTGCGCGCTATGAGCGTACGCTTGAGCTGCTGCGCTACTCGAAAGAGCTGAACCCGGGCGGCGTAACAAAATCCGGAGTGATGGTCGGCCTCGGCGAAGAGACGCGCGAGCTGCTCGAGGTCTTCCGCGACCTAGCGGCGGTGCACTGCGACATTCTCACCATCGGGCAATATCTGCGCCCATCGCGCGACCACTTGCCCATGGCGCGCATCTACACGCCCCGCGAGTTTGCGGAGCTCAAGGCCGAGGCTCTCAGGATGGGCTTTCGCCATGTGGAGTCGGGTCCGCTGGTGCGGTCGAGCTATCACGCGCATGAGCAGGCTGAGGCGACGGGGCTGGCGGTTGTGGCGTAGGCGCTACGGATTCAATTCGAGGAATTCTGCCGGTGTGACGATCTGAATTCCACGAAACGATCCCATGATCAGCAGATACTTGTCGCCTGAAACGATAATTTGCGCCTCGGCAACAACCGCACATTCTAAAATCATGTCGTCGTTGGGGTCGCGGCAAATGTGCAATGATCCCGAGATGTTAACGTGGATCGCCTTCTTGAAGTATGCGGCAATCAGCCGCTGAGCATCGTCGTCAGGCCACTGGAATTTCTCTACCAGGACTCGTTGAATTTCCGAGTTGATCTCCGGACATGTTGCGAGCGTGTGCTCTCGGAGAGCCTTTTCAATCGTTCGAAGCGGCTTTCCGAGCCTGCCGCCAAACTGAAGACCCGATATCCACACGCTTGTTTCGATAACGACAATCACGAGCGGGCCTGCGCGGCTGCCGCCTCTCGCTCTGCCCGCATTTCAGTTCGCACTTCAGCCACGAGACGCGGGATGTCCTCTTCGGTGTACCCGTGTGGGTTGCGGGTGGCCGCATAGGCCGCCGTTTCGTCGAGCAGGCGGGTGATTTCGTCTTTCTGGTAAGCGCGGAAGGCTTGTCTGAAGAGTTCGCTGATGGAGCGATTTTCCTTCCTGGCGAGATATTCGGCGGAAGCAGCCATCTCCGGTGGCAGGCTGATAGAAAAGACGCGGGAGCGGCGAGGATTCGTGGCCATGCTTACATTGTATGACAGTGTCATAAAGCCTCGCAACCCACTCTCCAGCCGCCCAGCAAACCCTCGGGGCGGCGAGCGTCTCAAGAACGTTCCCCGCCCGCCCGATTCGCTAATATATTGTTTGAGCGAGGACAAGAACCCGATGGCAGTCTCAGCGTTAGCCGGCAATCCGGAATTCAAAGACATCTACAGCGACCTGAAGCGGCGCATGGACCAGGCCGTGGTCGATTTCCAGGCCACGCTGGCCTCCACGCGCACCGGCCGGGCCAGCGCCCACATGCTCGACCAGGTGAAGGTGGACTACTATGGCACGCACACGCCCATCAGCCAACTGGCGCAGATCTCGGTGCCCGAGGCGCAGCTGATCCTGATCTCGCCGTGGGATCCGAGCGTGGTGAAGGAGATCGAGAAGGCTCTGCGCACCTCCGACCTTGGCTTCAACCCCATCTCCGACGGCAAGCTGATCCGCGTGCCCGTTCCGCCCATGACCGAGGAGCGGCGGCGCGACGTGGTGAAGCACCTCAACCGCGTGCTCGAAGAGCACCGGACCGCGGTGCGCAATGTGCGCCGCGACGGCAACGACGCTCTGAAGAAGCTGGCCAAAGACAAGAAGATCAGCGAAGACGAAGAGAAGCGCGCTCTCGAAGAAGTGCAGAAGATGACCGACGAAGAGATCCGGCGGATGGAAGAGCTGTCGCGCAAGAAAGAAGTGGAAGTGATGCAGGTGTAACACGCGCTCGTCAGGCTGAATTCCGCCGATCAAACCGGCCGCTTCGCCATCACTGGCATTCTGGACAACTCGCCGGCAATCCCGTGTGCAGCCACGCTAGCACTTGCGCGCGGCCAAACCGCTCGAGGAGCCTGGCCGCATACCAGAGGGCGGCTTGATGCGCCGCTTCAGACTGTGCCTCGGTGGCAGTGTGAGCCAGCGCGCGGTCGACCTCGTCGAGCTTGAGCGCGGGCGACGCGCCGCCCGGCCCGCCATCAGACCCGCCACCATGCCCGCCTCCGGGCCTCGGATCGGCCTCGGCAAGGGCTTCCACCAGCCCCTCGCGCAGCCATAGAGGCGTGGCTTGAGCGGCCTGCTCCTCGACCAGCGCGTGCAGGAACTCATGTCGAAGCGTGGGCACGAGCAGCCCGCGCGCCTTGAGCGTCGCGAGCGGCTGGGTTCCGATCCAGTTGCCCTCGGTGAATGCGGCCACCCAGCCCGGAGCCAGCGTGCCCTGTCGAAAGGCTTGAGTGGAGCGAAAGGTGCGCACGGTGACTGCCGCGGAGGGCCGCAGTCCGGACCTCGATTCGGCCTCAGCCAGCGCGCGACTCAGATCGGGAAGGTAGGTGGTATCGGCCGGGTCGAGAGATTCGAGCACAAAGCCGTCGCCGCGCAGCGTCTGCCAGGGCAGACCGGCTGCCTCGTCGGCGGCCGTCGCGCCAGGGAAATATTGCGCCAGGATCTGGCTTTCATCGTGCCCGTCTGCGGCCATGGCTGCCGCGCCTGCCTGGCACAGGCCCACCCCATGACCGGACCCGCGCCCATGGAAGATGAAGCGGCCGCCGGATTGCGACACCTCAAACCAGGTGCTGAGAAGGCGGTTCCAGCCCAGCGAGCGGCCCACTGCCAGGCGAAAGTCCTCGGCGGAGATTTCGCTCGCATCGATCTTGAGCGTGACGGCGCGCCCCGACTCGCCGCGCCGGCCGACAGCCAGGTTCTTCCATCCTGGCCGGGCCAGGCCTTGCGCCGAAAGCGCCGCTGTCAGATCGGCAAGCGACAAGTCGGCCGACCACTGCCTTGCGCCGCCGGCCGTGCAATAGGTGTCGATGCGCGAGGCCAGCCACGGCATAGGCTTGCGGCTGAGCCCTTGGCCGGGCCAGATTTCCGCCGGCGTTGCGGTGCGCCCGCCGCAGTTCTGGTGAAACCAGGCCTCGGCGCGCTGACCGCGGAACCAGAGCGTCTCGCCGGCCGTGGAGAGGGTGGCGAAGTGGGCGGCGTGGTCACCCACCCTTTCGCCGAAAAGATGGCGAAAGGATGGGGCACCCGAGATTGGTGGGACATTTGAATCGGGAATGCCGCTCCAGTGCAGCAACTGGCAGTGGGTGGAGTCGCACAGGTCGTAGTCCGCGTGCCCGTGCGCCTGGTGCAGCGCAAACGACCGCACCACAATGGCCAGCGCTTTGAGGGATTCAGGGGTGTCGGCGCTGCCGCTCTCGCTGGCTACCACGCGCTCCACGTAGCTCTCGACGGGCAGCGTGACGGCCAGCACCAGTTCACCGTTGCGGGCGGTAATGCGGACCGGGTTGCGCAGGGTGAGCGTCTCGCCGTGCGCGGCCAGCTTCATGACGCCCGACAACTCGATGGCTGCGGCCTGCCGATGGCCGGAGAGTACGAGCCGCGCGCCTGCGGCGCGAATCTGGATTGGCTTTGAAATTGAATCGCTCGCGCAGGCATTCGATTCACTGCATGTCCGCAGGGTCGCGCTTCCGTCCGCAGCCGGTGAGATTCCGACTTCATTGTCGTGCCAGAGCGTCCACAAGCCGATGCGCAGCGTGGAGCGGGCAGCGGGCGGCTGCACGAGTGATCTGGTGCTGACCGGCGCGAAGACGGCAGCGACCAAGAGCAGGCTCATGAGCAAGCGGAATCTCATTGCTGCCTTTGCGGCTGCCTCAGCGGCGAGTGCGCAAGCAGGTCGGCGGCCACGCGCGCAGCGTCGTTTCCGTGGCCCAGCGGGAGATAAACGGCGATCACGGCGCGCGTCTCAAGAGCCGGCGCGAGGCAGATGAACCATCCATGCACCGGGCCGCCGCCGCCCGCTTCGCCGCTGGCGGTGCCGGTCTTGCCGGCCACTGGGACGCCGCCCAGGTCTGCCGCGCCGGCCATGCCAAAGCTGGCGGAGTCCTCAAGGCCGGCTCGCACCACCTGAGCAGCCGCGGAGTCTGGATGGGCAGCAAGCTGCTGGCCCAGCCAGAGGTACGCCCTGGCAAATTCGAGCGGCGTCACGCGCACGCCGTCCACGCCCAGATACGCGAGGCGGACCTGGTCGGGCGTCTTCGGGTCGCGAAAGACAGCCGTTGCTTCGCCTGGCACGAGGCCGGTCTGGGCGAGCAGGCCGGTGGCATCGAGCAGGCCGCGCAGCTCATTTGGCCTGAGCGTTCCGGCCACGGCGGCGAAGTAGGTGTTGCACGACCAGGTGAGCGCCTGGCGCGCATCCATGGCGTCGGCCGCGGGATGCGAGCAGTTAAGCGAGTGGCCGCCGATGCGCAGCTTGCGGGTGCAGGCAATGCGCTGCGACGGGTCCCAGCGGCCTGCCGCGACCAGTTCGTAAAGCGTCAGCGGCTTCATGGCGGAGCCGGGATTGGCCAGTGTATGTGCCGCCTCAGCAAGATGGCTGGCGGCCATCAGCCGGCCGGTCAGGGCGTCGAGAACCACGATGCGCGCCTGCGGAGACCCGTGCGCCGCGTGAACAACCGCGGACTGCCAGGCCGCCTGGTCCGGCAACGGGGCGGGGAGAATCGCGATCTCGTGGCCGGTCTGCGTGGGGCCCGTGGCTCCAACCGCCGCCAGAGCCGCCAGCAGCACTGCTGCTCTCGCGACAATCGAACCTGCACGCATAGAAAGAGTATGAACGATGGGTGGCCTGCGGGGTTGTATAAAGAGGGTCATTTGAGGATTGGCTGAAGAAGGGCGAAAAGAGGCCATAAGTAAAGAACCATACTTATAGCTATCCCCCCCTTAACCGCAAAAGACGCGGCGAAGGTGGGGCACCCAGTGTCGTGAATGCGTTCGGCGGAATCGCGGCAAGGCTTTCGTTTGTCCAACCTGCGCAGACCTGTGTAAAGTTCCAGTACGGATTCCCTGCCCAGCTTTTGCGCGCCGAACGGCGGCGAGGACGCGAAAAGGCGATTTTCCCGGGGCGCGCGGGAGCTTTTGCCCGGGGTTTTCCGTCAATCAAGACATAGAGACTCTGGCACGCGGAGTGGAGTGGGCTCAAGATGCGTAGATTGATGGTGCTGGCGCTCGTGGCTGCGATGGTGTCTCCTGCGCTGGCGGCGCGGCGGGTGACCGTGGCGCAACTTGAGGAGGCGCTGGCTGCCGACACCGCGGCGCACCACCCGGATTTGGACGTGGCGCGGCACATCGGCGAGATGCAGCTCTCCGAGCGGCTGACCGACGCCACACTCGACCGGTTCGCCAGGAATATTCAACTGGGCCCCAGGACGGCGTTGGCGCTCGAGTTGGTGGCCGACCAGTCGGCCTTCCTCGACCCTCCGGCCAGCGAGCTGCCGGCAACCGCGCTTCCCGATGCCGCCACGCAGGCAAGCATGATGGACGCCGCTCGCGGCTACGTGATCCAGACGGCGCCCCATCTGCCCGATTTCTTCGCGACCCGATCCACAAATCGATTTGACGATGGACCCCAGGTGCTCGAAAAGGGCAGTTGGGCGGTTCGCGCGGGATTGCATTTGTCGGGTTCGAGCAGCCGCCAGATCACTTTTCGCGACGGCAAAGAGGTTCAGGACACCGCGCTCACAACAGTCGCGGGCCAACCCGGCGCGCCGCAGGCCAGCCAGGAACTGGGACTCCGCACCTGGGGCGAGTTCGGTCCGGAGATGTCCATTGTTCTCACCGACCTGGCCAAAGGGAAGGTGAGTTTCAGTCACTGGGAGCAGACCCCGGCGGGCCTGGCCGCGGTGTATCGCTACTCCGTGCCCAAGCCGGCTTCGCACTATGCGGTCGATTATTGCTGCGTCCGCGAGGGTGGCGGCACCACACCTCCGCCCGTGTCGTACAGCGGCCGAGGCCGCGGATCGCAACCATCTGATTACGTACCCCAGGCCGTGACGTCCCACTCCTTCAGCGAAACGCCCGGCTACCACGGCTCCTTGTCTATCGATCCCGCCACAGGAGCCATCCTGCGCATCACGCTGGAGGCCGAATTGAGCGGCGGCGATCCGCTCACGCGTGCTGCCACTGTGGTAGAATACGGCCCCGTGAAGATCGGCGATAGCAGCTACATCTGTCCGCTGCGCAGTCTGGCCTTCTCCATGAGCAACACAGCGCTTTCGGGGGGCAACGCCGAGAACCAGGCGTTTAACAGCCCTACAAAGATACCTACCGTCGGTTCGCCGATCCTGCTGGTGAACGAGACCAGCTTCACCCATTACCACCGGCTGGGCGCGAGCGTTCGGATGCTGGCTGGTGGTCCGGACGGGACAGCGCCAGACGCGGAGGGCTCGGGTGCTCAGCCGCAGCCTGCGCCCACGCCTGTATCAAGCGCCGACGCAGCAGGTTCGAATCCGCCCGGCGCGTCCTCGCAACTGGCTGTCAACGCCGCACCTCCGGCTCCCGGCGCGGCTCCTGCCGAGCCAACGCCGATTCCAATAACTCCGCCGGCGCCTCCGCCCACTCCCGCCATTCCCGAGGTCACCATGGGGCCGGCCAGCGGCGTTCCCGACTTGCCGCGCGACGCTCCGCAGGAGGGAGGCATCGTGCTCAAGCTGACCACGCGGCTGGTGGACGTGGGCATTGTGGCGGTCGACAAGAAGGGACATCCGGTCAACGACCTGAAGCGCGAGGACTTTGAAATCTACGACAATGGCCGCAAACAGGAGGTGCGCTTCTTCTCCCAGTTTTCGGCCGATGCTCCGGCTGCTCCGCCCGCACCGGTAGCAGGTTCCGCCGCGCCCATCATGTCTTATTCGAATCGCGCCGCCGACCCGGCCGGCCTGGCGTCGCCCGCGCCGGTTGCCGACACCAACACGACGATTCTGCTCATCGACGAGAGCCACATCGCATGGAACGACATGAACAACGCGCGCCAGCAGGTGCTCAAGTTTCTGGGCAAGATGCAGCCGGGCGAGCGGGTGGGCCTCTACTCCATGACCGGCCTCCGCTTCAAAGTGCTGCAGGAGATCACCACAGACCACGCGGCGCTGATCGCCCGGCTACAAAAGTGGATGCCGACCGCGCAGTCCGTCTCGCAGGCGCAGGATGAAGAGGTGCGCAACCGGCAGCAGTTCAACGAGGTGCAAAACGTTGCCGACCTCAACTCGGTGAACGGCAATCTCACCGATGTGGCGGATGCGCAGACCCCGGTCGATCCGCAGTTGCTCACCATGGGCGACAATCCGGCGCGCGCCTCGCTGGTGATTCTGGGCAGCGTGGCGCGGCATCTCTCCGCGGTGCCCGGCCACAAGAGCCTGGTGTGGATCTCGAGCGACAACGTGTTTGCGGATTTCCGCGACCAGGCGGTCGGCATCGACAAGAGCAGCAAGTATGTTGACGGATTTGCCCTGCGCGCCCAGGAAGCCATGAACGACGCGCATGTGGCCGTCTACCCCTTTGACGTGTCGCAGCTTGAGAGCGCGGCAATCACCGCAGACATCCAGCACCGCAACGTGGAGCTGACCCAGGCGGCGATGGATACGGCGACGGTGCCCGGCTCGGGCAACAACGTTGCGCGCAACACCACGCCCGGCCGCATCACCGCCGAGATGAACCAGGACATCCACCCCATCCAGGGGCCCGTCCGGCAGGTGGCCGAGGCCACGGGCGGACGGACGATCCGGCGCTCCGGCGACCTGGCGGGCGAGCTCGGGGAGATTGTGGCCGAGGGGCACACGACCTACATGATCGGCTTCCAGCCCGACACGCAGGCCGACGACCAGTACCACAACATCACGGTGAAGCTGGTGGGCAGGAAGGGCCTGAGCCTGCACTACCGCACCGGGTATCAGTACGCCAGGGAGCCGGTGAGCCTGCGCCAGCGCTTCCAGCAAGCGGTGTGGCGGCCGATGGACGCGAACGAAGTGGCCGTGACCGCGTCGGTGGACGACATGCATCCCGGCGCCAACGTGAAGATCAACGTGGCGGCCGGCGACCTGGGCATGGAAGAGCGCGCCGGCAGGTGGATGGACAAGCTGGACATCTTCTTCATCCAGCGCGACGACGCCGGCATTCATGCCCACGTGGAGGGGCAGACGCTGGGGTTGCGCCTCAAGTCCGCGACCTACCAGAATTTGCTGCCCACGGGCGTTCCGTTTGAGCATTTTGTGCGCCTGCGGGCGGGGACGGCGTCGTTGCGCGTGCTGGTGGTGGATGAGAACTCGGGGCGCATGGGTTCGGTGACCATTCCGGCCTCGGAGCTGGGGAACGGCAAGTGAGCGGGTTCACAGAAATACGGTGAGCCGGGATTGTACAATCGGTGCGGCTCGGAAGCCGGTTCAAGACTGCGACGGAATCATTGAATATGTCTTGTTGTTCCGCGGGCATTCCCTCAGGGGCTAAAGCCCGCGTTGATTTTGCGGCACTTGCGGCACGACTGAAGTCGTGCCCTGACACTTATCGCTTCCCAGGTTTGGTTATTCCGCTGCCTGTAAAGCACACGCTCATTCTTTTGGGATGGATGTACGGGCTGAAGCCCGTACCCTTCAAGACGGACAACTTATTCAAAGTTTCCTGACCGGCGCAAAAAGTTTCCTAACCGGCGTTATGTTTTCGGTGTCTAATGTGCGCCAAGAGCGCGAAATCAAAGGGGTGAGGGAATGGGAAAAATTGGTTGGATTCTCCTGCTGATCGTTGCGGCGGCGCCCGCGTGGTCCGCCAACAAGAAGATAACCGTAGCGGAGCTGAAAGCCATGCTGGTGAGCATGCAGGAAGCCAAGAAGGACGATGCGGACGTGGCCACGGCGCTCAAGCAGGTTGACCTGAGCGAAGAACTGACCCGCACCATGATGAATAGCCTGGTCTCCTATGTGCCCGGCCAGTTGTCGACCGAGCAGATTTATGTGCTGGAGGCAAAGAGCGCCACGCTTGCGCCGCCGGCCGAGGACATTCCCGCCACGCCCGCGCCCGACGCCGCCGCGCAAAAGGCGCTGCTCGACAAGGCCGAGGACTACGCGGCCAAGACTTACGGGCAACTGCCCGAGCTGACTGCGACCAAGACCACGCTGCGCTTCCAGGACAATGTTGAGGCGGTAGCCGCGAGTTCCGGCATGCATGGCAGCGCCACCGACGTTTCGGTCGGGTCCGGATCTCCGAACGCCGCGCTCTTCGTCCGCTACATCAACTCGAGCGATGCGGCGATGGCGCTGGCGGGCGGCGCCGAGAAGCCCTCCTCGGAAAAGGACAAAACGCCATGGGGCGCCAACGGGCAGATCCATGACTCCAGCCCCGGGCCGGCTTTGGCCACCGTGATTCAGGAGGCGGAAGCCACCGGCAAGATCAACTGGGTGCGATGGGAGACGGTCAACGGCAAGCAGACCGCCGTCTTCTCCTTTGCCGTGGACAAGAAGAAATCGCATTACGCGGTGAATTATTGCTGCTTCCCCGATACCGAGCAGGCCGGCATCATGACCATGACCGGGGCGAATGGGGCCGGGGCTCCGGGCGGCTCGGCTGGCGCGGCCGGCGGAGCCAAGGGCAACTTCCAGACCAACACCACCTGGAAGAACTACAAGGCCAGCCTGCCCTACCACGGCGAGCTGTTCGTCAACGCCGAAACGGGCATCGTAATCCGGCTGGTGTCGCAGGCCGAGTTCAAGAACTCCGACGTGATTCACTACGAAGACACCCGCATCGACTACGGCCCGGTGACGGTGGGCGACAAGACGCTGGTGCTGCCGGTGGATTCGTTCACCAATACCGAGGCTGTGCCGGGCGGCGAAGATGCGGCAGCCAAGGTGACGCTGCGCCACACGTTCCTGAACGCGCAGTACAAGAACTACCAGCTTGCCGGCGGGCACTGACGAACGGCTGCATTGAACTGCGCCGCGGCGGGCCGCACACCCGCCGCGGCGCCACCGACTTCCCCCGAGGGTAAAAAATTGAAACGGTTTGTCTGGGCTCTACTGCTTTTCGCGATTGCCACGCCTGCGTGGTCCGCAAAGAAAATCACCGTACAGGAATTGAAAGACACGCTGGCCTCGCTGCAGGAGGCCAAGAAGGACGACTTCGAAGTTTCGACGCGGCTCAAGGAAGTTGAGCTTAGCGAGCAGTTGACCGCGAGCACGCTCAAAGACCTGATGCAGTATTCGCCTGGGGCGCAGTCGACCGTGCAGTTGAACATTCTGGAGGGCCGCAGCGCCCTGCTGGCGCCACCGGCGGCGGACCTGCCAGCAACGCCGGCCCCCGATGTGGCCGCGCAGCGCGCGCTGCTGGCCAAGACCGTGGACTACGTGACCCGGACCTACATGCAGAACCCGCACCTGACCGCTTTGAGGACGACCTCGCGCTTCCAGGACGGCGTGACCAACATCCGCACCAACTCCGGCATGACGAACAATATGCCCAACGGCGATCGCGTATGGGCGACTCCCAACAAGTTCATGGAACTGATCGGGACACATACCTCGCCGGTCGAGACCGACAAGGGCGTCGAGAAGGTGTCGATGCAGAAGAGCAGCGCGCCCTGGGGGCAGAATGGGCAGACCTCGGAGGGCGGCGCAGGGCCCGTGCTGAGCGTGATTTTGCAGGAGGCCGCGGACGCCGGCACGCTCAAGTGGCTGCGCTGGGAGACGGTCAACGGCAAGCCGACCGCGGTGTTCTCCTTCGCGGTCGAGAAGAAGAAGTCGCGCTACGCGGTCAACTACTGCTGCTTCCCGGTCACTGAGGATGCGGGCCGCATGGGCTACGAAGGCACCGGCGCAAATTTCCAGACCGGCACCAGCTGGATCGATTTCAAGACCACTGTGGGCTTTCACGGCGAGCTCTTCATCGATCTCGGCACGGGCGCAATCGTTCGCATGGACACGCAGGCCGAGCTCAAGCCGACTGACTTCGTTCACCAGGAAGACATGCGCATCGACTACGGCGCGGTAGTGGTGGATGGCAAGCCGTACATGCTGCCGGTGGACAGTTTTACGCTGACCGAGGTGGTGCCGAACGGCGACAACTACGCCGCGGTTTATTCGATCCGGCACACGCTGTTCAACAGCACGTACGCGAACTATCAGGCTGCGGATGAGGGGGCGAAGTAGCGCTGCGTACCAAGTCCGGAGGCTGGACCGGGATTTGAATTTGTACGTTGCTATAGGGTTTTGTGGTATCCCAGGTCCCAGAGTCGGGACCTGGGGCACCCATTGTTGTTGGGATGGTTGAGATCCAATTCCGGTATAACGGCCTTGCTGTATCCCAGGCACCAAAATCGGGTGGGCGCCCTCTGGGCAGGGCACCCAGCTTTGATACAACATTATGCGGTCAGAGACCCAGCGATCCGTTTGCCGTGTAAAATGAATCCGATTTCATTCTCAATGGGTGCAAGCAGATGAAACGCTATGGGTGGATCGCGCTGGTGTTGATGGCGGCAATGCCGATGTCGGCCGCTTCGAAGCTCACCGTCGCGCAGTTGAGGGAGACACTGGTCACGCTCGAGCAGGCGCAGAAGGATGACGCCGACGTGGCAAGCAAGCTCATGACCGTGGAGCTTACCGAACAACTGACGCGCGACGCCCGCAAGGGCCTGGCGCAGTATCTGCCCGGCCCGCTCTCGCGCGATCAGGCGGACATTCTGGAGGGGCGCAGCGCGTTTCTCGCGCCGCCGGCGACTGAGTTGCCCACGGCCGCGGCGCCGGATGCGGCTGCGCAAAAAGCAATTCTGGCCAAGGCTGCGGATTACGCAAGCAAGACCTACATGCAGAATCCGCACCTGACGGCGACCAAGGTCACGTCGCGCTTCCAGGACGAGACCGTTAACACGAGCAGCACGCCGGGCCTGGTGGTGGCTGCGACCAACAGCTTTCAGCGGAAGTCGGAGGCGCGCACCGAACCGGTCGAGATTGACCACGGCATCGAAAAACCGTCCGCATCGCAAGCGAAGACGAAGTGGGGCGAGAACCACGAGATATCAGAGGGCGACCCTGGCCTGAATCTTGGCGCGGTGGTGCAGGAAGCCGAAGCCGGGGGCAAAATCGAATGGCTGCGCTGGGAGACGATTGACGGCAAACAGGCGGCCGTCTTCTCGTTCGCTGTGGATAAGAAAAAGGCGCATTACGCCGTAAGCTACTGCTGCTTCCCCAGCACCGATACTCAAAGCGGAATCGCCGCCTCAGGCACATTCGCGCCAATTCCCGGCGAGATCCAGTCCGTAACCACCTGGCGGCCCTTCAAGAAGGTTGTCGGCTATCACGGCGAGCTGTACATCGATCCGGAAAGCGGAACGGTTGTCCGCGTTGTCGCACGGGCCGATCTGAAGCCGACGGAATACGTTCACCAGGAAATGGTGCGCATCGACTATGGTCCGATTCTGGCCGGCGTCAAGCAGTACGAAGCTCCGATCGCCAGCTACGTGGTGAACGAAGTGGTGCCCGGCGGCGACTCGGGCACCGGCGCCATTTATTCCGTGCGCCATACACTGCTGATCGCCGAATATATAAGCTACCGGTAGCAGATTGCGGTTGTTGGGGATACGCAATCCATGCGGCTCTCTTTCTGCCCGGCGCGCCGTCCTACCTTGGTAAAATCAAGGGAATGGAGCTCCCCTGCTTGCGTTTGCATTCAGTTCAGACCCTACTTTCGCTGGCTTTTGCCGCATCTCTGGCTGCCGCCGCTCCATTGGCCGCGCAGACGCTCCAGCAGCGTCCCCCGGCCGTCGCAACCGCGCCGGCAACTTCCGCACTCAAGCCCGTGGAGCCGCCGGCCGGGCTGCCCGTGCTGCCCGCCGGCACCAGCCTGCATGTCGAGATCACGCGGCATTACCCGGTGAAGGCCGGCGAAGCGATCGAGGGACGCCTGCTGCACCCGATTTATTTTCAGGGAGCTTTGGCCGTGCCTGCGGACACCGTGTTGCATGGGACGGTCGTCGCGCTCAGCGCGGACAGTCGCACTCGCTGGCATGGGCGTCTGCGCGGAGACTTCACGCCGTTCCACATTGCGGAGGTGCGGTTCAACGACCTGGCGCTGGCCGGCGGCGTTGTGCCGATCGCGGCCGGCACGGCCACCAACGGGGCCACTGTGCTGTACCTCGCCGCTGCCGGAGCCACGCCGAAGCAGTCCTTCATTGGCCGCTATTGGGGCCAGGCGAAGACGCAATTGCACGACCGCATCGCATATTTCACTGCGCCGGGCCTGGGCGACCGCGCGATGCAGGCGCTTTTCCATCAGTTGCCCTACCACCCGGAACGGCTGGAAGCACACACCGCCTGGTCGTTTGAGCTGACGGCTCCGGTGACGTTGCCGAATGCGCCGGAGACGGGCAATGCCGCTCAACTTGCCGCGCCGGCGAATCCGGGCGCTCCGGAGACATGGTCGGTTCATGCGCAACTCGAGGACGGCGTGACCTCGGCCACCGCGAAGCCAGGCGACGCCGTTACCGCGCTGGTGGTTGAGCCGGTCTTCGACAAGGACAGCCAACTCGTGGTGCCGCAGGGGGCCATGCTGGTGGGCAAAGTGACGGCCGCGAAGGCTGCACGCTCATTTGGCCGCAATGGCAAGCTTCGCTTCACGTTTCAGCAGGTGCGTTTTCCCGAGGGCTTCAACAAGCCGGTGCAAGGCGCGCTGGGCGGGGCGGCGACCGAGCAGTCGCAGAACTTGCTGCTCGATGCCGAGGGCACCATTACGCCGCGCAACCAGGCCAGCGCTATTGCGCCCTTGCTGCTGACGATGCTGGCCAGCCGCGCCTTGGACGAAGACGGCAACCTCACCGCCCAGACCGGTGTCGCTTCAAATGGCTTTGGCCTGGTGGGCCGCGTGGTGGGCCTCGCAGCCGGCAGCCGCAACATCGCCGCGGGCATCGGCTTCTATGCCGCCGGGCTTTCCTTCTACGAAAATTTCCTGAGACGCGGCCAGAACGTCATCTTCCCCAAAGACACCCGCATCGAGATCGAAACCACGCCGCTGCGCGCGCCGGTGATTACGCCGCAAGCTCCTTAGCGCGCCGCTGAAACCACTCGCGCCGAATTGCCGATGCGCGCTCGCGCGAGGTGGCCGCGCTGCGCCCAGAACCGGCCACGAAGCAGGGCATCAGTAATTCTTAATATTTCTGTTGCAGATATATCCGTTGCGGATGTATATTGCATTCATGGCTACTGGAACCGCACCTGCCGCACCGCTTTCGCCGGCCGTTTTCGCGATCCTGCTCTCGCTGGCCGAGGGCGAAAAGCACGGATACCAGATGATGAAGGACGCCCGCTCGCCGGAAGGCGGCGGCGTGCAACTGGGCCCCGGCACACTTTACGGGTCGCTGGACCGGATGATGCGCGACGGGCTGGTGAAGGAGTCAGGCGTCTCCGACGACGAGCGCCGGCGCTACTACCGCTTGACGGCGCTGGGCCGCAAGGCGCTGGCCGCCGAGCTCGAACGGCTGAACGCCGCGCTGAATGCGGCGCGCAGCCTGGGGCTGATTCCGCACGGAGGCCGCCCATGAAGCCAACCCCTCAATCACCTGCACGCCTTGAGATACTCTACGCTGCCGCGTTGAGGCTCTATCCGCCTGGTTTTCAGGAGCAGTATGCCGACGCCATGCGCCAGACGTTTTGCGATGCGCTGGCTGACCGCGGTCTGCGGCGGCGCACGCTCATCCCGCTGGTCCTTCGCGACCTCGCCACTTCACTGCCCAAGGAGCATCTCGCTATGCTGCGTGACACATTCTCCCGCCCCGCCCTGCTGTTCAACGCGCTTGTCCTCGCCGGCATCTCGACCGTGCTCGCTCTCGCGCTCTATGCCATTCCGCAGCACGTGCTGCGGCAGGACGCCGATGACCCGCAGCTGCAACTGGCTGACGACCTGGCGGCGCGTCTCGAGCAGGGCGTGGCGCCTGCGGAGGCCGTGCCCCCAGGCCAGGTGGACATGGCGCGAAGCCTGTCGCCCTTTGTCATCGTGTATGACGATCAGGGTCAGCCGCTGGCCTCGCAGGCGCAGTTGGATGGTTCCGCACCGGCGCCGCCCGCGGGTGTCTTCGACTATGTCCGCCGCAATGGCGAGGAGAGGGTAAGTTGGCAGCCTCGGCTCGGCTCGGTTTCAACCAGGGACGAGAAAGTCGCCGTCGAGGGGAAGATCGGCGCGCACCGCGGCCACGGGCTGCGCATCGCGGCAGTAGTGGAGCGCGTGGGCGGCGCCCATCCCGGCTTCGTGCTGGCCGGCCGCTCGATGCAGCAAGTGGAAGAGCGAATTGGACAGGTCGAGCAAATGGCCGGCCTGGCGTGGATCGCAATGCTGGGGTTGATCCTGATGGGGACGGTGGGGTTTGGGTGGTTTACGCGTGGGCAAACGGCGCAGATGGAGGCCGCGTCACGGGCGAATCAACTCGATCATGACATCGGATTGAAAACTCTTCCATGATCTCTCCGCGGTCCATGCCGCCGCGAAGCGAACCGTGGCAACGGCAATGCAGGCGCGATCTCCAAGCGACAGAAATGGCGCGCGAATGCGCAGCGATGCTGCGATTCGTGCCTGTTCCACATCGAAATTTACGACTTCCATTCCGAGCCGCGCAATCTGCCGCTCTGCATCGCTGAGCGAAGTGCCGCGCCGCAAGAGCTTGTCGAGCGTTTCGCTCCAGTTCAGCGTGCTGATCAAGACGCTCTGAGCGGGATCGACCAGAATGGCGGCCACGCGATCTCCGCCGGGCTCCGCTTGCAGGAGCGCGAGAATTGCAGAGGCGTCCACAACGATCTCAGCCACGAGTGGTCGCCCATTCTCGAGAAGTCTCCTCTCCACGCTGTGTCAGGTCCGCTTCGTCAGCACGAACTTCATCCTGCCGTTCTTTCAGCAGTTCATCCACGAGGCTGACTCCAGGCGGAATATGTTTTGCGACGAAACTCTGCGCATCGCGGATGGCCTGTTTCACAGAAACCACGCGCAATTCGTTCTCCACTACTTCCAGGGTCAGTTTGTCGCCCGACTCCCAGCCCATTTCCTTGCGAAATCTGGCCGGGACAACGAACCTTCCACCTTTATCGAGAAATGCCAGCTCATTCATTTGTTGCCACCTAATTAATCTTATGGCAGATTCCAGGTTCATGCAAGATCGCTCGGGCATTTGCCCAATGCGACAAAATCCGCGTTTCGGGCGCGGGCGCTTTGAATGTCAGTTGCTTCACTCCCACTCAATGGTCCCCGGCGGCTTGGACGTAATGTCGTAAACGACGCGGTTGATGCCGCGGACTTCGTTGACAATGCGCCTGGAGATGCGCTTGAGCACGTCGTAGGGCAGTGGCGTCCAGTCGGCGGTCATGCCATCTTCCGAGTGCACGGCGCGCACCGCGGCGGTGTAGGCGTAGGTGCGCTGGTCGCCCATCACGCCCACGCTCATCACCGGCAGCAGCACGGCAAAGCTCTGCCAGATTTTGTTGTAGAGGCCGGCGGACTTGATCTCCGCGACGACGATCTCGTCGGCCTCCTGGAGCAGCGCAACGCGCTCTGGCGTGACCTCTCCGAGAATGCGCACGGCGAGACCCGGCCCAGGGAACGGTTGGCGGCCGAGGATCTCTTCCGGCATTGCGAGGTCGCGGCCGATGCGGCGGACTTCGTCTTTGAAGAGATCGCGCAGGGGCTCGATCAGCTTTAGCTTCATGTGCGCGGGCAGGCCGCCCACGTTGTGGTGGCTCTTGATGGTCTGGCTGGGGCCTTTCACGCTGCTTGACTCGATGACGTCGGGGTAGAGCGTGCCCTGGACGAGCCAGTCCACTCCTCCGGTTTGTTCGGCGATGCGCGCGGCCTCGTCGTCGAAGACGGCGATGAATTCCTGGCCGATGCGCTTGCGTTTGGTTTCCGGATCGGTGACGCCGGCCAGTTGCGTGAGGAAGCGCTCGCTCGCGTCGACGGCGACGATGTTGAGGCCCAGCTTGTCGCGCAGATTTTTCTGCACGCTCGCGAACTCGTTCTTGCGCAGCACGCCGTTGTTGACGAAGACGCAGGTGAGCTGCGCGCCGATGGCCTTGTGCACCAGCACCGCGGCGACGGACGAATCGACGCCGCCCGAGAGCCCGCAGATCACGTGGCCCGCGCCAACTTTCTCGCGTATTCCCGCCACGGTAGTCTCGATAAAATGCGCCGGAGTCCAGTCGCCGCGCGCGCCGCAGATGGCGAACACAAAATTGCGCAGCAGTTGAGGGCCGAGCGGCGTGTGGTGCACTTCGGGATGAAACTGAACCGCCCAGATGCGCCGCTCTTCGTCGGCAATGCCGGCCAGCGCGTTGGAGGTAATCGCGGTGCGCCGAAATCCGGCGGGCAGCGCCTCGGCCTCGTCGCCGTGGCTCATCCAGACCTGCATCGTGGCGGGCAGGTCGGCGAACAGAGCTGTCGCGCTGTCTTCGATGACGACTTCAGCGTGGCCGTATTCGCGCAGAGGCGCCGATTTCACTTTGCCGCCGAGATGATGGACGATGAAGTGGAGGCCGTAGCAGATGCCCAGCACCGGCACGCCCATCGCGAGCATCTTGGGGTCGGCCACCGGTGCGTCCACGTCATAGACGGACGATGGCCCGCCGGAGAGCACGATGCCCAGCGGACTGTGCGCCTGGATTTCGCTGAGCGGCACGGTGCAGGGCAGCACCACGGAGAAGACGTTCAGCTCGCGAATGCGCCGCGCGATGAGCTGCGTATACTGCGAGCCAAAATCGAGGATGACGATGGTTTGGGTGTCCACTTTGTATTGTGGCAGGGGTGTGGGCGGGATGTAAAGACAACGTGCGACGACAATTTGGCGGCGGGCCAGAGTACGATGGGTGTAAGATTCCAGTCAGGGGTCGAGCTTCCATGGGCGTAGTCGAAGAAACCCGCCAGGTGATTCAGGACTTTCTCGCGCCGGAACTACGGGAGATGCGCGGCGAACTCGCGGGAATGGAAAAGCGTCTCGAATCCATCGACAAGCGACTTGATTCGCAAGACAAACGGCTGGAACTCCATGAAGAGACCGTCCGCGCCCGCTTCGACGTCATCGTTCAGCGCCTCGAGACCATTCAGCAGTCCTTTGCGTTCGACAAGCGCATCTCGGATCTTGAAGCTGATAAGCGCCGCTCGGCGTAGACGAACCGCAAGGATCAGCTTCTTTCCAGCCTCACTCATAGTGATACCGCGCCTTGAGAAAATCGATCGGGTCGGCGGTGACATTGTAGACAAGCCGATGCTCCTGCGTAATGCGGCAGCCCCAGCAGCCGGCGAACCCTCTGTTCAGCTGCCAAGGCCATTCTTGCGCCGCGACACGTTATTCCAGTCCGACTGAACGCCGAAGTTCTGCCAGGGACGCCTCGGCTGACTCTGCCGGGAGCGGCTTGCCGTCCATCTCGATGGATTCCGCGAGCGCCTGGCGTAGCCGCTCGGCATTTTTCGGCGAACGCAGCAGGTATTCTGTTTCCTTCAAACCGCGATCCTTATTTGGCTTCATTCTTATAGACTACGCCTGCCTTCATCACGAATTTCACATCCTGCAAGACGCGCACATCGTCGAGCGGGTTCTTGTCGACGGCGATGATGTCGGCCCACTTGCCGGGGTCGAGGCTGCCGGTTTTGGCGGTCCAGCCCATCAGGTCGGCGGCGTTGAGCGTGGCGGTTTGCAGCGCCGCCAGCGGAGCCATGCCGAGCTGGTTCACATATACATCGAGTTCGTGCGCATTCAGCCCGTGCGGATAGACCGCGGCGTCCGTGCCCATGGCGATCTTGACGCCGGCCTGCATGGCGCGCTTGATGTTGCCCTTCGCTACGGCGCTTACGTCGATCATCTTCTGGTGGTAGAACGGCGGCAGGTTGCCCTTCTCCAGCATCCAGTCTTCGAGATAGAGCGTGGGCACGAGATACGTGCCGCGCTTTTTCATCTCGGCGATGCTCGCGTCGTCGATGTAGCTGCCGTGCTCGATCGAATCGACGCCGGCCTCGGTAGCCCACAGGATGCCCTGCGCCCCGTGCGCGTGCGCGGCCACCTTGCGGCCCAGGCGGTGCGCGTCGGCCACGATGGCCTGCATCTCCTCCAATGTGTATTGAGACGCCTGCGGATCGTCGCCCTTTGACAGCACTCCGCCAGTGGCGCAGATCTTGATCAGGTCGGCGCCGTACTTGATGTTCTCGCGCACCTTGTGCTGCACCTGGGCGATGCCGTCGGCAACGCCGTCGCCCACCGCGTGATATTTGATGGGCAGCAGGTTGTCGTCGCAGTGGCCGCCGGTGATGCCCAGCAGCGGCCCGCTCACCAGCATGTGCGGCCCCGGCACCTGGCCGGCGTTCACGGCATCGCGCAGGTCCACATCGACAAAGCCATTGGCGCCCACGTTGCGCACTGAGGTGATGCCGGCCAGCAGCGTCGTGCGCGCGTTCACCACGCCGTTGATGGCCTCCTTGGCGTCGGTCGAGATCACCTCGAGGAAGGGATCGAAGTCGGGGTTCATAGTGAGGTGCGTATGCACGTCGATCAGGCCAGGCAGGACAGTAAGGCTGCCGAGATCGACGACCGTGTCGCTGGGCTGCGCGGGCGTTGAGGCGGTGGGCGCGATGGACTGAATCGTGTCGCCCGCGACCACGATGGTCTGCGCGTCGAGCAGCTTGCCCGTCTTCACATCGAGCAGATGGCCGGCGCGCACCAGCGTGCGTTTCGCATCTGACTTCGCAGCCGCTTGAGCAATCGTACGCGCCGGCGACAGCGCCGCGCCGAGGGCCAGAACACACAACACCGCTAACTTCCGCCGAGATACCATACCGAAACCTCCATGGGGGAACCGCAAACGGAGTGTAGCAAACGAGACCGGCGAGACGTTGTTCGGGGCGATTTCCTACGCTTTTCGATCCGGCTCCAACTTAGAGCGAATCCAGCGATGGTATACCCGGCTCTTGAGGTCTCCCACCCTTGCGCCGAAAAGAAGGCG
>Ga0182024_10009453_pt1 | contig 20148 bp, 23 predicted proteins | sample P32metaG_FD_120480 | JGI IMG/M metagenome (GOLD analysis project Ga0182024, IMG submission 120480) | Permafrost microbial communities from Stordalen Mire, Sweden - P3-2 metaG (Illumina Assembly) | ecosystem: Environmental > Terrestrial > Soil > Wetlands > Permafrost | place: Sweden: Stordalen... | reverse complement strand
GTTGCCAATTAACTGCTGCTGATTGGTTGCCTTGTCTATCTGCGTTTTCGCATCGTTCGCATTCTTCTGCCCGGTTTCCAAGTCTTGCTTTTTTATGGCCTCATCGCTAGACAGTACGATATTCGATCTGGTCGCCGCCTGCGATTGCACCTTGTTCGCCTGGGCTTTGTCCTGTACCGTCTTCGCTTCCATAGCGGCTTGCTGAACCTCCGGAGGAGCGTTTGGTTCGTTGACCAGATTAGTTCCGGGAGCATAAGCCTTGGTCTTCGGATCAGGTACAGCGTTTTGATTTACAGACCAAAGCTGGCCACCATACCGAAGAGGTTGGGCAATCCCCTGCTCGCCGATTTTGAACTGAGGAGCTTCAGCGTGTGTGATGCTGGCAATTGCGGCTAGCTCTTCCGGAGTGGTGTGGTTCATTGCGGCCCGCGCCATAAATTCTTGGGTGACGGAGGCTGGATCATCGGTACCGGACTTAAGGCGCTGCTGGTACTGTGTCAGGAACTCGTTCTTGCCTGGAGGGTTGAGGCCCAATTGGCCAGCCTGCGCACCTAGTAACTTGGTCTGCGCTCCCGACTGCGTGATCTCGGCCTGCTTTTCGGTGGTTCCAAGGATCTGGTTGAACCTGGCGTCTTCCGCTTGCTGCTTCATTTGCGGCTGGGAATTATCGTAAGCCGCTTGCGCTTGCGTAGCGTTGAGTTGGCGGCCGAGAAATTCATCAGCGTAGGAGTTTTGCTGATGATCGAGTCCGGCGCCGAACTTGTTCAACCCGAGGAAAGCCAGGAAGAGAGCTTTCCTAGCTCCATGAACGTTATCCATCGGCGCGACAGGCCGCGCTGGCATTACGGGCTCTTCGCCAGGGTTAGCTTTGAAATAATCTTGCGCACTCCCGTAAGGTTGCGGAGTTCCTGGCGCTGCTGCTGTAGGCGTCGGCTGAGTTCCATCCGGCGCACGGCTCGCGAGTGACGCTCCCGAAGGCGGCGCGGCTGGCGCAGGCGCTCCGCTAGTCGGCGGCTGGCCAAAGAATTGTGCCATGTTGCGAGCTTGCGGATCGCCAGGACTGACTCCAGTCTCGCCTGACGGTCCAGAGGCAGAACCAAAGCTTGCTCCGCCAGCAGGCGCGCTTGAACTCGCGACTGGCGCGCTTGAACTCGCCAAGAGCGGCGTTCCTGGCGTCCACGGATTGTCCGGTCGCGCCAGGGCGGAAACAACGCCACCGGAGTCCTGGACGAATTGCCGTGAGGCTGGGTCTCCGAAGAACTGCGCCATCATGGTGCGGACATTTGGATCGACCTGCATTTGCTGCGCGACCTTCGTGGGATCAAAACCTATCGATCCAGGAGGCGTGGTGGTTGGTAGGCTTCCGGCTGGCAGTCCCGGAGTTCCAAACGGCGATTGTAAGTTTGCTAGGGACATGATTTATCCGCCTCCAAAGCGGACTCTAAACTCAACTGAACCGAGGTCGATTTGGCCATCCCGTTGCAGACAGTCAGCAATCGATCCTTACGATAAGCGGAGTCTCGGGAGTGCCTCTATCGCCATCCCCGGGCAATAGCTCTTTCAGCCTGCAGGCTAGCTCAACGTATTGACGACGTTCGGCGAAGTCCACGCACTCGCGCGTATCCGTGATCGCACCTTCGAACTTCGCGAACTCCGTCTTCATCGCGTCCAGACCTTCGTTGATTCGCAGGGCGATCTTCTCGACCGAGGGCAGCAAAGCTTGTAGCGCGGCCCGCATCGATTTCGTCCCCAATAGGTCAGCGGGATGATCTGCTGTGTTTGGCGAATAGCCAGCGTCGAGAGCAGCCCTGTGTAGCGATTTCCCGCCAACGATCCCCTCCAGCAGCTTGGCTTGGCGCGGCCTCAGCGATACGGGGTTTTTCGGGGATTTGTCCGCCATTTCCGGCCGTCGGCCGGAATTTCGAACTTCCCCGGACTGGATCTGCGTGGCTTTGCCAACGCTCGGATCAATGCCGTTTCCAAGGAGCTTCTTTCTGCCAGTTTTTCGCGTGTTCCCATGCGTGTTCTGACGCGAATGGTCGCCATCGTGTTCCGCGAACCGTCTGCACTTCGGAAACAGGCATTTCGATCTGCGCTTGCTCTTCATACTTTCCTCCAGCCGTGAGCTGTCAACACTTCCTCCATCACGCGAGCGCTAACGGCAACCTGCTCCGGTGACAGTGCGTCGATCATGTTCCGCAGTGTTTCGGGTTCGGGAGCGGCCATAGCCTGACTGATCAGGCGAGCCAGCCGAGAATCTTCCGCCGTGAGCCGAGCGAGAACGACATCGTTCATTGCAGACTGGAGGACATCCAGCGGATCGCAGATGTTCATTGTCATTCAACCTCGCAGTGAATCGGCAACATGCTATCCAAGACACGGCTGTTCACTCAGAGCCCTCTTTCTTGTTGCGCGGGGGTTGCGGATTTTGCAGGACTTTGCCGGAATTTGCAGGAGGAAGGGCTTTATCTTGTTGATTTTTGGGCGGTGTGTTGTGACTCTTAATCAGTAGGTTGTAGGTTCGATTCCTACCGCGCTCACCATCTTCTTCAACGTTAACAATAGTTTCCAACGCTTCGGTGTCAGGCTCGCCCGCTTCGTCCGTCTGCAGTTGCGCCGGCGTTGCATTTTGTTGCGGAGTTGTTTTCCGGTCCAGACCATCTATCCAGTTGATATTTGCTCCGGGAATTAGGTGGCCATAAGTATCGGCCGTGATCTGAATAGAGCTGTGACCCATTTGATCTTTCACGTAGGCGAGGGACGCGCCGTCCTGAATCAGGTGGCTCCCAAAGGTGTGCCGAAGATCGTGGAACCTGAACCGCCTCAGTCCCGCATGCTCGAGGCAGGGCAGGAAGTGATAATGCACGAGGTTGTTCGGGTCGAGGACGGTCCCAGCTTTCGACGGAAATACGAGATCATCTGTAATGCTCGGCCGCCCGGCCATCATCGCCGCAAGCATCCGCTTATCCCGCAATTCCAGAAGAGCCAACCGTAACTCCCGCGAGAGGTCGACGCGGCGTGACTTCTTGCTTTTCGGCGTAGTGAATTTGCCGTGGACGAAATTGCGTTGGACTAGGACGTAGCGGTTCGAATCCTCTTCACTGGTCCCGAATTGAATGTCTCCCCATTGGACGGCAATCAACTCGCCTTTGCGTAGTCCTCCACGGAGCGCCATCAGGAAGAGCGGATACACATCCGGGGAAAACTCCATGGCGGACGTCAGAAATGCCTCAGCTTCCGGCCGTGTCATCGCCTCTGCTTGATGCTTTGGCTTCTCAGTCTTTGTAAACCTACCGAGCTTCTCAGCGGGATTGTGATCGATGACGCCGTCCTCCACCGCATGGTTCAGTATTACACGCAAGGTGCAAAGCATCAGCCGCAACGTGTTGCGCGACAGTTCGCCCTTTGCAGACCACTCACCCAAGAAGTCCTTCACCTGGCTGCGTTCGATTGCAGTCACCTGAAGTTGGCCAAAGCGCGGAAGGACGTACAAACGGAGGAGTTGCGCATAGCTGTAGACAGTCGACGATTTTAGCTCCACTTCGGCGTACTGTTTTAACCATCGCTGGGAATACTGTCCGAACGTAAACCCTGAAGGTTCCGCCAGAAATCCGAGATCCCCGAGGGCGAGCTTTGCTTCGAGATGGCGCCTGACTTGCTCGGCTAGTTCCCGGCTTGTGCCCACACACTTCGCTTTGCGGCGCCCGTGATAGTTCACGAACACGTACCACTTCGAGCCGCGCTTTTTGATCTTCACGCCCATCAGTTCGTTCCCATGACCCCGGCAACCATCTCGTCCACAATACAGGTGACGTCAACCGACTTCAGCCTGTGATTTTCTAGCCACTGATCAAAAGTGCTCCTGCGAATAAGGATCTTCGTACCCACACGGGCCGCGGGAAGGGGATTCGCGGATCGATGGATCCATTCTCGAAGTGTGCGCTCTGACACGCAGGCGTACCCCTGAAGTGCTTTTAGATCTAGCCATTCAGTGCGATCGCTCGGTTTCACTGATTTCCCTCTAATGAAATCCACTTCTGCATCACGACGGTGCGATCGGGACCGTAATCGATCATCCCGGCTGATCGCATCGCGCCAAGGTTGTTATTGAACGCGGAACTGGTAGGCGAAGCTCCAGCGGCCGCGGCCAGGTCCTCGCGCGCGAGCGATCGAGGATAGTTCTCGTGCAGACGATCAAAAATGTTACGTTGTGCGGGTGTCAGCAGCTCGCGACAAGAGTCCTTCATTTCGTCTGCAGTCAGCGGCTGCGAATGAGGACCGGCAGCTTCGATGCCAGCAGCGGTCAGGTAAACGTTGCCGTTCCGATAGTCGAGGATCCCGCGCGATCGCAGGGTTCCAAGATTGTTGCTATAAGCGCTCGACTTGTGGCTGGCGCCCGCGCGCGCTGACAGCCACTTCTTAGAGATCTCCTGGATGCCGATCGCGTGAAATGAAGCCGCGGCCTGGATGATTCGATATTGTGCCGGCGAGAATCCGTTGGCGGTGACCGGTAGAGCTGGACGTCTGTCCGGCGTCGGTCGAATGGTGACCGGTTCGTTGTGGACTACATCGACGGCGACGCTAATCTGGGGCTCTTCGCCGAGCAACTTCTCCAAGCGCGCGAGAACGCGGTCTGCTTCGCGCTTTATCTGATCGAAACTAGCCTGGCGCGATGCGATCGCCCGTGCGGCCATGGATTCAAGTTCCTGGGCGGCTTTGGCGAGCGCCTGCTCGATGTCTTCCGTTTTGATTTTGGCGCCGTCAAATCCGTGCGCGGTAATTTTGGCGATGACCTTCATGGCATCCTCTAGGGCCGAGCGCAGGACCCTCGTCTGCGCTTTGTCAGCGCGGGTACTTGTTTCCGCCGGCACGGGCTGTTTTTGTTCGGCCGCTTTCAGTTTCGTCTGCAGATCACGGATTTCCTTGCGGAACTCCGATTCCGTTCGGACCCTGTCCTCGGCTTCTTTCGGGAGATCGGCGAGCTTGGGCAGGAGAGCCTTGATCTTCTCCGGCGCCGGTGGGATCACTGCGGAATGCTTTCCGCTGCCCATCTCAGGGTGCGAGGTCTCGACCGGGCGAACGTGCACCAGGATTCGCTCTTTGCTGATTGCTCGACCGAGCGCGTAAAAGTTCCCAGGGGCAAGCAACTGGATCTCACGAAAGAACTCGCGCTCGTCACTGCCCTTGAGGATCCCAAGGACCTCCGCGGCGCGCTTGCGGTTGATGTCTTCAAACGTGGGGCCAATCAAACGGTTCTGCAGGTTGCTCGAAGCGTCTTTGTTGAGCATGCCCAGCCGTTGAGTTGCGAAGACGGGACAGATACCACGTTTCCGGCCGCGAGTGCAGACGTCTACCATTGCCTGGTGCGCTTCGGATTCGCCCTTGCCTTTTTCCGGGCAGAACACATGGGCTTCATCAACGACGACGACAACCGGCCGCCACAATTCCTTTGGCGATTCGACCATCGCATCGAGGAAGATCCGGACCCACTGGTGACGCACGTGATGCTTGAGTTCGTACAAATCGCAGACGGCGGAGGCCCGGAGCTCGAGCAAACGGTGCGCGACCAGGGCTGCCGATCGCGGATCCGCCGGCGTCTCACCGCCCTTGCCCACCAGGACGTAATCAAATTTCTCCCGGAGGGTTGCGAACTCTCCCTCGGGATCGATCAGGATGACTTGGACCTTCCCGAAGAGCTGCTCCGCCAGGACGCGGATTAGCCAGCTCTTTCCCCCTCCGGAGTCGGCTTGAATCAGCAGGCGAGTCTTGAGCAACTCTTCCAGGTCGAAGCCAACTCGCTCGCCGGCGCTGCTGCCGATCGAAATCTTCATGCGGTCATTCCGTTCTTAAAACATGTGTTTACTGAACTAGTTTTCTAGACTCTCCGCTCCTGTCGAGACAACCATTTACGGCTGCCTCAGGCGGCAGGTTTTTCGAACGTTCTGCGAGGTGAGCGGTCTGCTGCCGCAAAATCTCGCGACGATCTCGAAGTTGAGCATCGGTCATAGGCGCCCGCTCTTTCTTCAACACAGACACCGGGGCCGTCGAAGGCTTCGCATGGGGAGTCTTATTTCCCATCTGCAGGACTCCAGCGAGCTGCTTTACCTGGCCGAGCAACTTCCTATCGCCGAATTGTTCCTCGAGCTGAGTCGTGAGCGTGCCTGCAATCGGCGCCTGGTTGTAGGCTTCAATGAAGTCTTTCTGCACAAATGGTCTCGACTCCGCTGTTACCTGATTCAGTCCCCACAGTCCACCGACGCTTCGTAGGGCGTACTGGACGCGCTCTGGAAGTACAGGAGCTTCGATTCGCTTCCCGCCCGAATATAAAGGCATGCGATCGGCGCCCCACTTCCTCAGGAAATCGTTCACGTAGTGCCAAGCAGCTTCGGCTTCAACCTTGACCTGATCCTTCGGCGCCGCTCCTGTGGCCAGTTCTCGCAGCTCAGAGATCTTCGGGTAAAATTTTAGGGTTCGCCGGGCCCGGTTAAATGCCAGTTCCAACTGCGCCTGAGGAAGATCGCAAAGATCCCCCGCGTACAATTGCAATCTTGCAGACGTCTGCTCTTCACTGAAGGCTTCAGCAAGAATTGTGAGCTGATCAACCAGCCATAACTTCAGCTCGCGCTGTCTCTCGCGCTGCGAGATTTGCGGTTTGGCGGCGTCCTGCTCGATTTTCAGTAAGGCTCCCATTTGATCCACCTCCTTTCAGCTTGTTGTATCTATCCTGTGGCCCCGCTGCGTAACTTCCTATGTTCGCCATCCACTTCCTCGGGCGGTCAGGAGGAATATCATCCGACCCAAAACGGTTACGCACCATTTGCGAAATTTGCTCCTCGGTCCAACTCGGATTCGCCGAGAGGAGACGATCCAGGGCTTTACCTTCCGAGCCATCCCATTGACACTTAACTCGAAACGCCTTGAGGTGTAATTGTTGGATCAGTGCGCGCACCGGGGCATGTCGCGGATCTACAGGGTCGAAGTCATCCGCAACCGTCGCATCAGCGACGGAAGGTTTTTGTTCCTGCTCCTGTTCCTGCTCCTGCTCTTGCTCTTGCTCTTGGCTTCGAAGGGCCTTCGAAGCCTCTTCGATGGGGGTTGAGTTTTCGCGGCTGTTTCTCAGGTGAAAAGCGGCTGCGTATTTTTTGTAAAATGCTGAGAGAAAAGGGTTATTGGGTAGAGTGTTGTACTCACGTTGAATACCAGTGCATCGCTTGTCCGTCGGATCCAACTGGTCTGCGATCTGGAAGCGGGCCATCTGGTGGACGAAGACCACTTCAGAAGCCTCATCGTAGTCACAGAAACCTGCTTCGATGGCCCTTTGAAGCCCCTTCGAAGCCCCTTCCATACCCAATCCAGTTTCGTGCGCGACGTAGATTTTAGGCAGGTAGTAGAGACCGAGCATGTTTGCGTGGGGATTACTTAGCAGGTAGAGCGAGACCAGTGTTGCCTCAGCGCCGGCCGCGCGCAATTTACGTCCCGTGCTTCCAATCCAGAATTGCGGGCTGATCTTCGAATAATCACGCATCAGCGTTGGCTCCCTTCTTCCGGATCAACCCAGCGTTGCGGAGAGAAAAGTGGGGGCTGATCGGGCGCCGTTGCCTTAGCACTACTGCGACTCTTTGTGTCTGGAGTTGGTGCCGGATCCAGCCGGAAACTTACGGCGGTGGGATCTATGCCCGCTTTTTGGAGCGGTCCCGGCTGAAACGACAAAGGCCTTGAGTGCTCAATCTGCGTTTTGGTGGCAGGCAGTCCGGGCTCCGCTTTCGTGCTCTTCGTCGCCAGATTCGGGCGTGGGCCCATGGTTGCCGGACGATTCTCCGGCGCCAGGCGTGCTGGACACCAGATCATCCGGTACTGAGATCGCCGCTCACCGTTTGCGGCTTTCGGCCAGTACAGGTTATGAATCACACAGCCGGCACGTCGAAGGCTGTTGATCCCGCGGTTGTACTGCAGAGCGATCGCTGCCAACTCGAACACCTCGGCGAAGTCTGGATAACGACTCAACAAGAGCGTCAAGATGAGCATCTCCTGGCTGTCGTTTGCCCAAGGCACTGCTGTGGCACGCTGTGCGCTTCGCGAGTCCTTCACAGTACCGCCTCGCGGGAGGCGAGTTCGCCAGCAGGAACAAACTGCGGCGTGATGTGCTCATGGGCCACTTCAGGTGTGCTCGCACGTCCAAGTCGCTGGAGGGCGGGAACGAGCCGTTGAACGCCATCGGAGATTAACCGCAGCCTGACGGCGTGACGGAGATTCAGGAGGTCGAAGCTCTCCTGCTGCAGTAACAATGCGCCTTGGGCGAAAAGACTGGCCGCGCGGATAAGCCGATTTTCGCGCAGTTGACAACGACGAGCTGTCGCGATAATGTCGGTTTCGATCAAATCAATTTCCTTTCTCTGGCACCCTGTGGCGGGGTGCCTTCGTTTTGAACTAAACAAGTCATTTTGGGATTCCACGCTCGTATTTTGTTTTGCACCCGGCTCACAACACTCCATTGTTTCTACGCGACGATACACTCCGTTTGTTCTCGCCGCTTAAGCGCGTGCTTGAACCCAGCAGCGATTCGTGCGGTCTTTTCCATCTCGGGGTTGATCGCGCTGCTGATAGCGGCCAGTTCGTCGGGACGCAGTTCAATGGATTCCGCCTCCGCCAGAGACAGACGAAACCGAGAAATATTGGCTTTTTGCGCCAATTGGATCTGACTAAGGCCGGCAGCTTTACGAATCGCTTTTAGAGTGCTCACCTGTCCCCTCCATCAGCCGCAATGTTGCAGCTAGTGAGCGCATGCTAGAGCGTTTGTCGGGAAACGGGAATATGGCGAAAACCTAGAAACGTTTATTCCATGGCGGAAACTAGTTTTGTACAGGGGTTTTGTGCGCGAGGTGAGGCGGCGTGGTTATTTTATTTTGGAGGGCTGCAAGAGGCGTCGATAGGCATCCTTGCTTTTCTTCTGGTTGTTTTCCTTGTTTACCATGGTCGCGATCTGGCCCCATGATTTTCCCTGCTCCCTCAACTCGGTTACTCTTTTGCGGTCATCGTCTGCTCGGGGCCGGCCGCCCTTGTTGGTTGGACCGTCCGCGGCTTGGGCGCCAGTTACTTCAGGTTCGGAGAGCGCTCCTTTCGCGTCAAGCTTTGCGTCTATGAGCCAGATAGACTTCTCAGCGCAGTCCTTGCGTCGTTTCCCGTACTCCTCGAGCAGGGAGAGCTGATCAGCGGGGCTATCTTTCTTGCCGAGGTATTCGGCACGGAATAATGCATCAACGGCATCGAAATCGCCGTCGTCGATGATCTGCTCTCGGCCTGCGCCAGCATCATCAGTAAACGCGGGACACCAGCACCCCTCTGCGCTCCAACCATGTGCCCCGGCCTTGGCGGCCAGCTTGCCGAGGCAACGTTGACGACGATGCCTTGCGCGTTGGTGCCCACATGCCGCACATATAATCACGGCTTTAGCTAACGCGCCTTCTATTAATCGAAGTTGGTGTTCGGACGGCGTTTCGTCCGTGGGTTCCTTGTCGCGACCGTCGTTGATGTTCATGTCGCCCTTCCGCGACCTTCCCGATGTTTGCGGCGACCTGGAAGGCGGGGCGGGAAGGCGCCCCACCTTGTTGCTGCCGGGAGCTACCCAGCGGCTATCCGGTTCAGCGTTAATTGTAGCTTCAAATTTCTAGGTGCGGATTTTTTCGATATTTCTACTACGTTATTTCGCGCTTTCCGGCGAGCCGAATGCATGGAGCAGATGGATCCATCGCCAGCAAAAGCCGTCGTCATGCTCATCAGTCGAACGATGGCACTACGAGCGTCCTTTCGGGCTCACAAACAGCGTCCCAGATCGTTTTTTCTACTTTTGCAGACCAAATGTGGGCAGGGCGGTGGTTCTTGACGGTTCACATTCTACTTTTCTCTCATCCTCCTCCGTGTCCATTTTATGGACACGGAATCCCGCAGACCCTTCATTTTGAAAGCCCAACTCTCTGCACTACGCCCCACCGTGCGGGTGTGTCCCTCTGTACGTCTGCATCATGCGCCCGATTGAGACGCGAGTGTAGATCTGGGCCGTTGACAGCTTGGCGTGGCCGAGGAACGTACCTACAGCCTGCAGCGGTGCATTGTGATCGTGCATGTGAGTGCCGCAGGCATGCCGGAGCAGGTGGGGATGCCACTTCGCCGGGTCGAGAGCGCGTGCTTCGGCGACAGCTTTCAGAATACGTCCAACGGAACGCACGTCCAACCGCTCCACCGATCGGTGCGCGCCGACACTGAAGAACAGCGCAGAGGTTTCAAGCCTCAGCTTTCCCAGCAGTTTAATTCGAATCGGAAACCACGCATGAATTGCTGCTCGGGAGTATTCGCCAACGATGACGAATCGCTCTTTGCGCCCCTTGCCGCGGACTACTAGAACATCTTCGTCGCGGAAATCTTCCACGTTAACGCCTATGACCTCGGAGGCGCGCAAACCGCTGCCATAGAGCAATTCCAGGATTGCCCGATCGCGTTCGGGGCTAGCAGTAGGGATGTCTCCATCTAGCAGTTGTTTTACTTCACCTTCGTTCGGAACATCGGGCAGGTTGTGCCGCCGGCGCGGCCCGGGAATCGATTCGATCAGGTTGGCTTCGACCAGGCCTTCAGCCTCCATCCACTTGCAAAAGCTCTTAACGGACGCGAGCTTTCTTTGCGCTGAGGACGGCTTGATGCTTCTTTCATGCAAGCGCACCATGAACTCGCGGATAAGCTTGCGGTTGACCTGAGCGGTCATGGTCTCGCTTCCGCCCGAAAGGGCCACAAATTCTTCCAAGTCCGCGCGATAGGCGCGCACTGTGTTCGGACTCAGATTGCGGGCACCGCAGTAGATCAGAAATTCTTCAACCCGCGGCTTCAGCGAGACGGGCTCTTGGGTGACTGGCATAGTAGATCCTCCTCAGATATTTCAAATCAGTGTGGACGTAGATCGCTGTGGTATCGACGGAAGAGTGACGCATCAGGACTTGGACATCGCGGATGTCGGCTCCGCCTTCGACTAGGGCCGTTGCGAAGCCGTGCCTCAAATGGTGTGGGCCAACACGTTTTCCCAGCACCGCCTGCGCGATATCACGGATCCGGTTATAGATCTGTTGTCTGGTAAGCTGCGGACCTCGTCGGCTCAGGAAGACATATGGCGTAGTGGGTGCTGTGCCGAATTTTGGTCTAACGCTCCCGAAATAGTGTTTCAGGGCTGCGATCGCAGGCGGACTCAGCGGGACAATTCCGTCCTTGCCGCCCTTGCCATTCCATACCTTCGCAACACCGCCTTCCAGATCTAAGTCGCACATCCTGAGGTCGGCAAGTTCGCTAGCTCGCAGACCAGAATCGAAGAACGTGAGCAGCATCGCCTTGTCGCGGACGTCCAGCCAGGAAGCGCCGAGCGATGCCACCATCTTTTCCAGATCAGCAAGACTGAGCGACTTTGGAACTGTCCTCCAAGTTTTGGGCACCGGTAGATTGCGCGTTGGATCAGTCTGAACCTCGCCCTCGTCGATCAGAAACCGATAGAAGGTGCGCAGGCAAGACAATCGACGAGATGCAGTTCGCGAGCTTATACCGGCGCCTAACAAATCGCTGATGTAACGCTGCAGATCCGTCCGCTTAACCGTAGCGAGCAGCTTTTGCAGCCATTCCGCAAACTTGCGGAGATCGGTCTCATATGCGGCGACGGTGTTCTCGGGGGCGCCCCGCTCGGCACGCAAGTAGCCGACGAAACCGGCAATCAATTGCACATTGTTAGCTTGCATCGAGCACATCCCCTCCGGCGTGCTGATTCTCGGTGTCAATTACAGCTCCGCAGTCTTTGCAGACGAGATGGCGATGGGGGCATCCGCCGGAATTTGGTTTCGGATCCGTTACCAGTTGAAATAGCATGGGCCCGCGGCCGGAGGGGTTACAGGCTGGGATTGCTACAGCCAGGCCGGCGTTTCTGAGAAGCTTCATGTACCCTCTAACGGTCGCGAGACTCACGAGCGGATCGAGTCGCTTTACCGAGAAAGTCAAATCAAGAACGGATATCGGCTTGCCAGCGTGCAGAAAGGCCTGCACAACTGTGCGCCCGGCACCGCTGAAGTGTCGGCCTGCACGCTTCAGGTAGTCTGCAAGAAGTCTCTCCGTCGTTTCGATCTGCATCGCTTCCATGTGTGATCCTCCGCTCCCATTCAGGACAATAGCAAAACGTCGTTTTTGCCCCAGAAGTGTGTCTGTCTGCACTCAGGGCAAGGAAAAGAGCTCGAATATGTACTGGCATCACTGCGGAACGATTTCTCGTCCGCCGCCATGCCAGTGTGTACCAGTTTGTTCGCCACAGGGCAGTTGATCATGATCCTCAGATAGGACCTCTTATCCTGCTTGCTGGCCATGGCCAGCGCGTCTTTGGGCTCAGCACCCAAAGCCTGGACGGCGGCCAGCTTCGATCGCATCTGGATGTGGCTGTAACGACGGGTCATCTGCTGGGATACGTGGCCGCAGATTGCTCTGACGGTTTCCTCCGGTACCCCGGCCTCGAGCATTCTCGTGATGCAGGTGTGCCGGAAGTCGTAGATCCGCATTTTGACGCCGGAGGTGGCGCAGATTTCGGTGTGTGCCGTGTCCCAGCTCGTGCCGTGTCGCGAGGGATCGTAGCTGCTTTTGCTGATCCGGAACGGAATCAAATAGTGGAGTGGCTCCGTTGCCCCCAAAGCTTGCGCTCTTTCAAGCAGTTGATGAGCAGCCCAGCGAGCCTTTTCGTTCAGTGGGACATGGCGGATCCGGTAAACGTTTTTAGTGCCTTCGGTGATCTGAATTTCCGGCGGCGTTTCTTCGAGGCGCACGTGTTCGCGTCTGAGGTTCAGGAGTTCAGCCGGGCCCGCACTTGTATTGATTGAAATAAGTGAGGCCAGGTAGGCAACTCGCCAGCCTGGCCTAAGTACTGCTGCCGCGAACCATTTTGTTTCTTCCTCTGCGCTCAGGGATTTGCCGGGCCCGATCCTTGGCAATGGCAGCGGCTGGTAGTCGTCGGCTATGCGCATCCAGACGCCTACCCGTCTCAAGATTTGCTGCACAAGGCCGCATTCATGGTTGATGCTGGTACCGCCACAAACCCGCAGTCGAAGCTGTTGATATTGGCGTAATCGTCCAGGAGTGATGTCCTTCAAAGGTGTGCGAGCAAAGAACGCAATGAGCCTCTCCCTGGAATAAAGGTAATCCTTGTACGTTCTCGCGCTGATGAAGGGTTTGCGAGATTCAAGCCAAAGGCCAAAGGCCTCTTTGAATGGTGTGGAACTACAGATATCGATCTGTGGTTCACTGTTGGCTAGCATCCGGAGCCTCCCCTGCTGACGTCTGCAGAAAGCGGAACGTGACCAGGGCGTCGACCAACGTTTGGTTCTCGCCGGAGCAGAGGAGGGCCGCGGCACGGTTGCACTCACGAACCTGGCGCCAGAAATCGAGCGTGGGTTGCAGGGCCCGGACGCTAGCTCCCGGCATCCGCTGAAGTTCTGTTGCCACCTCGATTGCCTCCTCTGCAAGGCGCGCAGCTAGGGCCAAAGTCGCACAAACATCGCCCCACGGTTTAGCGGCGCTCAGCCGCGCAATTTTTTCGTTGACGCATTGCAACTGTGGATCTCTGCGAAGAACAATCTGGAGGTTGGCGCGCTTAGGCACAAAGCACCCCCGGATTGCTCTCAGAAAGGGCCGCGCAACCGATTTTTGAACGCCGCTGAGATACGCTGTGGACTTTTCCTAGGCTGACACCTAACTCGCTGGCGATCTCGCGCCAGGATGCCCCAGAAGCACGAAGGGCCTCGATTCGAGCTTCGTCGACGTGGACCCGGGGACGCCCCAGCTTTTTACCCTTAGCTCGGGCATTACGTAGGCCGGCCTTCACGCGTTCTACGATCAGGCTGCGCTCCAGCTCCGCGACGGCGCCCATGATGGTGAAGACCATCTTGCCAGTCGGAGTGCTGGTATCGATGTTTTCCGAGAGCGAAATGAAATCGATGCCGAGCGCCTGGAAATTCTCCAGCGCACGCAACAGGTGCGATACCGATCTGGCAAAACGATCGAATCGCCAGACGATAACTGCATCGAAGCGCCGGCGCCCAGCGTCGACCATCAAGCGGTTCAGTTCCGGCCTGGAAGCCTTTGCCCCGGATACTCCCGCATCGGGGTACACCTCCGCGATCTGCCAGCCGCGGTGCTCGACGTATTCGCGCAACTCGCGGAGCTGGACTTCCGGGTCTTGCCCTTTAAATTCGTGGAGGCGATTGTCGTGTTCGGTGCGAACCTTCCCGCATTTCTCGCACTTGGCCGTGGACACTCGTGCATAGAGAGCAACACGCTTGACTAGGTTCATGATCTGTCTCCAAACTCAGAGCGCATTTGTCCGTTGAGACCGACCGATACGACTGACTTCTTCGGGCCCGGCGGAAACGCCGGGCTTGGCGTCTCCGCCAGTCTCATCACGTAATGGCGGAAGCAGAGATCTTCCTCAGTTTCGAGGCAGTGAATTGTTCCTAGGTCGCGACAGTCGCAGAACACGTCGGTCCAGTCACAGGTTGTGAGGTGAGAGCGGTCGACGATCGCTAGAATGCGATCGATGAATGGGAATGTTTGGGCGCCCCGCTCTTGAGCGGGAAAAGGATGGATGGTAGTTTCGTGTGTAGCCACGTTTGCCTCCTTACTAGGCGAACTGGTTAGGGCTGGATGGGTGTTAGAAGCACCTATTCGGCCCGAATTTTTGTACTCGCTTTATAATATGCGTAGCGTCACGCATGTGTCAAGCGCAGAATGTATATTTGTGTTGCCTGCCGCTACGCATACGATGTAAAAGAGAGTATGAGCAAAAAGAACCAGGCCGCAGCTAGTCTCGGAAAGCTCGGCGGCAAAGCCAGAGCTAAGAATTTGACACCGGAAGAGCGAGCTAAGAGCGCCCGCAAAGCTGCGAAGGCGCGGTGGGCAAAGCGGAAGCAATCCTAATGACCAGCCGCGGTGGAGAACTTTAGTATATGAAGGCTGTAGCTATAAAGAAGCGGAAGTCTGTACTTTACGCAAGGGCAAAGTCTTCGGCTTCCTCTGTTAAGTCAACTCTAACTGTTGGACCGTGAAACTCTGCTGAATGGCTTCATCGTCAAGTGAAACCTTGACCCATCCATCAAGGGTAATGTCATCCACGGTTCCAGTTCGCCCTCGAAACTCGCTGTGCTCGTCTATGACCCGTACTGCGTCGCGCACTTTCATGCTTGTATTCCTCCCTACTTCGGCCAGGCGCGGATCGTTGGGATGCCTTAGAGTGTCTAACAAAACCCGCACTTCAGCGAGTTCTGCTGTCCCCTTGTACAGGCAGCATCAGGCTATGACCGCCTGAGCACTTAGGTTCGCGCTACGCTGCTACTGCGCTCTTGCCGTCCTAACTACTTGGTGATCTGCCAAACCGTTCCGTAGCCACCGCTGCCACCCCCGTAGGCGGTGCCGTAGAAATTGCCCTTCGCATCCCTGATCACACCGCCGATGGGATATTCCCCGTCCGACCCAGCGAAGCTGTGCAGCAGGGTTAGCGTGCCTTTCTTATTCAGTTCATACACCGTTCCGAGGCTGGAAGCGCCGCCCTCCTCGGTGTCGCCGTAGAGGTTGCCCGTCGCGTCCATAATCACGCCTGCGAAGGGGAACGCCCCGTCCATCACCCCCCCATGGAAGCGGTGTAGCACGGTCAACGTGCCGCTCTTACTCATCTTGTACACCACTCCGCAGCCTTGACCGCTGTTGCAGTTGAGATCGCCGCCGTTCGTGGTCGTGCCGTAGAAGTTGCCGTACTTGTCCATGAGCAAACTTGCGTAGGAGGGATTTGCCCCGCCCCACCCGCCAGTGAACCTGTGAAGCACCGTTTCCTTGCCTTTCGTACTCAGCTTGAACACCGTTCCGTAGCCGCCAGAAGAGCCGCCCTGGAAGGTTGTGCCGTAGAAATTGCCCTTCGCGTCCCGGACCAAACCTGCGTAGGGAGATCCTCCATCGGGCACCCCATGGAAGTGGTGCAGCACCCTCTCCTTGCCGCTCGTATCCACCTTGAACACCACTCCGTCGCGATAAAAGCCGCCCCCGGACGCGGTGCCGTAGAGAGTGCCGGCCGTATCCATAATCACGCCTGCCAACGGCCCTGCACCGTCTGTACAACCTGCAACCGAGCAGAAGCTGTACAGCACGGTCTCCGTCCCGGTTTTATCCACCTTGAACACCGTTCCGTAGCCTGAAGAGCCGCCAGACCCAGTCGTGCCATAGAGGTTTCCCGCCGTGTCCCGGACCAAACCTGCCCAGGGATCTGCCCCGTCGTACGGCCCTGTGAAGTTGTGAAGTACAGTGAAAGTCTGCGCTTGCGCCGATTGGGTTGTAACTACTCCTAACACAAGCACGACTAATACTAACGTCAGCGCGGCACTTGCCGTTCCCAAACGTATCTTCATGATCGCCTACCGTTAACGTCAGCCATCCTACGCCTCCTGCGAAAGACGGCAAAGAGACTTTCGGCCCATTTCAGAGGACAGGCAGCAAAACAGTGCCCATGGATTGGGCACCCCAACGGGCGAGGTTTGCCGGAACGAAGCCTTCGCAGTCGATCCATATCGGGACCGGGCACGGAAAGCACGCAAGAGCAAGAGCTATTCCGGTGGGCACACAGAGCAACTGAAGTTCGGGGAGTGAGGCTCTCCAGCCTGCGGAGGATCATGTTTGGCTGTGGCGAAACCCTTCATTCTGCCAACCAGATCTCGCAAGCGCGGAAATCCAAATTGGGGAAAGCCCATGAAGCCTGCGCCGGCTGTTCCCACTGCGTTCGAAGAGCAGGTCCGGAAGCTCGGATTGAACGAGCAGACTTGTGGGACCTCGGAGAAGCTAAGGCAATGGTGTCAGAGCAACGAAGACCGTTACTACATTCCGGAGTCGCTGCTCAAGATATGGGGAATACCTGTCGCGCCGTCCCCATGCGTCGTTTTGCGCCGTTTTCTTTGGGGCATATTGGGCTCAAATCTCGGTGTTCCGTTCGCTGTTCTCAGCGATTGCGACTCATGCCGTTTTTCGCTGCTCTTTTGGGCGAGTTTTCCGACTAAACAAGACCTGCGGATACGTGCCACATTTCACTGTTCCTTTCACTGTTCTCAGTGAATGCTCGCCATCGCGGTCACAGGCGAACAAAAAGAGGCGTTGACGCGCGGAGTATTCTAAGCGGGTAATGCTGCATGGACGAAGAGACGCGGGAACTGATAAAAATGCTGCTTCAGATCATCGAGCGTGCGTACGTGGATGTGCATGTATACCACGGCGTGATGCAGGCCGAGGCTCCGCAACTGATGCCGTTCGTCGAACGGTCACGTACTTTACCGCGGCATCAATCCTCCGCTCGCGCTCTTTTCGGGGAAGCTTACGCAGCCCTGGAAGCGAACTCATTATCGAAACTAGAAATGGTGCTGAGAACGGTCCTTGGTCCAGGGCAAACGGGATGGGTGAATTGAGTTTCATGATTTTTGCATCCTAGCATAGAGAGTTAAATGGAAGAAGGCTGGAAACCGTGTGACATCGAAGTTAAGGTATTCGTTTGCGCCGCATGCGTGCAAGGGCACTGTGAACAGTGCAAAGGGATTTATCATAAAGATCGCCCCGTAGCAGATTGGATTTTTTGCACGCATGAATGCCACCTAGATAGAAATCGCGGAAACTAAGCGTAGAGAGTCAAGATGTTCACGGCGATGTTTTCCTAATTGTAATCGTGCTGGTGCTGGTCGTCATCGCCCGCGAACGATAGACTGCTTGGCGAGCGTCCAGACTATCGAGAACACGATGCTAAAGTGGCCGAAATGGAGGACGTGTAGTGTTTGAACTGTTCGCCGCAATGGTGATTCTTGTAGTCGGCTGGTGGCTGGCGGCCAAGATTCCACGCTAGGGCTTCTTCCTTCTCCACTTCGGCTGCTGCGCAGCCGCCCCAATTGGCGCACCCGCCGCAGCATCTTCCGGGGCTCCATGGGCTAGCAGTTGGGCTGCTCTTGTTTGGAACGCTGGCGATGAGATCGCTTTCTTCGCTAACATTGAACCTACTCCTATCGCTGCGCCCTCCGCCGTATGCCCAAGTGCCATGCCAGCCGCCCCTCCCGCTGTGCTCAAAATATAGTCTGGCAAACTCACAGCAGCTTGCCGTTCCTGCACGGCTGCGGTTCTATCCGTTGCTGCTCCGGCATTTTTCAGCATCCGGTATCGCGCATTTAACGGACCGACTTCCGGCACTGCTTGTTCCGTTGCATCTTTCAGGTTGCCGTAGATCGATGTTTTAACCTGATTGAACTCATCCTGGAAAGGTGTCCCATACCACTTCGTCACGTCTCCTACTTGACGCTTCAGATCCGTAACCTGCTCCGGAGTCATGGCCGTCAAATCTTTAGGAGTTGTCGGCTGCAAGTTGCCGTTCGTGTCGGGCGCAAAGTTCTTGGTGAGTTGGTCTTTGATCGTCTGCAGGCGCGAGTAGAGATCGGCGCGCCCCGCACCTTGAGCCTGCGTCATAGCATCGTCAATCGGCTGCGCGACGGCTTTACTCACGTCCATGCTCTGCGCGGCCGCTTGTGGAGTCGTGAGCGTATCTCCAATCTGCTTCCCGACCATGCGGTATTGAGCCTTGATATTCGATGCCAGATCCGCCGTACTGTTTCCGGTCACCCCTTCATCGATCACGGCCTGTCCTGGATTCTGCCCGCGCTCTAAATTCTTTAGTCCTGGCTTGATGACGCGATTCATCATGGAGACGCCAGTGTCCGGAGAGGACCCGGCGAGGGCATCTCCCGCGCCGGCCATGCCGCCGGCAAGCTGCGCCCCGCCAAAGAACATCTTCTGCAGATCGTCCGGACTTGCGTTCCCCGGTTGGGTCGCCGCGTCTCCAATGTCCATTGCGCCCTTTGCCGCGTATATTCCCGCTCCAGCCAACTGTGCGGCTTTGGCGACTTTGCCGATTGCGCCTGGAATTCTGCCCGCCGCCCCAGCGCCTGCGAGTGCGATCGATGCCGGCGAAGTGAATCCGCTCAAGGTATCCATCGTATCGGCTGCAGCTCCAGACAATCCGGCTTTGATGGCATTCATGATCGGATGATCGGGATCAATCGAGTTCTGGTTTCGCCGCAGGTACTGATACGTGGTTTCACCGGGCTGCATATCGGGAGGTTTCGGCACCGGGCTTAGGGATTGGAGTGTGTTGCCTATGGTGTCGCCGCTGATCAGACCTTTATTTGCCCACTTCCAGGCTTTCGAGAGCATGTTTGGTTCTGGCGTTACGGCTGGAGGTTGCCCTACTGGATGATTTCCTAAGTCTTCCCACTGATCATCCGAAGCGGTCGCGTCAGGTGGAACCGTTGCAGATGCTGCGATCGCTGGATGGACTGGCTGATTCCCGAGATCCTCCCACTGAGCTGCGCCGGTTGCGGGAGTTGCGGTTGCAGATGGTGCGCCTGCCAGCTTCCACGGTGGAGGCGGAGGCGGCGCGATGGGCGTCAATCGATATGGGGCTGCTTCCATTCCTGTTTCCTACTTTCCGGCCGGCACGGTTACCCACTGACCGTTGACCTGCTGCTGGACTTCGCCTGTGGTCTTATTTCGACGCGTGGGCACTGATTGAGCGCTCGACTGCTGTGTCGCACCACCACCGCCGCCCACTGGAGGCGATTGCACTTCATCGAGCCGTCCATGTGGACCAGAGCCGGGAATTTGATAATGGTGGATTTCGAAGTTAGACTGCAACGCATCGTTGCCAGCCTTGATCTTCGAAGCGGCGATTGTTCCGGACGCCGCCACGGCTCCATTCATCACTTCTGGTGCCAATGTGTCGCCCTGCTTGTAATTCTGTAACTTCAAAGCGAGTCTGTCGAGGAGTCCACCCCCGTGCTGCATTTCACTGACCGCAGTCGGCAGGACTCTGGCCATATCTTCGGGCCGCTCAACTCCCAAAATCTGCATCATTAATGCTTGCTGGGCTTCTGGGTTATCCTTAGCTTGGGCGGCCAGGTTGCCAATTAACTGCTGCTGATTGGTTGCCTTGTCTATCTGCGTTTTCGCATCGTTCGCATTCTTCTGCCCGGTTTCCAAGTCTTGCTTTTTTATGGCCTCATCGCTAGACAGTACGATATT
>Ga0182024_10009452_pt1 | contig 20150 bp, 11 predicted proteins | sample P32metaG_FD_120480 | JGI IMG/M metagenome (GOLD analysis project Ga0182024, IMG submission 120480) | Permafrost microbial communities from Stordalen Mire, Sweden - P3-2 metaG (Illumina Assembly) | ecosystem: Environmental > Terrestrial > Soil > Wetlands > Permafrost | place: Sweden: Stordalen... | reverse complement strand
CGTCCGCGGGCAGTACGGCCCCGGCAAAAAGCCCGACGGGACGCCGGCCGTCGGCTACCGGCAGGAGCCGGACGTCAACCCGCAATCCCCGATGGAGACATTCGCGGCCCTCAAACTCTTTATCGACAACTGGCGCTGGGAGGGGGTTCCGGTCTACCTGCGCTCGGGCAACGGCCTGTGGAAGCGCGGCAGCGAGATCGTCGTCCAGTTCAAAAAGGCGCCGGAAGTGATCTTCCGCAACACGCCCGCCGCGGCCGCCATGGAGTCGAACCGGCTGCTCTTCCACATCCAGCCGGACCAGGGCATCGAGTTCCGCTTCCACGCCAAGACGCCGGGGCCGGCCATGTTCCTGCAAAAAGTGAACATGCGTTTCGACTACCGCGAGGCGTTCGAGGCGTCGCGCGGCACCGGCTACGAGATCCTCCTCTACCACTGCACGATCGGCGACGCCACGCTCTTCTCGCGCACCGATCTGGTCGAATCCGCCTGGAGGGTGGCGCAGCCGATCCTCGACGCCTGGTCCGCCGCCGCGCCGACGGACTTACCCAACTACACGGCCGGCTCGTGGGGGCCCAAGGCGGCCTTCGACCTGATGGAACGCGACGGCCGCCGCTGGGTCGAAGTCGTCAACCGCGACATCCTGGAACGGGTGCCACTGCTCAAGGAGGGCGGCCCGGTCGTGCTGCACAACCTGGCCATGATGCTCAAACCCGTCGTCCACGAGGCCGGAGAAACCATCATTCGGGAGGGCGATACGGGCAACGAAATGTACTTCGTCTGCCGCGGCCGGGTCGAGGTGCTGGACCGCGCGGGCAAGGTGCTGGGCGCCCTGTCTGACGGCGAGTTCTTCGGCGAGATCAGCCTGCTGCTGTCGCAGCCGCGCACGGCCTCGGTTCGGGCGGCGACGCCGTGCAACCTGTTCGTGCTGCACAAGGCGGACTTCGACCGCGTCCTGAAGGACCATCCGCAGTTCGCCGGCTCGCTGCGCGAGATTGTCAAGAAGCGTTATCCGTCGGTGGCGACGACGGCCGGGGCGTAGGGTGCGCCTCTGGATTTAGGCGCCCGTTTCCTATCCCCGGGTTCACGGGTACGTTCACCCGGGGCTTTATTCCGGTCGTCCTTGGGACTCCGGCCCTCGCATCTTGTCTTTGGAGCACCTTGTGCGACCGAAATAAAGCCCCGGGTGAACGTACTCGTGAACCCGGGGTACACAGCGGGTCGCCTAAATCGAGAGGCACACCCCGGCGCGTAAACTCCTCTTGCGGACGCGGACGGATCGTGTTATTCCCCCGCCGATCCACGATCCAATCCGTCGCGGTGGGCCATGAAAAGGCCCACGCGCCCCATGCGTCAGGGGAGTGAGCATGAGGACCTTCGTTCGCCGATTTTGCGCGGCGCTGGCCGTCGCCGGCTTCGCTTCCGCATTCGCCCTGGGCGGCGATGGGCCGCCGCCCTTGCCGACTCCCGTGCCGCCGGACGCGCCCAAGCTATTGCCGGCGCCCGTCCCGGCGGAGTTGGTGAATACCGACGCGCCGATCGAACTGCCGGGGTTGCCTCCGCTACCGCCGCCGGACGACGCGGGGGCCGCCGGCGAACCGATTCGTGCGGCGCCGACCTGTCGGCCGTGGGGCGGCCTATTCGTTGACGCCGAGTATCTTTATCTCAAACCGTACCGCAGCGACCTCAATTTCGCCATCCTTTCGCCCAACACCAACGGCGACCCGGAAGGCCCCATCGTGTCCGACCCGTTGCGGAGTCGCAACGCCTTCCGCGTGGGCGCTGGCTACCGCCTGCCCGACGACGGCTGGGAAGTCGGCTTTTACTACACCTATCTGCACGACGACGACGGCGCCTTCGCGACCCAGCCCGCCAACGGCCTCCTCTTCGCCACGCAAACCCATCCGGGGACCGTGGAATTCGCCGGCAGCGCCCTGGCCGACGCCACCCTGGCCTACAACGTCTACGACCTGGAGGTGGGCCGGCGCCTGAACGTCGGCGACAGCCTGTCGGTGCGGCCCTTCGGCGGCCTGCGCTTCGCCCAGATCGACCAGAATTTCTCGGTGCTCTATAACGGCGGCGACGCCAACCTCGACACCACCGGCAGCCACCTGCAATTCAACGGCGGCGGCCTGCGGGCGGGCGCCCAGGCCGACTGGACCATCCTGGAACACCTGAGCCTGTACGGGCGGGGCGCCGGGTCGCTGATGGTCGGCGATTCCCGCGTCGGCCAGACGGAATTCAACAACGGCGGCGCCACGACGCTGACCGACGCATCCGAGAGCTTTCGCAAGATCGTGCCGGTCATGGAGTTGGCCGCCGGCGTCGCCTACCAGCGCGGGAACGTGCGGCTGAGTCTGGGCTATGAGGTCACGAACTGGTTCAACCTGATTGATTCGCCCGTGTTCGTCAACGACGTGCATCAGGGCAAGTTCCTGAACAACGTCAGCGACCTGGGCGTGGACGGGTTCGCGGCGCGGGTGGAGTTTAATTACTGAGATCGTGAAAGGGCGGGGAGACCCCGCCCCTACGGAAAAATCGCCGTAGGGGCGGGGTCTCCCCGCCCTTTCACGATCGCGGCTCAGTCGTTGGACCGCGGTCACTCCCCCTTCTTCTCCTTGTGCTCCTGCACAAACCGCGGCCCGTCGGTCCTATAGGCGCCGGTCCCGCCCTGGTAGAGCCGGCCGTGGTTCCATAGCAGCATGATCCGCGGCGAGTAGTGGATACCCGAGTAATCCCAGCCCCAAACTCCTTCACAGGGCAGCCGGTCGTCGCCGCGGCAGGGCGAGCCGCCGCCGACGTAGTAGCCGACGTAGCGGCCCGTGTCGGACGGCACGGCGTAGCAGGCCGTCTGTCCGCAGTAGCCCGAGCGGCAGTCGCACGACTGGGCGGCCGCCGGCCCCGCGGCGGCGGCCAGCACGCCGGGAACGATCCACCAACGCCATCTCATATGCGTCTCCCTTCGCCGCCGTCCGAGCCGGAAGCGTAAGCGACGGTTTAGCTTCCGTCGCTTACGCTTCCGGCTCGGACGGGGGACCGTGATCACCCCTCCGGGTTGCGGTCGAAATTGAAGTACGGCAGCCGCACGCCGCGAACGAACACCTCGTCGGCGGTGGTCACGTCCGGCGGCGGCCCGAAGCCGGCGATGCCCCCGAACGTCGTCACGTCGTCCTGGGTGACGCCGTCGCCGCTGGCGCCCAAGCCGCCCCGGATCTGTCCGTTGACATACACCGCCGAGCTGCCGGGGAAGAACACGATGCCGTTCTGGTTGAGCGGGTCGTTCGGGTCGTGGAAGTTTGCATTAGCGTGGAAGGCGGAGTAACCCAGGACGCTGGTGAACGCCGAGGCCGGCAGCGGCGGTCCCACATCCAGGCCGGTGGTCGGATCGACACCGCCGTCGTTGAGGATCGAGAACGGCCCCGGCGGCGTGCCGTCGATGCCCTCGGGAAAGCGCGGGTCGGCCAGGTAGCGGAAGGTGCGGCTGGTGAAGGCCACGCCCGGCGCGACCCCCGAGACTTCGTCCGCCGGCTGCAGCTGGGCCGGGTCGTCGTAGTAGGCGACGTTGCGCGCCTTGGCCACCGCCACGCCGATGGAGAAGACCGTCGCGTCGGGCATCCGGTAAAGACCGAGCACCGCCCCGGTCGAATCGGTCACGGCGAAGACTTGCTCCGTCGGGCTGCCCAGCGGCAGGCGGATGGCCGCGCGCGTCTGCTCGGCCTGGGCGACGCCCTGCTGGATGATCTGCGTCACCTGGGCGGCGGTGATGCCGACGCCGTCGTGCGGCGTCACCAGCCAGCCGTCGGGCACCGCCGTGCCGCCGAGCAGCGTGTCGCCGGCCGGATCGACCCGCTCATCGACGCCGCTGTTGGGGTCGCCCGGCGGCAGCGTGGCCCCGAACGCCAGCACCGTACTCGGTCCCTGGGTCCCGCCGGGGCCGACGATGTTCACCGTGATGCCCCCCTGGTCGATGCGGGCGCCGGGCGTCAGCGGGAAGGAGACGCCGGCCACCGGGGCGACGCCGTTGAGCGCGCCGACGCCGGCCCCGATGGCCGGCGCGCCGCCCACCGCCGCGAAGGCGTCGTATTCCGCCTCCAGGGAGCGGTCGGGCTTGCTGGGGTCGTAGCCGGCGGACAGGCTGGAATTTTCCTCCGAGGCGTAGCCGGTCGTGCCGGGGAAGAAGACGCCGATGCCGCCCACCAGGTTGCCGTCCAGGTAAATGGGAATGCCGCCGGGCAGGGTGCCGATGCCGCGCGGCTGGGCCGTCGGGTCCATGCCGGAGATGTAGCCGTAAGAATCCGGGGGCGCCAGGTATTCGCTCGTGGGAATGTCGGAGGGGATGTACTGCGTCGGCACGTTGAAGCGGCTTTGCAGCGGCGTCAGCGTGCCGTTGGGGTTGAGGTAGGCGCTGGTGTCGCGGTTGGTGCCTTCGATGTCGAACAGGTCCGCCTCGGGAGTGAACGCCACGCCGGGCGGGAAGTGGCCGCCCGCCTGAATGGCGGCGACAAATCCGGGGCCGTACAGAGGCGAATTTGGATCGGTCACGTCCGGGCTGGAGTTGACCTCGCGCTGGGTGATGGTGGATTGGCTGATGAAGCCGATGCTGCGCGAGGTCAGGGGAGCCTGGTTGTTGGCGAAGAAGGCGCCGGTGCGGGCCTCCGCGACGGCGCCGTCGATGGCGAAGGTGAGCGTGGCGGCGTTGCCGGTGATTTGGGGGGAGACGTTGCCCTCGACGCGGACGCCGAGGATTCGGCCCCCGCGGTCCACAACGGCCACGATGGCGTCGCCGGCGCCGTCCGCGGCGGAGGCGCGCTGGAGCAACTGGCTGACTTGCGCGGTATTCAGCTGCTGCACGGGCGCGGGCGGCGGCGCCGGTTCAGACGCCTGGAAGATTTGGTCACCCGGGTGGGAAGTCACCATGTCGCTCGGTTTCACCTCAAAAAACTGGTTCTTGCCGGGGCCGCCCACGAGCGTATCCGGGGCGCTTCCCGAGTAGAACGTGTTGGTCCCGGAGCCGCCGATAAGCGTGGCCGGCCCCGAGCCGGCGATGATTTTGTCGGGGCCGGAGCCGCCGTAGACCGTGGTGGGACCGCCGCCGGTGCGGATCAGCTCGTTGCCGGCCCCGGCCTGGATGACGGTCGGCTGCGTGACGGCGTTGTCCACGGTGATAACGCCCCCGTCCCCCGTGGAGATCGCAATACTCTGGACCGACGCCGACGCGAAACGCCCCACCACCCCCTGGGCGTCCAGCACCACCAACTCCGCGTCCGGCGCGTCGAAGGAAACCTGGATGATTTCCCGTTGGGCGTCGCCGGTGACCGTCAGCACGCCGGCGCCCAGGCCGGCGGTGACGGCCATTAAGTTACGCGGCTCGAGTTCTTCGAGTGCCGGCCGAAGCCTCATTCCGCGGTTGGTCCGGCCCGCGAACCGATCGCGCTTCTTATTGAGGAAATCGAAAAGGCCCATTAGACTTCCTTTCTGGACGCGCGTTCACGCCCTAATCCGAAAGGCGGGCGTTGTGGCACTGTCCATACAATCGGCACGACGCGACCATTCTTTGACCCGCAATCGGAAAAATCGGCGGATTTAGTACGATCCCGGCGACGGGCGCCCGAGCCGTGCGCCGCCGGAATATATGGAAAAGCTTGCCCAGGACTCACGAATGGAACGGGCGCCGGCCGATATGTCCTTGGCGAGAAAGAAATGATGGATACGGGCGGTTAGCGGCGCTTCCGAGACGGAAAGGGACCGAGGAACGAACGATGCCGTGGCGGCGATTCGCCTATCGATGGCTCTGGGCGGTGGTCGGCTGCCTGGCGGTGGGCGCGGGCGCCCGCAGCGAAGCCCCGCCGGCGGACGCCCCGGCCCCGGCCGACGACGCGCCGGTCCCGGCGGAGCCTCGGTCGTTCTGGCAAAGCCTGTTCGACCAGCCGCTCGGTTATACCGGGCCGTCGGGCGTCCTGCCGCGCGAGCGGCAAGAGAGCGACGACTTTATCCCCCTTGAGGACCGCTGGCGCATCGGCTTCCCGTCCTGGGACCGATACGGCCAGGGCCATCCGCCGGTTAACGACTACCCTTACGTCGAAGGCCACTGGTGGGACCCGTTCAACCAGAACGTGCTCAAGGGCGACTACCCCATCATCGGGCAGAACACCTTTCTCGACCTGACGGCCGAAAGCCGAACGGACGTGGCGGCCCGACAGGTCCCGACGCAGACGACGCCGTTCGAGAGCACCGCCCGGCCGGGGGAGTTCGACTTTTTCGGCCGACGCGCCCAGTCGTTCGTCAGCCAGAACTTCTCCTTTACGATGGACCTGTTCCACGGCGACGCCGCGTTCAAGCCGGTGGACTGGCGCATTCAGATCACGCCGGTGTTCAACTTCAACAACACCAATTTCAACGAGCTGGCCCAGGTCAACCCCGACGTGCGCGACGGCAAGAGCCGCGACCGCACCTTCTTCGCCTTGCAGGAATGGTTCGTGGAGCGGAAGCTCGCCGACCTCGGCCCGGACTACGACTTCATCTCGATGCGGCTCGGCTCGCAGCCGTTCACCAGCGATTTCCGCGGCTTTTTGTTCAGCGACGTCAACCGCTCGGCCCGGCTGTTCGGCACGCTGGACTCCAACCGCGACCAGTTCAACCTCATCTACTTCAACCAGATGGAGAAGGACACCAACAGCGGGCTGAATGAGATCAATCACAGCCGCGATCAGGACATTTTCATCGGCAACTTCTACCGCCAGGACTTCATCTGGCCCGGCTACACGGCCCAGGCCAGCCTGCACTTCAACCACGACGACCCGAGCTTTCACTTCAATAAGAACGACGCGCTGGTGCGGCCGGACCCCGTCGGCGTGTTCACGCCGCACGAACTGGACGTGGCCTACCTGGGCTGGGCCGGCGACGGCCACATTAACCGCTTCAACATCACGCACCAGTTCTACTGGGCGGTGGGCCACGACAGCCTCAACCCGCTGGCCAACCAGGCACAGGACATCAGCGCCGAGTTCTTCGCCGCGGAGCTTTCCTACGACCGCGACTGGGCGCGCTTCCGCGCCTCGTTCCTCTATTCGTCCGGCGACGGCAACGTGAACAACCGCCACGCCACCGGCTTCGACAGCATTCTCGACGACCAGAACTTCGCCGGCGGCGAATTTAGTTACTGGCAGAGCCAGGCCATCCCCCTGCTCGGCACCCAACTCAAGGACGCCGGCAGCCTCATCCCGGACTTGCGCGCCAGCAAGATCGAGGGCCAGAGCAACTTCGTCAACCCCGGCCTGGTGCTCTTCAACCTCGGCATGGACATGGACCTCACGCCCAAGCTAAAAAGCATCTCGAATGTCAACTTCCTCCAGTTCGACAAGACCAACTCGCTGGAAACCTTTGTGTTCCAGGCGCGCATCCACCGCTTCATCGGGACCGACCTGAGCACTGGCCTTGAGTACCGGCCGCTGTTGAGCAACAACATCATCGCCATGTTTGGCGTCTCGACGCTCATCCCCGGCCAAGGGTTCTCGGACCTCTACAGTCCGTTCCGCGGTCGGGTGGACCCGCTGTTTGCCAGCTTTGCCCGGCTTATCCTGGCGTACTGACCGTCGGGCGGGTTGCGGTTGACCGCCGCCGGGAATCCGGTAATGAGGCGGGTCAGCGACGTTTCGCGGCGGGCAAGGAGGGCGGCCGTCCTATGAACCGTTCCGAGTTTTTCCGGCTTCTCTCGCGTCGCCGGGCGGCCCTGGTCGGCGCCACCGTGTTGCTCGCCGCCGTCCTCGTCGGCTCCAACCTCTGGTCCGCCCTGGCCGCCGACGGGCCGACGCCCGCCGTACCCGAAGAGGTAGACCTCCTCAAGCAGACCGCGGACGAGGCCGCCGCCAAGAGTACCGGCTGTCTCTGTTGTCACCAAAACGCCCACGACCCCCACTACAAAGAAACGCTGCACCTCGGCTGCACGGACTGCCACGGCGGCGACGCCAACGCCAAGGACATTCTCACCGCCCACGTCCAGCCGCGCTTCCCGGATGCGTGGAGAACGTCGGCCAAGCCCGTGCGCTCGTACACGCTGCTCAACCACGAATCGCCGGAGTTCACTCGCTTCATTAATCCGGGCGACCTGCGCGTCGCCCACATCAGCTGCGGGACCACCGGCTGTCACGGCACGCAGGTCGATCAGGTGCGCAAAAGCATGATGACGCACGGCGCCATGTTGTGGGGCGCGGCCCTCTACAACAACGGCGCCGTCCCCAACAAGCGCTGCAGCTTCGGCGAGAGCTATAGCATGAATGGGGCGCCGCAGCGCGTGCAGACCATCCCGCCGCCCACGGAAGAGGAATGCCGGACCAAAGGCGTCGTCCCCTTTCTCGATCCGCTTCCTCGCTTCGAGATGACCCAGCCCGGCAACGTCCTCCGCATTTTCGAGCGCGGCGGCGAGTTCCGGCCGAACATCGGCATCCCCAACCGCCTGGAAGACCCGGGTCGGCCCATTCTTAGCCGGTTGAGCGACCGCGGCCTCGGCACGGAGAACCGCACCGACCCGACGTTCCTCGGCCTCCAGAAGACGCGCCTGCTCGACCCGACGCTCAACTTCCTCGGCACCAACGACCACCCCGGCGACTACCGCTCTTCCGGCTGCACCGCCTGTCACGTCGTCTACGCCAACGACCGCTCGCGGGTCAATTCCGGCCCCTACGCCAAGTACGGACATCTCGGACTGAGTTACTCGCAGGACCCGACCATCCGCAAGGACGAGCCGGGCCACCCGATCGATCACAAGTTCGTCCCCGGCAACGGCGTCCCGACCAGCCAGTGCATCGTCTGCCACATCCACCCCGGCACCAACGTGCTCAACAGCTTCACCGGCTTCATGTGGTGGGACGAGGAGACCGACGGCGAACTCATCTACCCGCCCGGCGGCAAACACCCGACCGCGGAGCAATTCACCCAATCGCAGATCTCCAATCCCAATGAGTCGGCCGCGCGCAACAACCTGTCCGACCCGGAGTTCCTGGAGAACCTGCGCGACCTCAACCAGCAGACGAAGCACACGCAGTTCGCCGACTACCACGGCCACGGCTGGGCCTTCCGCGCCGTCTTCCGCCAGGACCGCCACGGCCGATTTCTCGACCACGACGGCAACGTCATCCCGGAGGTCGGCAACGCCGAGTTGCAGGCCGCCATGCGCTACCAGGACCAGAAGCCGGAAGACCGCAAAGACCTGCCCGGCGTCCCCGTCCACCTGATGGACATTCATCTGCAAAAGGGCATGCACTGCGTCGATTGCCACTTCGTCCAGGACGTCCACGGCAACGGCCGTTTGCAGGACGAGGTGCGCGCCGGCTGCGAGATCCAGTGCATCGACTGTCATGGCACTGTCAGTCAACGGGCGACGCTCCGCACCACGGGGCCGGCCTCCTACACGTCCAGCCCGGAGGGCGGCCGCAACCTGGCGGCGATGCGCACGCCGTCCGGCAAACGCCGCTTCGAGCGCGAGGGCGACCGGATCTATCAAAACTCGATGGTGGAGGAGGGCCGCCGCTGGGAAGTCGTCCAGACCGCCGACACCGTCGATCCCACCAACAAGAATAAGCATTACAACGCCAAGTCGGCCCTGGCCAAGACGGTGCGTTTCGACGAGGACGGCAAAATGGCGTGGGGCGACCTGCCCGCGGGCGGCGAGGCCAAATGCGCCCACGCCAACTCGAACATGAGCTGCATCGCCTGCCATTCGTCGTGGAATCCGAGCTGTTTCGGATGTCATTTGCCGCAGAAAGCCAACAAGAAGCTGCCGATGCTGCACAACGACGGCGACGTGACGCGCAACACCATCTCCTACAACTTCCAGACGTTGCGCAGCGACGTGTACATGTTGGCCCACGACGGCGACGTGACCGGCAACCGCATCGGCCCGGCGCGGTCGTCGTGCGCCGTCCACGTCGGCTCCTACAACCAGAACCGCGAGTCGATCTACTTCCAGCAGCAGACCATCTCCGGCGAGGGGATGAGCGGCATCGCCTTCAGCACCAACGTGCCGCATACCGTGCGCGGCACGGACGGCACCAAGCAGTGCTCCGACTGCCACGTTTCCAAGAAGAACGACAACAACGCCATCATGGCGCAATTGCTGATGCAGGGGACCAACTATGTCAACTTTATCGGCCGCTACGCCTGGGTGGCGGCCGGCGACCACGGACTGGCGGCCGTCGAAGTGACCGAGCGCGACGAGCCGCAGGCGGTGATCGGCAGCCGGCTGCACGGCCTGGCCTTCCCGCAGGAGTATTGCAAGCATTTGGAGCACGGGCGGCGGCTGGAGATCGCCCACGAACACCCCGGCAAGGACATCGCCGACCAACTCCTCCACCCGGCGCGGAAGCCGGAAGTGCTAGCCGTGCAGATACGCGGCGAATACCTGTACGCCGCCTGCGGGACCGGAGGCTTGCGGGCTTTCGACGTCGCTTTTCTCGACGACAAGGGCTTCTCGGAGCGCGTGACCACGGCCCCGGTGTCGCCGCTGGGCCAGAAGTTCTACGTCCCGACGACGTATGCCACGGCCGTGGCGGCGCCGGCGACCACCGCCCCCGACCCGACGCGGACGCACCGCGACGACAACCACGAGCCGACGGTCCACGCGATCTACGGCGAGCTGTTCGTGACGGACAAGGTCGAGGGGCTGATCGAGGTCGGGGCCGGCACGCTGCTGGACGGCAACCCGCTGAACAACTTCCTCCAGCGCGACCTGACGTACAACCCGGACGGCCTGCTGTGCGGGGCCTGCGCCATCACCATCGTGGGGACTTACGCCTACGTCTGCTGCGACGCCGGGCTGGTGGTCATCGACCTGGACGACCCGAAAAAGCCGCAAATCACGGCGGTGCTGGACCAACATCTGCTGAAGCGGCCGCACGCCGTGGCGGCGCAGTTCCGCTACGGCTACGTCTGCGACGACGAGGGGATCAAGGTGCTGGACGCGACCGACCTGGCGCATCCGCGGGTGGTCAGCGCGATGAAAATGGAGGAGGCGCACAGTATCTATTTGGCGCGGACCTACGCCTACGTGGCGGGCGGCCGGCGCGGGCTGGTGATCCTGGACATCGAGCGGCCGGAGCTGCCGCGCGTGGATCAGGTCTTCGACGCCGGCGGCTGCATCAACGACCTGCGCGACGTGAAGCTGGGCATCACCTACGCCAGCGAATTTGCCTACCTGGCCGACGGCCGCAACGGGATGCGAGTGGTGCAGCTGACCTCGCCGGAGACGCCGGGCAACGACGGCTTCTCGCCGCGGCCGACGCCGGAGCTGATCGCCACCTACAAGCTGCCGGAGGGCGGCTGCGCGTTGGCGGTCTCGAAGGGTCTGGACCGCGACCGGGCGGTGGACGAGAGCGGCAACCAGATTTCGGTGTTCGGCCGCGTGGGCGCCGGGCCGCTGAAGGCGGAGGAGCAGCACAAGCTCTATTTGCGGCCCGATAAGTCGGTGTGGACGGTGGACGACGACCCGGACGATGCGCTGTACGAATACCGGGGGCCGAAGCGCGAGGCCGTCGGAAACGAAGGGAAGAAGCCCGTTCCCGAACCCGGGCGATGACGGATCGGGTCGCGGCGAGGCCGGAGGCGACAAGGCCGCCGCGCCGACTCCTCGGAGTCGGCGCGGCGGCCTTGTCCATTGTCGGACGGGCCGCCTTCGCCGGGTATGATTCTCGATTCCGGCAGAAGGGCGGGGAGACCCCGCCCCTACGGTAGGGGCGGGGTCTCCCCGCCCTTCGCCAGACCGTTACCGGAATCGAAAGCTACTCCCGCCTTCGCCCGCCCCGGAAATTTTTCCCTCATTTCCCGGTTTAATGATTTCCATTCAGGAAATTCGGCGGTATGATCGCTCTTATATCCTATGGGCGCAGGACCGTTCGCCCTCGCCCGAACAATGCGGCAACTGTGTGGAGTGCCAGCCGGCCCCCTTGGGAAAACGAGGCGGGCCAGGGCATCATGGAGACGACGATGTCCAAGCTGCTTTTGGTCGAGGACAACGAATACAATCGCGACATGCTGGTCCGCCGCCTGGAGCGCAAGGGCTTCCAGGTGATTTGCGCGTTAGACGGCGCGGAGGGCTGCCGGATGGCCCGGACGGAGCAGCCCGACCTGATCCTGATGGACATGCACCTTCCGGACGTGGACGGCTGGGAGGCGACGCGCCGCCTCAAGGCGGCGGAGGAGACGCGGACCATCCCGATCGTGGCCCTGACCGCCGACGCCATGACCGGCGACCGCGAGAAGGCCCTGGAGGCCGGCTGCGACGACTACGATACCAAGCCGGTCGAACTGCCCCGGCTGCTCGACAAGATCAACGCCATCCTGCAAATGAGGGGGAACGGATGAACCCACGTCGCTCCGGCGGGGCCGTCCCCGTCGCTTCCGCCAACCCCGACGAAGAGCGCGTTCGCCACGCCTGGCTGATTGACGCGCGGCAGGAGTTGTTGACCCCGGCCGGGGCCATCCGTGAAGTGGCGGCCATGCTCCTGCAGGACGCCCGCGAGCGCGGCCCCGAGGCGTTCGCCGCCGACCTGCACAAGATCCACGACGCGGCCGGCCGGCTGCTGGCCCCGCTCGAAGAACTGCTCGACGCCGCCCACGAATCGGCCGGCGTGCTGGACCGGGAAGCGCGCCACCAGCTGCGCAACCCGCTGAACCAGATCCTCGGCTACTGCGAGTTATGGCTGGAGGAGGCCGAAGCCCTTCTCCTGGAGGGCTTCGCCGGCGACCTGCGCACGATTCATGGGTTGGCCACGGGCCTTCTCGGGCAACTGGAAGAGACGGCCAAGGTCGTCAAAACGGCCAGCGACCACGACATCGACCTCGACGCCGCCGGCCTGCCGGAGATGATCAAGAACGTCGTCGAAAGCATCCCCGCCGCGGCCGGCCGCGGCCGCCAGGTCGCCGAGAAGGGGACTATTTTAGTCGTCGATGACAACGCGGGCAACCGCGATCTGCTGCGGCGCTGGCTGCTGCGCGACGGCCACGCCGTCGTGGAGGCCGCCGACGGCGGGCAGGCGCTGGAGCGCGCCCGGGCCGCGCCGTTCGACCTGATCCTTCTTGACGTCATCATGCCGCGCGTCCACGGCGTCGAGGCGCTCAAGAGGCTCAAGGCCGACCCGCGGCTCTGCCGCATTCCGGTTGTCATGATTTCCGGCCTCGACGAGGTAGACGGCGCCGTGCGCTGCATCGAGTTGGGCGCCGAGGATTACCTGCCCAAGCCGTGCAACCCGGTGCTGCTCCGCGCCCGCGTCGGCGCCTGCCTGGAGAAGAAGCGGCTGCGCGAGCAGGAGGCGCGACACCTCGAACAGATCCGGCGGGAAAAGGCGCGCGTCGATGAGTTGCTGCACGTCATCCTCCCCGCCGAGGTCGTGCCCGAGTTGATCAAGACGGGCGCCGTCCAGCCGCGCCGCGTGGAGGGCGTGGCCGTGCTGTTCGCCGACATCGTCGGCTTCACCCCCTACTGCGGCCGCCACCCGCCGGAGGTGGTGGTCGCGCAACTCCAGCGCGTCATGCGGGCGTGGGAAGACTCCGCCCTGGCCCACGGCGTTCAAAAGATAAAAACGATCGGCGATGCGTTCATGGCGGCCGCGGGCCTGCTCCGCCCGGCGCCGGACGACCCGGTGTTGTGCTGCGTTCTCCTTGGCCGGGAGATGATCGAGGCGACGCGGCGGCTGGCGGCGGACTGGGACCTGCGGGTCGGCGTCCACGTCGGCCCCGTGGTGGCCGGCGTCGTCGGCCGGCGCCAGTACCTGTTTGACATCTGGGGCGACACGGTGAACACGGCGGCGCGGATGGAGAGTCACGGCGCCCCCGGCGCCGTCAACCTCAGCCTGGCGGCCTGGGATCGCGTCGCGTCGCGCTGCGTGGGTACGGAGTCCCGCGTGGACGTCCGGGGGGTGGGCATGTCGCGGGTCTTCCGGTTCGAGCGGTTCGTCGAGGGCTGAAACCCGCCTGGGGCCGTCGCCGCCGGGCGCGAAAGTTCGCAGCTACCGAGGTCGCCATGCGGAGTGACGAAGGCGAGTTCTGGGACCGCCGCTATCGGAGCGAGGGTGCCATTTGGGGGGAAGATCCTAGCCCGACGGCGCAGCTCCTCGCCCCCCACGTGGCGGCCGGCGACCGCGTCCTGGACGTCGGGTTCGGCTACGGCCGCGACTTGGTCTTCCTGGGACGCAACGGCTGTCGGATGTCCGGGATTGAGCTTGCTGGCGAAGGCCACCTCCAGGCGCGACTCCGACTGGACCGGGAAGGCGTCCGACCGGAAAGGTTGTATACGGACCACTTTGAAGACCTCCCTTCGCCCTGGGAGCCTTTCGACGCGGCCGTTTGTCACCGTCTGATCCATCTGCTGGTCGCGCCGCCGGCGGCGGCCGCCTTCGTCGCCCGGCTGGCGCAGTCTGTTCGGCCGGGAGGCCTTCTCGCCGTGGGCAGCCGCAGTCCGCGCGACTACGACCCCGACGCCATGGTCCAGGTTTCCGATCAGGTGTTCGAGTACCGCGAGCGCCCGGGGCACCGTATCCGCTTCTGGAATGAGGAAGCGTTCATTCGGGCCTTCGACCCGGCTTTTGCCATTATCAAGCTGCTGGAAGCGGTCGAGCCGGAGTCGCGTCTAAACCCCGCACCCTGCCGCTTAACCTTGATGCTGGCCCGCAGGAAGTCCCTTGCCGCGCGCCGCCCGGAGTTGTTGTCATGACGCCGCTTTCTCCTGTCGATTCCCAAGCGTCATTCCCGGCCGTCGCCGCGACGGACCTGGAAGGCCGTTCCGACCGGGCGGATTGGCTGTGCGGCCGCGTCGCCCTATGCGCCGGCGCCGCCATCGCTGCCATCGGCGCGCTGGCGGTCCTGGCGCAAATCTGGGCCTTTTGCAACCAGGGGAGGGTTGGCGAAGGACTGCTCGCCGTTCTATGCGGAAAATTTACGAGCACCGAAGTCCCCATGGCTCTATCCACCGGCCTCGCTTTCCTCCTGACCGGCGGCGCGACGGCGCTCCGCGGGATGAAGAAGGGTTCCGTGGCGGTCCTTGTCGTCTTCCGAATGGCCGTGTGGCTTGTCGTGGCCTGGAGCGCGTACAAACTCCTTGATTTCGGGCTGACGACGCCGGGTGAATTTGCCGGCCGGCGGCTGTGGACCGACGCCGATCTTCCCCCGCCGCTCAATGACACTCCGATGTCGCCCCTGACCGCGGGAACTTTCCTGCTGATCGGATTGGCCCTTTTGTTGTTGGACGGCAAGTCCTCCGTGGCCAGAAAACGGGTGGCGGCGGCCCTCGTCTGCGGAGTGATTATGCTTTGCCTCACCGTTCTGATTGGCTACGCCCACCGGGTGGAGGTGGTCCGGACGTTCCTGGGTACGCCCATGGCCCTGTGGACGGCGACGGCGTTTGCGATCCTGGGGGTGGGGTTGGCGGCCGCCAACGGGCCTGATTATTTCCCGCTGCGGCCGTTCGCCGGCCCTTCGACGCGGGCCCTGATGCTCCGCACGATCCTCCCGGTCGTCTTCCTCATGCTGGTCGTTCGGCTGGTGGTTGAGCTGTTCCTCCGAACGGTCCTTTGGGGGGATTATTTGGGCCAGGTCCTGGCCCAGGCGGACCTGGAGGCGTATAGGCAGCAGCGCGCGGCCGTGATCGCCGTTGTGGACCTGCTGATGCTCCTGCTGGTGGGCTGGGCGGTCAGCTACGTGGCCCAGATCATCGGCGGCAAGATCGACGCGGCCGAGAACGCGCGCAACCGGGCGATGGAAGAGGCGAAGAAGTCCCGCGACGCCGTCGAGGTGGTCAATGTGGATCTGCGAAAGGCCTGGCAAGGTCTGCGCAAGGCCAACCAGGAGTTGCACGCCGCGCGCGGGGCCGCCGACGCCTCGAACCGGGCCAAGAGCCAGTTCCTGGCCAACATGAGCCATGAGCTGCGCACCCCCCTCAACGCCGTCATCGGTTACACCGAGTTGTTGCAGGACGTGGCCAAGGAGGACGGGCACGCGGACCTGTTGCCCGACCTGGGCAAGATCCACGCGTCCGGCCGGCACCTGCTGACCGTGATCAATGACATCCTCGACCTGTCGCGCATCGAGGCCGGCAAGGTGACCCTCGTCCCGGAAACCGTCAACCTCTCCGCTTTCATCGGCGGCGTGGCGACCACCATCCGCCCCCTGGTGGAGAAGAACGGCAACGCCTTCCATGTCCGGGGTCCGGACGGCGCCGGCGTCCTCTACGCCGACGCCACGCGCGTCCGCCAGTGCCTGTATAACCTCCTGAGCAACGCCGGCAAATTTACCTCCAAAGGAGAAGTCCTGCTGGAAGTGGAGCGCGTGTCGGCCGACGGGGGCGACCGGATCGTCTTCCGGGTGAGCGATACCGGCATTGGCATGTCGCCGGAACAACTGGCGCGCATCTTCCAACCGTTCGTCCAGGCCGACGACTCCACGACGCGCAAATACGGCGGCGCCGGACTGGGCCTGACCATCAGCCGCAAGTTGGCCCAGATGATGGGCGGCGACATCCGCGTGGAGAGCGAGTTGGGCAAAGGCACTCGGTTCACGTTCGAGCTGCCGGTCATGACGCCGCCGGTCCCACGGCCGGAGCCGCCCGCGCCGCCCGAGCTTCCGAAGAAGGGAGGCAAGACCATCGTGGTGGTGGACGACGATCCGGCGGTGCTGGACATCTTGACGCACTACCTGACGCGGGAGGGGTTCCGGGTGGTGACCGTCGGGCGCGGGGCCGACGTGTTGCGCGTCTGCCGCGAGGTCGGTCCCGCCGCCGTCACGTTGGACGTGATGATGCCGGACGTGGACGGCTGGGCGGTGCTGGCGGCGCTGAAGGGCGACCCCGAATTGGCCCACATCCCGGTCATCATGCTCACCATCGTGGAGGACCGCAACCTCGGCCACGCGCTGGGCGCCGCCGACTATCTGGTCAAGCCGCTGGACCCGGATCGGCTCCTGGACACGCTGCGGCGGCATACCGGGACGGCGCCGGGGGTGGCGCTGATGGTCGAGGACGACCCGGTGACGCGCGCGATGTTGCGACGCATGTTGGAGAGCGACGGCTGGTCGGTCGAGGAGGCCGCCAACGGCCGCGAGGCCTTGGCCTGCGTGGAGCGGCGGCGGCCGGGCCTTATCGTGCTGGACCTGATGATGCCGGAGATGGACGGTTTTGAGTTCCTGGCCGAGATGCGGCTCCGCGAACAGTGGCGATCCATCCCGGTGGTGGTGGTGACGGCGCGCGACCTGTCGCCGGAGGACCGGCTGTTCCTCAACGGCTCGATGATGATCGGCGGCCACCGGCGGGTGCTGCAGAAGGGCGGCTTCAGCCGCGACGATTTGCTGCGCGAGGTCCGCGACCTGCTCGGCGCCTGGTCCTGAGCGGGGAACAAGCCCCTCGGCGGAGTAATAAAAATCACTGGCCGCCCGCCAGCGTCCACAGCCGCACGGTCTTGTCCCCCGACGCCGACGCCAGCGTCTTGCCGTCGGGGCCGAAGGCGACGGCGTACACCGCGTCGGTGTGGCCCTTGAGGAAGTTCGTCATCTTGCCGGAGGCCGCGTCCCACAGCATCACCAACTGGTCGGCGCCGCCGCTGGCGATCGTCCGGCCGTCCGGCGAAAACGCCACGCCGTAGACCGCCCCGTGATGGCCCTCCAGCACACGCAGCTCCCGCCCCGTCGCCGTCTCCCACAGCCGGATCGTGCCGTCCTCGCTACAGCTGACGATGCTCTTGCCGTCGGACGCCACGGCCACGCCGCGCACCGCCCGCGTGTGCCCTTCCAGGCGGCGCAACTGGTCGCCGGTGTTCGGGTCCCACAGGCGAACCGTGCCGTCGTCCGAGCCGCTAACCAGCAGCTTGCCGTCGCCCGACCAAGCGACGGAGTTGACGGCCCGCGTATGTCCCTTGAGGGTCCGGAGCGCCTTGCCCGACGTGTCCCATAGGCCGATGGAACCGTCGCCGGCCGCCGACGCCAGCACCTTGCCGTCTGGCGAAAACGCCAGGGAGCGCGGCCCCGAGTCCTCCACATGACCGTCCTGGGTGCGAAGTTTGAACGTGCCTTTGCCTGAAGACAGGTCCCAGAAGTGCGTCCAGCCGTTTTGCTCGCCGGAAACCAGGAGTCGGCCGTCGGGCGAGATCGCCACGGACTCGACCGGCTTTTCGTGTTCGCTCCAGGTGCGCACGGCCTCGCCGGTCGCGGCGTCGTACAGGCGCACCGTCTTGTCGGCGCCGCCGCTGGCCACCAGCTTGCCGTCGGGCGAAAACGCCACACAGCCGACTTCGCCGGTGTGACCCTTGAGGACCAGCCGCTCCTTCGGTTCCGCGGCGGCCGCGGCCAGGGCGCCCACGGCCAGGACGAGCAAAGAGGACGGCGTGCGCATCACGACCTCCGAAAAGCCATCGGGTTGATTCGAGAACGTAGGTGCGGGGTTGTCCGCACCTACCTAACGACGAGACGGACGGGGCGGCGGATTGGTACTGTTACCCCGGGTTCAGGAGTACCTTCACCCGGGGCTTTATTCGAGGTCGCACCAAGCGCTCCAAGACCGAAAAGCGCACGGCGGCCGGAGCACTTGGTGCGACTGGAATAAAGCCCCGGGTGAACGTACCCGTGAACCCGGGGTACACGGCGGGGACGTTTCTCCCCTCTCACATCCGCACGACAACCTTACCGAAATGGGCGCCGCTTTCCAGATGACGGTAGGCCGCATGGACCTCCGCAAATGGAAACACCTTGTCGATCACCGGCCGCATCTTGTGTTCAACGATGGCGCGGTTCATGGCCTCGAACATGGCCCGCGAGCCGACGAAGACGCCTTGCAGACGCACGGCCTTCATCAGCACCGGCATCGGGTTGACCTCGCCGCCGCCGGACAGAACGCCGATCAGGGCGACGTGGCCGCCCGTGCGCACGGCCCGCAGCGACCGCGGCAGCGTGCCCGCGCCGCCCACCTCGACGACGTGATCCACGCCGACGCCGCCGGTCAACTCGCGCACCTTCTTGTCCCATTCCGGCGTCGTCTTGTAGTTGATCCCGTCCGAAGCGCCGAGTCGTTTGGCCCGCTCCAGCTTGTCATCGCTGCCGGAGGTGATGTGTACGCGCGCCCCGGCCAGGCGGGCGAACTGCAGCGCGAACAACGAGACGCCGCCGGTGCCGAGCGTCAGCACGGTGTCGCCTGCTTTCAGCCCGGCCTCGATGAGGGCGTTCCACGCGGTCACGGCGGCGCAAGGCAGCGTGGCGGCCTCCTCAAAAGAAAGATGATCCGGCACGGCGACCAGCCCGTCCTCGTGAAACACCACCTGTTCGGCCAGCACGCCGTCGATGGCGCCGCCGAGGGCGGATTTGCCCTTGGCGTCGGTAAGCGCCCCTTCCAGCCACGTTTGCATGAAGATGCCGGCTACGCGGGCGCCGACGGCGAAGCGCGTCGCGCCGGGGCCGACCTCGACGACCTCGCCGGCCCCGTCGGACAGCGGCGTCAGCGGCAGCGGCAGGTTGCGGCTGTACGTCCCCTTGACGACGAGCAGGTCGCGGTAGTTCAGCGACGCCGCCCGGATGCGCACGCGCACCTGGCCCGGCCCCGGCCGCGGTTCGGGAAGCTCCTCCACTCGCAGGCCGTCGAGATCGCCCGTCCGATGGATGCGCATCGCCTTCATGACTTGTCTCCGTCGAAATCGGGGCGCGATAGGAAGTCCGCAGCTGTCTTTCTTATCGCGCCACGCACCGCTTGCCACGACGCGGCGGATGGCCGGTTTCCTGGAATCGGCGTAGGATGGGTGGCAAAAGGAGGGCGTTCCGATGAAAACGGCCACGGGCGTTACAGTCATCGCCAACGGCCGGCTGATCGACGGCACGGGCGCGCCGCCGGTCCCGGACGCGGCCGTCGTCCTGCGCGACGGCCGTATCGCCTACGCCGGCCCGGTCGCCGGGGCGCCGCCGGCCCCGTCGGACGCGCGGCGGCTCGACGCCCTCGGCGGCACGATCCTGCCGGGGCTGGTCGAGGCGCATTACCACCCGACCTATTTCGACGTGGCGGCGCTGGAAGACCTCGACGTGAAGTACCCCGTGGAGTACGTCACGCTGCTGGCGTCGGTCAACGCCCGGCTGGCGCTGGAGTGCGGCTATACGGCGGCCCGCAGCGGCGGCAGCCTGTTCAACATCGACTTCTGGCT
>Ga0182024_10009451_pt1 | contig 20152 bp, 18 predicted proteins | sample P32metaG_FD_120480 | JGI IMG/M metagenome (GOLD analysis project Ga0182024, IMG submission 120480) | Permafrost microbial communities from Stordalen Mire, Sweden - P3-2 metaG (Illumina Assembly) | ecosystem: Environmental > Terrestrial > Soil > Wetlands > Permafrost | place: Sweden: Stordalen... | reverse complement strand
GGCGGGCGACCGGGCGTTGGGGCGCGCGCTGCTCGACTTCCTCGAGCCGCGGATCTATTCGACGACGCTCGATTTTTCGGCGGTGGAGGCGTTGTCGGCCACGCGCGAGCGGCTGAATGAAAAGCTCGCGGCACGGCGTCCGGCGCGGCGCGCGTACCCGCCACGGGGCACGGCGGCGAGCGCCGGGAGAACCGTCGACGTCAAACTCGAACGTGGAGGCATCCGCGACATCGAGTTTGTAGTGCAATGCCTCCAGCGGCTGCACGGCGGCGCGGAGCCGTGGGTGCGCCACGGCGGGACGCTGCTTGCGCTGGCACGCCTGCACGACAAGGATTTTCTCTCCGACGCCGAGTACGGCCAGCTCGCGTCGGCCTACCAGTTCCTGCGGCACCTGGAACATCGCTTGCAGTTCGCCGACGATCTTCAAACTCACACGCTGCCGGCCGATCCGGCGCAGCTCGAACTGCTCGCGCGGCGGATGCCGGCCGCCGTCTTGACCGGCGGATCGTTCGCCGGATCGTTCGCCGGTTCGATGGATACGCTGCTCGCCGAAATGCGCCGCCATTTCGAGCAGGTGATCGAAATCTACGAGCGCGTGGTGCACTCGGCGTCAGCGCGCGATGAATCCGCGCCGGCTCCCGCGGTGCGCGCGAGCAACCTGGTCCGTGCGCTCGATCAGCGCGCGCCGTCGCTTTCCTGCGCGATCAACGCGGCGCTCGCGAGCGGGGGGCTCGACCGCGGCTATCGCGCCTTCGAACATTTCCTCGAGCGCCTTTCGGCGGACGATATCGAGAAGTTGGACGCCGATCCCGCGCGCAGCGCCGCGGCCCTCGACGTGTTCGAGCACAGCCCGTACTTCGCCGAACAATTGATCCGCACGCCGGAACTTGCCGCGGAGCTGGGCGGCACGCCTGAAGTGGAGACTGACGCCGATCCCGCCCCGTTTGAAATGTCCGACCTGCGCCGCTGGTACGCGCGCGCGATGCTGCGCATTCAATCCGCCAGCATCTGCCAGTCAAAGCCGATTTTTGAAACGCTCGCCGAAACTTCCGGGCTGGCCGACGCGGTCATCGCGCGGGCTTATCAGATCGCTGTCGAAGACGCACGCGCGGCGCATCCGCCGCAGGATTCCTCCTATCGTCCGGCGGACCAGATGTGGATCATCGCGCTCGGCCGGCTCGGCATGCGCGAGTTCGATCTCGCTTCCGATGCGGATCTGGTCTTCGTTCTCGCCGATTCCGACAGCACTGAAATGGAATACTGGACGCGGGCCGCCGAACGCATCATCGATCTCATCACGGCCTATACCGGCAGCGGCTTTCTGTTCGCGGTCGACACGCGGCTGCGCCCCAACGGCAGCGGCGGACCGCTGGTGCAGACCGAGGCCGCGTTCCAGGAGTATTTCGCTCGCTCCGCCGAGGCGTGGGAGGGGATCACTTACATGAAATCGCGCGCCGTCGCCGGCGATGCCGCGCGAGCCGAAGCGTTCCTCCATCAGCTTCAGGAAACCGACTGGATGCGCTACGGGCAGAGCGGGCGTTCCCGCGCGGACCTGCGCCAGATGCGGCTGCGCCTCGAACGCGAGCAGGGCGCTGCGCATCCGCTCAAGGCCGGGCGCGGCGGCTATTACGACATCGACTTTCTGCTGATGTATCTGCGCTTGAAAAGCGCCGGAATCTTTTTCAAGGTCCTGAACACTCCCGCCCGAATCGAAGTGGTGGAGAGCCTGGGATACCTCGACCGCAGCGAGGCGCAGTTCCTGAGCGACGCGGCGACGTTTTATCGCGCGCTCGACCATGCGTTGCGCCTCATTTCCGGACACGCCGAAGGTAAGTTGCCGTCGGCGGACGCGCAGATTGAGACGCTCGGCAAATTGCTCCAACGCTGGACGCCGATTCCGCTCGCCAAACTCGCCGAAATTCGCGCCCGAACGCGCGAGATCTTCGATCGCTTGTTCGCCTGACGGTTTCGAGTCCGCGTTTTCTTCCGTGTGCGGGTTTCCTCCGCCCGCAATCCGTTCGGATTGTGGCATTCTGGACCCAGAATGCTCCCGATTTTTCTCGCCACCTATGGCGCCGTATTCGTCGCCGAAATCGTAGGCGACAAGCTGCTCTACACCACCGGCGTTCTGGCTGCGCGTTATCGCACGCTGCCGATCATGGTCGGCATGGCCTTCGCGTTCATCATCAAAATGGGCGTCGCGGTGCTGGTGGGCGAGACCATCGCGAAGCTGCCGCCGCTGCTGGTCGCCGGCGTTACCATGCTGAGCTTCATCGGCGTGGCGATCGCGGTCTGGCGCAAGGACGAGCGCCGGGCTGCGCAGAAAGAAGTGTCGGCCCCCAAAGCCGCGATGGTTTCCTTTGCGGCGATATTTTTCTCCGAATGGGGCGACGTGGGCCAGATCACGGCCGCTGCGATGGCCGCGAAATTCACGTCCCACCTCGATCCCGCGCAGAGCATGCGCGCCATCATGCTGGTCGTCTGGCTGGGCGCGGTGAGCGCGATGGTGACCAAGGGCGGCCTGGCGGCTTCGATCGGCGCGGGCGTGCGCGGCTGGATCCAGGAGCATATTCCTCCGAAAATGATCCGCTATGGCGGCGTCGCGCTGCTGCTGCTGCTGGGCGTGCTTTCCGTGGTCGAGACGCTCACCGAGGGCCACGCCTAGCGGCCGAGTCAATATGGACGCCCGGATCAATATGGAGACACACGCTTGATTTCCGCGGCGGAATCGCGGCGATCCGCGATCGGCTTCATCGTCTGCCTGGGCATCGTCAGCCTGTTCGCCGACATGACCTACGAAGGCGCGCACAGCATCATCGGGCCGTATCTCGGCGATCTGGGCGCGGGAATGGCGGCGGTCGCCTTCGTCTCCGGCCTCGGCGAGATGATCGGCGCGAGCCTGCGATTCTTTTCGGGCCGCATCGCCAATCGCACCCACGCCTACTGGTCGATCACCGCGCTCGGATATGCGATGAACGTGATCGCGGTGCCGGCGCTCGCCTTCGCGGGAAGCTGGAAAATGGCCGCGCTGCTGGTGATCGCGGAACGAACCGGCAAGGCGCTGCGCGGCCCGGCGCGCGACGTGCTCCTTTCCGAAGCGACCGAAGAGGTCGGCCACGGCTTCGGATTCGGCCTGCATTCGATCATGGATCAGACCGGCGCGGTAGTGGGTCCGTTGTTGATGATGGTCGCGGTGGCGCGATCGCACAACTACGGTTCGGCGTTTCTGTGGCTCGCGGTTCCGGCGTTGGGAACCATGCTCGCGCTGCTGACGGCGCGCGTCTTGCACCCATCGAGAGGCGCCTCAGCGCGAATTCCGAGCGAACAGGCGTTGCCGAAAGTGTTTTGGACCTACGTAGCCGCCGCCGGATTGCTCGCGTGCGGATTCGTCGATTTTCCGGTGCTCGCGCGGCATTTTCAAAGCGTGGCCACTCTTAAGCAGGATCAAATCCCGCTGCTGTATGCGGGCGCAATGGCTGTTAACGGCATCACCGCGCTGATTTTCGGACGCTTGTTCGACCGTTTCGGCATCGTGGTCCTCGCCGCGGGAACACTCATCTCCATGCTGTCGCTGCCGCTCGGATTTTTGGGCGGCCCGGCGGCGGCCGTCGCGAGCGTCGCCTGCTGGGGCACGGGCCTCGGCGCGCAGGACGCATCGTTACGGTCCGGAATCGCGCAAGTGGTTTCGATGAACAAGCGCGGCGGAGCGTTCGGCGCGTTCAACGGCGTGTTCGGCGTGATGTGGTTCCTGGGGAGCTGGACCATGGGATTGCTCTACGAACGGTCGATTCCCGCGGTGGTCGTTTTTGGCGTCGCGTGCCAACTCGCCGCCGCGGCGATGTTCCTGATGCTCCGCGAACCGCTCGCCGCAGCCCGGCGCGCCGCCGCATGACGACTCCCGAGCGCAGGGCGCGCCAGATCGCCTGGGCGAGCATCGCCATCAGCGGAACTCTCGGCGTGGTCAAGATCATCGTCGGAGTGGCGGCGCATTCGGTCGCGCTGGTCTCGGATGGATTCGAGTCGGCGGCCGATTTCTTCACCTCGGGGCTGGTGCTGCTGGGCTTGTGGGTCGCGGCCAAGCCGCCCGACGAGGATCATCCCTACGGTCATGGACGGTTTGAAACGCTCACCGGGCTCGCGGTGGGCCTGATCCTGGTGGCCACCGGCAGCGCGATCAGCATCGGCGCGCTCGAGGAACGCAACGTGCAGCACGCGACCGCGTTGTACGCGATCTGGCCGCTGATCGTGTCGATCGTCGCGAAGTTCGTGCTGGGCGCGGCGAAGTTCAGAATCGGCCGGCGCAGCGGCAGCTCCGGACTCACCGCGGACGCGGTGAACGACGCGGTGGACGTCTTTTCGGGAGCGGTGGCGTTAATCGCGATCCTGCTTTCGATTTACGGGAATCAGATGTCCGCCGCGGATCACTACGGCGGATTCGTCATCGGCCTGATCGTCATTTTTCTGGGGGCGAGCGTGATCCGCGTAACGGTCTTGCAGTTGATGGATACCATGCCCGATGAAGGGCAGATGGCGCAGATCCGCTCGGCGGCGATGAGCGTCGAAGGCGCGCGCGCGATCGAGAAATGTTTCGCGCGGAAGACCGGGTTGCGTTATCACGTCGATCTGCACCTCGAAGTCGACCCGGAGCTTACCGTACGCGCCTCACATGAGATTGCCCGGACCGTGAAAAATACGATCAAGACGCAGATCGAGTGGGTCGAGGACGTGTTGATCCACGTGGAGCCGTTCAGCGGCCGGCACCTCCGCCGCGATGCATCCCAGCACAGGAACGCCGCGCGGGAGTGAAGCGTAGAAATGCCGCGTAGGAATGCCGCAGGGCGGCAAAGCTACAATCGAATCAACCCATGGAAAACCGCGCGATTGCCAGGCTGCTGAATGAAACGGCCGACCTTATGGAAGTCGACGGCGCGGATTCCTTCCGCATCCGGTCCTACCGGAACGCGGCCGGTGTGATCGAATCGCATCCGGAAGCGATCGCGCAAATCCTGAAGAATCCGGCGCGCACGGTCACCGAGATTCCCGGCATCGGCAAAGGCATCGCCGCGATCCTGGGAGAAATCGAGCACCGCGGCAGTTTCGAACGCCGGGATGAGCTGCTTGAAAAATATCCGCCGACCGCGCTTGAGCTGTTGCACATTCAAGGCCTGGGGCCCAAGAGCATACGCCTCCTTTTCGATCATTACCGCTGTTCGAGCGTCGACGATCTCGAGCGTTTGTGCCGCGAGCAGAAATTGCGTGAGCTTCCCCGCATGGGCGCGAAGCTCGAAGAAAAAGTGCTGCGTTCGATCGAATCCTATCGCCAGCGCGCCGGCCGCTATCTTCTCAACTTCGCGAGCGGAGTAGCCGAGGATCTGACGCAGTACCTGACCAAGGTGGATGGAGTGGGCCGGATCACACCCGCGGGCAGCCTGCGCCGTGGAAGGGAAACCGTGGGCGATCTGGATCTTCTCGTCACCGGCGCGGCGCCGGGTTTTTCCGCGGGCGCGGTGCTCGATGCGTTCGTCGCGCATCCCCGCGTCAACGAGGTCCTCGGCAAAGGTGAGAACAAGGCCAGCGTGCGATTCGGGCACGAAGGGATTCAGGTGGACCTGCGCGCGTTGCCCGAGGAAAGCTTCGGCGCGGCGCTGCAATATTTCACGGGCAGCAAAGACCACAACGTGTCGCTCCGGCAGCGCGCATTGAAGATGGGCTACACGTTGAGCGAATACGCGCTCGCGACGGTCGAAACCAATGAGCGCGTCGCCGGCGCGACCGAGGAAGAGATTTACGCGAAGCTCGGTCTCCTGTGGATTCCGCCGGAGCTTCGGGAAAACTGCGGCGAGATCGAAGCGGCAGCCGAAGGACGGCTTCCCAGGCTGGTGGAGCTTTCAGACATCCGCGGCGACGTGCACATGCACACGGTGGAGACGGATGGCCGCGCCACTCTCGAAGAGATGGCCGAAGCGGCGCGCGCGCAAGGCTATCAATACATCGCGATCACCGATCATTCGAAGGCGCTGGCGATGGCGAATGGCCTGGATGAGAAACGCGCGGTGGCGTTTGCGAACCAGGTCCGCGAAATGGATCAGTCCGGTTTGGGGTTGCGCGTGTTCAGCGGTCTTGAATGCGACATTCGCCGCGACGGCGCGCTCGATCTCGATGACGCAGCGCTGTCGGAGCTGGATTTCGTGATCGGCAGCGTGCACAGTTACATGAACCTGGAAGCATCGGAGATGACCGACCGGTTGATGCGCGCGCTCGAGAATCCATGCCTGCGCGTGCTGGGCCATCCCACTGGACGCATCCTGCTGCACCGCGAGGCGTATCCGTTTGATTTCGACCTGATCGCGACCGAAGCCGCGCGCCGCAACATTTGTCTGGAAATCAACGCGAGTCCGGAGCGCCTGGATCTGGGCGGCGCGCTGATTCGAGCGGCGAAGGCCAGAGGCTGCAAGTTCGTCATCTCGACCGACGCGCATCATCCCAAGCATCTGCCCAACATGAGCTACGGCGTTCGCATGGCGCGCCGGGGGTGGCTTGAAGCGTCCGATATACTGAACACTCTGCCGCTTGCGGATTTCACGCGGGCCATACACGCTAAATGAAACTCATTTCTTCGACCGAAATCACAAGCACGCCGATTTTTAGCGTGACGCTCGATCGCGCCATCGATCCCCGCGGATTCGAGATCAAGCGCGCGATTGTCCAGCACGGCGGCTCCGCCGTGATAATGCCGGTGGACGAGCGCGGCCGGGTTCTGTTGGTCAGGCAGTATCGCCTGCCCGCGCGCCGCTATCTTTGGGAGCTGCCCGCGGGCCGGGTGGATGAAGGGGAATCGGTGCTCAAGGCCGCGCGGCGCGAGCTCCGCGAAGAAACCGGCTATACCGCGAAGAGCTGGAAAAAGCTCGCGGCGTTTTTTCCAAGTCCCGGATTCCTGGCGGAAAAAATGGCGATTTTTCTGGCGACCGGTCTCACCGCGGGCCCACCCACGCCGATGGAGGACGAACGCATCGAGACCCGCTGGTTCGCCGCGCGCGAGCTGGGCGCGTGGATCGATGCGGGGAAGATCATCGACGCGAAGACCATCATCGGCTACTATCGCCATCGAGCTGCATCAGGAATTCGAACATCGCGTTGAGCGCGCGGGCGCGATGGCTGACCGACATTTTTTGTGCGTCGGATGCCTCGCCGAAGGTGCAGCCGAAGGGCTGGTGGTAAAACAACGGATCGTAGCCGAACCCGTGCGATCCACGCGGCTCATCGACAATGCGTCCTTCGACTGCGCCGCGAAAGGTCCTGATGATCCGGCCGTCTTTGGCGAGCGCGATCGCGCAGACAAATCGCGCGGTGCGATTTTCGATGCCGCGCAGTTTCTCAAGTAACAGTGCATTGTTCTGCGCGTCGGTCGCGTGGGGGCCGGCGAATCGCGCGGAATATACGCCTGGCGCGCCGTCGAGTGCGTCCACCTCGAGGCCGGAATCGTCGGCGAAGACGCAGCCCGTCGCGTACCTGCTGTAATGAAGAGCCTTGTCGACGGCTGTTTCTTCAAACGTCGAGCCGTGCTCCTCGGGCGGCGGCGCATCGACCGGTCGCAGCTCGAAGCGATCGCCAAACTCGGCCGCAGCGAGCCGGAACTCGCGCAGCTTGCCGTGATTCGAAGTGCCGCAGTAAAGAATCACGCGGTTTCAAGCTGCTTCTGCACCGTCACCAACTCCGCGATGCCGGTCCGCGCCAGCGCGAGCAGGCCCGCCAACTGCGCGTCGTCGAACGCGGTTTTTTCCGCAGTGGCCTGGATCTCGACGAATTTGCCCGATCCGGTCATCACCACGTTCATATCCACCTCGGCCTGCGAGTCCTCCTGATAGCACAGGTCCAGCATGGGCACGCCGCCCACGACTCCGACGGAGGTGGCCGCGACAAAATCGAGCAGCGGCGATTTCTTCAGCGCGCCGAACTTCACGAATTGCCGCAGCGCGGCCGACAGCGCGATATAGGCGCCGGTGATCGCCGCAGTGCGCGTTCCGCCGTCGGCTTGCAGGACGTCGCAATCGAGAATCACGCTGCGCTCGCCCAACGCCGCGAGGTCCACCACGGAGCGCAGGGATCGTCCAATCAGCCTCTGGATCTCCATGGTGCGGCCCGAAGCGCGGCCTTTCGAAACCTCGCGCGCGGTGCGCGTGGCAGTGGCGCGCGGCAGCATCGAATATTCGGCCGTGACCCATCCTTTGCCCGATCCGCGCAGGAATCCCGGCACGCCGTCTTCGATTGAGGCGGCGCACAGCACGCGCGTGTTGCCGATCTGGATCAGCGCCGAGCCTTCGGCGGTGAGCAGATAATCCGTCACGACGTTCACCGGCCGCATCTGGCCGGGCTTGCGTTGGTCAACTCTCATACTTTCCCCGATTTCAACAGTTCGTACAACAGCCAGAACATCAGCACGAACCCCCCCAGAATGAGGATGGCGCACGGAATCAGGCCGCGCTTGGAACCGGCCGCCTGCGGCCTTTTCGATCCGGCTGGTTTGAATCTGGCCATGTTTTATCTCCGCGCCAGCGTCCGCGCGTACTTTGCGGCCTGGCGAAAAAATTCGTCGAGCGCGCGGAGTGAAGCGTCCTCCAGATCGCGAAGGGTGATGGAGACCACCACGCGGCCGCGCTCGGCCAAGGCCATCTGCGTGGCCAGAAACTGGGCGCAATGATAGTCGGCGCGCTGCTCACCCGCTTTTAGCGCCGGGTCGGCGATCAGAATGGTCGAAAAACACTTTCCGTGTCCGATGATCATCTCGTGATAGGAATGGTTCATGGCGGGCCCTTCGCACACGTCGGCGGGCATCTTCAACGCGGCGCGAAATAGAGCCTCGGCGGCGCGATCGAGCACGGCCCGCATCGCGTGGCCGCGCGGCGAATAACGCATATCGCCGAAGAACGTCAGCTCGCCGTATTCACACTCGCGACCTGCCACGAAACGACGCAGCAACCCGGCGTAATGCTCGGGCGCGGCCGGCTGCTCCGGTTCGCATGCCTCCGAAAGACGATCCCAGCGAAGCGCAACACGGCCGCGCCACACGGCGCATCGTTTGGTCTCGGCAAAGGCGCGCCACTCCCTGGTTTTGGCGATGCCGCCGGTCCGGCTCGCCTCGGCGTGCAGGCGGTTCGCGATTCCCTTGTAGAGTTCCACATTGGGTTGCGTGACGAAATTTATCTTTCGAAGCCATGCCACGCCGAAGACCGCATAGTGGATGAACTGCATGTAGCGCGAAAGCGGAGCGGCCGGGTCAAGCGAAAGCGCCGCCACCGGATAACCCGCGCGGCGCAATAGCGCGAGCTTTTCACCCGCGAGCGTGCCCGCGAGCTTTTCATTGGTCCCGCCGGGAGATCCCTTCCGTTCGATTCCCAGAAATACGCGATCCTGGCGCGGATCGCGCGGCGGGTGAAAATGATTCATCCGCACGCGCTCGCCGATCACGATTTTGATCCCATATTCTTCGCATTTCCCGAGGCTTTCCTCGAAATTCTGCTTGGTCCAGGACCCCACGCCGCTCCACGCGCGGGGCAGCAGCAGCGTCACTTTGTCGCGGCCGGCCGCGCCTTGCGTGTGCAGGAAGGATGCGAGCCTCCACGCGGTTTGAATGTCTTCGGGCGAAAGCACGGCGCCGCCCATCCATTCGTTCAGGTCGGCCCCGGCGAGCGCCAGCGGGTACAGGCTGCCGCGCGTGAGCGGCCCGCTGTGCCGGCCGGAAGTGGAATCCGCGCCATCCAGTTGGAGCGCGACCCGGCGATAGCCGCGCGCTTTCGCGAATTTGTCGAGCAAGGACCCCGGCAGCGTCAAATAGTAAATATTTGGCCGCGAATCGACGCGAAACTCGTCATAAAAGACGGCGATCTTCTCGAGATTACACACCGGCTCGAAGGACGTCATGCCCATCGCCATCGCCACCACCAGCGTGCGCTTCCAGATATCCCGTTCTTCGAGACCGCCGGCGCGGCGTTCCATATCGGCGACGATCGCGTGGAGCTTGGCGGGATCGGTCGAATCCAGCAGATAGAGGCGCGGCCGCCGCTTCAGCAGACCCAACGCCTGATACATCGCCTTGTCCTCGGCGGACCCGCCCATTCCGATCCAGATCAGATAGTGCAGCGGCGCGCCGTGCGCTTCTGAGATTCCCGCCCGGATTTCGGCCACCTCGCGCGCGATTTGCTCCGGCCACTCCGGGTGATGCTCGAATTGCCACGCGAGGTTGAAGACGCCGTACCCGTTGCGGACGACGCGTCCGCGCTCGACCTCCATGCCGATCGGGATCAGCGCTCCGCGCGAAGGATCGAGACTCGCGAGACCTTTCCGGCGCACCCGCGAGTCGAGCGCCTTCAATCCGCCGAGCACCGACGCGGTTTGAAACGTCGCGAAACAGGAGGCCGATTCAGGCTGATCGTGGTGAATGGACAGACGCAACTTATTAGGTGTATCACGTATGATGGCTCCAAGGATTCCTATGCAAATGCACGCTCTACTCACCAGGCGCGGCGCGATCACCTCTGTCGGTGGCGCGCTCGCCGCAGCTCAACTCACGGGAAGGCTCGCCGGGCAAAGCGCCGCAGCCGGACCGCAACACGCGCCCGCAGGCATCGAACCCGCCAGCATCACCTATGAAGACGTGGCGTATCCTCATCCGGTCACCTATCTTCCGCTCACGCTCTACGGCCAGGAAGTGCGAATGGCGTACATGGACGCGCCGCCGGCGACTGCGCCCAACGGCCGCACCGTGGTGCTGTTTCACGGAATGAATTTCGGCGGATTTTATTTTTCTGGACCCATTGAAACGTTACGGAAGGAGGGGTTTCGTGTGGTGGTGCCGGACCAGATCGGATTTGGACGATCCTCGAAACCGGTGATTCCCTATAATTTTCACGATATGGCGGCGAACAGCCGCAAGCTGCTTCAGACCCTCGGCATTGCGCAGGCGGCGATCGTGGGACATTCGATGGGCGGGATGCTCGCGGCGCGGTTCGCGGCCACACATCCGGAAGCGACCGAGCGCGCGGTGCTCTACAATCCGATCGGGCTCACCGATCCGCGCTTCGGCGGTCAGAAATGGTCGATCGCCGACGAGGCGTATAGAGCGAGGCTCGCGCAGACGCGCGATCAGTCCTATCAGCAGGCCTACGGCACGATTAAACGCTACTTTCCGAACCAATGGAAGCCGGAATACGACAATCTGGTGCGGATTCTCTACGCTCCCACGCTCAGTGCGGATTGGCCGCGGTTCGCATGGGTGCGCGTATTATGCGGTCAGATGCCGTTTCTCGATCCGGTGGTGTACGATTGGGCGCACATCAAAGCGAAGACGCTGGTGCTCGGCGGCGCAAACGACGGTCCGGATTTCCCCGCGCAGGCCCGGCACATCGCCGATACGATTCCGGGCGCGGAAATCGCGTTGCTGCCCAACCTCGGACACGTTCCGCACATCGAAGCGCCGGAGCAGTTCTATCGGCCGCTGCTGAAATTCCTGAAATCGTAAGGAGGGAAACTACACGCTGACGTGGGGCCGGCACTCTTGCCGGCGAGCCGGCTTTCAAGCCCGGCTTGTGCTCAGACCGACTCCTCGCGAGAGGGGGGCTCAAAAGTTTGTTCGAATTTTGACGAGAACCGTAGTGGAGACATATGAAGATATTCGATTGGCTCAAGAAACATCCTCGCGCGATCCTGCTCGCCGGCCTCTCCGCTCTGCTCGTGCTGCCCAGCTATTTGCGCGCCTACACGCTCAGCGGCGCGTCCGCGGCGCCGACGGTTATTTTGGGCGAAAAATTCCTGGTGAATCGCGCTGCGTACGATCTGCGGCTGCCGTATTCCCGCATCGCGCTCTTTCAAACCGGTCCCATCCGACGAGGAGACATCGTCTTCGCGGATCTGCCGATCCATATCAGCGCCATCAAGCGCGTGATGGGGCTGCCGGGCGAGACCATCGAGGTCCGCGAAAATCGCGTAATCGTCGACGGGCGCGCGCTTCCCGTGCAGCCGGTCGACGGCGACTTTTCGTGGGTATCGCCGCAACATCACATGGGATCGACGGTCTTCATGGAGGACGACCACTGGTGCGCTTACACTCCGGGAGCAGACCAGTACCGAAACTCCGTGTCGGTGCAACTCGGCGCCAATCAATACTTCCTGATGGGCGACAATCGCGACAACAGCGTGGATTCTCGCGCGTTCGGCCCCGTGTCGAGAGACCGGATCGTCGGCAAAATGATCGCGGTTTACTCGCGCACAAATAGAAAAGCCAGACGCGATTGAACGCGCCTGGCTTATTGGGCGGCTCTTCGCCTCGCGGAATTACTGTAAGGGACTCTTAGCCGTCTTCGGCCAAAGCACGCCCTCATCCTGCTTCGTCTTGGGCCCGAGGCCCTTGAAAACGAACTTCTGCACGCGCTGGCCACGATAGGTTTCCGTCGTGTAGACGTTGCCTTTCGAGTCGGTCGCGATGCTGTGAACCGCGTAGAACTCGCCAGGCTGCCGTCCGCCGTCGCCGAAGCTTGCCAACTCCTCAAGCGAGTCGCGATCCAGAATGCGGACTTTTTCGTTGGAGCCATCCGCCATGTAGATGAACTTCTGCTGCGGGTCCTTCGAGAATGCGATGTCCCACACCGAGCCGTCGCCCAGCGTGTTCTTGTAGAAAACTTTCTCCTTGACGAAGGTGCCGTCGGTCTTGAAGACCTGCATGCGATCGTTAGAGCGGTCGCACACGTACACCAGATCGTCATGCGACACGTCGGCGCAATGCACCGGGTTGCGGAACACCTGGGCCGGCGGTTCACTCGGCTGGTACGGCCCGAGCCGCATGTCATCCGGCACCTTGCCGTAAGCGCCCCACATCCGCTTGTACTTTCCGGTGTCGGCGTCGAACACGATCACGCGGTGGTTTCCGTAGCCGTCGGCGACATAGATCTCGTTGGCCTTGGCATCCACGAAGATCTTGGCGGGCAGGCCCAGATTATCAATATCGGTGTTGCCCTTGCTCTGGCCGGAATGCCCGATCTGCATCAGGAACTTCCCGGCCTCGGTGAACTTAATGATCATGCTGTCGTGATACATTGGCGGGCCGCCGCGTCCGCGACCGCCGCGCGGGGCCGCGCTTTCGTCGATGGGGGCGCCGGGAGCTCCCGGGGTAGCGCCGCGCGCCGGGGCAGCAGCAGCGCCGCGACCACCTCCGCGAGCACCGGCAGGAGCCGCTGCGGCTGCTCCGTTCCCCCCGATCCAGACATTCCCTTTATTGTCCGCCGTGATGCCGTGATTCGATGCGGGCCAAACGAACCCGCCCTTGGCGGCGTCCTCAGGACCACCCCAATGGTTGAGCAGATTACCCTCTTGATCGAATTCCAGAACCGGGGGCGCCGGAACACAGCAATCCGATCCGGGCGCGCTGTCTTTCCGCCCGTTCCAGCCCGGTACCGCATAAACTTCCTTGGCTTCGAGCGATCCTTCGTAAACTCCATCCACCGCAAATCCGCCACGATGAATAACCCAGATGTGATCGTGCGCATCGGCGGATACTCCGATGACATTCCCCATGAGCCAGTGATTCGGCAGCGGCTTGGGCCACATGGGATCGACCTCTAACCGGGGTATCTGGACCGTCGCCGCCTGAACCACCGTCTTGCGGTCCAGCACAAACGATGCGACCGCCAACATTGCGATCAGCGCGACAAACGCAGCGCCTATATACACATTCCGCTTCATGCTTCTGTGGCCTCCACTTTCTGATGTAAGCTTACTGTTCACGGCACTATTTCTAACAAACCTGATAGCGGGAGCTATTATACACCTTTCGCCCATGGGCAAGAAGCAAGTTTTTTCATGAGTGGTAAATCGATCCATGCGGCGCTGCTCCTGCGGAATGCCGCGCTGTTAAGGAATGCAGCGCTGTTAATGTGTAGCGGCGCGATTTCGTTGACCGTAGCCTCGGCCCACGAGATCCCTAACGACGTCACGCTTCAGGCGTTTCTCAAGCCGGAGGGTGATCGCCTTCACCTGCTCCTCCGCGTGCCGCTGGCCGCGATGCGCGATGTAAACTACCCGACTCGCGGTCCTGGTTATCTGGACATGGAAGCCGCGCCCCCTCTGCTCGCCGACGCCGCCACGCTGTGGATCGCGAATTTCATTGAGGTTTACGAAGGCGATGCGCAGCTCCCCAAGCCGGAGATCGTCGCCACGCGCATCTCCCTGCCCGACGACAAATCCTTCGCGAGTTACGACGAGGCGCTCGCTCACCTGCGCGCCGCGCCGCTCACCAACGACACGCAGATCTATTGGAACCAGGCCATGATGGACGTGCTGTTCGACTATCCGATCCGTTCGGACCGCTCGTATTTTTCGATTCATCCCGGTCTCGCGCGGCTCGGATTGCGGGTGCTCACTGTGCTCCGGTTTTTGCCGCCCGTAGCACCCGGACAGGGCAGCATCGTCAGGGCTTTCGAATATGAAGGCGACCCGGGACTGGTGCGCCTGGACCCGCGCTGGTATCAGGCCGCGGCGCGGTTCGTCAGACTGGGCTTCGATCACATTCTCGACGGCACCGATCACCTGCTGTTCCTGTTTTGCCTGGTGATTCCGTTCCGGCGCTTCCGCGCGCTGGTCCCCATCGTCACCGCGTTCACCGTGGCGCACTCGATCACGCTGATCGCTTCGGCTTATAATCTCGCGCCGGATGCGCTGTGGTTCCCGCCTCTGATCGAAGTGCTGATCGCGTTGTCGATCGTGTACATGGCGCTCGAAAACATCGTGGGATCGGGCACCGTGCATAAACGCTGGATGATTGCGTTCGGATTCGGCCTGGTGCATGGATTCGGATTCTCGTTCGCGCTTCGCCAGACGCTGCAATTCGCGGGGCGCCACATGCTGGCCTCGCTTTTGTCGTTCAACGTGGGCGTCGAGCTGGGGCAATTGCTGGTGCTGGTGCTGATGATTCCGGCGCTCGAGCTCGCGTTTCGCTACGCGGTGCCGGAGCGGATCGGGACCGTAATTTTATCGGCGCTGGTGGCGCACACGGCGTGGCATTGGATGCTCGACCGGTGGGCAGTCCTGAGCAAGTATCGGCTCGAGTGGCCCGCGCTGACCCCGGCGTTGCTCGTGAGCGCGCTGCGGTGGGCGATGGTGGTGGTGGCGCTAGCGGGAGTGATCTGGCTGGTGCGGACCATCCGCCGTGAACGCACCGTGGCGCGATCGAAAAGTGCGGGCACGAGTTAGCCGTTGCTCAAATCCACAGGGTGGCTAGACAAGCTCCAGCCTAAGTTCACGTCCTACCGCCGTCGCCGCTTTGCGAAGCGTGCTCAAGGTCACTGCGTCGTACTCGGGATCGAGCAAACGGTCGAGCGCGGCTCGGCTCGTGTGCATCCGGCGCGCCATCTCCGCCTTGGAGAAGTGCTTTTCCTTCATCGCCGCTTCAACCTGCCGGGCGAGGACGCGCTTGATGGCGGCGGCGCTGACCTCCTCGTAGATGCCCTCCTCCCGGAGCCAGCTATCAACCGATGATCCGATGTTTTTCTTCTTCACGGGCGTGTTCCTTTCTTCCGTTTCAGCGCCAGATCGATTTCCTGTTGCGGCGTCTCTTGGCTCTTCTTCATAAATCCGTGAAGCAGTACCATGCTCCCGTGCTCGACGCAGAAAATGACGCGCGCAACCCGGCCCCGCGGCAAACTGCTTCGGACTTCCCACAGCTCTTGCCCAAGCGAACGAACCAGCGGCATCCCGATCGGCCAGGAGAATTCAACGTCTTTTATGTCCTCGCCGATCGCTTTCCGATCCTCCAGATTAAGGCTCTTCAGCCATTCGCGCACCGGCTCGCGTCCAGCATCCGAGCGGAAGAAGCGCGCTGGCAGGCGCTTGAGACGCGAATTCATACGCTACAGTACCAGTTTTGGTACATATGGACAATGCCTGATCGAGCTGCCGAAAACATGCCGTCAAACATTAGCGCATCACAACTCGCCGGCTCAGATAACGGCCACGCACGTGGCATCATGGATTCGAGGCCACGACTTGAATCGCATTTCATTCGCGTTTCGCAGTTTCTTTTCCATCTTGTTTGGAGGATCGCTCGCGCCCGATATCGCGCAGGCGTTCGGATATTCGAAGGCCGCACCGGTCCCGGTTAAGCCGGCGCCCGCGCCGAAACCGCAATCCGGACCCGCCGACGGCGCGGTGCAGATCCTTTCCATCCTCCAGCGCGACGCGCGCCTGGTCGATTTTCTGATGGAAGACATTTCGGGCTATTCGGATGAGCAGGTCGGCGCGGCCGTGCGCGACGTGCAGGAGCAGGCGCGCAAGTCCATGGAGCGTTATCTGCGGCTCCAGCCCGTGATCGACGGCGTCGAGGGCACCTACACGACGACCGATGCGCTGGACGCGGCCGCGGTGAAGCTGGTCGGCAAGGTCCCGGCGAGCGGCAAGGCGCCCGGCGGCACGCTGCGGCACAAGGGATGGAAGGCGGACAAGGTGGATCTGCCCGCGTTGCCTCCCGGAAGCGTGCTGGCTCCAGCGGAGATCGAAGTCGAGTGAACATCGGGATCGACCTCGGCACCACCAACTCCGCGCTCGCCTACATCGATCCGAAAACCGCGGCGGAAGCGGACTATCCCGAGATCCACGTCCTCGAGATTCCGCAATACGTCGCGCCAGGGCGCGTCGAATCGCTACGCACGCTGCCGTCGTTTTTGTACCTGGGCGATCAGGAATATATCGGCGTGTACGCGCGGGAGCAAGGCGCGCTCGCGCCCACCAAGTCGGTGCATTCGGCAAAAAGCTGGTTGTCGAACCCGGACGTCGATCGGACCGCGAAGATTCTTCCATGGGACGCGCAGGAGGGCGGGCGCGTGTTGTCGCCGGTGGAAGTATCGGCGAAAATTCTGGCGAAGATCGCCAGTGCGTGGAGCGATCGGAATGCTTCCACGATTGCGGAGCATAACGTCGTTCTGACGGTGCCCGCGAGCTTCGATGAAGAGGCGCGCGAGCTGACGGTGCTTGCGGCGCGTGAAGCGGGAATCGAAAAGCTGACGCTGCTCGAGGAGCCGGCCGCGGCGTTTTATTCCTGGATCGCGAACGATCTGGCGAGATCGCAAAAAAGTTTGTTCGACGGGCAGACCGTGCTGGTGTGCGACGTGGGCGGCGGCACCAGCGACTTTACTTTGATTCGCGTGACACGCGAAAACGATCGCGTGGATTTTACGCGGACCGCGGTCGGGAAACATCTGCTGTTGGGCGGCGACAATCTCGATCTGACGCTCGCGTGGCTGGTGGAGGCGAAACTCGGGAAATCGCTTTCGCTCCGGCAGCGCAGCGGTTTGCTGCGGCAGTGCGCGTCGGCAAAGGAGCAATTGCTCTCCGATCCGAATTTGAAAAGCGTCGAAGTAACCGTGCTCGGCGGCGGATCGTCGCTGGTGGGCGGCACGCTCAAGACGCAAATTCTTCGCGAGGAAGTCCTGGAGCTCGCGCTCGACGGGTTCCTGCCGATGTGCGAGCGCGGCGCTCAGCCGAAAGAAGAAGAAAAGAGCGTGTTTCGCGAGCTCGGTTTGCCCTATGTTGCCGATCCGGCGGTGACGCGGCACCTGGCGGCGTTCCTATCGTCTGCCGGCGAGGTTGCCCCAGATGCGATTCTGTTCAACGGCGGATTCTTCATTCCCGAAATCTTGCGCGAGCGCGCCGCCGACGTGATGGAGCACTGGTACGGACGGCGTCCGGTGGTTTTCGAAAATCGCGATCTGGATCTGGCGGTCGCGGTGGGCGCGGCGTATTATTCCTACGTTCGTGCGACCGGCGCGGGGTTGCTGGTGCGCGGCGGATTGCCGCGCGCATATTTTATCGGGCTCGGCGGCGGCGCCGACAACGACGGGTTACGAACGATGTGTCTGGTCCCGCGCGGGACCGAGGAAGGCTCGACCCTCGAAGTCGATCCCGGTAATCTGCAACTCGTCACCAATAAGCCGGTGTCGTTTCGCCTGTACAGCTCGCGCACGCGGACCGAGGATCGATCAGGCGACGTGGTCGAGTTCGCGCGCGAGGGCCTCGCGCTCGGTGGCGATGAACCCCACTTGCATGCGCCGTTGAACGCCGTCCTGCGATTCGGGAAAACGGGCGAGCGGCTGGTTCCGGTGAAGCTCGGCGCGCGATTGACCGAGGTCGGGACGCTCGAAATCTGGGCGGATTCCAAGGAAACCGAGCATCGCTGGCGATTGCAATTCGAATTGCGCAAAGCCGCGCAGCAAACTGCATCGCGTCCGGCCGCAGTTGTCAGCGAGGAAGCCTTAGCGGCCGCCGAAGCGCTGACTCCCGCAACGTTCGCCGAATCAACCATCGAGCCCGCGCAGTTGCCGTCGAAGCTCGAACAGACGCTGGGGCTCGGTCGAAATTCGTGGCCGGTCGCGGCGATTCGAAAGCTCGCCGATCGCATGATCGAATTCGCGGAGGGCCGCAAGCGCAGCGCCGCGCACGAGCTGCGATGGCTGAACCTATGCGGCTTCTGCCTGCGTCCGGGGTTCGGATTTCCGGGCGACGATTACCGCATCGAACAGGCGCGCCGGGTTTACGCCGGCGGATTGCAGTTCGCGAATCAAGTGCAGAACGAAATCGAATGGTGGATCTATTGGGGCCGCGTCGCGGGCGGCCTCAATAAGAATCAGCAGACCGATATTTTCCAGCGTCTCTCGCCGACTCTGTTGCCGCGGGCTTCGAAAAAACCGGTGCGCGTCAATCCGAGCCTGCTGCGCGAGATGTGGTGCGCGGCCGCGAGCCTGGAGCTTCTGCCCATCCAGACCAAAACGCAGTTGGGCGACGAATTGATCGCAAGAATCGTCAAAGGTGATTTCGTTGAAACGGGTTTGTGGTGTCTGGCGCGCCTCGGCGCGCGCAAGTTGTTCTACGGGCCGATCAATCAGGTGCTTCCGGCGTCGACGGCTTCGCGATGGGCCGAGGTGATTCTCAAAGTTCCGAAAGCGGAGGATGCAGTGGCCGCGATCGCCAGAAGAACCGGTGACGCGACGCGCGATCTACCGCCCGCGACGCTCGATTCCGTGCGCCGGGCGTTTCCGGAAATCGATCTCGAAGGCGCGCCGGAAGATCAACTGGCCGCAATGGGCAGAGTGTTCGGCGAAGAGCTCCCGGCCGGGCTAGTATTCAATTGATTGATGTCGGAACTCACGATTATCGACCGCATTCGCCGCATGGCCCGCAACCCGGGCATCGGCGATGATTGCGCCATTTTCCGGCCCCACGCCGGCGAGGATTTGCTGTTCACCACGGATCAAATGATCGAAGACGTGCATTTTCTTGGCGTCCAAAAGCCCGCGGCAATCGGCGAACGCGCGCTCGCTCGCAGCTTGAGCGATATCGCCGCCATGGGAGGCGTCCCGCGCTTCTGCCTGGTCGCGCTGGCGACTCCGTCTGCGCATGAAAAATGGATCGAAGCGTTTTACCGCGGCTTGCTACGACTCGCCAATCGCACCAACACCACGCTCGCCGGCGGAGATCTCTCGCATGCCGAAAAAATCTACTGCGATGTGATGGTCTGCGGCGCGGTCGCCCGCGGCAAGGCCATTCGGCGCGATGGCGCGCGCATCGGCGATGCGATTTACGTATCGGGACGGCTCGGAAAATCATGGGGGAGAAAAATCGAGCCGCGCCTCGCCCTCGGCCAGAGCCTGGTGGGCCGCGCGACCTCGTGCATCGATCTAAGCGACGGTTTGTCGCTCGATCTTCACCGGTTGTGCGTCGCTTCCGACGTCGCTGCTGAAATCGACCGCGTGCCGGTGTCGCGTGGTTCGACCCTCGAGCGTGCTCTCCACGGCGGCGAGGATTACGAGCTGCTCTTTACGCTTCCGTCAAAATCGAAATCCGCCGCGGGAACGACGCGGATCGGGACGATGGTGCGCGGTCGACCGGGCTCGGTTGTATTTCAAGGCAAGCCGCTCGTGCCGCGCGGCTGGGACCACTTCAAATGACCGGCCCAATTCCCGATCCGGCGCCGATTCTGGATCTGATCGAAGCGTTCCGGCGCTCGAAGACCATGTTCGCCGCCGTGGGTCTCGGTATTTTCGATGGCGCGCGTCCGGCAGGCGCGGAGATCGTGCGGTTGCTCGATGCCTGCGTCGCGCTGGGGTTGCTCGAGAAG
>Ga0182024_10009450_pt1 | contig 20153 bp, 18 predicted proteins | sample P32metaG_FD_120480 | JGI IMG/M metagenome (GOLD analysis project Ga0182024, IMG submission 120480) | Permafrost microbial communities from Stordalen Mire, Sweden - P3-2 metaG (Illumina Assembly) | ecosystem: Environmental > Terrestrial > Soil > Wetlands > Permafrost | place: Sweden: Stordalen... | reverse complement strand
TCGTTGGCGATCGAGAAGGTGGTCAGCGCGCCGCGGGTCATCAGGAGCTGCTTGCCGATCTCGACGATCTCGATCAGCTTCGTCGGGTCGCTGTCGAGGTCGACCATGTTGCCGGCTTCGCGCGCCGCCATGGTTCCGGTGTTCATTGCCACGCCGACATCGGCTTGCGCCAGCGCGGGCGCGTCGTTGGTGCCGTCGCCGCACATGGCGACGAGCTTGCCCTGCGCCTGCTCGTCGCGGATCAGCTTCAGCTTGTGCTCGGGCGTTGCTTGCGCCAGGAAGTCGTCGACCCCCGACTCGGCGGCGATCGCCGCGGCTGTCATCGGGTTGTCGCCAGTGATCATGACGGTGCGGATGCCCATCTTGCGCAGCGCGGCGAAACGCTCGCGGATGCCGCCCTTGACGATGTCCTTCAGATGGATGACGCCCAACAGGCGGCCGTCCTTGGCCACGGCGAGTGGGGTTGCGCCCGACTTGGCGATGCCCTCAGCGATGGCTTCAAGTTCGTGCGCGGCTGGGTCCGGGCGCAGCGCGACCGCCACGTTGCCGCGCGTTGCCGCGCGCCCGGCATCAACGTAGGACAGCACGGCATCGACGGCGCCCTTGCGGATCGAAGAACCTTCGAGGTCGATGCCGCTGATCCGCGTCTGCGCCGAGAACGGGATGAACTGGGCATTGAGCGGCGCCATCTCGCGGCCGCGGATGCTGTATTTCTCCTTGGCGAGGACGACGATCGAACGGCCTTCCGGCGTCTCGTCCGAAAGCGAGGCGAGCTGCGCCGCATCGGCGAGCTCGCGCTCGTCGACGCCGGCCAGCGGCAGAAATTCCGTCGCCTGGCGGTTGCCGAGGGTGATCGTGCCGGTCTTGTCGAGGAGGAGGGTGTCGACGTCGCCCGCCGCCTCGACGGCGCGCCCGGACATCGCCAGCACGTTGAACCGCACCAGCCGGTCCATCCCGGCGATGCCGATCGCCGACAACAAGGCGCCGATCGTCGTCGGGATCAGCGTCACGAACAATGCCACCAGCACCAGCACGCTGAGGCTGCCGCCGGCGTAAGAGGCAAAGCTCGGGATTGTCGCGACCGCAAAGACGAAGATGATCGTCATGCCGGCCAGGAGGATGTTGAGCGCGATCTCGTTCGGTGTCTTCTGCCGTTCGGCACCTTCGACCAGCGCGATCATGCGGTCGAGGAAGGTCGAGCCTTGCGCCGCGGTGATGCGGACCTTGATCCAGTCGGAAATGACCTCGGTGCCGCCGGTCACGGCCGAGCGGTCGCCGCCGCTTTCGCGGATGACTGGCGCGGATTCGCCTGTGATTGCCGCCTCGTTGACCGAGGCGACCCCCTCGATCACCTCGCCATCCGACGGGATCGAGTCGCCGGCTTCGACCAGGACGACATCGCCCGGCTTCAGCGAGATCCCCGGAACCTGGCGCGACTGCCCCTCCTGACCGGATAAAAGCTTGGCCATCGTCTCGGTCTTGGATTTGCGCAATGTCGCCGCCTGCGCCTTGCCGCGGCCTTCCGCCACCGCCTCGGCCAGATTGGCAAAGACCACGGTGAACCAGAGCCAGAGATTGATCTGGAAGGCAAAGCCGTAGCCGCCGGCGCCGGTTATGAGATCGCGCAGGAACAAGATTGTCGTCAATGTCGCGACCACCTCGACCGCGAACATGACCGGGTTGCGCGCCATCAGACGCGGATCGAGCTTGCGGAAGGCCTGGAGGATGGCCGGCCCGAGGATCGTCGGGTCGGTTATCGTCGCGACCGGCATCCGCTTGCGGGTGTGTGAGAGTTCCATGATGGACATGTCGGTGCCTCTCGAGGCTTGAATTGCTTCTAGTAAAGGGTGCCGGCATGCATCGCGAGATGCTCGACCAAGGGACCGAGCGCGAGCGCCGGGAAGTAGGTTAGGCCGCCGACAATCAGGATTACGCCGACGACAAGGCCGACGAACAGCCCGCCATTGGTCGGGAAGGTGCCGGCCGAGGCCGGGACGATCTTCTTGGCGGCGAGCGCACCGGCTATGGCCAGCATCGGTATGATCATCAGGAACCGCCCGATGAACATGGCCAGACCCAGGGTCGTGTTGTAGAAGGGCGTGTTGGCCGAGATGCCGGCAAAGGCGCTGCCGTTGTTCCCTGTCGCCGAAACGAAGGCGTAGAGGATCTCGCTGAAGCCGTGCGGGCCCTGGTTCGCCGGGCCGGCCAGGCCGTCAGGCAACACCGTCGCGAGCGCGGTGAAGCCCAGCATCGACAGCGGCAGGATCAGGATGGCGAGCATCGCCATCTTGACTTCCTTCGCCTCGATCTTCTTGCCGAGATATTCCGGCGTGCGCCCGACCATCAGCCCGGCGACGAAAACGGCGACGATAGCGAACAGCAGCATGCCGTACATCCCCGAGCCGACGCCGCCAAAGATGATCTCGCCCAGCATGATATTGACCATCGGCACAGCGCCGGCGAGCGGCATCAGGCTGTCGTGCATCGTGTTGACCGCACCGCACGAGGCATCGGTCGTCACGGTGGTAAACAACGCAGAGTTGGCGATGCCGAAGCGAACCTCCTTGCCTTCCATGTTGCCGCCGGCCTGCAGCGCGCTTGGCGCCTGGTCGATCTGCAGCGCGGCAAAGGCGGGATTGCCCGGCGCCTCGGCCCAGTAGGCGATGACGACGCCAGCCAGGAACAGCACGCCCATCACGGCAAATATGGCCCAGCCCTGGCGCTGGTCGCCGACCATCCGGCCGAACACATTGGTCAGCCCCGCGCCGATCGAGAAAATCAGCACGAGCTGGACGAAATTGGTGATCGCGTTCGGGTTCTCGAAGGGGTGCGCGGAATTGGCGTTGAAGAAGCCGCCGCCATTGGTCCCCAGCATCTTTATGACTTCCTGCGAGGCCACGGGCCCCTGGGCGATCACCTGCTTCGCGCCTTCGAGTGTCGTCGCCTCCGTATAGGCGCCGAGGTTCTGCGGCATGCCCTGCCAGACGAAGAACAGCCCGACGACGATCGAGATCGGAAGCAGGATGTAAAAGACGCAACGGGTCAAATCGACCCAGAAATTGCCGATGCCCTGCACCGAGCGACGCGCGAAACCGCGGATCAGCGCGACCGCCAGGACGATGCCGGTCGCCGCCGACAGAAAGTTGTGCACCGTCAGACCGGCCATCTGCGTCAGATCGCTCATCGTCGTCTCGGGCACGTAGGACTGCCAGTTCGTATTGGTGATGAAACTGACCGAGGTGTTGAACGCGAGGCTCTGCTCGACCTCCGACTGCCCCGCCGGATTGAAGGGCAAGACTGCCTGCAGCCGTTGCAGCGCATAGAGGGTCAAGAAGCCGGCCATGGTGAAGAACAGCATCGCGACGGCATACGTCACCCAATGCTGTTCCTGCTTCTCGTCGACGCCGCACAGCCAATAAATGCCGCGCTCGACCGGACCGAGCACCGGCAACAGAAAGGTGCGCTCGCCGGCGAAGACGCGGGTCATGTAGCCGCCGAAGGGCTTCACCAGAAGCACGACGATCACGCTGAAGAGCGCGATCTGGATCCAACCATGGGGTGTCATGTGAAGGCGCTCCTCAGAACCGCCAGGGGTTAAAACTTTTCCGGGCGGATCAGCGCATAGACGAGATAGGCCAAGAGGCCGAGCGTGACGGCGGCAGCCAATGCGTAATCGATAATCATCGCAGCCTCCTCAAATGCGGTCGCAAGCCACGACATAGAGCACGGCAACAGCCAAGAAGCCGAAGCCGAGGGCTAGATAGATCGCGTCGAGCATTACCAATCTCCATTCGTCAGCGCTCGTGCCGCGTGGCACGAGCGCGTCCCCGCTCAAGAACCAAGAGTTGGGCGTGGGTCTCGTTGAAGGGGTGCGCCCGATCTCCGCGCCGGATCTCCACAGGCGCCTGCGCCCCGCCTCGCCGCCAAGATCGCGAGATTCGCATAAAAGTTCGAGACGGATCTGCAGCCCCGGGTCATTAAGATCCGATACAGACCGCTACCGTCGCGCGCGGACCCCATCAGCCGGCGCTCCGCGAACAAGGCGCCGCCGAAATATGCACACGTCTCGGCGAGAAATTCCTCCACTTCGGCCCAATACTCGCTTCTCTGGCATATAAATTCGATATGGAATACTGTTCAAAAATATATATAAATCATATAAATTTGGAAAATTTATGTATAAAACGCAGGCCATCTTGGTTTCTCCCGCAATCGATTATAGGCTCTATTGCGATTGCTACGAGCACTGATCGGCGCGATTTAAGCCCGTTCGCGAAGGGCAGCCTTGATCTGTATCAACCGGGGGTGTCCCAGGTCAGCCGGGGATCGACTGGCCGGATGACTACGCCATGATTGCGTCGAGGACGCGCATCAGGACCCCGATAGCCAGAAAAGCCGCCATCTCGTCCCAGGCGGTCAACATGGCAGCGCCATGCCTTTGATCGCGGAACCACGCCGCCGTTCCAGCAAAGAAGCTATGCCAAAACAGAAAAACGATAGGGTACCCAGCAGGGGAAAGCCGCGTTGCGTCGCCAGCGCCACCGACACGGGTACGATAATTAGGAGCTTGAAGGCGAAAACCTGAATCCGCAGGCGCGACCCGGGATCGAGCCCGTCAAAAAAGGTCGCGATGGATCCGAGATATTTCTCCCGCATATCGGTCTCTCAGTCCGAGGTCTTTCAGCTCTTGGGCGCCGGAGAAGCGCGGAAAACCGAGGCCATGCCGGCGACGGCTCGCGACGCGCGGGTTCTGCGGTAGAGGGAGAGGAGGTGCCAGATGGCCAGAGAAGCAGTACAGCGCCGCAGGCGATTGCCTATTTGAACAAATTTAGCCGTGCGTCTGACGCCGGTGCTCCAATTTCCGGCCGGTCGGCAGAGCTGACGCGGCCATCCCTTCTCCTGATAGACAACCAGATAAAGACCATCGACGAAGAGCTCGATCACGGCTGGCGCCGATGCGCATTCCCGCTTGGCGTATTCGAGGCCCTCGGACAAGTCCGCGAACTCGGCAACCGACTGCGCCGGAAGACCTTTGATCAACCAGGTGCCGACCGGATCGCGGTAGACTTGAAGGCGCAAGTCCATGTTTTGATACTCGCGAGCTAGCGCCCGTTAACCGTGAGAGTGTCGGAGGCCGGCTCGATATGAACCCTGGCAGCGTCGCCATCCGCTTCGTACAAGGCGAAGCGCAAGGCCTCCTTGCAGCTGATGAACACCCCTCCAAGCAGACCGTGAGTTTCACGGGCTATCCAGCACCCACGCTGATCCTGCCGGATCGTGAACTCGCGCAGCACGCGCTGCCCCGGCGGTAATTCGAAATAAGGCATTTGTGCACCTTTGGCTCAATGCGCGACGCCGAGCGGCAGAGAGAGCAGCATCCGCACGGCCAGCGCGCCGATCATGATCAGCACCAGGACGGAAAGGGTCGCACCGATTTCGCGAACAGTCCGCATCCAGGCTTTCGCCCGCTGCGAGGCATCCATCCCTCTCGGTCCGCGTCCTGCCTATTCGTTCGCCTCGAGACCTGGCGAAATCCATGACGACCATGTTGCATTCGCTCCGCGTCGACACCGGCTCGGTGACGCCATAGAAAAGACCCTTCACCAATAAAAATTCGAGCCGCCCCGCACGCCTGAATTATAAAGAAGCCGTAGAATACTGCAGACCGTCTAGCGCGATTTCGCCACCGAGTGCGCTATCGACGCGATCAATTTCCTGACGGATTGAGGATGGATCCCGTCCCTTTCCATCAATCGGCGGACGACCGGGGCAGCAAGCAGCTCTTCCAGGGCAGGTTGGGAATTGGAATCTGGGCAGGACGCGGATCGCACCGACCGCTCATCTAGCTCGCCCGAATATCGCAGCCCGGCGGCTCGCGACCTGTCGCTCTCCGAGCTGGGATGGAGCGAGGTGCCGTCAACACCCCGTCCAGGCAGCAGCGGGGGAATAGCCGTTACGTCAATCGCAAACACATGTCCGTGGCGGTCGCACCGGAAGTCGAATTGTATTCTCTGGCTCGGCCGCAGTTCCGCCACCGTCGATCTGTCGCTGCCGCAAACGCGAAGCGCGACATCCGGACCCCTGCCGTCGACTTTGACGATGACCAAACCATGAGCGGGCCTGAAGGATCTGATGACGGCGGTGGTCATGACGGTAACTCCTGCAGACATGAGGTCAGCTTGGGACAAATTCTGTTTCCAGGGCGGAAACCGTGCCAGTCGGCCTCGCTTTATCCGCAGGGGAAAAGGCCATCTCCGCGTAAAAATTCGAGAGGATTACGAATAACAAGAAATAAGAGGTGTGCCCGAAATTGCGCTCGCAAGTGGTCGCTCGACCGACCACGCCGCAATCGGGAGGATCTATACCGCGGCTATACGCACCGACCGCCCACTCAATATCGAATCTTTATGCACAGCCGCCCACCTCGCTGCTGTCAACCGGTATCACACCGGTACCGATGGGAGCAGAGGTCGGCAAAGATGCAGCTCAAGTTTGTCAGCACGAGCCATATTCCTGATGGTCGCCCCGGCCGTTACCGCACGGCGGCATCTCGCGAGCGTCCGGTAATCGCGAGGATCGAGCAGATTGCTGGGCGCATTACCGATGAGATTATCGCATGGGCACCGCTGTTTTGGCTGGCGCTCTTCCTCGCTTTCGTATCGGTAGAGCTCGGCATCATTCCGAACGAGTAACGAAGCGCCCGAGGATCAGGGCTTATAGGACGGGCTCGACCTCCGACGAACCGACGTGCTCAACTGCAGGGCCATCCGTCTTCGTCAGTTGAATGAGCCCCCTTCCTTCGCATGCGGGAGCCTGTGATGTTTGCCTTGATCGTTGTGGATTTGCCGCTGGCTGGCGCTTTCGCGCCCGGCTGGCACTCGGCCACCGGGCGATCTTCCAGCGATGAAGCACCTCGATGACCGCGGTCGGCTGGGGGCAGATCGGCCTATTGGCGCTGCTCATCGGCCTTTTGGTGAGGCCGTTGGGCGGTTACCTGGCTCGCGTCTACGCCGGCGAGCGCACGCTGTTGCAGTCGATCCTCGGGCCGATCGAAACCGCGCTTTACCGCTTGGCAGGGGTGGATACCTCGGTCGAGCAGAAATGGTCCGAATACGCCGTCGCTCTCCTCGTCTTTCACGCCGTCGGGATCGTTGCGCTCTATCTTCTCCTCCGAATCCAGGATCTGTTGCCGCTCAATCCACAGCTTCTTCCAGGAACCTCGCCGGACCTGGCGTTAGACACCGCGGTAAGCTTCGTAACGAATACCAGCTGGCAATCCTATGGCGGCGAGACGACGCTCTCTTATCTCGCCCAGATGGCCGGGATCACCGTTCAGAGCTTTCTCTCCGCGGCAGCGGGCATGGCCGTCGCCATGGCATTGATCCGTGGTTTTGCTCGCCGTACCACCGGCACAATCGGGAATTTCTGGGTGGACCTCACGCGTGGCACGCTCTACGTGCTGCTGCCGATCTGCATCGTCGCGGCGCTGTTCTTTGTGGAGGAGGGCGTGCCGCAGACTTTCGATGGTTACGTCCGGGTGGAAACCGTGCAGGCGGGGAAGCAACTCATCGCGCGCGGGCCGGTCGCGAGCCAGGAGGCGATCAAACTGCTGAGCGGCGACGGCGGCGGTTTCTTCAACGTGAATTCGGCACACCCCTTCGAAAATCCGACGCCGCTCAGCAATATTGCGGAAATGGGGTTGATCCTGTTGCTTGGGGCGGCCTTAACCAACACCATCGGCCGTATGGTCGGCAGCGAAGGGCAGGGCTGGACCTTGCTTGCTGCCATGGTGCTCCTGTTCGGGCTCGGTATTGCCGGCCTGTACGCGCTGGAGACGCGCGGCAACCCGCAGCTTGTCTCGGCAGCGGTCGACCAGGCGCCCGGCCCCTTGCAGCCCGGCGGCAACATGGAAGGCAAGGAGGTGCGCTTCGGCATCGCCGGCTCGGCGCTCTATGCCGAGGCTTCGACCGCGTCGTCGGACGGCGCGGTCGATGCGATGCACGACAGCTTCCTGCCGCTCAGCGGCGCGATCCTGCTCGCCAACATGATGGTGGACGAGGTGATCATCGGCGCGCCCGGCTCGGGCTTATGGGGAATCCTGCTGTTCGCGCTCGTCACCGTATTCATCGCCGGCCTGATGATCGGACGGACGCCGGAATACATCGGCAAGAAGATCGAGGCGCGCGAAATCAAGATGGCAGTGCTGGCGCTGCTCGTGGCGCCGGGTCTGATCCTCGTCCTGACTGCATTGGCGAGCGTCGTTCCTCCCGGGCTGGCCGGGCCGGGCAATGCCGGACCGCACGGCTTCTCCGAGATTCTTTACGGCTACACCTCGGCAGCGGCCACCAACGGCAGCGCCTTCGCCGGGCTGACCGCAAACACGCCTTTCTACAACCTGACGCTGGCGCTGGCGATGTTCGTGGGTCGGTTCTTCGTCATCGTGCCGGTGCTCGCGATTGCCGGCTCGCTTGCGGCTAAACGCTCCGTACCGCGCTCCGCGGGGACCCTACCGACGGACGGTCTTCAATTCGTCCTGCTGCTTACCGGGACGATCGTGATCGTCGGCGGCCTCAGCTTCTTTCCGGCACTCGCGCTCGGACCGGTCGTCGAGCATTTCGCGATGCAGGCTGGGGTCTCCTACTGAGCCCCGCTGCCCCGGAAAATCGGGCCCCGATTCTTCGCTGGCGAGCTGAGTATTCGGTCACCGGGAACGAGACGCCCTGCGCTAGTGGATCGACTCTAACGCCTGTTTCCCGCGCCGAACCTTTTTGATGATGGCGTCGGGATCGGCGGTCCAGGTGAAGCGCTTGGGGTTGTCGTTGGTCTCGGCGAGGTATCGGTTGATGGCGGCCTGGAGATCGACGATGCCTTTGAAGACACCGCGCTTGAGCCGCTGCCGGGTCAGTTTGGCGAAAAATCCTTCGACCGCATTGAGCCAGGAGGCCGAGGTCGGGGTGAAGTGGAAATGGAACCGGGGGTGGCGTTCGAGCCAGGCGCGGACCTTGGGATGCTTGTGCGTCGCATAGTTGTCGACGATCAGGTGCAGCTCCCGCCCGGCCGCGGTCTCACGGTTGATCTTGTTGAGGAAGCGGATGAATTCCTGATGCCGGTGGCGCGCCATGCATTGGCCGATGACCCGGCCCTCCAGCACGTCGAGCGCGGCGAACAGCGTCGTCGTGCCGTGGCGCTTGTAATCGTGGGTCATCGTGCCGCAGCGACCTTTCTTCATCGGCAGCCCCGGCTGGGTACGGTCGAGCGCCTGGATTTGCGACTTCTCATCGACCGACAGCACTAACGCATGCTCGGGCGGATCGACCCACGGGTCCGGCCAGCGGCCGGCCCGAGGGCAGGCGCCGAGGCCGACAACGTCCTGCACCTTGGCGGCAAACTTCGGGTCGTTCGACAGCTTGAAGGTCTTGACCCGGTGCGGCTTGAGGCCATGCGCCGCCCAGATCCGCTGCACGCTGCGATGGCTCACCCCGGCGGCTCGTGCCATCGCCCGGCATGTCCAGTGCGTCGTCTCTCCCGGCGGTTCGGCGAGCGTCATCTCAACCACGCGTTCGACCGCCGCCGGCGTCAGTGGTGGCTTGCCGCCAGGGCGCGTCGCGTCGTGGAGCAGCCCATCGACGCCTTCGGCCATAAACCGCGCCTGCCAGCGCCAGATCGTCGGCTTGCCCTTGCCGGTCTGCCGCTGGATCGCCATCGTGCCGACCCCCTCGGCGCTCAGAAGGACAATCCGAGCCCGCCAAACATGCTTCTGCGGGCTGTTCCCCGATCCGATCACGGCTTCCAGGCGTTCGCGGTCGCCCGGACCAAGCCGGACTTCAACACCTGCTCTCATCCAGCCAGACTCGCACATCAGCAAGCCGACTGGAATCATCTATCAGCGCCAATCCACTAGGACGGGGGCAAGTCGTCGTGCTCGCTATGACGAGCCCGGGCACGGCGGCCGAGCAGAAAGGGACGTGTCCATTCGCCAGCACACCCTCTTCGATGGCGCGCATTGGAACTCGTCCTTTAGTGTCTTGGACAGGCGTTGGTCGTCCCGGCTTATGAGCCGCAGGACAACGATCTCGGGCCGTTCAACGATTTCCCAAAACGCCATGGCGACTTCGTGTGCGCCCGACTCCCGATCGAACCCCAGTGAAAGTCCATCATCCCTTCGTATTCGAGAGCCACGTCCGGCTCGGCGGCGGCCAATTCGAGGAGCTTGGAGCGAATGGTGCCGTAATTGTCTGTCTTGCGGACCCACACCACGACCGAGAATTTCGGCGGCTGAAAGACGTCGGCCATTCGCCCCCCTTCTCGCGGCCGAGGCGCGCGCTCATCGGGAAATCAGGAGCGGAAGCGTTGTCTTTTCCAGGAGGTCCTGCGTGGTGCCGCCGACGACGAATTCCCAGATCCGCGAGTGCCCGTAGGCGCCCGTCACCAGTAGATCTGCCCCGAATTCGGCGGCGTGCCCCAGGAGAGCATCGGTAACGCTGTTCTCCCCGGCCGAAAGCTCCATGGCCTCGGGGACGACGCCATGGCGGCCAAGGTGGGCGACCAGCCCAGACGGGTTGGGTCCATCGTGCATATGTCGTTGTCGGAGGGGATCGACGGTGAGCAGCGATACTCGATCGGCATCTTGGAGCATCGGCATCGCGTCCCGAATCGCGCGCGCGGCCTCGCGGCTGCCATCCCAGGCGACGACGATCCGTCTGCCGATCGCGCCGGACAGGACACCGTTGGGTATGACGAGAATGGGTGTCGCTGCCCCGAAGGCGACCTTCGCCGGCAGCAGGAACGCCGAAATCACCGGGGGGTTTTCTGTGTCGAATTGCCCAAGCATTAGCAGATCGGCAAAACGAGCACGTTCCGCGATGATCTCGGCCATGTCGGCCGCGAGGCATTCCCACGCCGTGGCAATGCCCGCATCCTTGGTCTCTTCACGGAACAATGCCTCGGCCAGGTCGGCAGCCTCTCGGGCATTTTCTGCGTATATCCTGGCAATCCGCGCGACTGCACTCGGCTTGAAATACGGCGGGACATCGGGCTCGGGGATCACATGCAGCCCGGAGAGGCGCGCGCCAAAGCGCCGAGCCAACGATAAAGCCAGATTGAGGCGAACCCGTGATGCCGGGGTCGAATCGACATGAACCAAAATGTCTTTGAAGCTCATCATCCGACCTCCGACCAGGCTGTCAGCGTGATCTCGTATCGACGACCAGATCTACGACTTCCGGACCGAGATCATGCTGATGAGCATAATTTCGCAGCGTCTTAAGTAAGGTCGATTTTGCTACCGGGGTCCCCGCTCGGAGTTTCGCCAGGACTCTCGGGTTGGCCTTCAGCGCCCGACCCGCCTCGATGTCGCTCGCATAATGCTGGGAAACCGTGTTCGTCCATTCCGGGCAAACGAACCAGGCGCGGTCCTTCTTCTTGCTCATCTGACGCCTCAATCCTCTCTATTCGTGGCCGGTTTCTCCGCGCTTGCTGAACTACGCCGCCCCGCGGAATACCCGGCTCGAGTGGCCGTTCGTTCTGATCCGCGCCGTCCCGAATGGGCGCAGAGAAGCCGTAGTCGCGAAGACACTCGACCGCGATCTCGCCTCGTCACGCGGCACGCCGCGAACCCACGTTCCATTGGTAATGCTTCGGTCGACCTTGAGGCCCAGGGCCTCGGCAGCCGCTTGCGCATTGGCAGGAATGGCAATATCGACGAGATCAGTCACCTGGATCTCCCCGGCTCGAATGTTGTCGCCAAACTCCGGCGCGCCGCGGCAGCGACAGCGAGGCCGTCGCTCAGGAGCACGCGGGTTGCGCCTAGCGCGATATAGATCGAGACAACGGCATAAAAAATCCATTCAAATCGGTGCACGAATTTGTAAATCCGTGGCCCTTACTTCGGCGCCGAAGCCTCGGACGAATTTACGCGATCCGTCGTGTTCATCATCCGCCGGGCCTCGGCGATGCGATTGATCGTGGCTCTCGCTTCGGGGTTCGTCGTCATGAACCGCTCGAAATCCGTCCGTCGCAGTACCAGTAGCTGGCAATAGGTCAGGGCGACGACGTCGGCCTGGCGCAGCCGACCCGACAGCAGAGCCAACTCCCCGAAGAACTCGCCGCTTCCCAGCCGCACCCGCCGCTCCGGCAGGATCACCTCGACCGCTCCCGACGCGATGAAGAAAACCGCATCGCCCCGCTCCCCCTTGCGAATGATGCGATCGGCCGGTACCGCGAAGCGCGGGCGCAGCAGCCGGCACACAAGGTCGAGCTGACGCTCGTCGAGGCCGGCCAATATGTCGAGCCGCTCGACCAGCTGGTGCGTATCGAGGCCAATATCGAGGCGCGGGCGCTGTTCGGCGGCTCGAGCGCCGAGCACGCTTCGCTTCAAATCGTCGTAAACCTCGTGCGCGATCAGCCCCTCGTCGAACAGGCTCTGGTATCGCGTCAATTCCTGGCGCAGCGTCGATTGGCGGAGAAACCGCGCCTCGATCTCCGCGGCATAATCGGGGTATTGCCGCCGCAGCGCATCGAGCGCGCTGGCGACCGCGTCGCGCCGCTGGCCGATGATCTCGCCGGTGATGCCGGCGATACGCTCGCCGAAGAGCAGGCGCACCTGCTCTTCGTTGAAGCGAACCAGGCGCTCGATCGCGAAGCGCATGATCAAGAGGATTTCCAGCCGGTCGGCGAGGCGGTCGGCGAGAGGTCGGACGATGCCCAGTCGGCGATATAAAAAATAGGCGATGCGGAAGCCGATCGGAAACGCGAGTGCCGCTTCGCTGGCTCTGCGATAACCGAGGCGCCCTTCCCTCCGCGCCGCCTCGGCAAACGCGTCCGAGATGCCGAGCAGCACCTGCACCACGGCCGGCGAGGCAACCCGATCGCTCCGCATCTCGAGGACCAGCACGCGCTCCTGGTTGCCGAGAGCGACCAGGGCGATCGCCAGCCGGTCTCGCTCGGTCAGGTTCGGTGTCGTGGCGGCTTCGGCGTTTGCCGCCGCGATCCTGACTTCGTAGGGCGCGATAACGCGCTCCACGGTCGAGGGGGAGAGCGCATGAGTCCGCGCGATCTCGTGCGCCGCCTCGCGGGCCTCCGTATAGGACAGCGCCAGGATCTGGTCGCGCAGCGCCTCATCTCTCGGCGACAAACGGTCCAGGCCCAAGAGACCAATGACCAGACGCAGCGTCGTGCCGTTGACGAACAGCGTGAACAAGACGAAGCCGGTTGCGAGCACAGCAACAAAGCGCTGGACATTGGGCGGCAGCGCCCGGTTTTCGGTAACCGCCAGCGCCAACACCAAGGTCAGCGCGCCGCGGAGACCGCCCCAGATGATCGCGAGCTTGTACGAAGCGTCGATGCGCTGGGTCAGCCCGAAATGCTCAAGGGGCGGCACGAGTATAAACAGCGCGAAAACGCGCGCCCCGAACGCGGCCGCTATCGCCACTCCCAATAAGAACACGTCGCGAGGCCCGATATCGACCAGCAATCTCGGGACCAGGATCGAGGCGAGCACGAAGATCAACGACCGCGCCCAGAACGCTATTTGTTCCCAGAGATCGGCGAGGAATGACCAATTTTCGGGGGCAATCCTGGACGGTCCGAGCGCACTTACCGTCAGGCCCGACACCAAGACCGCAACCACGCCGGACACATGAAAGAGGCGTTCTGCAGCGATAAACACCAGATAGGCAAAAGCCAGGGTCAACGTTGCTTCCGCCAGCCGGTCGTCGCCAACCCGCGTAATGATCCAGAGCAAGACGCGGCCCGCAAGGAGTCCGACGACCCCGCCGCCGACGAAGGACACCGAAAACTCGCCGAGCCCGGCTGCCGCATTTGGTTCGCGCCCGGTCAGGATTATTCCGAGCAGCACGACGAATAGGGCAATCGCCGCAGCATCGTTGAGGAGGGCTTCGCCCTCGACAAGACGCGTCAGCCGCGCGGGTGCGCCCACATCACGGAAGATGGCGATTACCGCCGCCGGGTCCGTCGTGGCGACGACGGCGCCGAGGAGGAGGCAGACTACGAGCGGAACCCGGGCGAATGGCCACAGTGCAAAGCCGACCACTGCCGTCGCAATCAGAGTGGCGATAACCGCCAGGAGTAGTATCGCGGCGGCGTCCTCGACGGTCCGCCTGACGTCCGTGGCAATCCCGGCCTCGAAGACGAGCAGCGGCAGAAAAACGTAGATGAAGGTGATCGAACTGACCGGCAAATCGCCAAACAGTCCTGCGGGAGCGTCGACCGAGCTCGACAGCCCCAATTGGTTCGAGACCGCGGGGAACGCGCCGATCCCGACACCGACAGCGGCAAGTAGAACGGATGGCGGCAGCCGCAAGCGAATCGCAAGCGGTTGGCTTATCCCGACGACGACCAGCAGGCCCGCGATGACGAGCAGCACAAACACGGTATCAAGCATGGTGTCCAGGGGGCCTGCATGCTTCGACGGGACAATCGTGGCGGAAGTCGGTGATCCGATCGTGCTTCGCAGGCGCGCAGCTGCGGCAGCTTCGGCAACGACGACCGGATCGAACCCCCGTACCAATCCCATCCTATAGGGCTCAGGTTCATCGGACCAGAATAACCGGAGCTGTCCCGCGTCCCTGCCGACCATGTTATCTTTTTAAAGGCCCTATTTTTATGGTTTTTATATTTTGTCAGATGTAGTGGAGTTGAATTGATGCCGAGTGCTGGCCGACCCTTAGCTTAAGACTACTGGGGCGGCTTGGTTGGTTGCATCTGCGATCCGATGGGCGGGGACATCGCCGCCGGCCTCGGGGAAGCACGAGAAACTGTTCACCTTTGATGTCGGCCGGGGGAAACCCCACTCCGCGTTTCGCCAGTCAACACCGCTCTATGCAATTTTGAGGAAGCAGCAGTGCCAGGCGCCTCGAATTTATACGCGAACCCTCTTCATAATGGGGGCAGGCCGGGACAAATCGCGCCCGAGAGCGGCCGCGACCCGGCGAAATTAAGGGGTTCAGCGCTATCCCACCTGCACCCTCAATCGACCCGGATAGGATTCGGACGATGCAGGACGACATTGTGAATTCCAATCATCACTCCTCACTTGTGGGGGCCTCGAAAGTCAGCGACGGACAGGGGCGCGGCTGTTCTTTTAGCGCCGCTTTTGTTGCATCAGATCGCTCGGTCGCGCGGGCGTCGGCAGCTGTCGCATTGTTTGACACCGGTCAATCCGGCAGCGGCTTTCCGGTGGGATGGTTCCGGAACGGTCGAAGGTGGGTCGCGAATTGTCTTGCGAGGACGCCAGGAAAACACGTTCCGCCATTTGATTCAGCTGCCGAGCGCTCGGGGGCCATTCCTGTTTCGACCCCCGAGGCGCGCGTCCATGCTCTGGCCGCGGTTCGCCTTCGTAACGGCGACGAATTCGTCGTCGCTGTCGACGAGGCGAATGAGGCGTATCTTTACGCTTGCCTTGGTGGGTTGAGTGACAGTGCCCGTGTTGCTTGGTTCGAAACCACGGACAGGTGCCTGGTCGGCCTCCACCTCGCCCATCTCAACGCAATCTTTTGGTCTCCTCCATCTTCAGCAGCCCCCGCGGCCACCGCATGGGATCACGGTCATCTGGTGGTGCATTTTGCCGACAAGCAAGCCATCCAGTTGGCACGGATCTCCGGCGATGACATCCTTCGGCTGCGGCAAGCGACAATTTCCAAACACCGCGCCACCGCATTTCATACCTTGGAAGGACGCTCGAGCGATCTGGTGTCAGTCAGCATCGACACAATGACCTACATTACGATGCCCGCCGCCTGGCTCGACGAGGACTGCTAGGCGGACGGTACCTGCGCCGCCGTCCTGCCCGGTCGGCGCCCCTGACGCCGGGCCGCAGCCGCTTTTCCCCAAGGGGAACAGCATTGGTGAAGCGATGAAAATCGGTGACGGCTTACCAACCACGATCGTCCGGACTGCCCGGTGCTTGCACTTACACGATCAAGGTCCGCTGTCGGATCGCTAAGTTGACTCCCCGAACCCGCGCGACGAATGGCGCAGTTGGGTCGACTCCGGCCAGCTGATCGTCCTCAAGCGAATGACCGTAATCGGCGCAACTCGGCCGGTGCCGTGCGCGACCCGCAAGGCCCGCTTCGGAGTCATGAGCGGCCGTCCTCTGTGCGAGCCGACCGGAGCCGGCTCCGGTGCACCTTCGTCATTAAAGCCGTACCAGAGCCGTCTCCGATCGCTCCTCGTCATCGAAGCCGCCCAAAGCCGGCTCCGCGAGGACCGAAGGAACCCAAGTTCGATTCTCCTCGGCCTAGCCCTCGATGACCTCGCGTGCCCTTATTCCTCCGGCTCATGCTCGATGACGATCCCCGCGTCGACCGGGCGCCGCCTCACCCGCTCAGCCAACTCCTCCGCGTCCTTGATCCTCTCCTCAACCGTCGTCTGGTTCAGCCGGTGCTCGATCGAGCCCGTCAGATCCAACTGTTGTCGATGCTGCCACATGTCGCCATGCCGCCGTGCCAGCCCACGCCTTGCCGTTGCCTGGAAATCGATGGTTGGAGCGACTGCCCAGTTCCTTGCCATATCCCCTTGGGGTACATTTGCCTTTGAAAAGGGAGGTGCGTGATGCAGCGACCGCGGATGCAGCAAACGATGCCCGAGGACAGGAGCGGCTGGCACCAAATCGATGCCGGGCCGCAACTCCAGGTATTGTTTCATCCTAACCGGCGGCCGGCCGGCCGCGAACCGGACCAGATCGAACGGCCCTCGATCGTTGTTGCCGTAGCCGGCTAGCGGGAGCAAGCGCTGCGCTTCGACCCCTTCAGCATGGGCGCCCACTTCCACATCCGACCGGGCCTTGCCGAGCAGATCCCACTCCCGATCGCAGAGGAGCAAAGTCCGCTCGACGCCACGATGGCATTCTTTGAAAAACCGCTTCGGTTCCGCGGACTCCTCGCGCTGGCTGAAGAGGATGGCGTCGCATCGCAGCTTCGCGATGAGGAGCTGAAGAGCGCCGCCAGCCAGATACGCGCGCTCAGCGCCGCGCATAAGCGCGCGGCCGCCTGATCGGGACAAGCGCCAAATCCCCGCGGGAGCCACCCGGCCCTGGCAACAATGCCGGGGGGCCCCCTTTTCTGTGCCGGTCCGCCCAAGCCTGCAGCACCAGATAGATCCGATGCACCGAGCATGATGGCCCTATCGCGTCCGACGAATTTTCTGATCGTTGGTGCCGGCGCCGCAGGCCTTATGACTGGCCGCGAGCTCGCGCGCGCAGGTAAAGGAGTTACGATAGTCGAGGCGCGAGCCCGATGTGGCGGTCGCATCTTTCCGCTGCCCGCCCAAGAATTTGGATATCCGGCGGAGGGCGGCGCCGAGTTTGTTCACGGCGCCGCACCGGTGACACGCGCCATAATGCACGAAGCCGGGCTCTCGCTGTTGCCACGAGCGGGTACGCGATGGAGTACGCGCACGGGGGCGCTATTGCCCGACGAGTCATCGCTGCCTCATGCGGGCCGCTTTTACCGCACCTTGCGGGCAGTGAAAGCCGATCTGCCGATTGCCGAATTCCTGGAGATGCATTTTAGCGATCGGCAATACGATCGGCTGCGGCGGATGATCACGCGGACGGTCGAAGGCTACGACGCGGCCGACCCGCGCCGCTTCAGCACCGTCGCGTTCCGCGACGAATGGCTGGGCCGCGAAGAGGGCGAGCATGGGCGGATCGAGAAAGGCTATGGCGCGCTCGTCGCGTATCTCGAATCGGAATGCCGCAGGCAGGGCGCTGCGCTCCATCTCGGCGCTGCCGTCGTCGCCATCGACCGGGCGCACGGAGGGATTGCGGCACGTTGCCAAGGGGGGGCCGTGTTCGAGGCTGACGCCGCGATCCTTACGGTGCCGCTGCCGCTCCTGTCCGAAATCGCTCTGCCCTCGTCGGCCCGCGAGCGGATTGCAGCAACGGCCCCGCATTCCACCCACTCCGACCGCGCCAGTTGCGCAGCATCGAAGGCGCGATGCCCAGCTCCCCGGCGATCTGCGTCAACGGCCGACCGCTGCTCGCCAGCAGGGCCACTGCCTCCCGCTTGAACTCATCGGTAAATTGACGACGTCCCTGGACCATTCGACACCTTCCCGCTCCCTTCGGAGCTTAGCAAAGGTGTCCACCAATTCGGGGGAGCCTCAAACCAGCTCAGGACCTCCTCCAGTGGACAGCCGACTCGGATGAAGGCCTATCGCCGTGATCTTAGCTGATCGGCCGGGGAAAATCGGCGTCGCCTGCGGGCGGGTACCAAACGTTCGATTCGCTCCACAAGCAATTTTCATTCTCAAGTTTAGTACAATATTAAGATAAAAACCAAGATAAGTTGTTGAGTTATTTCTTCTCTGAGGCTTGCTACCTGATTCGGAATCTAATAAATTTTTGAGTAAGGTTGCTTGTCTCTTAATTGCCCGCCCTCGCAGACGGAGATAAAAATGAATCGCACTTGGTTTACTAGCCCCCGCGAGAGTGACTCGTTTCTGCGCTATGATGTGGCTGATAATAACTTCCGCGAACGTGGGTCGCCGCCGCGCGATAAGACATGGGCAACGGTTATCGAGTGCGGGTTGCTCGGCGGCCTAGTTTTGACCTTCGTAATCAAAGTCATTTGGTAGGACAGCGCCACCTTAGTCAGGGAGACTCGGTAATGGTAGACATCCTCATCATAGACGACGACCCAGATTTTCGCCGATTTGTTGCACACACCCTCTCTGCCGTCGGACATCAAATCAGCGAAGCAAAAGCTGGGATCGATGGTGTCGCCGCTTTCCACGCTCGTCACCCGGAACTCGTAATCACCGACATTATGCTGTCAGGTAAAGTAGAAACAATCCATGAATTGCGACGCGGGGCTCCAGATCTGAAAATTGTGGCAGTATCTGGAAGTATTCGCCCTGAGTTTGATTTGTACATTGCAACGACCCTTGGTGCGAATGCGGCGCTGAAGAAATCCTTTAGTACCCTCGAATTGTTGAGTGTCGTGGCGAAGCTACTTCCATGGCAAGAGCAGTTGGCGATTCCCATGGCGGCCTGATGGTAATTTCACTCCACAATCGTTGCGAGCCCGAATCGCGGCTGATTAACCAATTTGGTTACGAGTTCGAGTTATAGCCCCAAAAAATCCTTGATAGACGGCGCTCCAGCCTACGGGCTAAAGGGAAAGGCTAAATTCGTGCTCAGGTTCAGTCTCCTCCACCACGAGTGAAGACAACGAGACACCGAGGAGCCGAACGCCGTTCGCGACCGGAAAGATAGGTTCGAGCAGTGCGTTGCCGAGCTGTTCGAATTCGCTTCGGGTCGTGATCTGCATCTGACCGGTGCGGCTTCGCGTGATCTGCTGGAAGTTAGCGAACTTGACTTTGAGTGTGACTGTCCGCCCGCGAATACCGGAGCCCTCGCAGTACCCCCAGACCGTGCCGACGAGTTCTCGGAGCGCATCACGCGCGGCTTCGTAGGAGAAGAGATCGGCGGGAAACGTGTTCTCGGCCCCGACCGATTTCCGTATCCGATCGGCGCGGACGGGCCGCTCGTCGACGCCCCGCGCAGCCCAGTAATAGTAAGAGCCCGCTTTCCCGAAATGGTGCTGCAGAAAGGCCAAGGCCTCCGCCTTGAGATTGAGCCCGGTTTCGATCCCCAGTCGCGCCATCTTCTTAGCCGTCGCAGGCCCGACGCCGTGAAACTTCCTGACCGGCAAGGTTTCGACGAATACCGGCCCCATCGCAGGAGGGATGACGAAGAGCCCATCAGGCTTGCGGTGATCCGAGGCAAGCTTGGCGAGGAACTTGTTGTAGGAAACGCCGGCCGAGGCCGTGAGCGCGGTTTCGGCGCGGATCCTTGCCCGAATTTCTTCCGCGATCTTGGTCCCTGAGATGATGCCCTTGAGGTTTTCGGTGACATCGAGATACGCCTCGTCGAGCGACAGCGGCTCGATGGTCGGTGTGTATTCGGCGAATATCTCCCGGATCTGGAGAGAGATCGCCTTGTAGGCATCAAACCGCGGCTCGACGAAGATCAAATCTGGGCATTTTCGCTTAGCAATGACCGACGGCATCGCGGAATGCACGCCGAACTCCCGCGCTTCGTAGCTGGCGGCTGCGACGACACCACGGGCCCGCGATCCGCCGACCGCGACCGGCTTGCCGCGCAGCTCCGGATTGTCGCGCTGCTCGACCGA
>Ga0182024_10009449_pt1 | contig 20155 bp, 20 predicted proteins | sample P32metaG_FD_120480 | JGI IMG/M metagenome (GOLD analysis project Ga0182024, IMG submission 120480) | Permafrost microbial communities from Stordalen Mire, Sweden - P3-2 metaG (Illumina Assembly) | ecosystem: Environmental > Terrestrial > Soil > Wetlands > Permafrost | place: Sweden: Stordalen... | reverse complement strand
GTCGTCTGTATCGAAGCGCAGGATGATTTGAATCAGCGTCAGTCCACCATCAGCAAATAGCTTCTTCGTTTTCATGCACCCAATATGCCACGGACTCAATTATACGTCAAGTGCATAATCCCACTTTCATTCAAAAAACACTGGTGTCATTGGCTAAAACAACAGTCGCAGCGAATCAAGCCGCGTCCGAATCCGAACGAAATTCAGTATGGTGGAGGCGGCGGGAATTGAATTCAACGGGGAAGAAAAATAACTTTTCGTAATCGTGCGCGTTGCGTCACAAGACCAGCGTCAATAAAGTCGTTCGTGCGGGTTGGGATTTTTCTTCGTCGGACTGCCATCGCGCACCAAAACGCACGAAACTACCGATGGTTTGTCCCGTCCTGTCCCGTCCTCGGAAGGGGGCGGGGGGGGGTAGCTCGCGGCGGCCGGATGAGTTGACGCAACCGATTCATGCGCGCAAAAATTTTATACAAAAGACCGCTGCCCACCACCGTTCCAGTCAGACTGCAACTCACGCGGAAAAACCGCGCATGAGTCAAGTGTGAGTCAAGTTATTGGTCAAGCACGCGGCGTCACGCGCGGCGGGAATTTGCCTTCAACCACGCCGCATATTCCACCTCGGATATTTCACCGGCAGCGAGCGCGAGCGTGCGCAAAGCGGCATCGGCTTCTGTCGCGTGAAAGCGATAACCGTTTAATTCCAGAAAAACGACCGCCACGGTGAAGCCAACCCGCTTGTTGCCGTCAATGAACGGATGATTCTTCACCAAGCCGAAACCGTAACTGGCGGCGAGATCGAAAAGAGTCGGCTTGCCGTAGGCCAGAAGATTTTCCGGTTTGCCCAAGGCCGAATCGAGCAAGCCCTCGTCGCGGATGCCGGCGGCACCGCCGAACTCCGCCAGCGATTGTTCGTGCAGCGTCAGCACCGTCTCGCGCAACACCCAGACCGGCTTTTTCATTTCGCCAGTTCGCGGAGCGTGTTGCGATAACGGTGCATCACATCCTTGACCACTTCCATTTGTCGGGAGACTTCGGGATTGGCGGTCATCCGCACGCTGCCGTCCGTAGCATCGGTCAGGCAAATGGTGTCACCCTCGCCCGCCTTGAGATGGGCGAGCGCCTGTTTGGGCAAAACGAGACCGACCGAGTTGCCGACCTTGCACAGTTTTAATTCCAAAACCATAAAACCAATGTAGCAATGATTGTTATAACGTCAAGCGGGAGGAATCTGCTCACGCGGGCGAGTATAGCACTGTGATGATGGCGAATTGCAGCGCCGGGTTAGCTTCACGCAAAAATGTTATATAAAGGGGCAAATTTATTTGTGTCATATCGTCTGGGCATACACCCCCGCATCCCGTTCAGGATAGCTTTCGTAAACGTGCTCGAACAAGGCGGAACATTTCTGCCGGTAAAGGTCGGGCGTGTAGAGGCGGGGCAGGCCGGTGTCCAGCACGTCCTCGATGGCCAGCTTGATCTGCGAGCGGGCGGACGCCTTTTGCCGCCAGTTGAGCACCAGCAGCAGCTTCATCTTGTTCAACAGCTCGCGGGCGACTTTCTTGACCTCGGCGCGTTCGTCGGCATTTAACTCCGGGGCCGGTCGCGTCAGGATGTCGAAGATCACCAGTTCTTCCTCCGTCATGTTCTCGCGGACGTGGCGCTCCTGTTCCTGGTTCAGATTGCGGCTCAGTTTCAGCAGTTCCTCGAACAAGCCCTCAATGCTCTGGCTGCCCTGGTTGTAGATTTCAATCAATTCCTCGAACTTCTCCGCGAAATCGGCGCGCGTCTTGTTCAGGCTGATCAGCCTTTCCAGTTGCGCGCGAATCGCCGCTTTCAACACTTCCAAGTCGGTGTTCTTGTGTTTGGAATCCTTGAACCGTTTGCGTAGCGACTCAAAATCAATCTTCGACAGGTTCATCACCGGCGCGGGCTTGGCCGGCATGTCTACCCCCGTGATGGAGGCGTCGAGCAGCTTGCTGATGTTGCCCATGACTTTCGTGATGTCCGCCGGATTCGGGTCGAGCTTGGTGCGGATGGCGGCAGCGATGGCCGCGAGGCAAGCGACACGACCGGCGAATTCCAGCGCCGCCGGGTCGGGTTTCACTGCACCATAAAGTGTGCTGACGAGTCGTTCGTGGCCGATAAACTCGCGGCGCAACGGGTCGGGCGAAATGAGCGCGTTGACGGCATCATCAATCCGTTGCAACCGCTCCAAGCTGCCGGCGGGCAGTTGCTCAATGGCCGGGAGAATCACTTGACGCGTGCGGATAGAGAATTTCTTTTCCAAATATGAAGTTTATGTCCAAAAAATCCTGTTCAGACGCGACGCAGAGAGGGGGAACAAGGCGGACAGGAAAGATTTCAGCCGGTTCAATTTTGGGAAACTCAAACGGCATTTCGTTGTAAACGTTGTGCCGATACGGGGCCGAGATTTCGACAATTTTTGGATTGCCCGCCGCATCACGTGCATAAAATGCGATACGAAAATCTTGCCATCCAACGAACGTGAACCCAATGCTAATTTGGCTGCTTCGTGACGTGCTTCGCTTAACGCCAACCATGTTGCTAACTGAAATGTTAACCTTGATTTCATTAAGGTGATGGTGTCTATCCAAAATGTTCCGGTTTTCAATTTCAGAAAACCACCGTCATTTACATTCGATTAAACGTGTCAAATTGGGTGATGGTTGGCGTAGTGAACGTCCGTTTCTGAAATCGGAGCGGACGGAACAATTGTGTAGTCGCGGGATTTTAGAAACGGACGTTGACTGCGCTGCCGTATAGGTTCAGTTCAGAGGCGATTTGTCTGTCCGGTTTCCTCCGCTGTCAGCAGGAAAGCCGGACAGTCAAAGCGCCGGACATTAAATGCCCTTTGATTTTTTGTAGCCCTGTTCCAATTGCCGTTCCTGAAACCGTCTGATCTTTTCGTGCTGGCTTTTGGCGATGGCGGGTAACGGAAGAATTTCCGGCCAGTTGATTTGATGCTTGCTGGCGATTTTTTTGGCGCGCTTGTCAGTCATCAATTTCAGCACTTGATTTGCCGCACCCAGCCAATGTCTTGCCGGTATCTCGCCGCGTTCGACTTGTTGCAGAAATTCATCCAGAAAAGCGCGGACACAGGGCAGTAGAATTTTCAGGTGTCCCACGTCGTGCCGTTTTTCTTGTGGCACGCTGGCAACCAATTCTAGTTTGCAGGCGAGCAGGGAGATGGGATCAAGAACGCGGATGGTTTTTCCATTCCACTCGGCCTGAATTGCCAGTGCGTCCACCGAATCCGAAACACCTGGAATCCGTCGGACAATTTCAATGTTGGATTTCAAACCGCCGATTTGAAAAGGAATGACTCCTGCCAGCGCGGTCATTTGCACCTTGGGCGGATAACCCGGCGTCAGTTCCAATTGCCGGGCAATGCGCTGGACATCGGCAGAACCGCCTTTGAAATCAATGTCCTCGCTGGTGAACGGTTGTAATTTTTCAAGCTGTGGCTCAACGGCAAGATAGCGTTCGGCCCAATAATTGACCGCCTGACCGCCGATGAGAAGATAAGGCTGTCCCGACGCGTCGCGTATTTTGAGAACTTCCGAAAATTGCTGGAGGGAAAAGCCCACAGTTACGCCCATTGGGACATGGCACGGGCAACCTGTTTGAAATTGGTAATGCGCCATTTCGCGCCGTTGCCCACGAGTGAAGCACGCCGCTGAAGCGTCGCTGCCGCCTTCGGACTGCGACGAGCCTTGCGCGCAGCCGACATCCGGCTTTGCGCTTCCTGCCGTTTCACTTCATTGAAATCCACCGTCTTCACAGACCAACAAATACCGCAATCCGTGGTCAGAAGCAAGTTTGCGTGCGGTGGTTTTCTCTATTCCGTGTTTAACAGCCGAAACAGTTCCGTGCGCGAGATGAGAAATTTCCCGCGCAGTGCCCGGCACGCTTTCAATTTCCCCCGTTGGACAAGCCGATAGACGCTGAAATAATCCAAGCCCAGCATCTCGGCGGCTTCGGGGATCGAATAGGCGATCCGTTCTGTTTGCTGTGACGGTTCGGTTGTGTTTGGTTCGCTGGCATTCATATTGTTTTGCGGTGTTTTACCATTTTGCGTGAGGATGGTTGTTATGATTTCATAACAACTTTTCATTTTTCAAAACCAACGAAAAAATCGGACGTTTTCACTTCCAAGACGCGGGCAAGATGGAAAATGTGTTTGTCCCTGATGCAGTGAATCTGGCATTCCATCTGGGCGAGCACCTCCCGGCTTATGTCCAGTCCGTTCAGTTGAAGTTTAACCGCCAGTCTCGCCTGCGACCAACCACGAGCATATCTCCATTTCCGAATTTGCGGTCCCACGATGTTTTTGACGCTGTCTGTAACAATTAACATACGGTGAAAATCTGCTGAAATCACCGCATTATGTGCGGCGAATGAGGTGTTTATTCACCGCAACGTGCTGACGTGAACCGGCCAGCGTCCGCAAAAAGCGGCGTTTTCCATAAGCCGGTTCAGCAGCCCGTTATGGCGCGTCTGGCGCATCATACAATTTACTCAATACGTTGAGTTAATTTACTCAATGTCACGCAGGGTCAAATCTTTCATAAGCGATTTCGCTCGGCGCTCAAGCAGACAATCAAAATTATTTTCATCTTGTGTAATGGGTTGCGGCTTCACCGCTCTGAATTCCGCCAGACTGACGCCCATGAATCATGAAAAAGACGGAATTCATTTTGTTTGGAAAACGAACAGGGCGGCTTCGGTAATCTGCAAAAATGTCGCCATGAAAAAGCCATTCACATCCAGTATGGCAGAATTGGAAATTCAACCTGTACAGGGAATCGCACTGCCACGGCTTCATTCTATGGGAAAATGCGCATGAATCATTTTGTTCAACGCTTGAACCTGGATGGGGGGCGGTTCCCGGCAGAATAGCGCGTGCGTGTTGGGTATGTGATACACCACGATGCTGGCAATTCCGGTAAAATGGCAAACGGTAAAGAGAACAGAAAGAGGCCAGACGATTGTGTAAAGATTACACAAAAGGGGGTGTGGCATCCGATAAAATTACCGCATGAATGAAACCAAGTTCATTTTTGATTCAGCCGACCAATGGCACGGCAGAGGTGAGGAACGAATTTTGTGTCCCAACGTCACCTTTGACAATTCCTCGCCGGGTAAAATGACAAAATGAAAAATGGAAGCAGGAATGAAATTAACGATTGTTCCAAAGTGGCACAAAGCCTTTTCGGAAACTGATAAAGTGACGCCGTATGTTCACTGCCGTTGCACATAAAAATCTGGCCGATGCCAGGGAGTATTTCGACGAGCATCTGGCGCAGAACGATTATTACGCCGCCGGTGAAATCCGCCCCGGCCAGTGGATCGGCGCGGGCGCGGAGCGATTGGGTTTGAGCGAGCAAGTCACGCGCGAACAATTTTATGCGCTCTGTGAAAACCAACATCCGCAAACGGGAGAACAACTAACCTTGAGGCAAAACGCGAAGGATGATCGCCGGGTGTTTTTCGATTTCACCTGCTCGCCACCCAAATCCGTTTCGGTGCTGGCGGTGACGCTGGATGATAAACGATTGGTCGAAGCGCATGAAGAAGCGGCGAAGTTGGCGTTCCGCGAATTAGAAATTTTCGCCGCCACGCGCGTGCGGAAACAGGGCAATCAACGTGACCGGACAACCGGCAATCTGGTCGCCGCCGCGTTTGTGCATGACAGTTCCCGCGAACTCGACCCGCAGTTGCATACGCACTTTACGGTTTTCAACGCCACGTTTGATGAACAAGAACAATCTTGGAAGGCGCTGCAAGCTGGAGCGATGTATGAGGCGATTCGTTTCGCGACGGCCGTTTATCGGAATGAACTGGCCAAACGTATTTACGAAATCGGTTATCTGATTCAACCGGCCAAGCACGGCTTTGAAATCGAGGGCGTCAGCCCGGATGTTCTGAAATTATTTTCCAAACGCTCACAGCAACGCGACGCGGTGGTTAAGGAGATGGCACAAAAGCTGGGGCGGAAACTTTCCAATAATGAAATTGCCCATGCGGTGCATCAAAGCCGGGCGAAGAAGCTCAAAGGTATTTCAACCAGTGAAGTGCGCGAGCGCCAACTGGCGCAGTTATCACCCGACGATCAAAAATCGCTTCGCAGAATTTCCGCGAACGCGCGAATTGGACGAATCTTATCCGAATCGAATGACGAACCTAAAATACTGGCTCATGCCGTCGCTCATGTTTTTGAGCGCAAGTCCGTCGTGCCGGAGCATGAGTTGATGGCGGTCGCGCTTGCGCGGCGTCCGGGCGAAGTGGATTTGCCCAGGCTAAAATCGGTGATGCAACAATCGCCGGATTTGGTGCAAACCCAACTCGGTTTTTCCACGCGGCAGATTTTAGCGACGGAATTGACTTTGATTCAGACGGTCAACGCTGGATGTGACACGGTCGCCCCGTTGCGCGCGAATTATCAACCCGCCGACTGGCTCGGTGAAGATCAACAGCGGGCAATTTTGCACATCCTGCGCACCAGTGACCGCATTACTGGTCTGCGCGGACTGGCAGGCACGGGCAAAACTACGGCATTGCGCGAGCTGGTCGTCGCCTGCAAAGACGCGCGTGTTGAACCGTTATTTTGCGCGCCGACGGCGGCGGCAACGGACGTTTTGCGAAAAGAAGGATTCGAGGCGGTGACGCTGCAAATTTTATTGCAGTCAAAACCCGTGTTATCCAAACAGCAATTGATTGTCCTCGACGAAGCCGGCGCGGTCGGGATTGACGACATGAAGCGATTGTTTGAACTGGCGAAGGAATGTCGTGTCGTATTGTCCGGCGACACCGGCCAGCATGCTTCGGTGGCGCGGGGTGATGCACTGCGAATTTTAGAACAACATTCCAATTTGCAATCCGGTCAACTGACGCGGATTCGCCGTCAGCGCCGCGCCGAGTATCGGCACGCGGTTGAATTGGCGGCGCAAAAGCGCACAACAGAATCTTTCGCGCAACTGGAACGGATGGGCGCAGTTGCGGAATTTTCTGGCAACCAGATTTATGACTCCGCCGCGCAATCGTATTTGAAAGCTCGGAAACAAAATAAAAGCGCGCTGCTGGTCGCGCCGACTTGGACGGAGATTGAGGCGGTGACGGAGAAAGTGCGGGCCAAGTTAAAATCGTCCGGCATGATTGCCAGCGAAGAAAAGGAATTTCAAGTTTTTGATTCGCTGTCGTGGACGGAAGCGCAGAAGCGGGATCCACGGGAGTATCGTGCCGGACAAGTTTTGAATTTTCACCGGACGGCACATGGATTTTCTAAAGGTGAGTCGGCGGGAATTGTCCAAGTGTCGGATGACTCGCTGAAACTTCGTCGGCCAGATGGTTCTGAAGCTTCTGTCCAATTGGGTCGCGGCTCTGCCGCGTTTGATGTCGGTGAAACCCGGACGCTGAAAATTGCTGCGGGCGACAAACTGCTTCTGCAAGCCAACTGGCGCAAAAAATTCATCAACGGTGAGTTGGTCGAGGCCAAATCTGTTCAAGGCGATTCCATTCTGCTGGCCGATGGCCGGATCATTCCGTTTGATTATCGCACGTTCACGCATGGTTACGCGGTCACGTCGCACGCCGCACAGGGCAAGACGGTGGATGAAGTGCTGGTCGTCGCGTCGTCGCGTTCGCTGGCGGCGATCAATCAGCAGCAATTTTACGTCAGCATTTCGCGCGGGCGTGAACGCTGCCAGGTGTTCACCGATGACAAGGATTTGTTGCGCTCCCATGTCACGCGCTCCAACGCTCGCGTTGCCGCCGTTGAAGTCGTGCCGGGCGCGGCGCTGAAGCGGCATAAATTTATCCGCCAGATTTTGCGATGGTCAGAGCGCGTCCGTGAATTGATACGCCTGAATCCTGTTAAACAACGACACACCGAGGTGATCCATGAACGTCGCGGAATCCGCATATAAACCAACCTCCAAGCGTGACCCCTGTTGCGAAACCACCGACAGTCATTCTTTCGCACTTTATGTCACCGCAGATGACGGTGTCAGTTATCTGTTCGGAGTCGGTCAATTTCTTGACGCCAAACTGGAAAACAATTCTCAAATTGAAAACGACCCGTAAGCTCCACCGGAACGATTGCACATTCGTTATGCCACTGGCGAAGTGGTGGTTCTCGGCCGGGGACTGCACAAGATCGCCGAGTGGATTGGAAGCGGCAGACTCAAATTCATCAAACCCCTCGGCTCGCGATACGCCGCGCTGCAAGAAACTTGGGTCAGCGTTTCATCCGTCACCGTCACCACAAAGGAAAATCCATGACGCCGCACAACGAAAATTCTAGTGATTGCTTCATTTCAAAAGCGGAAGTTGCCACGAGGTTGGGGAAAACGGCGCGAACCATTGAACATTGGATGCAGCGAGGCGTGATTCCTTATCTCAAACTCGGCAGAGGCCGGCGCGCCACCGTGCTGTTCAAATGGGCAGACATCGAGGCGCATTTGAAATCAAACTTCGGCGGTGGAAGCCGCCATGAATAACAGACCTTTTGCCGAACAAAATCCGGCGAATTTAATTAACCGCCGCAGCCCTTGGCAAAGTGATGACATTTTCTTTCTTATCTGGCGCGATGGAAAACCATTTTGCCGCTTCCGCTTCCGTGACCAATTGGCGGTAATGTTTGAAAATCATTTGTGGCGAGTTACCCGCTTCCAGCGCGACCTCGGCCGTATTCTTGATCGCTGCCAGTCGATACGAAATGAAACTGTGCCGCAATCCATTCCGCTTCCACTCGAATTTTTGGGCGTTCTTGAGGTCATGACCGTTTTCATTTGCGTGCTCTTCACGCGCTTCGTTCACGTCTTGAACCAGCCAGCCAATTTGTTTGGCCATGTTCTCGAATCCTGTCACACGCCCGCCTGTTTGTGCGCGAGGCGTGAGCCATGCCAATAGATTATCCGTGATCGGCACCAGACGACGGCTTGCAGTTTTGGATTTCGCGGCGGTCACTTCAATGTAACGCTCGGTCAGGTTCACTTCATGCCAATCCAACCGTTGCAATTCGGCAGTGCGCAGTCCGGCGAACGCGGCGACAGCCAGCCAAGGAATTATTTCAGGACGTGCCGCCGTCAGGAGCTCCTGGAGTTCAACCGGCGAAAAAATTTCTATGTCAGTCAATTCCGCTTCTGGTTTTTTAACGGCAGCGATTTCATCCAGCGCGTCTTTGGGCAGATACTTTTTGCGGGCGGCAAACCGGAACAGGCTGGTGATGTGCCGCAGATGATTCTGTTGGGTGCGTCCGGCGACGTTCAATTCGTCCAGATGCTTTTGAATCATCACGCCGGTCACTTGGCCGATGTTCATTTGCATGGCGTCGGCAAACCGGCCAAGCCGAGATTTGAGGTCAGCCAGATGTTTGTCACCCCGGTCTTGCTTGGTCTTGGACGCGATCAATTCGTCCACCACTTCGCGGACGGTTTTTTGTGGCAAGGCAGTCGGATTGCGACGCAGAAAAAAGTCCACCGCCTCGGTCAATTTCACACCATGTGGCAACCGCTTTACCGCGTTGACATATTCGCTAACCGCAATATTGAGAGGCAGGTTGAGCGGGCGCAAATCTTCGCGGGCTTGAAGATAAATCACGCGGTCAGTGGAAGTCAGCCGAAGCACGTCATTTTCTCCGCTGGCCAGTTTTGCCGCTACAAGCTCGGCCTCGCGCCGGGCTTCCTTCAGATCGGCAAACTTTCGTTTGATGCGCTGTCCACCAAGATAGTGGACGAGCGTGAATTGGGGATACGAAGCGCCGTTGACACGGTTTTTGACCGTATAAATTTTTACGGTGACATTTCCGTTTTTGATTTCGAGCGGCCTTTTAGAGACAGGGTTCGATTTCATTTCTGAAATTGTCTCCAAACTGTCTCCAAAAGTCAACTATTTTCAAAACTACCAATGTTTATATGGTGGAGGCGGCGGGAATTGAACCCGCGTCCCAAGTCAACCAACCAGCCGCGACTACATGCTTATCCCCGGTAATTTTTTCTGCTATGCGATGGCGCCGGGGCTCGAGTCGCACTGCCTAGTCCGCATGATAAGATCTCGGCTGACAACGCGCGGTCTCCGCCGTCAACCATGCCTGCTGTTGCGTTCATTCACCGTAGCAGGTGTCCAATGACGAACGTCGTGGCGCTTAGGCCGCGAGGGCTAGTTCTTCGTTAGCTTTTTAGTTTTGATGCGAATGATTAACGAGGCCAACGCATCTTCCTCGGCATGCCGCCTCTGGCGTGTTCACATGGTCGAAACCAGTGCGCCCCCATCCAAAATTTTCGGCAACTCTATAATCCGCTAATTAACCAGTTCGGTCAAATCAAGAGTTGCGACAGAGACACAGTGTTCACAGAGATGATTCTTCTTCGCCTCTGTGTTCTCTGCGGCTCTGTGGCAAATGAAAAAACGCGGCCGGAATTGCTTCCAGCCGCGTTCTGATGTTCGGTTCCTCGAATTTCAGCGAATCAATATCCGCCCATGCCGCCCATGTCGCCCATGCCGCCGCCGTGGCCGCCGCCGGGTGCCGGCTTGTCCTTCTCCGGCAGGTCGGTGATGAGGCATTCGGTGGTGAGCAACAGACCGGCGATGCTCGCCGCGTTCTGGAGCGCGCTGCGGGTGACCTTCTTCGGATCCACGATGCCGGCTTTCACGAGGTCTTCGTAATTGCCCGTGGCGACGTTGTAACCTTCGTTGCCCTTGGCCTTCTTGACCTTGTCAACGATGACGCTGCCTTCTTCGCCGGCGTTCGCGGCGAGCGAACGGAGCGGTGACTCGACGGCGCGCTTGACAATGCCAATGCCGATGGTTTCGTCCTCGTTCGCGCCTTTGACCGCGTCAATGGCCGGGATGCAGCGGATGAGCGCCACACCACCACCAGCGACGATGCCTTCTTCAACCGCGGCGCGGGTGGCGTGCAACGCGTCTTCCACGCGCATTTTCTTTTCCTTCATTTCGCTCTCGGTCGCGGCACCGACGTTGATGACGGCCACGCCACCGGCGAGCTTCGCCAGGCGTTCCTGCAATTTTTCACGGTCGTAATCGCTCGTGGTTTCGTCGATCTGGCGGCGGATCTGGTTCACGCGGCCCTGGATGTCGCTGTTCTTGCCGGAACCTTCGACGATCGTGGTGTTTTCCTTGTCAATGATGACGGTCTTCGCGCGGCCGAGGTCGGCGAGTTCCACCGTCTCGAGCTTGATGCCGAGGTCTTCGGTGATGAACTTGCCGCCGGTCAACACGGCGATGTCTTCCAACATGGCTTTGCGGCGGTCGCCGAAGCCCGGGGATTTCACGGCGGCGACGTTGAGCGTGCCACGGAGCTTGTTCACGACGAGGGTCGCGAGCGCTTCGCCTTCGACTTCTTCGGCGATGATGAGGAACGGCTTGCCGGAGCGCGCCGCTTTTTCAAGCAACGGCAGCAAGTCTTTCAAGTTGGTGATCTTCTTCTCGAAAATGAGAATGTAAGGATCTTCGAGCTTCACTTCCATCGTCTCGGCGTTCGTGACGAAGTAAGGCGAGAGATAGCCCTTGTCGAACTGCATACCTTCGACCACTTCGAGCGTCGTCTCGATGGACTTCGCCTCTTCCACCGTGATCGTGCCGTCTTTGCCAACTTTGTCCATCGCGTCGGCGATCTTGTCGGCGATGTCGAAATCCCAGTTCGCGGACACGGCCGCGACCTGCTTGATTTCTTCCTTGTCCTTGACCTTCTTGGAGATCTTGTCGAGGTTCGCCACGGCGGCTTCCACGGCCTTGTTGATGCCGCGTTGGATGCCGATCGGGTTCGCGCCGGCGGTGACGAACTTCAGGCCTTCGCGATAAATCGCCTCGGCCAGAACCGTCGCCGTCGTGGTGCCGTCGCCGGCGATGTCGCTGGTCTTGCTCGCGACTTCGCGGACCATCTGGGCGCCCATGTTTTCATATGGGTCTTCCAGTTCGATTTCCTTCGCGACCGTGACACCGTCCTTGGTCACCGTCGGGGAGCCGAATTTTTTGTCAATGACGACGTTGCGACCTTTCGGTCCGAGCGTCGCGACGACCGCCTTGGTGAGCTTGGAAACGCCGCGCAGAATCGCCTGCCGGGCCTGCTCGTCGAATATCAATTGTTTAGCTGCCATAATTTTATTTCAGTTATTGGTTAAATGTTGTTTGGTTGAAAGCTATTCCAGGATGGCGACGAGGTCGTCAGCGCTGAAAATCTTGTATTCCTTGCCGTCAATTTTGATTTCCGTGCCGCCGTATTTGGAGACGAGCACGCGGTCGCCCTTCTTGACTTCGAATGCGACTTTTTTGCCGTCGTCGTTGGTCTTGCCCGTGCCGAGCGCGACGACGATGCCTTCCTGCGGTTTCTCTTTGGCGGTGTCGGGGATGATGATGCCGCCCTTTTTGGTTTCCTTCTCTTCGACGGGTTCAACGAGAATCCGGTCGCCGAGCGGTTTGATGTTCAATGCCATATTTGTTCTTTGTGTTGGTTGTTGTTTTGTTGACTGCTTAATTAACTCCCGGCCCGCACTCGCGGCGGGAAAATTTTAAATGGAAAGTGCGGAAGAAATTTTGGTTTCTCCCGCACTCGCAATTATTTCTTTTCGTCCACGACTTCCGCGTCAATCACGCCTTCGTCCTTCTTTTCCTCGGACTTCGGCGCTTCGCCCTGCGGCTGGCCGCCAGTTGGGCCGGCACCTTGCGCTTTGTCCGCCTGTGCCTTCGCGGCGGCGGCCTTGTAAAGCTCCGTGCCCACGGCCTGCGAAACTTCGTTCAGCTTCTCGTTCGCCGACTTGATGGCGGCGGCGTCCGTGCCCTTGAGCGCTTCCTTCACCGCGCTGATAGCGGCTTCGAGCTTGCTCTTGTCGTCCGCAGAAATCTTGTCCGCGTTGTCCTTGATCAATTTCTCGGTGCGATACACGGCGTTGTCCGCCTCGTTGCGCGTCTGGATTTCTTCCAGCTTGGCCTTGTCGTCGTCCGCGTGCGCCTCGGCGTCCTTGCGCATCTTCTCGACTTCGTCCTTCGAAAGACCGCTGCTGGCCGTGATGGTGATCTTCTGTTCCTTGCCGGTGCCAAGATCCTTCGCGCCGACGTGCAAAATGCCGTTGGCGTCAATGTCAAAAGTCACCTCAATCTGCGGCACGCCGCGCGGCGCGGGCGGAATGTCCGCGAGCTGGAAACGGCCGATGGTCTTGTTGTCCTTGGAGAACTGGCGTTCGCCCTGGAGCACGTGAATCTCGACGCCCGGCTGGTTGTCGCTGGCGGTGGAGAAAATTTCCGATTTGCGCGAGGGAATCGTGGTGTTGCGCTCGATCAATTTCGTGAACACGCCGCCCAGCGTCTCGATGCCGAGCGACAACGGCGTCACGTCGAGCAGGAGCACGTCCTTGACTTCGCCCTTGAGCACGCCGCCCTGGATGCCGGCGCCGATGGCGACGACCTCGTCCGGATTCACGCCCTGATGCGGCTGTTTGTTGACCAGGGTTTTGGCAACTTCAACGACACGCGGCATGCGCGTCATGCCGCCGACGAGCACGAGCTCGTCAATCTTCGCGGCCTCGATGCCGGCGTCTTTTAAGCACGCCTTCACCGGCGCGATCGTGCGCTCGAACAATTTGTCCGTGAGCTGCTCCATCTTGGCGCGTGTGAGATTTTTCTGGATGTGCTTCGGCCCGGTGGCGTCTGCCGTGATGAACGGCAAATTGATGTCATAGCTCTGCGAGCTGGACAGCGCGATCTTGGCCTTTTCCGCCTCTTCCTTGATGCGCTGCAACGCGTCGGGCTGCTTGCGGAGGTCCATGCCGGATTCCTTTTTGAATTCGTCGAGAATCCAGTCCATCAGCAAATTGTCCCAGTCGTCACCGCCGAGATGCGTGTCGCCGTTGGTAGCCTTCACTTCAAACACGCCGTCGCCGATTTCCAAAACGGAAATGTCAAACGTGCCGCCGCCCAAATCGTAAACGGCGATTTTCTCGTCCTTCTTTTTGTCAAGCCCGTAAGCGAGCGACGCGGCGGTCGGCTCGTTGATGATGCGGAGAACTTCCAGGCCGGCGATGCGGCCGGCGTCCTTCGTGGCCTGCCGCTGCGAGTCGTTGAAATAAGCGGGCACCGTGATGACGGCCTGCGTGATTTTTTCGCCGAGGCGCGTTTCCGCGTCGGCTTTGAGCTTGGAAAGAATCATCGCGGAAATTTCCGGCGGCGAGAACTGCTTCGGCTTGCCGTCCACTTCGACTTCCACGGCGACGTCGCCGTTCGACGCCTTGACGACTTTGTAAGGCACGCGTTTAATTTCTTCCTGCACCTCATCAAACTTGCGGCCCATGAAACGCTTGATGGAATAAACCGTGTTGCGCGAGTTGGTGACGGCCTGGCGTTTCGCCGCGTCGCCGACAATGCGCTCGCCGCCCTTGGTGAACGCGACGACGGACGGCGTGGTGCGCTTGCCCTCGGAATTTTCGAGCACGAGCGGCTCGCCGGAGTCCATGACCGCCATGCAGGAGTTCGTGGTGCCTAAATCAATGCCTAATACTTTTGCCATAAAATTGGTTGGATAAAATTGTTTTTGATTAAACTGCTGCCAATGGTAGCGCAATAAGAGTGCCGGAATGGGTTATTTGGAAAGAAACACACGAAACCATTGGAATCAAAGGGCGAAACCGGATTCAGCTAGATTGCTTGCCCATCTTAAAACTGCGCCATCAGTGGCACAATGGCACAGCTGGATGCCAATTGGCGCAGATCGCGTGGCGCAGTCAGGAGCGGGGATATGCACATGACAAATGGGGCTGTGCCAAAACCCCGTTTATGTGGCACACTTGCGGAATTTTACTTCTTTTTCCGCTTGGCGGGCTTCTTTTTATCAGGCTTTACTAGCAACACCTGACGCATCAAATCGTCGAACGCTGGTTCAGGCTTCCATTTCTGTGGATTCTTTTTCAACGCCCCCATTTTAACAAAAATGAAAGGCATTGCTACGGTTTTTTATTGATGTAGGCTCAATGACAAAATGAGTCGCCACCGACTATATTTCGGCGAAACCGGGGTTCATTCGTATAATAAACTAGCCACCGTTCACGAACGGTATCTAGCTTTGTGCGGTGTTATTTTTGAATAAGCCGAATACCAAAAGTTTCAACTGAAATGGGAAGAATTGAAGCGACACTTTTTCAAAGGTGATCCTGACGAACCGATAATTTTACACCGCAAAGAGCTAATGAGCCGGAGCGGAATTTTTAGCCCGCTCGAAGACGAGGCCGCACGGGCTGCGTTTGACGCTCGGTTTTCTGCGCGGCAAGCGCGTCACCTATTGGGGCCGCACCGGCGACCAGCACACGGAATGGTTTCCTGATGCCAAAAGGTAGGGCGCGTCATTCCGCCCGCCGTGCTCGCGCCCGTCGCGGCAGGTGCGCGCCGTCGTGGTGAACCAGAACGCGTTCGTTGGCAATGGCGGACGTCTGCAAAGACCGGCGGGCAAGGGATCGCCCGCCCCACCAATGTTTTCATAACGTCACGCCGGGATTCTTTTCGTAGGCGGAACCCATGCGGCAGAGTTCATCCAGCGTTTCGGCAAACAAGTCGAACAATTGTTTCAGCCGGTCCACGTCTTTGATGACACCGGTCACCTGAAAATAGAGTTTGTCAACGTCCGGTGGAAAGTTTTGGCCGCCCCAGAATCGGTTCTCGTCGTCCTTCACGCAGAAATGGAGGTCCGGCTGGGCGCTGATGAGTTCGCGGAGTTTGGCATCGGCAAAGAGCCGGCGCAGTTTGGCCTCGTCATTGCCCTTGATGATGAAATCCGCGTCAAACTGCGGTTCGCCAATAGCCACGTCCTGCATACCCATCCACTTGCCGATGTCGCTGAAGATACCGCGGCGGTAGATGGTGAACTGGAAGCCGTCCGGGTTGACATAGGGCGCGCGCATCCGGGTGTAGGTGACGGCGGATTTGCCGGTGGAGACGACATAGGTGTCCAGCGTGACCATCCACTGGCCATGTGCTGCCGTCACCTTGCTGCTGCCGCTCCAGAAACCGCCCTCGGTCATGTTGCCGCCAACAGCAGCGGCCACCTGCTGCCAGATTTCGTCACGGCTGGGTCCAAACAGATCGCGGAAAATGCTCATAGGCTTGGCGGCGACTTTAGCCACTGTGGCGGGTGGTCGTCCATGATAATTGGTTGGAAAAATTGGAATCGGAGCTGGCTGATTTCCCTTCATTTCGCGCGGAAAACTTTTAATCCTTGGGCGGGATTTAAAACTGATTCTCGCAGCCCCGCGCGGGACGGTCCGTGCCGGACTCCCGCTCCCGCGAGCGAGGAATCTTGCGGAGAAGGAATTATGTTGCGGGACGTTTTCCCGGCGCAGGCGCTGGCGCACGGCCAGACTTGGCAGTCGGCCACCGACCGCGCCAACACCGGGCTAATTGGACTCGCTCACGCCCGCTCGTTCGGCCCTCGCGGGCCTTCGGCTTCGCCAAATTCCTTTCATCGCTTCCCAAGCGGTTCAAGTCCGTTAAGCCTTCAGCGTATTGCCTTGGATTATCTCTTGAAGGTGGAAAATGATATCAGCCCGGTGAGGATTGCACCGCATGTTAACGCAGCCGCAATTACCCAGGTTATTGTTTGAATCCGCTTTTTCCGCTTCCATCTTGTTCGGAAATAATCAGTGGGATTATTACTAGAATTTGTTCCAGTCATCACCTGGAAGCTTAAAGTTTTGAATGAAAATCACCATGGGGTGAAACCCGCAGTCCGGCTCTAATCCGTCCGGAAAACTATTAACTCTTGGGCGGGATTGAAACTGATTTCGAAGCGGCGCGCAGTCACTTTGGGGGCGTGGCCGGCGCGGCTTTCATTTTGGCATCCACTTGGGCGAGGGCATCGGCCAGCGCGTGCGCGCGTTTTTGAAAGTCCGGCTCGTATTCAACCGTGGCGAGGACTTCCGTGGCGTCGGGGTTTAGAAAAATGACTTTGGGCGGGGTGTAATGCGGGTTGGGCGTGTGCAGCGCGGCGTCCACCAGCGGCAGAACCTTGTGGTTTTCCTCAAACGCATCCTCAAACACGAGCACCGCCCGGTTGCGCAGGGCGTAGAACGCATGAAACGTGGCACCGCGGCCGTCCGGGCGCGCGATGGTTCCGGTTTCGCTTAGAATTTTTGTCGCCGAGGCGATCCACGCGATGGGTTTGTGGGCGGCGGCCTCATTTTTGGCGCTGTCCAAATCGGCCGTGCGATAGGCGGAAATGGTCACGCCGCCGATCTGCACGCTGACCATGTCCGCCGCCCGGGCCGGCAGGGAAAACCATGGCAGCAGCAATCCCAGCGTCAGGCAAATTTTCCGGTTCACGCAAAAAATCTGTCTCACCCGGCGGCGGAAGAAAAGATAAAATTGGCCGGCTTGATTTCCACCATTGCTGTGGAGGGCCGCCGTTCCTTGCCCGGGCCGGCAAACAAGGCAGGGATGGCGCGCTGCGCCGTCCGCGTCGCCGAGCGCAGCGTCAGGCGACACCGCCCAAAGCATTCGCATTTACCAGACGTTTCATTTTCCACACGTCATTCAGGAACCACGTTTCCTTCCGCCCTCGCTTCGCTGCCGGGCGGGGACATCGCAGCGCGATGGTCCCTACCGCGCCCGGGCGTTGATCCACCCTGATCAGTGCGATGGGGTGTTGGTGTTGACATACGCTGATCCGGGCCGCGGGTTGTTGGGGTTGATATAATACCCGGGGCTGCTGACCGCACCATTGGTGCCGCCGATGATGCCGTTGTTATGCGGCAGGGCGTCGGCCGGGTTGTTGTAGCCATTGTTCGGCGGAATCGTGCCGCCGCCATTGTTATAGCCGTTGTTGGGCTGGACCGCGTTGGGATTGTTATTGAACCCGTTGTTCGGTTGAATCGTGCCACCACCGTTAATGTAGCCATTGTTTGGCTGGATCGTGCCGCCACCATTGTTGTAGCCGTTGTTGGGCGCGTTGCCGGGCGCGCCGGTTGGCGGACTGGCCGGGGCGCCTACCGGTGGTTTTCCGGCCGCGCCCACGGGTGGACTGCCGGCGGCCGTTGAACCGCCGGTGGCGTGGGTCTGGGCCCAGGCCCACAGGGACGCGCTGCAAAAAAAGGTCAGGATTGCGATTTTGGTTTTCATAATTTTAAATCTATTTGTTAGAAGAAACCTACGCGCCCGGACCGGCCACGTCCATGGGGAGAAACCCTAATGGCCAAGGGAGGGACGGCGCAGCCAAAGGTGCGAGGAGGGATGATTGAAGATGGCCGGGTGGAAAAGCGAAGTTGTCCAAACTTGATTTCCGTTTTCAGATTTCCGCTTTTGCGTCCCGGCTCCCTGGCGCCTTGGCGTTGAATTTCCTCTGAAGCCGTGCGCCGGTAAACTTTCGCGTGTCTCCCCCGCCTTCGTCAGACTGTGGCGCCACAGTGGCGCAGTTCGCGGTTCAGCCCTTCTTTAACCGCGGATTACGCGGATCATAAAAAAAGCAGCGCCTCGTGGATCACGAGGCGTTGCGCGAAGGTGTTTTAGTTGATTGCCCAGGTCGTTGGATCAGATGGGCGGCAGCTTTTGATAAACATTTAGCAGGATCTTCTTACCCTGATGTTTTAAGTTCGTGTAATCCAAGGTATGGGTGCCGATCAAGATGAAGCCGTTCGGCGGGGTCGCGCCAACCTGCAGGAGCAGATATGCTCCGGTGACAAATCCAATGCCATCAGCACCCATGGCGCCCGTGGCACCTTGCGGGCATTGCGGTCCGGCCTCGCCCTGCGGGCCAGTGTCACCGGTGACGCCCTGCGGGCCTTGCGGACCCGTGGCGCCCTGCGGCCCCACTTCACCTTGCGGGCCGGTGGGACCGACCAAAGTGCTGATGTCCACGGTGCCAAGCTGGCCGCTGACCGAATCCACGACGACCGGGTTGGCGGTGTGCGGCACGGTGACGCCGCTGATGCCGGCGATAAACGTCGCCGTATGGGTGCCAGCGCTGCCGATGTAGATTTGACCCGATTCGGACGAATTGCCTCCGTTGCCAATGTAAATGTTATTGGCACCTGAAGTGAGAAAATAGCCGGCGCCAACGCCCAGGGCGATGTTGCCGTCACCGTTGGTGATGTCTGTGAGCGCCAGCGAACCAACGGCGGTATTGTTGCCACCGATGGTGTTGTCATAAAGCGATTCCTCGCCCACGGCGGTGTTCCCGTTCCCGCTGGTGTTGGAGACGAGCGCCCAATTGCCACTGGCTGAATTTTCGGAGCCGGAGGTGTTGCTGTTGAGCGTATTGTTGCCATAGGCCGTGTTTCTGGTTCCGTTCGTGTTGACGGTGAACGCATTGGCACCGTAGGCCGTGTTATAGTCGCCGGTCATGGTGTTGTTGCCCGCCTCCGTTCCGAATTCATTGTCCTGCGCGTTCGCCGCTCCGGCCAGCGCCAACATAGCGGTGAGGGCCAGCACGAAGGTTTTAATTGGTTGGGAGAACATTTTTATTTTCATAGGTTTCGTTTTTTTTGTGCGCTGCATCCGGCAGTTTGTTATTTATCGGTTTATCTGTTGGTTATTAGAACGGCGGCCACCGGAAGTCGCCAAGCTGGCCAAGGCATGCAAAGGCGCCTTGGTATGGGCTTTTTGTTTCCGGGTCCGTTGGCGTCGTCCAAGCAAATCAAGTGCCACAGGCTCAAGTATTTATTTATTACCATCGAATGATCCGGGCCGCGCATTCGGCAGAAACACCACGCCAAAGGGCGCCAAAACCTTCTCCGCTTCAATCAAACCCGGCCGGATATGAGCCGGGGACAACTCATCCTTTCCGCCCACGCTCCGCTGATTCTGATGGCCATCCGCAAGGATCATTACCACGCGATGGTTCCCAACTCCGCATTCAAATGACTGGTTTGATTTTAAGCGTCCGCCGTGTCTCATTTTTCTGTCCTTGGACTGTCTCAAATCCGGAAACCAGGGGCGCGGTGACGATAGTATCCGTCACTGTGACGATAGCTTTCGTAATCGAGACGATAGCTTGGGTCGCTGTGACGATAGCTTCGGTCAGCGTGACGACAGCTTCCGTCCCCGTGTCGATAGTCATCGTGCCGCTGACGATAGTTTCCCTCATCTTCTCGGTCGTCATGGTCACGGTGTCGATAGCTTCCGTGACGGAGACGATAGT